>Ga0065724_100033_pt1 | contig 115181 bp, 145 predicted proteins | sample TheenrcSG05JP960_FD_59111 | JGI IMG/M metagenome (GOLD analysis project Ga0065724, IMG submission 59111) | Thermophilic enriched microbial communities from mini bioreactor at UC Davis - Sample SG0.5JP960 | ecosystem: Engineered > Solid waste > Grass > Composting > Bioreactor | place: USA... | reverse complement strand
CCGGGCGCTGGGGCACCGCCTGCGCGCGATCTCGCCGAAGCGGGTGGTCCAGGGCATCGCGCTGTTGGCCGCATTGGCCGGCATCGGCTGGCTCGTCGTCGCCAACTGGGAGCCGCGGCCTGTGCTCGGCGAGCTGACCGCGCCGCGCTACGAGCGCGATCTCGCCGCCGGCGGGCTCTCCATCGCGCAGCTCGGCGACGGCCCGTTCATCGAGGCGCTCGAGGCGCGCGAGCTGGTCGGCTGGGAGCTGGTCCTGGACGCCTACGAGCAGAACCTGATCGACGACTTCCGCCAGGTCCGCGATCCCAAGGCCGACGTCGCGTTCGCCGCCCCGCCCTTTCGCTTTCTCTTCAGCGACAACCTGTTTCGGCTCAAGTACCCGCCGAGCCGCCAGCAGGATGCCGATGAGATCTTCGCCCTGGCTCGCGGATACGGCTTCTTCAGCGACGAGGAGAACGCCCTGCTCGATCAGATCTTCGCCGACTTCGACTCCCTGCTCACCGACTTCGCCGACCGCCAGCTCACCGAGGGCGTCTCCGAGGACGATCTGGTCGCCCGCGCCGACGCCCTGGAGGCCCTGATCGAAGGCTGGATCGCCGACTACGGTGAGCACCCCGCGACCGCGCAGCTTCTCGATGCGATGGCAGAGGCGGTCAAGGCGCTTCGCGATGTGGCCGCCGATCCGACCAACCCGGGCCTGCGCCGCTACAACCACAAGCTGGACGAGTACGAAGCCGCCCTGCGCGCCTACAACGCGGAGGTCGGAGAATGAGCCGGCCGCGGCTCGTCCCGTTCGCGCTGGCCGCGCTGGCCGCCGCCTCGCTCGCGGTCGGCTGCGGCGGCGAGGTCATCGACGCCCGCAAGCTCGAGGCCCAGCTGCCGGCGCAGATCGAGCGCGAGCTCGGCCTCCAGGGCGCAGCCCACTGCCCGGCCGACGTCGAGCTCGAGCCGCAGCGCAAGTTCCGCTGCCGCTTTGAGACCACCGAGGGCAACGAGCTCGAGGCGACGATCAAGATCACCAACCGCAAGGGGGACGTGCACCTCGTCGCGCTCTCCGAGCCGCGCGATTAGCGCAGGCGAAAGCGGCGCTTGGCGGGCCTGGGGTCGGGGTTGCCGAAGCGATCGAAGGCGCGCACGCGCAGCACGTGCCGGCCGCGGCGCAGCTTGCGCGGCAGCTTGTAGCGGCGCGGGCAGTTGCGCCAGCGGCGGTTGTCCAGGCGACAGCGAAAGCGCGCCGCATCCCCGGCCCTGGCGCCGAGGATGAACAGGCGCTTTCCGGCGCGTCGCAGCTTGGTCTGCGGCCCGCGGGCGTCGACGAAGAACTCGGCGCGGGCCGGCGTCGGGTCGACCCCGGCGGCGGCCGAGTAGGCGCTCGCCTCGAGCACGTGCCGGCCGTGGCCCAGCCGCGGCAGGCGCAGCCGATCGGCGCACTCAAACCACTCGCCGGCGTCGATGCGGCAGATGAAGCCGTCGGCCGCGCCCAGGGCGAAGATCCGCGCCCCGACCTGCTGGCGGGCGCCGACGCGCTTGGGGATCTCGCCCAAGTGCGTCTCGGGAGGCAGCGCCGGCTCCGGCTCGGGCTCCGGTTCGGGTTCGGGCTCCGGCTCTGGTTCTGGATCCGGTTCGGGCTCGGGCTCCGGTTCCGGTTCCGGCTCGGGCTCCGGCGCCGGTGCGTCGGGGGCCGGGTCTCCGGGGCAGATCACGCTGTTCTTCTCGGGAGGCGGCTGCGCGCCCCAGCCGGTGTAGGAGCGGGCCAGGTCGCTGAGGGCAAGCCCGGTCGCCCGCAGCTCGGCCGAGAGCGGGTCGGCGAGCCCGTACCAATCGCCGGGCGCCTGGCCCGCCAGCTCGGGGGTCGTCCAGGCGTAGGCGAACACCTGCTCGACGCCGCAGTTGCCCGCGGCCAGCTCGTCGGTGATCCGGGCGAAGCGCTCGGCGCGGTCGGCCTCGCTGATCCCGATCGCCGTGCGGGTCGGCGCCGCCAGGCGGACGACGATCGGCGCCTCGNGCGGCGCCGCGCTCGATCAGCGCCGCGCGCAGGTCCTGGAGCGCCGGGGCAAGCGTCTGCCAGGGCTGGCCGTCGGCGACGAGCTCGACGCCGTCGGGGACGACGGTCATCTGGCGCACGAAGTCACCGGCGCCCAGGGGGCTGCCGTAGGCGGCGAGCGAGGCGAAGGCGCGCAGCTCGGGATTTACGGCCTGCAGGCGCTGGCGGGCGAGCTCGTAGGCGGCCGAGTACTCGCCGGGGTGCGGCGAGCCGTCCCACCACTGGCTGGTGTTGGCCGAGAAGCCGACCGTGAAGTTGCGCTGGGCGAGCCGCGGGTCGAGGCCCGAGCGCTCGGCCCAGAACGCACCGCCCTTCCCGTAGCGGGCGGCGAGCAGGGCCAGGGCGCGCGTGTAGTGCTCTGCGCGCGCGGCCAGATTGCCCGAAAGCCACGAGGGCCAGCCCTCGAGGCGCAGTTCGGGCGCCATGCCGCGCAGCGCCGCCGACTGGGCGAGCAGATCGGCGTGCTCGCTCGCCAGGTAGTGGCCGGCGCCGGGCGCGCGCGGCTCGAACTGGGCCCAGCCGACCGCGGTCTTTACCGTGCGCAGGTGGGCCCCTTGGATCGCCTCGTAGTGCAGGCGGCGCAGCTCGTGCCGGGGGACCGGCGCCTGTGTGCGCAGCACGCCGTAATCGACGGCGAAGAAGCCCTCCGGGCGCCGCGGCGCGTGCGGGGGCTGCTGCCGCGGGGCCGGGTCTGCGAGGCGCTCACCGCCGCAGAGCAAGAGGCTCGGGCCCTGGTCGGGGTGCTGGGAGGCCTCCTGCAGCGCCTCCTTGTAGCGCAGCGCCGTCTGCCGCGGCTGGCCCGTGTTCGGGTCGGCGAGCCCGTACCAGCCCTCGGGACCGAGGCCCGTCTCGGCGCTCGTCCAGGTGTGCAGGGCGATCCGCGAGACGTCGCAGTCGCTGGCCCACAGGCTGCGGACAAGCCAATAGACCTCCTCGGCCCGCTCGCCCTCCGCCAGCGGATGGGCGCCGCCCTGGCGGGCCCAGCCGAACTCGTTGACCGCGATCGGCTGGTCGAGCCCGAGCGCGCGCAGGACGTGGCGGTGGGTGGCGAGGCGAGAGAGCGCATCCTCGGCGTCGGCGCCGTAGATGTGCAGCGCGAACTCATCGACGAGCTCGCGCAGCTGCGGGCGGTGGGTGAGAGCGCGCGAGACGAACTCGTGCGTCGACATGCCGACGCCGGTGCCCGGGTCGGCTCGCTCAATCGCCGCCAGCCCGGCGAAGACGATCCCGGCCTCGGGATCGGCCTGGCGCAGCGCGTCGGCGGTGAGCGCCGCCAGCTCGGCGTAGCCCTCGGGGTCCTCGTCGGGGCACCAGTAGGTCGACCAGTTGGGCTCGTTCCAGATCTCGTAGCGCTCGACCGGCACGTAGGGCAGCTGCGGGTTCTCGGCCCAGAACTCCCCGCCGCGCCCGTAGCGCTCGGCGAAGGCGCGGGCGAAGGCGGCGAAGCCCGGGCGGTGCTGGGGCGCCGGCGCGTCGGCGGTGCGGATCGGGCAGAGCGACGGGCCCGAGGCCCCGGCCCAGTTCGGCGTGCCCTCGAGATTGACCTCGACGCGGATCCCATGCTCGGCCAGGGCGCGGAAGAGGCGGTCGCTGGCCACCCAGACATAGGTGTGCTTGCCACCGGCCGGCGGGCTGGGCTCGGCCGCGTGCCAGGTCTGATTTACGCGTACCGAGCGCACGCCGAGGCCCTTGATCTGCTCGGCGTGGGCGCGCAGTTTGGGCTCATCGGCGGCGCTCCAGCTCAGGTTGTTGAGGCGCTGGGCGCCGAGGCCGAAGAACTCCTCGGGCTCGGCCTGCGGATAGCGGGCATGCGCAGCCGGCGCGCAAAGCAGCGCGAGGAGAACGGCGGAGAAGAGCGTGCGGAGGGCTCGCACCCGCCGACGCTAGGCGGGGCCCGCGGTGCGCATCCGGGGTTTGGCGCGACGGTGGCGAGAAGGCAGCGGGCGGCGGCCTCGGGCAGGCACCTTCGATGCCGATGGCAGGACGAGGAGACGCCGCAAGCGGTGAGGAGAGGGGGCGCACACGCGGCGCTTCGCAGCCCGCTTTGCGGATCACCGCCCTGCGCAGCCCGCTCGGCGAGATCACCCTGGCTCGCCGTGAGCGCGGCCTGATCGCGACGGCGATCGGCCCCGCCGGCCGGGCACGGATCCTGCGGCGCTTGCGCGAGACGTTCCCGGGGGCGCAGATCCTCCAAAACCCCGCCGCCTTCGAGGCCGAGCGCGAGGCCCTGCGCCGCTACCTCTCAGGCGAGCTTCGCGAGCTCGACGTCGAGGTCGACTGGCGCATGGTCGCCCGCGGCTCGTTCGCGCATCGCCTGCTCTCCCGCGTGCGCGACATCCCCTACGGCGAGCTGCTCACCCACGAAGAGCTCGCCGAGGAGCTCGGCGCGCGCGGCGCCGCCCGTGCCGTGGAGCGCGTCCTCGCCGCCAACCCCCTGCCGATCGTCGTCCCCGCACACCGCGCAGTCGAGACCGGCACCGGCGAGCAGAAGATCATCGTCGCCCGCGCGCTCGACCGCGCCCTGCTTGAGATCGAGGGCGCTTTGCCCTGAGCGCCCGCGCCTCGCGAAAGAGACGGGCGGCCGCAGCCTGCGGCCTAGTCTCGGCGCAGGGATGGGCAAGCTGATGACACCCGAGCAGCGCGAGGTGATGCGCCAGGCCGGCCTGATCGAGGCGTAGGGCCGGGCTCGCCGCGCGGTTTGCGAATTGCGCGATCTCGCGGCGCTTTCGCCCTACTTTTCCCTCGGAACCGAAAGGCGCCCGAGGAGGACAGCCTCGCTAAAAGACAACGGCTGAGCGAACGGATCGCCCGCTCAGCCCAGATCGAATCTTTCCGATCTGACCGATGCGATCCCAGCCGCCGCCGGAGGTAAAGCCGGCAGTCGCCCCATCGGGGCGCAAACCAAAAACCAAAACCGAATAGGAGGACACCCCGAATGGGAAACAGAACCGAGAAGCTGCAAAGCGCGCTGGACGCATCCGTCAACTTTGTCACCCGCACCAACCCGGGCATGCTCGAGGCCCGCTACGTGCGCCGCCGCGACGACTACTTCGTCGCCTACCTCTCCAGCCAGACCGGCTGCGACAAGGCCTGTCGCTTCTGTCATCTGACCCAAAGCGGCCAGACCGCCTGGCGCGACGCCGAGCTCGCTGAGTACCTGGAGCAGGCAGAACAGGTCTTCGCCCACTACGACTGGCTGGTCAGTCAGGGCGAGCCCAAGGCTCGTGCGGTGCACTTCAACTTCATGGCCCGCGGCGAGGTGTTCGCGAACCGCAACGTGCGCGAGCGCGGCCCCGAGTTGGTCGAGCGTCTGTCTGCCCTTGCGCTTTCGCGAGGGCTCGTTCCGCGGCTCAAGTTCTCGACGATCATGCCCGAGGAGATGGCGGACGTCGAGCTCACCGAGATCTTCGGGCCGTACAACCCCGACGTCTACCTCTCGCTGTACTCGGTCGATCCGGTCTGGCGGCGGCGCTGGATGCCCAAGGCCCTGCCGGCCGAGACTGCTCTGGCCAAGCTGGCCCGCTACCAAAAGCTCACCCGCAAGATCCCGGTCCTGCACTGGGCGCTGATCGAGGGCGAGAACGACAGCGAGGCCGACATCGAGGCGATCTGCGACGCGGTGCGCGGCGCGGGACTTCGCTGCGACTTCAACCTGGTGCGCTACAACCCGTACTCGCCCAAGCAGGGCCGCGAACCCGCGGAGGAGGTGATCCGGCGTGCCGCCCGCCAACTGGAGGCGAGTGTGCCCGGAGCGCGGGTCAAGGTGGTGAGCCGGGTCGGCTTCGACGTGAAGGCCTCCTGCGGGATGTTCGTCCCCGGCCCCGACCGGCGCGGCCGCGTCCGCGCCCCCGAGCCTGTCGGGGCGTAGGCGGCCGGCGCGCCCTTCAGCGGCACCTGCTGTCGAGCTCGCCAGGCGCCTGCCCCGAAGAAGCGTCCCTTCCACGAAGCAGCGAAGCGGGCAGGGAGGCTAGGTGCGGCCGACTCCTGCCCGCGCCTCGGGATCGCTAGTCCTGCTCGCCGAGGGCGACGCGGGCCAGCTCGGCCGCGTTCTCGGCTCCGGCGGCGATCGCCATCAGCACTCGCGCGTACAAGTCGCGCTCGGCCTCGGTCACGTACTCGCGCTGATCGTAGTAGCTCTCCGGGTCGAACTCCGGGCTGTCGTTGGCCTCAAGCTCGGCCATCCGCTCCACCTCTGCCTGGGCCTCCTCGACCTGGGCCCGTGCGCTCTTTACGTCGGCGACGCTGTTCAGCATTACTCGCTCCTTTCGCGGTCTTGTGCCTGGCGTGACGCTAGGGCGCCACGGAGGCGATACCGGAAGAGCTGGCGAGCACGGGCCTTGACGTCGCCGCCCGAGGATCGGCCCGTGCTCTACGAGCCGTGCCTCGACTCCAGGAACTCCTCGACCTTGGCCGCGTCCAGCACGATGTCGCCGTTCTCGTTCTGACGGATCGGGCCCAGGACCTCCTCGAGCTCCTGCTGAAGCTGCTCCAAGTCGGACTCCGACTCGTCGAAGACGTCGTCCGGCAGCCTGATCCCTACGAAGTCGGCCAGCTGAAGCAGCGCGCCGCCCTTCTCCTCGTCCGAGCCGCTCTTGAGCACCTCGACCACCAGGCCGGCGACGTACTCGAGAACGGGGTCGGGTAGCTCAGCCGCCTCCTTCAGCCCCCGGCGAAAGTCCTTGATCATCTCCTTCTGCTCAGCGCTCATGGCGTCTCCTTTCTCGTGCCGCCGAGTGCCGTCCAGCGGCGGTTGATGTGGCTTGCATCAGTGACACTAGGGCGCCTTGCCGGAGACGACCGCGGGGAGATTTGGATGTGTGCTGCCGCCTCCCCGCCAGCAGGCGCGCTCCCGGTCTTCTCGCTGGGCGAGGAGGGAGAGGCCCTCCCCGCGCGCCGCACGGAGGGCCTCTCGCAGCCCGTCGGCTGTCAGTTGAGCGAGCTTGCGATCAAAAGGCCGATGCCCACGAGGAGGCAGCCCCACTTCAGCAGCAAGCCGCAGGCGAACAGGAAGCCGCCCAGCTCGCTCTGCTCGTTCTTGCCGAGGCCTCCGCCCCACATCATCAGCCCGAGGCCGAGCATGACTCCGTAGACGAAGTGCATCTCCGTCAGGCCCCCGCTGGCCAGCGCGAGCGTCGCCGCGACCAAGGCCACGAAGCCCGAGAACTGAGCCGCCAGGAGGGCGGTGTCGTTGGGGATCAAGGCTCGTCTGACTCGTCTGATTGTCATCGGGTGCCTCCTGTCTCCGGCGTTGTCAATCTCCCTTGCACGGTGACGCTAGGGCGCCACGGAGGCGATACCGGAGCAAAGCCGCGCTCACCCCTGCCAGCTGTGGAGGGGCTGCGCAGAAAGCGGCAGCGGTATCCCGCGGCCGGCGCCCTAGCGTGAGGCCATGGACTCATCGAGCAGCGTCATCCTCGAAGCCCTGGTCCCTGAGGACGCGCAGTCTGACGGCCTCGAACCGGGCGAAGGCTACCTGCGCGATCTGGAGCACGTGGCCGAGAGCATGGAGATCGCCTGTGAGTTCAGCCAGCTGGCGGAGCCGTACAGGACCAGGGCGCCTCGGGACGACGAGCTGGAAGGGCTGGTCTGGAGGTCGCTGGAGCTTGCCATCGCCGGTGTCAGCAATCCGAGCAGACTACGCCGGGTCTCCGCGGCCGCGGCCGAGCTTCTTGAGCACCGTAATGTGCCCGCCGCCTGCGTTTTCACCAATGAGCTGCGTCGACAGGCGGTTCGGATCGAGGACGAGGTCGTGGTGAGGGCAGCAATGGCCGCCTTGAGCTGATCGGCCACTACCTCAGCGACGAGGAGCTGGCTGAGATCGCGCGCCAAGCCGCAGACGGTGAAGCACTGGCGTCAAGCGACGCCTAGCGAAAGAGAGGACGCGCCCTCCGGCCGTGAAAAGGGGCCTCAGGATGCGGCTCACCGTGAGCGCTGCAGCCTGCACAGCCTCCGGAGGGATGCCCGCGCCGAAGCACGAAGCGTAACCCTACGGAAGCCGTGACGTGCGTGGCGCACTCTCACAGCGTGTCGTGCGCTGCCATCGTCATCGCAGGTTGGCCGGGCTGTGGAAAGAGCACCCTCGCCCGCGGCCTTGCCCGCGTCCTCGGCGTCGTGCCCCTCGAGCGCGACTCCTTCCTCGAGCCGCTCGCCGCGCGGGCGCTCAGGGCCGCAGGCGAGTCTCCCGGAGATTTCACCTGCCCCTTCTTCAAACAGGAGATCTCGCCGGCGGGATATGAGGCCCTGGAGAGCGTCGCGGCCTCGATCCTGGCCAGCGGCGGTGGGCACCGGGTCGCGCTCGTGGCTCCCTACGGCCGTCGTGTCGGCGATCCCGAGTGGTTGCCGGCCTTGGAGCGGCGCCTGGGAGCACCGACCTACCTGCTCTGGCTCACCGCTCCGCTGGAAGTGATCCGCGAGCGACGCGGGCGCCGCGGCGAGCCGCGTGATCTCGCCGCGCTTAGCGACTGGGCGCGCGAGACCTCCTACATCGACCCGGGCCTGCGCCCCGCCGCGCCTCATCTGCATCTGGACAGCTCCCGGCTCGGTCCCGAAAAGATGCTGGGCGCTGCCCGGGAGTGGCTCACCGAGTGGCTGCCGGACGCCGAGGCCCAGCGACGCAGCTCGCCCCGCAGCTGCGGGGCGAGCTGAAGTGACAACCCGGGCTTGTCCGCCTACCTCGGGTCCATTTTGGTCGAGAAGCAGTCGGGTCTGGCCAGGAAAAGCAGGCAGCTCGATGGCCGGCTGGACGTGCCGCGCCTGACGGCGAAAAGCAGCGGTGGCCACACGCAAGTGGACCTGGCTCCAGGGCGTCTTTCGATGAGCGAGCGCAAGCCCAGCAAAGATAAGAACGGCGCTCCAGCAAGGGCTTCAGCCGGATCTACGAGCCCCCGATGACCGACGCAAGACTCCGATCGGCTGGGCGATCGCTTGGATCTACGGGATCGCAGCCGCGATGCCCGCCTTCGTCGATGGCAGCATCCCGACGGGGTTCGGCACCCTGATCATCGTTAGCTTCGGCCTCCTTCTGGCTGCCAGCGGCTACGCCCCGCTCGATCGCCGCGCCATGCGGCCCTTCGCCGCCGCCCCGATGTTCCTGCTCGTGGGCGTCGTGGGCCTCGCCCTGAACTCTCGGCGCTCTGAGAGCTGAACGTGTGAGTGGGTTTTCACTCACCCGCGGCGCCGACGGCGACGTCGACAGCAGTCGCCTTTCCGCCGGCGATGCGTGCCTCCAGCGAGGGGGTCATGCCCCCGGCGTAGGGATTCTCACGCTCGAGCAAGGTCCAGGACTTGCCGGGGTAAGGGTCGGTGTCCTGATAGACGATGCCGTACTCGGAGCGGTACATCCGCGGGTAGAGCTGCTTGAGCTCGGCTTTGCTTTCGCCGACCAGCGCCTCGCCGTCGATCAGCCACCCAGCCTGCTGGGCTTCGGAGCCGCCCAGGGTGAGGGTGCCGACCCGGCCGGCGTGTCCGCAGGCAGCGGCCATGCCCAGGTTGACGAAGTTGATGCGCAGGCCGAGATCGTTCCAGGTGGTGATGCACACCTCGTCCCCTTGGGCTGTGATCATGCTCGGCTTACCGAAGGTCTCGTGGGCCAGCTCGGGGTTGAGCTCGTCCAGCGGGATGCCGGCGAGCTCGTCAGGGGAGCCGTCATCGGCGAAGGTGATCTCAAGCCGCTTGGGAGCGCCCTTGGCCCGATAGACCCACTCTCCGTCTTCGAAGCGCACCGTCCCCGAGCGCTCGCCCGAAGGACAGCAGAACGCGTCGGTCAGGCCGTAGGCCACGGAGCGCTCGCGCACACCGTCGGCCAGGATCTTCAGGCCCGAGGTGACGACACCCTCGCGTACGAACTCAGCCCGCCAGCGCTCACCCTGCTGTGAGAGCACGGCCCATGGGGTCGGCGAGGAGGAGGTGCCCCAGCGGACCTTCATCACCATCTCGTCCAGTCCGTCTCCGGTGATGTCGCTGCACCCGATCAGAAGCACCTCGTACAGGTCGCTCGGGAGCTCCCCCGGCATCGCAGCTTCACTGACGCTCTTTCCCAGGGCGCCGCGCTCCAGCGCCCGCTTCGCCTCGCGCTTGTTGCAGGGAAGTTGCGGAGGAGGCTCCAGGGCGCTCGCCTCCTCAATAGGTTCCGTCTCGCTCGTCGGCCGCTCCGCGCTTCGCCTCGGGTCCTCGTCTCGGCTTTCGCGGATCAGCGCAAAGGCCAGGGCGCCGCCGGTCAAAAGCGCCAGGAAGACCCCCACGCCGATCACGAGCTTTCGGCTTGTGCTCATGCCCGGATGCTAGATGAAGACGGAACCGGAGGCAACGGGCTGGATCCGGCGTTTCATCTACATGGCATCCGCTCGCCCGGTCGCCCTGGCGAGTCTCTGGGAACACGCCGGCCGGCGCTGCAGGGCCTGCCCCTCGAGGGCTTCGGAAAAACGCTTTGGCCCCAGGATCGGCACCTACCGTGCCTTGCAGATGGAAAGCCCGCGCCGAAAGCCGGCCCGCCTTGTCTTCCTTCTCGTGGCGAGTGCCCTTCTGGGTTGGACGATCGCCGCGCAGCTGATCACCGCCGACGAGCGCCGGGTCGCCGTCGCAGCCGGCAAGAAGGCCAAGAAGAGCAAGAAGGCTAAGCGCAGGAAGCAGCAGGCCGCCAAGAAGAGCATCCAGGTGGTGAAGCGCGAGCAGCCGAACCTGATCGTCATCATGACCGACGATCAGGCGATGAACAGCTGGTCGCGCGAGGTGATGCCGAACACCTTCCGCCGCCTCGTCGACCGGGGCACCGAGTTCACCGACGCGATCGCCACCCCGCCGCTGTGCTGCCCGGCGCGCGCCTCCTTCCTCACCGGCGAGTACCCCCACAACAACGGCGTCTGGCACAACCACTACCCCTGGCTGCGCCATAAGCGCGACGTGCTGCCGGTCTGGCTGCGCAAGGCCGGCTACCGCACGGCGATGATCGGCAAGTTCCTGAACGCCTACGCCGAGACCCAGGGCGCCGGCGGTGGCTTTCGGGCGGCGCCGGGCTGGCAGAAGTGGTTCAGCACCGTCCCCACCAAGCCGAACTACTACAACTACGTGGTCTCCGACAACGGCACGCGCCGCGAGTTCGGGGACGACGAGGAGGACTACCTCACCCGGGTGCTGAACCGCGAGGCCGTCGGCTACATCCGCGCGAGCTCCAAGCGCAACAAGCCCTTCTTCCTATGGCTTGCCCACTTCGCGCCGCACTTCTCCCCACGCGACGCCGGCAAGCAGTGCTATCCGGGGCCGATCCCCCTGCCTGATGACTACATGCGCTTCGCCGGCAGCGAGGTCGCCTTCCCGCCGAGCTTCAACGAGATGGACGTCAGCGACAAGAAGGGGCCGGCGCGCAACCTGCCTCTTCTGGGCGAGCGGGACCAGCAGCGGATCGCCGAGCACGTGCGTTGTGCCAAGGCCGCGCTGCAGGAGGTCGACCGAGGCGTCGAGGAGATCTTCCAGGCGCTCGAGGAGACGGGCCAGCTGGAGGACACGGCCGTCTTCTTCGTCTCTGACAACGGCTTCTACTTCGGCGAGCATCGCTTCCCGCGCGAGAAGTCCTGGCCGTACGAGGCGGCGGCCAGGGTGCCCCTGGCCGCCTGGATCCCTGCGGGCGTCCTCGGAACCCAGCAGGAGTCCACGGTCGACAAGCAGGTCGGCATCATCGATCTCGCACCGACGCTGCTCCAGCTGGCCGGCGTGCGGGGCGTGAAGCGCCCCGACGGGCGCTCCCTCTTGCCGCTTCTCCGCGGGCGGGAGGGCAACTGGCCCGCCAATCGCCCGCTGCTGCTCGAGCTGGGTGGCAAGTGCGGCTACAGCGCCGTTCGCACGCCCCGCTACACCTACATCCGCTGGAAGATTATGCGCGGCGGCAAGTGCCGGCTGGGCCCACGCGAGCTCTTCGACCGCAAGGCCGATCCCTACCAGCTGCACAACCTGCTGGCCGACGGCAAGGGCCGCGAATTGGCCCGGGTGAGCAAGCAACAGGCCAAGCGCAAGGGCGATGACTTCGAGCAGCTGCGAAGGAGGCTGGCGCGCTGCGACGGCGCCAAGCCCCTGGGCCGAACCGGGAAGCCCCGAAAGCTCCCCCTCTGCCCCTGACCGCTTCCCTGCCTGGGTCTTATCGCCTGGGTCCCATCGAGTCCCCGGGCGGGCACTTGATAGGAGGCCCCCTTGCGGGCGCAGGCCTGCTCTAGATGCGCAGAACCAGGCCTGGTCTCAGGCAAAGTGCAAAGCGCCCGGCGCGCAGTATCCGCCGGTGGCCCCCAGGGCCATCGAGGGAGGGTCCCTGTCATCCGCCTCCGATCCGGTCGCTTGAGACCGTGGAGCCTGCACGGCGACCAGCAGATACGCATACGCCCCTATGCAGACATTGTCGCGTGTCATCACGGATGCCTGCTCCGGCGTCGATGTCCTGATCGGCGGCCCCGGCAGGGACTACATCGTTGGCGGCCCGGGGATGCAAGTGATTCGCACGCGCGACGGCCAGCGCGACGAGATCATCTGCGGGCACGAGGACATCGTGATCGCCGACGCTCCCAAGCTCGACTACACCCAGGGCTGCTCGATCGACCTGATTGTGCCCAAGAACATCTGCCTCAACTACCTCGAGGGCTCCACGGGCGACGACAAGATCGCCGGCACCAACGGCAGCGATCTGATCCGCGTCCTCAAGGGCGCCGACGTCCTCGGTGGGCTGCTCGGCTCCGACTGCGTGATCGGCGAGGGCGGCAACGACAAGCTCCGCGCCCGCGACGGCAAGCGCGACGTCGTCGACTGCGGCAAGGGCCGCGACGTGGCGATCGTCGATCGCAAGGACGTCGTCAAGCGCAGCTGCGAGAAGGTCCGCCGCCGCTAGACGCCGGGACGCGCCACGCTCTATCTACGGCGCAGCTCGCAGGCCAAGACGATCTCGGCGAGCTCGGGCCCGAGGCGGCCGGCGAGGACCTCGGGCGTCTCGTCGGAGTCGGCGAGGATGTAGGGCACGCTCCGGCGCGCCGCTTCGAGGCGGCTCTCGGCCGAGACGCGCTCGGCCCAGAGCGGGCGGCGGTGTACGTCGAGGATGTGCTCGCCGATGCCGAGCTCCTCGTCCGTGGCCGGCCCAAGGAAGTGGCGCAGCTCCGGTGATACCCAAAGCAGCCGCCAGTCGGCGTCGTAGATCTCTGCCGCGCCGCCGCTGGCCTCGAGCTGGGCGCGGGTCGCAACAAGCCAGGAGGGCTCGCGCGCGCTGAGCGCGTCGAGCGTGTCCGTGATCGGGCCGCTGGCGCGATCGGCGAGGCCGCGCAGCGAACCTGGGATCGATCCCGAGAAGGAACTCATCACGTCCCGAGCTTGCTGGCATCGAGCCGCTCGCCGTCGGGTTTTGCCCTGCGGGCGCGGGCCCGCCTAGCGGACCCGCTCAAGCGCGGCGCGCACGGCCGCGGCGGTGTTCTCGGCGACCAGCTCGCGCCCGCCCGGGCCGCGGACGATCAGGCTCGGCGTGCCCTGTAGGCCCAGCTTCTCGGCGCGCTCGAGCGAGCCCAGGACCTGGCGCTCGAGCTTGGGATCGGCGAAGCGGGTGTCCTTGACGCCTGCGGCCTCGAGCAGGAAGCGCAAGAACTCATCGGTGACGTAGCCGGATCCCTCCGCACCCTGGTTGCGGTAGAAGAGATCGACGAACTCGAAGTAGCGGTTCTCGCGGGCGGCCGCCATCGCCGCCGTCGCCGCCCGCACCGAGTCCGGCCCGAGGATGGGGAACGGGCGGATCTCAAGACGGGCTTCGCCGCTGCGCACCAGCTCCAGCAACTCGGGGAGCTCCTCTTCGGCGAAGGCGCGGCAGGCCGGGCACTGCAGGTCGGCCCACTCGGTGATCACCAGTTCGGCCTCGGGATCGCCGAGCACGAGCCCGTCCTGCTCGAGCCCGGCGTAGGTCTTGCGGACCTCCTCGGCACCGGAGACCTTGTCCTCGTCGGTGGCGATCAAGACGAAGACGAAGCCGGCGACGATCAGGCCGACGACGCCGATCGCGACGATCCGCGCGATCAGCTCAACCCGGCGCTCCTTGAGGGTCTCGCGCCGCCAGCGCTCACGCCGCTCGCGCCGCAGGCGCTCCCTTTCTTCTCTTCGCTCGCTCATCTCCTCGGCGAATATGCCCGCGGGCCCACGCCCCGGGCGCCTATTGCTCATCCGCCCAGGCTCTGGGAAAAGCAGGCGCAGGGCCCGCCACGTGCCTACGGTCACCGCATGGGCAGGGGCGGCCAGGAAAAGCCGGGAGCCGGCGCGCTTGATCTCAGCGGCGGGATGCGCCGCGGCGATCGCGTCGCGGGCTTGATCAAGCGCATCCCAGACCGCGAGCTGTCCGAGGCCCTGCATGCCGCCCTGCCGCACATCGACCCCGCCGACCTCAAGACGATCGAGCTTTTGGCCAAAGCGGCGAGCAATCCGCGCTACCGCGAGCTCAACGAGCGGCTCGGCGCAGAGCCGCTCGAGCGCCACAGCGAGCTGGCCCGTGTCGGCGGCCGGCGGCCTGAGGCCTATGTCCTGACCGCTTCCGAGGAGGCGCTGCGCAAGCTGAGCGGCCGCCGGGGAACGACTCCCGGAGGCGGGGAGTGGCAAATCCGGGGCGTGAACGTCGATCTGCCGAGCGGCGAGAGCGTGATCGCCCTCGCTCCCGATGAGGCCGAGCGCGCCGCCCGCGGCGAGATCTCACCGACCCTGGTCCATGAGCTGATCCACGCCACCCAGACGCCTCCCGGGTTTCTCTATGGCTTCGACGACGAGGCCACCGAAGCCGATGCCGCGGCCGCCGCGGAGCTTTTGTGTGAGGGCGCGACCGAGGCGCTGACCGAGCTGCGCACGGGCTCCGTGGACGGCACCTACGTCGCCGAGCGGGCGGCGATCGCCGAGATCCTCGCCGACGCCGAGGACGTCGAGGCCGCACTCGAAGAGCTCTCCGCCGCCGACTGGGGTGATCGGGCGATGCTCGTCGCCGAGCGCCTCTTCGGCGGGGCGGAGCATGAGCCGGCGGTATGGGACATCGCCACCGCCTACAGGATCAAGGCGCTCGAGCTCGAGGTAAACGACCCGCGGGGCACAAGCGCCGAGCGCCGCAACGAGCTGAAGCCGCAGCTGCGGCGAATCATGCGCGGGCTGATCGCACAGGCCAAGGACGAGGCCGCCGGCGCGGCCCAACCGGGCTGAACCGCCGCTGCAGGCGCACCGGCGGCGACGCCAAGGCGGCCGCAGCGCGCAGCACCGAGAAAGCCTGCCCGAGGTCGTTCTTCCGCTGGTGGCGTCGGTGGCGAGAACCGATATGTCCGCTGAGCGACCTTTGGGCTGCGATCAGCCTGCCTGGCGGTGCTCGGGACAAGGACGAGCACGTAGCCTGGTGCGCTATCAGGTTCCACGACGTCGCGGATGTCGCCCGGCTCTTGAAGCCGATCGGCAGTCGACGGCACGACGCTTTCTCGCCCTGGGAGCTGAGGAGCAGCGGCGGGCACTCGGTCGGCGTGTCGATCCATCCCCGGCCGGCGATCGAGCTCAGGGAGACCGGCTATCCCTGGCACCCGACGTCCCGAGCGCGGTTGGCATTGTGGGCTGGGTTCGCGAGCGAGGCTGGACTGCTGGTGCCGCAGGCCGGCCCAGGGGGCTCGGAATGACCGGCTGAGCACGGGCGCCCGTCGCGAGGGACGACCGCTCAAGAGGCCTGCCGGGCTCGCGCCTCGGCCAGGCTTCGGCGCAAGTTGCGATGCCCGACGGCACTCGGCAGGGCGAGCAGGGCGGCGCCGAGCGCGCCCGCCGAGATCAGGATCTGCATCCCGACGGCAAAGCCCGTGGCGTCGGAGGCCGAGACGGCCGCAGCCGCCGGTAGGACGGCGACGATCGCCGCCTGCTGCGGGCCCAGGCCGGCGACCGTGGCCGGGATCGCGGCCGCGGCGATCTGGGCGGCGAGGATTCCCAAGGCGATCGTCGCCGAAAACGGGATGCCGAAGGCCCACAGAAAGGCGGCGAGCATCGCAAAACGGGCAAGCCAGGCGGCCGCCTGCCAGGCCGCGACTTCGCGCAGGTAGCGCCGGCGGTTGCCGAGCGCGCGCAGGCCGAGTCGGACGTCGCGGGCGAAACGCTTGAGGCGCTCGCCGTGCAGATGGGCCAAGGCGAGCAGCCCGAGACCGATCACGGCCAGCGCGAACAGGGTGAGCAGGGGATGGGAGGCTAGGAAGGCCATGGCGTCCGGAGCGAAGGAGATCCCGCCGAGGCTGCCGGCGGCGAGCGCGGTGAGCACGAGCGCCCCGCCGATCATCATGTCCACCGGTGCCAGGGTGGCCAGGGAAGCCAGCAGCGTCGGATAGTGCTGGCCCGGCTGGGCATGATGGACCAGATAGAGCTTCAGGACCTCGCCGAGCTTGGCCGGCATCACCTGGTTTACGCCGTTGCCGGCAAGGCAGGCGGTGATCACCTTGCGCCGCGGCGAGCCCGAGGGCACCGTCGGCATCGCCGCGGCCGACGCCGCGCAGGCGCAGGACGAGCTGGCCGAGTGCGAGCGTTCGCTCGACGTGGTCGTCGTGCGCGCCCTGGCGAGCGCGCGCCTGGAGGCGATGACGGCCCTCGCGCAGGCCGCCGCGCCCAGCCCGGTCGTGCGCTAGCCCTGGGGACCCAGCTCGCCAACCTCGGCGCGCTGCAGGGTGCGCAGCACGTAGTCCGGCTTGTAGACGACGTTGTACAGCGAGACCCGAGCCTCCCCTCCGGCGCCTCCTCCCTGAGGGCGGGCGGGCTCACCATTCAGTGCGCTTGCGCTGGGCGGAGCTTGGACAGCGAGCTGGGGGTGGTCAGCCGAACGCCACGCGCTTCAGCCCTGGCGAACCCACTTGCTCCAGGGGTTGCAGGAGTCCCCCTCATCGCCGGCGCCGCGTATGCGGTAGCTGGTTGCGCTCATCCGTACGCGCCGGCCGGAGCCGCTCAGGCAGGAGCGCGGGATCACGAAGGTGGCAAGTCCGCGGCCCCTCTGTGCGCGGGCCTTGAGCCCGCCGCAAGGCACCTTGTTGTCGAATCCTCTCGTCAAGCGAGAGCCGTTGCCACCGCCCGGATAGCCCATCTGGTGCCGCACCGTGAAGTTCGGCTTGTAGGTCGGCTTGGGACGACCGAAGTTGAGGGCGACGCTTGTGAGCCGCCCGCTCGAGGTGACCTTCAACCGCCCGCGGTGTGCGAGCTTGATCCGCAGGCGATGCTTACCGTTGTCGACCACGACGCGCACTATGTCCCACGGAGCCTTGGCGTCGCCTTTGGCGTCGCGCGCGATGAGCTTCGCCGCATCAGAGCTCGCCACCAGGCCGAATGGAAGTGCCAAAGCCAAGACCGTCGCAAGGCTCAGGACGCGTCCCCACTTGATGCGGTTCCGTCCTTGTCCTGCGTTCACGTTTCCCCCCGAAAGCGGCCACAGAAGCGATGCGCAGCTCCGCTCGGCGAACCCCGCTGGCGGCTTCCCGAGCAGCGAGCGCGAGGATCCTATCGATGATCCGCCGGAGCGGATGCGGCTCACGAGGGATTGCCGGCCCGGGCCGAAGCCGGTCAGAGCGGGTACCGAGAAGTTCCGGTCGCCCGCGCCATCCGCCCTACCTTGGCGGCATGAACTGGGGGATGAAGCGAAAGCGATCCTCCTGCAAGGCCTTCGACCAGGAGGTGGCGCGCGCCCGCGAGGCTATCCGCGAGCTGCTGGCATCTGGAGTCGAGATGTCGCCGCACGATCTGCACGAGGAGACCTGCCGGCGCGCAGGCGTCTCCGACGGCGCCGCGGCGGCCGCGCTCTTCGGCCTGGGCGCCAAGCGCGTCATCCGCGTCGAGTACGGCGAGTGCCCGCGGGTGCGCCTTCAGGGCTGACGCGAGCGAGCGCCGGCGATACCGGCTGCGGACGCCCTCAGGCGCGGACGTTGACCTCGGTGCCGATCCCGGCGAAGCCGTAGAGCCACTCGGCCCAGGCCGCCGGCACGCGCACGCAGCCGTGCGAGGCCGGGTAGCCGGGGACGTCCGGGCTTTCGTGCAAGGCGACGCCGCCAGTGAAGTAGGAGGCCCAGGGCATCCAGGTCTCGTAGGGCACCGACCAGCTCATCTCCTCCTTGCGGTAGACGGCGAAAGTGCCCGGGGGCGTCTCGTGGCCGGGGGCGCCGCTCGAGATCGAGATCGCGTACCGCAGGCGCCCGCCGTCGACCACCAGGGCCAGCTGCTTGTCCAGGAGCACGTCGATGCGCCGCTCGGCACCCGAGCCGGGGTCAGGGCGCTCGGCGCGCTGCAGGGCACGCGCCGTCTTCGGTCCGAGCACGCCGTCGCGCTCGAGGCCCTCCCACTTCTGCAGCGCCATCACCGCGTGACGCGTGGTTTCGTCATAGCAGCCGCTGGCGGCTTTTCTCGGCAGGTAGCGCAGGCGCACCAGCTGCCGCTGCGCCCGCTCCACGGCCCGGGAGCACTCGCCGAACTCCACGGCCTTGAGCTGCGGGGACTGCCTAGCCGGCCGGTCCTTGACCGGCCCGGCATCCACCACCTCGGCCTCTGCGGCAGCGCCGCCGGCCAGGCTGAGGCCAGCCAGGAGGGTGAGGGTGAGCTCGCGCAGAAGATCGAACATGCGCGGTGATCGTGCGCCGCCGGCGCCGCAGCGGACGCGGTTTTGCCGATCGCACGGCTAGACCGTCGAGCCGGGGCGGCGGCCTAGCCGCCTGCGAGCGCAGCCTCTGGGCTAAAGCCGCCTACCCGCAGAACGGCTGCAGGCTCGCGCCCCCGGATCCCGCGGCAGCGGGCCTGCCCTCGAAGCGCCCGGGCAAGCTGCCTGGCCTTGGGCGGGCGCTTGCGGCTGGCGAGTTTGTTGCGCAGCATCGCCGGGTCGCGGTCGAGATCGTAGAGCTCCCGGCTCACCACCCGGCACTTACCGTCTTCCCTCCGCTCGCGCTTCTCGATCCACTCCGTGTACTGGTGGTGTGCTGTTCGAATGGCCTTGAAGCGTGAGCAGCCCAGACCAAGCTGGAACAGGAGCTTTCGGCCCTTGAGGGGCCCGTCCCCGCCGAAGCGGCCCCGCCGCATCGACTACCGCTCGATCGAGCCCCAGTTCGAGGTCTGGGGCTGGCGGGTGCGCGCCGACCGCCGCCGGCCGCTCGAGTTCCTCGAGCTGCGCGGCGCGGGGCGCCGGGGCGCGACGGTGGTCGGCTCCGGCCTGACGAGGGTGGTGACGCCCCCGTTCTTCCGCGGCGCGCGTCGCGTCCGCCTGCGGGGCGCGCGGGAGCGCTTCGCGGTGCCCAATCGCCGGGGGCGGATCCGGTTCACGGTGGACCTGGGCGAGCCGAGCTCGGGGCAGCAGTACCGGGCAGGCACCAAGACCAACCGCGTCCGCCGCACGGTCGAGTTTCGCGCCCGCCGAGGCTGAGCGCGCGCTCTCGTCCGATTGCCTAGCGGCGCTCCGTCGCGTCCGGCGTCGGGACGGATGAACCGTTCACCGAACAAAGTTGGCGAAAATCAGGATTATCGAAAACTTTCGTCGTTGGACTTGCGATCTTGAACGCCACCGACCGCAAGCTCAGGCGCCTCGAGCAGATCGCACGCCTCCGGCGAGCCCAGCGCGATGCACCGGGACAGCGGGACATCGCTAGCGTGCGTGCCGAGCTCGAGGCGGAGCTGGGGGAGACCGTGTCGCAGCGCCTTGCCGCCCGGTTCCTCGGCGTCAGCCACGCGGCGCTGCAGAGGTGGATCGAGCGCGGCGATCTGCCCCTCATCTACAGCCGGCAGGGGCACCTGGAGGTCCCGGTCCCAGTCCTGCTCGATCTCCGTGAGTCGATGGATCGGGAGCGGTCGTGCGGCGGTAGGCGCAGGCACCACCTCGAGCCGGTGCTGCTCGAGGGTCGCCGGCGGGCCGAGCGAATCACGGCTGCGGATCTCGGGCTTGGCGACGAAAGCGAGAACGGCCACAGCCGCGCGGACAGGCGAGCGCTCGCCTATCACCGCGTAGTGGCGCGGCGTCTCGACCGCGCGATGCTGGCCGAGGCGCTCCACCGCATCTGGAAATGGCGGGACGAGGGCAAGCTCGATCCGCGCTACGCGGACGAGTGGGAGCGGATCCTCGGGCTCCCGCTGCCCGAGGTACGCCGGGCGCTGAGCAGCGACGACGCACGCGGCCGCGAGCTCAGGCAGAACTCGCCGTTCGCGGGCATGCTCACCGAGCCCGAGCGCCGGCGGATTCTGGAGCTGGTCCGTTAGGCATGAACCGGTCCGAGCTGGAGCACGTGCTCGGGGCGGCGGCGAACGCGGTCGGCGAGCACGCTTTCGTGGTCATCGGCAGCCAGGCGATCCTGGGGTCGTTCCCCGACGCCCCAGAGGAGCTCCTGCGCTCGATGAAGCCAACAGCCTGGTCGTTGATCTGGCTGGAGAGGTAGTCGGATGCGTCGGCACCGAAGCTCTCCAGCTGGCCGTTCACGCGTGGCTTCAGTCGGCATAAGCGGCAGGCTTATACCACGCAGGTAATAAGCTATTCACTTATTGCACGGGATCGTGCAACGCCAGTCAAGCGTAAACGAGAGGTGATCCGCGCCCGCGGCGCGCGGCCCTCGAGCACGGTCACGTAGGCGCGCCTGGCGCTCAGCGCCGTCGACCAAATCCGGCTAGGGCGGCTCGTAGCTCAAGCCCCCCGGATAGCTCCCTGGCATCGCCGGACGGGCGCTGGCGGCGCTGAAGTGTAAGCCCGCGAAAGGACAGCCGTTGCGCTTGCCTTTGCCTGCTGTCTAGAAAAGCGTTTTGGCCTCAACCGGCCTCTTCGTGGCGGCGCTCCAAGGCCGCTTCGAGACGCGCCTGGGCCTTGCGGCGCGCCTTGCCGGTGGCCTGGTGCATGGCCTGCTTGATGGCGCCCTGCAGTCGCGCGGCCTGGTCCTGGGTGAGGCCGAGCTTCTCGGCGTCGATCTCGACCCGCTTCACCTCGTAGGTGCCGCTGATCTTGACCTCGACCAGCCCGTCTTCGTCGTTTCCGCGGTAGGAGCCGCGGCGCTGAGCGGCGCGCTCGAGCTCGACCTGTGCTGCCAGGGAGAAGGGCATCTCGAGGGGCAGTAAAGCTCCGCGCCGCTGCCGCTGGGCGCGCTTTCGCTCCAAGCCCTAGCCGGCCTTGGGATGCTCGCCTCGTCGGTCAACGGAATCGCCCGCTCGATCTCGACCTCGGCGCGAGGTTGCTGCGCCCCTCCTCTTCCCACTCGAAACCAGGCGCCCGGCAGTCGTCTCCGACCGTATCGACGCTCTCCGTCGCTCTTGCTCGCGAGCCTCAGCGCCGATGCGACAACGCCTCGCGCAGTCCGGTCGATGACGCATCGTTACGCCGAGCCATGAGCAGGCAGCTGATCAAGCGAAGCGAGACGCTGCGCAACCCGAGCCAAAGCGGGGAGCGCCATCTCTTGATCGAAGCCGAGGACGAGTTCGCTTTCGTGGTCGAAGAGCGCCACGAAGGAACGCACACGGTGCGCCAGCACATTGCCCACCATCACCGCGAGGACCCGGATCTGGTCGTGGGCGCCTACAACCGCCGCCTGCAGCAGCTGGTGGCCTCCGGTTGGCGCGGCCCCCTCGGGAACCACCCGCCCAAGCTCGAGGGCATCGAGCTGGACCAGAGCCCCGGCTGAGCGCCGGGAAGGTAGTCCCTGGGCGGCCGCTCGTCCTGGCAGGCCTCGGCGACGGCGCCCACACGCTGATCATCCGAGCCACTGATGCCGCGGGCAACCTGGCCGAGCATGCCCGCACCTTCCACGTCGTGGCGGGAATCTGCGGGCGAGCCGAAGCGGCTCTCGAGCGCTCCAAGCAGCGGGTGGCCAAGGCCAAGCGCGCGTTCAAGCGCTGCGGGCGCAAGGCTCAGACCCTCGAGCGCCGCGGAGCTCCCTCCGGCGAGTTCAAGCGAGCGCAGCGCCAAGCCAAGAAGGCGGCCCGCACCCTGCGGCGCTCGCAGTCCAAGCTCGTGCGCGCACGGTCCTTGCGCAAGCGCAGCTGCTGATGGCTCGCCCGGCTTCGCCCGGAGCAGGTCCCGGCGCCATCGCCTCCACGTCACCCATCGGAGAGCGCACGCCTCGCCCGCTCGCGGGGCGATCATCGGATACGAGCATGGGACGCGGCGGCAGGCGGATCGCGACGCAGGGCGCAGGCAGGGCGCGTCGGCAGGCGCTTCCCGTGCCCGCCGGCCTGGGTGAGGAGGAGCTCGAGGTGATCGACGCCTGGTGCGGTGATGAGGTTCCGTACCTGGTGAACTCGTATCTGCGTCAGGGGCGCCCGCAGCACGACACCACGGCAAGCGACGAGCAGATGACCGAGCTTGCCCGCTGGTACGTGGAGCGGTTGGACCACATCCTCGAGCGCGCGCCGCGCCTCGAGCGCGAGACGGTCGTCTACCGCGGGGTCTCAGCGCAGGCGCTGGCCGGCGCCGGCCCGGGCACGGAGCTTTCCGAGCCCGGCTTCGCCGCTGCGAGCCTCGAGCGCGAGCGCGCCCTGGCCTTCGCCGAGGAGGGAGAAGTCCTCGAGCTCACGCTGCCCGCCGGAACACCGGTCCTGGCGATCGGCGAGATCGAGGGCCTTCATCGCTACCGCCACGAGCGCGAGATCCTCCTGCCGCGCGGCGGCGCCTACCGCATCACCGGCGAGGGCGAGGGCAACCGGCGCTGCCGGTTCGTCTGGCCTGCGCGGGGCGCCGCCTAGCTCCCTCTGGCGCTCGCTCCAAGCCGACAAGTGAGCCCAACCTGCTCGCCGAGCGAGGATGGCCATATTCGCTCCTGAGAGCGCCTCTGCGCCTTTCGGGGTGCCAGGACACTCAGCCTCGCGCGCAGACGCCTTGCAGCGGCGCTGAGGCCCCGATTTCGCCACCTCGGCAGCATCGGAGCGATCGCTTTTCGCGGGGTGGCGCAGAGGCTCGGACCGGTGGCACTTTCGCGTCCGGATCAGCGTGCGCGCGGCATGTGTGGAGACGGTGAGAAGAGGATGCCGGACGAGGCCGACAAGAGCACAGGCGACTCCAGGGCAAAGGAGGGGATGAACCCCCTGTTCCCCGGCGCCGCCCTTGGCTTTCGCGCCTGGGGCGTCGACGGGACATCGCTGGTCGGCATCACCTACACCTTCTTCGAGTGGCAACCCGAAGTCAGCAAGGCCAGCTGCCAGAACGGCCACAAGGCCCCGCACGCTCAGTGTTCCTGCGGCTTTCACGCCTACCACGAGCTCGGCTCCGCGCTCTCTCTGCCCCTGGGGCGCCCGGGGATCGTCGGGGCGATCGCCGGACGCGGGCAGGCCCAGGTGCATGCCTCGGGATTTCGCTGCGCCGAGGCGCAGGTCCTCGCCCTGCTCGAGCCGGAGGAGCAGGCGGAGCCTTGGATGGGGCGTCTCACCTGGGTCTCCCGTCGCCGCGCCAAGCAGCTGGCCCGACGCTACCGGGTGCCCCTCTTCGCGTCGGCCGGTGATCTCCTCGCCTACTGCCGGCAAATCGCCTGCGGCATCCCGTCCACCTTGCGTCCCTAGCCGTTTCAATCCTCACCCGAGCCGAAGCCCGAGCCGAAGCTCGGGTGCAACGTCGGGTGCAACCTTTAGGACGGGCGCGGGCGCGCACGGCGTTTTACGACGGTTTCAATCCTCACCCGAGCCGAAGCTCGGGTGCAACGACGCGTTGTCGGCCTCGGTCTCCTGCTCGCGCCGAAAGGCCCCGCTGACCGCCGAGCGGTGCCTGCCGAAAGCCGACCGGGAGGGATGCAGCGTCTGACCCCGAGGGGTGCAGCATCTGCACCCACAAAAGATAAGGACCTAGTACCCCCACAAGAGGTGACTAGGAATTCCCGGAGGAACAAGAGAACCCCGGAGGAGGAGGGATGACAAGGAGGAACCCGGGAAGGGCGCTCGAGCGACCTGAGCCGTCTTGACCGGAGAGGAAAGAGGACCGGCGTCTCCGCTTGCGGGCCTAGGCTCTTTGCCGTGAGCCGGATCGAGCTTGAACTCTGCGACATTACTCGGGAGCAGACCGACGCCATCGTGAACGCCGCCAACCCGCGGCTGGGGAACGGCGGCGGCGTGGCGGCGGCGATCCGCATAGCCGCGGGCGAGGGCTTTCAGGAGGAATGCGAGCGCCTGGTGGCCGAGCGCGGCGAGGTCGAGACCGGGATCGATGCCGTGGCCACCGGGGCCTACGCCCTGCCCTGCCGCTGGGTGATCCATGTCGTGGGGCCGATCTGGTCCGAGCACGCTCCGCAGCGGGCGGCCGAGCTTCTGGCCGGCGCGCACCGGGCGGCGGTCTCTCTGGCGGCGGAGATCGGCGCCGCCAGCCTGAGCTTCCCGGCGATCTCCACCGGGATCTACGGCTACCCGATCGACCAGGCGGCGCCCGTCGCCCTCACGGCGGTGCAGGAGGCCCTGGCCGAGCACCCCGAGGTCGAGCTGGTGCGCTTCTGCCTCTCCTCCGAGCCGGATCTCGAGGCCTTCAGCGCCGCGGCCGCCCAGGTCGGCTAGCACCCTGCTCCCGCAAGGCGAGCGGGCGGCCGCCCGAAAACCGGAGCCGCCAGGACGGACGGCTCCTCGTGCGCCTTCCGCCGAGGGCGGACGCCTTCGCTCCGCATCGTCGCTGTCGGCGCTAAGCGAATAGCGCCGTCCGTGCGGTCCGGGTGGGCCTAGGGTCGACGCGTGAGCGAGGAGATGCTCCTGGAGAGCCTGCCGGGAAAGCAGGCGCTCGGCAGCCAGCGGCTGCGCTTAGAGGTGCTGGGCGGCAAGAACCGCCCGGTGACCCTGCGGGTGCGCGGCCCGCGCGGAGGAGCGAAGGCCGAGCTTGAGCTTCGCGACGAGGAAGTGGGCTGCCTGCTCGCCGAGCTCGAGCCGCCGGCGAGGCCCGCCAAGGCCGAGGTCCGCCGCTCGAGCGTGGTGGTTCTTCCCGGGCGTCGCGGGATGATCGAGGTCGCACACAGCGAGGGCCCCAGGCGCTTCTCGTCGCTGCGGCTCAAGCTGACCCCGCCGCGGCGCACGGTATCGGTCTCGATCAAGATCGATCGAGGCTGCGCAGGCCATCTGCGCGACGCGCTCGCCCGAGGCCTGGCGCTGGCCCAGGGCGATGAGCCCGACAGCCTCGACGACGCCATCGCCCAGGTCCTAGCCGCCGGGGGCGAGACGGCCGGTTGAGCGAGCTGCGCTCATGCCCGGCGCGAAAATCCGGCGCTCGCGGCGGCAGGACTCCTAGCCTGGCCGAGTGAGGCCGCAGGCACAGGAGCGAAACTGGACAGAGCTAGTCCTCACCGGCGGGCCGTCCGCGGGCAAGTCCTCCTCCTTGGCCTACCTGGCTCAGCACTTCGCCGACCACGGCGTTCGCGTGCTGATCCGCCCCGAGGTGGCGACCATGATCATCCAGGGCGGGGTCTCCGACATCTCCCGCCTGGCCCGGGAGGAGCCCGGCCGCTACCTGGAGGCCGAGCGCGCGGTCTTGATGATCGGCTGGGAGATGCGAAGTCACTACCGGCGCCTGGCCGAGGCCTTCGCCCCCCAGCCGGTCCTGATCGTCTACGACCGTGCCGAGATGGACGTCGCCGCCTATCTGGAGCCGCAGCAGTTCCGGGCGCTCTTGGACGAGCACATGCTCACCCTGGCGGCGGCTCGAGATTCCTATGATGTCGTCGTGCACCTGCGAAGCGCCGCCGTCGGCGCCCCCGAGCACTACACGACCGAGAACAACCCGGCCCGCCAGGAACGGGATCCGGCCGTGGCCGCCGAGGCTGACGAGCGCACTCTGCGTGCCTGGCTCGGACACCCGCGCCTGTGGATCGTCGAAAGCGAGGAGGACTTCGATCGCAAGCGGGCCAAGGTGGCCAGGATCGCTCACCACGCGCTCGGCCTGCCGGCACCGACCGAGATCGAGCGCAAGTTCCTGCTGGCCGGCGCGCCGGATCTGTCTCATCCGGTCCTGGCCGGCGCCGTCGAGGTCGAGATCGAGCAGCACTACCTGACTGCCGAGGAGGAGGGTGTCGAACGCCGCGTCCGCCGGCGCGCCCAGGACGGCCAGGAGACCTTCTACTGGACCGAGAAACGCGGGCAGGGCCTGGAGCGCGAGGCGATCATCAAGCCCTCGGAGTATCTGCACCTGCTCGCCGAGCGCGACCCGGCGCGCCGGCCGATCCGAAAGCGCCGCTACTGCTTCGCCTTCGCCGGCCACCACTTCGAGCTTGATCGCATCGAGCGTCCGGGAGAGCCGCTGTGGCTCTTGGAGGTCGAGCTGCTCGAGTCCGGGCAGGAGCTCGTCCTACCTGACTTCCTGGAGATCGAGCGCGAGGTGACCGGCGATCCGGCCTACAGCAGCGCCGCCCTGGCGGCGTCAGCCTGATACCGCCCCGTAGGCCGGCTCCCCCTCCCCTGCCGCTTGCCGGGCAGATCGCCGCGCTGCTGCGGCGCTCGGGATCGGGGCTAGCCCCCCGCGACCACCGGGCTTTCGAAGGTCCAGGGGACGTGCCGGGCGCGCTCCAGCAGAGGCGCGTAGCGGGCCAGGTCCGCCGGCGTGGTCGGGCGGTGCCTTTCGTTCGGCTCGATCCCCGAGACGTGCACGTGGGTCAGCCGCCCGCCGAAGCGATCGAGCAGGCGCCGCCCCTCCTCGAGCGTCGGGTCGATCGTCCAGGCGTGGGCCACGTCAAGGCAAAAGCCCGCCTCGGGCAGCGCGGCGAAGACGCGCTCAAGCTCATCGGCGGTGCGGCAGTCGCGCTTGCGGCAGTCCATGTTCTCGAAGATCACCCGGCCTGCGATCGGCTCCAGGGCCGAGAGGTCGGGCGCCGTGTCGGGGTGAAGGACGATCCCGCTGAAGCGCTCCAGGCCGGGCAGGGCGGCAAGCTCGCCGTCCGCCTTGCGCCACTCCTCGGCGCTCGCCGCGCGGTCGGGGTCGGAGGCGATGTGCTTGGCCGGCCCGTGCAGGGAGCAGCCTGCGACCTCCTCCAACTCGCGGGAGGCAGCCGAGGAGAGATAGCCGGCCGGGCTCGCAAGCTCGGTGCGCGAGAGCGCCGAGAGCTCGATCCAGCTCGTGGAGAACTCGCGGGCCGCGCTCACCTGGGCCTCCCAGTCCCCGCGCAGATCCGCTTCCCAGCCGGTCGACAGGCCGCAGCGGTCCGAGGGGTCGATGCAGCCGTGAAGCTCGGTCGCTCGCATTGCGGTGAAGGTAGGTCTTCCAGGGCAGGCGGCCGGAACGCCTGCCGACGATTCACCTGCGGCCTGTCTGCGCCGGCGCGCCACTAGGTCTGGCCCAGGAGGATCCCGACCGCGGCGACAATCGCGCCGCCCAGCGTCACCTGAAGCAGCGAGCGGGTCAGCGGGATGCGCAGGAAGCGCTTTCGGATCCAGGCGATCAGCACGAGCTCGGCGCCGACGAGCGGGTAGGCGATCGTGAGGGCCAAGCCGACGTCCGAGATGACGAACGGCAGGCAGTGGAAGGCGCCGCCGATGAAGGTGGCGATACCGGTGATCAGGCCGCGCTGCACGGCGCCGCCGCGCTCGGTGATCTCGCCGTCGTCTGAGAGGCCCTCGGAGAGGCCCATCGAGATCGCCGCCCCGAGCGCCGCCGCCAGGCCGATCACGAGCGCCGCGTGCGAGCCGGCGGCGTAGGCGGCGGCGAACATCGGCGCCAGGGTCGAGACGGTGCCGTCGATCAGCCCGATCAGGGCCGGCTGGACGTACTGCAGAAGGCGCTGGCGCTCGTCGGCGCGCCGCCAGTGGCTGATCGGGTTCATCTCGGCCAACCTGCCGAAAGAGGATTCTCTCGCTTCGGGCTTTCGCATCTGGCGCCGCCGCGCCTCACTTCTCGCGGCTCGCTTCGCGTCTGTGCCGCAGAACCTCTGCGACGAGCTTCAGGTGCTCATCGCCTGCCTCGGGGGCACTAGGCTCCACCTCGCTTTCGCCGCGTCCCCTCAGCCCTGATCGCGTGTCAACGGCTTCCGGCGCTCTGCCGCCGGGTGGAGGGGCCGGGCCGGCGAGCTGCATTCTGTCCGTTTCCCTCCGAAGGAGCGCTGCCCGCGCGCGCCCGTGGCTAGCGTCCCCGCTCGTAGCGCTTCATCGTCAGGTCGCAGATCTCGAAGCTGGAGCGAAGGCCGTTTCGGAACAGAAGCTCGCGCGGCGAGAGGTTCCCCATCAGGGCGGGGTTGGGGCTTCGAACCACAGGCGCGCCTGCGTCTCGTCCATTCCGGCCTGCCTGAGCCAGGCCGCGGCCTCGGCCAAGGGCAGAATCTTGTAGTGGTTTGTGATGCTCGCACGCCCCTGGGAGATCCAGCGCTTCACCGTTTCCAGCTTTACGCGGCACAGTTGGGCCAGCTCCTCGATGCCGAGCCCGAACGAGCGCTCGATGACCTTGAAGGGATCGGTGATCGAGCGTTTGACGAGGATCCCCTCCAGATCCATGGCACAGGCAGCGAGCACCCTGTCCAGATCCTGCGCCGTCTCCCGCGAAGGACAGATCGCGAACTCGAGCAGGTCCACGATGCTCTACAGGAGCGCTTTATGGGCCGAGCCGATGACCAGCGCGGCGTTCCGCGCCACCCCGCGGTCGAAGCGCCCCGCTTCGAGATCGGCCCGTGCTTCCTCGCACAGTGCAAGCAGCTCGGCCTCGTCCCGCTCCTCTTCGAGCAGATCGCCTAGGCAAGCGGCCCGCCCAGGCTCTTCCTTCGCGGGACTCGCTTCCTGCTGGAGCGCGTCGAGAAGACCCTGCGTGCCGAAACCTTCGCTCATGCGCTCAAGGTGGGGTGGATCGCCAGCTGTACCGGAGGCACTCTTTCTCTCCGCTCGAGCCTGCGCCGACAGGCTGAGCCGCGCATCGCGAAGTGGCGATGACCCGTGGCCCCGGGTGCCGGCGCGAGCGCCTGGGCTGGACGAGGCCGGCGTGCCTTCGCTACGTGGGCGCAACTCCCGCTCGCGCAGCCGACCGTGCGCTACACCCTGGTGAGCGATGTCTTCCGACGAACACAAGACAGCGGTCTTGTCTCGGCTTTGCCCGGCCTCGGCCGAGCGCCTGCACCGGCACGCGATTGCCGCCGGCGTCAGCCAGGACGAGCTGGCCGAGCGCTACCGGGTCGAGGGAATGCGCCAGGATGACCATCCTTTGATCCGTTTCTGCAGCTCTTTGCGGGCGTCGGAGGCCGATGCCGGCCGGCACCCGCTTGGACGTCGGCGACATCATCGCCACTGTTCGCCAGGACGATGGCTCGGTGGAGGAAGCGGCCGGCTATCTCACGATTCCGCCTGGGGCCGTAAGAGCCGCTTTCGCCTACCACGCGGAGTACAAGGACGAGGTTGACTCCGAGCTGGCCGCGAGAGGGCGGGCCGCGGCCCGGGAGCGAGCCCACTGGGAGCGCGAGCAGGGCTCGCCCGCTGTCTCTGGATGACCTACCTCCGCGTTCGGGTCGGGAAGCTCGCCTACGAGTCCTTCTGTCGCCGCTTCTGCCTGTAGTACTCGGCGGCCGCCACGCCGATTCGGTAGGCGCATCGAAGGCCGTCCCATCGCAGGTACTCGGACGGGGAGATCCCTTCGGGCAACCGCGGCTGGGGAGTCGAAAGCCACTGGCGCATCTCCTTCTCATCCAGGCCCGCGCGCTGCAGCCACTCGGCTGCCTCCGCCAAGGAGAGAATATGGTGATACTGGCTACCGCGTGGGCCCAGGCGACGCCAGCGGCGGACGGTGTCCTCCCGGACCGCATGGATCCTCGCCAGCTCCTTGATGCCGAGTCCGAACGAGCGCTCGATGACCTCGAAGGGATCGGTGATCGAGCTACGCATGAGCGAGCTCTCCAGCTGCTCTACGCGCTCCTCGAACAGCGTGCGAAGCTCATCCGCGGCCTGCGGGCAGGGGTCGAGGAGAAAGTCGATCAGGGCGACCGCCCGGTAATCGAGGTACGGGGTGAGGATGGTCGCCATCATCCGCGCCACCTCCCGCCGCGCCTCCTCACTGTAGTCGCGGCTCTCGAGCCGCTCGAGGGCGCGCTCGGCCAGCTCGAGTTGCTGCCTGCGAGGCATCTCCTTCCTCAACAGCTCGGGAAAGCGCGTGTTTTCCTCTCGAAGGCGCTCGCCTGCGCCCTCCTGCGGCTGCAGGAGCTCGAGGATCCCGGCTTCCCTTTCCATGGTTTCGCTCATGGGGTGAAGTTAGGGCATTGCGAGGTTGATACCGCTGCGCGTGGCATGCGCCGTGCGCAGGCGAATCGCGGTCAGCGGTCCCGCTCGACCGCGCTTCGGTCGCGGCGTGTGCCTTCCTCCTGCGCCGCCTCCTCCGTCGCTTGTCATCGTTGTCGAGGTCGGCCAGATCGAGCCAGCGGCAGGACGCGGCAGGCATCCGGATCGCTTGTTCATGCCGGCAACGGGCCGTGCCCCGCTGCCAGCGCCGCGCCGTCTCCTCGCCTACGCCGGCGATCCGGGCCAACTCCGCGGTATCGATCCCGAAGCAGTGGTCGATGATCTCGAAGGGGTTCCCGAGCGCGTCCAGAACCATCTACTCCTCAAGCCAGAGGGCATGACGGCGCAAGCGCTCCTCCAGCTCTCCGGAGCTTTCGGGATCCGGGCGAGCGAGGAAGTCGAGCAGGCCAGGGCCACCTCCTGCGCCCTGAAGGCGTCCATCCTGACCAGGGCAATGCCGAGAAGTTCGCGCACCCGCTGCGCCGCCTCGGCGCCGACGTCTTCTGAGCGCAGGATGCGGAGGACCTCGTGAACCCGCTGGGCGGCCTCCTCGACCGGAACCTCCTTCCGGGACATCCGAGCGAGGCGCTGCTCACCCCCGTCCCGGGGACCGTCAGGCGCTGGGCGCTCCAGAAGATCGTCCGCCGGCGAGCTCATGCCCTTGCCCCTTCGCGACGGCGATCGTGCAGGCGCCGGGCCTCGCGAAGGACCGCCACGGTGGACTCGCACCCGCTCGCGCGCGTTCGTGAACATCGAAGTGCCGAGGGCTGGACGGTTGATCGGATCGTCCAGGAGATCGCCGCCCGTTGCGTCGACGTGGCCGCGATCGAGCCGTTCAACCTGATCCGCTGGCCGGGCAACATCTCACGCACGGCCTGGTACGACGACGTGCTCGAACGCTTGAAGGCGACGGCGGTGCGGGCCAACTGCCGCATCGTCGGCGTCGCCCAGCTCAACATGGCGCGGGCACGCGAGGAGAACCCTCCCGAGCCTGCGCTCAGGGACATCAGGGACAGCGGCACGGCGCAGTACATCGCAACCCACATCCTCGCGCTGCATCGCGAGCACGACCGCGGCCAGCCCACGAAGAAGGGAATGCTGCGCTTCCTCAAGGTCAGAAACGGCGTCCGCGGATCGATCGACGTCGAGTTCAAGGCCAAGCGGCTCGCCTTCGAGGAGTGCCGGCCCGCTCCCAAGCACGAGTAGTCCGCGATCGACGTGCCCGACCCCGAGCCCTTCGGCTACGGCGAGGAGGAGCTGCTCTATGACGACTGAGCAGCGGGCCGCCGTGCGCCCCATCTGGCGCTGCGGCCGCTGCACCGCAGGCCGAGAGGGCGCTAGGTTCAGCCGTCGCCGCGCGAGCCGAGCCAGGCGTAGACCGTCGCTCGCGTCACGCCCGCGAGCTCGGCGGTCTGCTTGATCTCCCAGCCCGCCTCGTGCGCGGCGCGCACCCATGCGGCCAAGTCGATCGTTGCGTCGGCCTCCAGGCGCTGGGCGAGCCGGCNNATCNNGCGCCGGCCTCGAGCAGGCCCGCGCGGATCGAGTCGGGGTGCAGCGGGCGCGCCTTGTGCTCGGGCGAGGAGCCCTGCTCGAAGATCGACGTGTCGCGAGCGTCGATCGCGGCATCGAGCTCCCTGCGCAGCTCGTCGGTTGTCTGCTGGTCTGTCATCGCCTGATCCTCTCCCTGGTCGGGTTGACGCCGGCCGCGCGCAGCGCATCTGCCCACGAGTGCCAGTGGTGAAAGACCGTGCGGGCGTGCGGCCAGCGGGGCCCGTCGTCGAGGCGGGCGGACCAGTCGTAGCTCGTCGGCGGCTTGCCGTGCAGGGAGGTCCACTCCCGGATCGCCGCGCAGATGCGCTCGGGGCTCCACGGCTCGACGGGGCGCCCGCTACGCCCGGCGCGGGTGGCGCGCTTGAGCCCGCTCGGCATCGCGATCGCTTCAGCTGCCCGAATCGCGTTGTTCCGGCTGCCCCACGCCCTGCGCACCTGGTCGGCGTGCGGCCACGCGCCGGCGTGCCAGCGTTGGACCTTGTCGGGATAGCCGTGTAGCTCCGCCAGCTGCGGGTGCCAGTCCACAAGCGACGGCGGCCGTCCGTGCTCCTCGATCCAGTCCACGATCGCGTCGATCAGCTCGTCGGGCGTCCGAGACGGGGCAAGGCGCTTATCGCGCCGCACCGCCAGTGCATCGGCGTCATCGTGATAGCCCCCGGCGCGTAGGTATGCCTCCCAGGAGCCGAAGCGGTCAATCACACTGCGGCGGTTCGGGTGGGTCTCGCTGGCCCGCTTCCAGTCATTCGACGCCGGCGGCGCCCCGTGCTCGGCAACCCAACGATGAAGGGCCGCGAGCATGCCCTCGCGGCCCCACCGCCTGCGTTTCGGGCGATCAGGCCCAGAGGGCGTCATCGGTGAAGTCGATCCCGGCCTCGTCCACGAGTACCTCGGCGTCGGGAGCGTGGTAGAGCGTCCACCCCTCGACCGGCCGCGAGTCGGGCTTGAGCCACAAGCCGTTGTTGGCGGCGACGTGTTGCTGCATCGCGTGCGAGGAGATGAAGGTGACGTGGCCGTAGCCGATCGCCTCGAGCCGCTCGCGTACGATTTGCTTGCCGTGGGCGCTCAGCTCGCTGCCCGACTCCTCGTCGTAGGGGTCGACCAGAGCGGTGACGTCGAGCTCGGGGTTAACATAGGTGCTGGTCATCGGGTACCTCCGGTGATCCGTGCCTCGGGATGTGGACGCATCGCCGGGGCTTTATCATTTCGTGTCCACGACTATACACGGCCTGGCGCGTTGTGTCAAGCGCTGAACACGCGCTTGCGCCTCTCGGCCCGCATCGCGCGGGCGCGGGCGCACGCGGGCGCAGTCGAGCAGACACCCTCTGAGTCGCCGAGGGCGGGGGCGGTGCATCCCCCGCTTGCAGCGCTCCAAACTCGGCGACTGACGTGGACGCTGTGTGCAGCACCAGCCGCCGTGCCCGCGCATCCAGCGCTTGACGGTGGCCGGCTTGACCCCGCTGAGCTTTGCCAGCTCCTGGGCGTCGATGCCGAAACCCTCGCTGACCACCTGGAAGGGATCCCCGAGCGTCTCGGCGATCATCCTCTCCTCGAGTTCGTATCCCCAGGGCGCCAGCCGGCGGAAGAGCTCTCGCGCCGTATCGGGGCAGGGCTCGGCGAGAAAGTCGATCAGGGCCAAAGCCGCCGAGCTTGCGTGCTTGCGCTTCGCCGTCGCCACGGCGACCCCGGCCTCATGGCGGATCTGCCGCACCCCCTCGGGACCGTAGTCGCCCTCTAGCGGCAGGTCGAGAGCCCGCCGCGTCCGGGCGTAGCTCTCCCTGCTGGGGATCCGGCGGCGGCTCAGCCTGACCAGGCGAAGCGCCTCTCCTGAGAGCCTTTGCGCGCCCGCGGTCCCGCCAAGGCGCTCGAGCGGCCCCTCGTTTGCCTTCGCGAGGCTCACCGCGGGCTGCTCCACCTCCGGGGGCGCCGCTCATGGCAGAGGTCACGCGCCAGATCGATCGCCTTGGCCCTCTCGAAGGCGGATCCCTTCTCGATGTACGTGCGCGGCGAGACCCCGCCCGGCAGCTCGGGATGCGAGGACTCGAACCACTGCCGGGCCTCATCCTCGGTGAGGCCCGCCGCCTCGAGCCAGCCGGCGATCACGGCGATGTCCTCCAGGAAGGACTGTTTGCTTCCGCAGTGACCGGCTCGCTGCCAGCGCTTGAGCGTCTCCCGCGTCACCTGGCATATCTCGGTCAGCTCGGATGCGTCGTATCCGAACCAGCGCTCGAGCCGCGGCAGGAGGTTCGCAGACGCCCCCTCGCGGATCAGGCGCTCCTCCGCCTTCTGTGCGCGCAGCGCGATCGGATCACGAAGCGCCTTCGCCGTCTCCGGGCAGGGGTCGCAGAAAAAGTCGACGAGCCGCAGGAGGACCTCACCGCGCGCGTAGGCCGGGACGGCGCGGGCGATAAGAGCGCCTCCCTCCAGTCCGACCCACCTCACCGTCTCGGGATCGAAGCGCCCCGAATCGAGCACCTCGAGCAGGCGGTCGCCCGAGGAGAGGACGGCGCTCTCGGCCATGTCGTCGTCCTGAAGCGCAATCAGGCGCTCGTGGCCCACGGGAGACGGCGAAGGCCCCGCTTCGTCGGCGGTGAGGACGTCGAGAATGGTGGTTCTGCTCTCGCTCACGACTTGAACGTAGGGCCTACGCGGGGCGAAACCGCTTGGCCTGAGCGTCCTCAGGGGCGCGACGGCGGAAGCGGATGGGCACCCGCGCCCTGCTGCTCCCGCCGCCTGCAGTAGGAGGCGTGGGCGGCGTCGGCCACGTCCCACACGCCGACCAGGCGCCGCTCGGTGAGGTGGGCGCGGGGTGAGCGGCCCTCCAGCCGCTCGTGCGGCTGCTCGAGCCAGCGGCGGGCCTCCTTTTGGCCCAGGCCGGCCTCNCGCAGCCAGTAGCCGCTCTCGGCCAGGCTCTGCAGGTAGTGGAAGCTGAACTTGTGCCTCCGGTTGTTCCAGCGCCAGACGGTGGATGGGGAAACGCCCAGCAGCCCGGCCACGGCTCGCTGACCCATGCCGAAGCACTCGCGCATGGTGGCCAGCGGGTCGCCGACCGCCTTGCGGCCCAGCTTGCGCTCCATGGTGTAGGCGAAGTGGGCCAAAAGCCGCTCGAGCTCCTCGGCGCTTCGGGGAGCTGGGTCCAGCAGGAAGTCGAGGAGGGCCAGCGACACGCGGTTGTTCGCGTTGAGCTGACCCAGGGCGTTCCGGGCCAAGAGCACGCCGACGCCGCGGCCCACCTCCTTGACGGCCTCGGGCGCGTACTTGCCTTCGCGCAGGACAGCGAGCGCCCGGTCGACGCGCTCGAGGGAGACGACGGCGGGCTCATCTTTGCCCTCGAGCTCGATCAGCCTCTTTCCTCCGTGCTCATCGTGCTCGTTCCTCTCGGCGGCGATGCTGTCGGTCAGCTCGTGCAGCCCAAGGGAACCGGAGAAGACGGGGAGTCTTGTCTGCTGGCGTCCCACTGGCGGGAAGCTAGGCCGCCGCTCCCTTGTGCCGCCGCCCTTTGACTTTGCGCGGCTCGCGGGGAGAGCCTTTGCCGGCGGGTCTGCGTGAGCGCTGGCTCGGAAAAGCGCCGCCGCTTCGTCCCGCGGGCGGGCATCATCTCCGGGTGCCCGAGCGGGACCCCTACAAAGTGCTGGGAGTAAGCGCCGGTGCCTCGCCCGGGGAGATAAAGCGCGCCTACCACCAAGCGGCGCGGGCCACCCATCCCGACCTCAACCCCGGCGATCCGAAGGCCGAGGAGCGCTTCAAGGAGGTGCAGGCGGCCTACGCCCTGCTCAGCGACACCGAGCGGCGCCGCGAGTGGGAGCAGGGGCGCCTGAGCTTCCGCGAGGTGTTGGAGCGCATCGACCCCGCGGAGCTTCGCCTGGCGCCGATGCTCGCTGACCTGCTCTTTCCCGGCAGCCGGGAGGCGGAGCAGCCGATCCGGGCGCTGACCGTGGCCGTCCCTGAGAGCGTCGCCGAGCGCGGCGGCGTCGTCGCCGTGCATCTCCCCCAAGGAGAGCTGCGCTTCCGCGTGCCGGCGCAGAGCCGGGATGGCAGACGCCTTCGCCTGGCCGACGGCAGCGAGGTGGTGCTCAGGGTGCGCCGGCGCTCGTGAGGGCTTGCGCCGGGTCTAGGCCCAGCGCCGCGCGGAGCGGCTCCTCCAGCCGCCGCCAGCTTGGTCGCAGGATCACTCCGTGATCCGCGACATGCCGGTTGTAGCGGTGCTCGAGGCCGAGCGCGCGCAGGCCGAGCTCGCGGGCGGNCAGAAGCGTGTCCGGGGAGTCGTCGACGATGACCTCGATGNCCCGCTCCAGGCAGCGCCCCGGCTTATCCTCCCCCTCGATCAGGGTCAGCTCGTCAAAGCTCGAACAGCGTCCCCCAGCTGTGGCAGTCCTCGTAGCGGACGCGCTCGCCGCCGGGGACGCGGCGCATCCCGTCCAAGAGCGGGTAGATGGTCGAGTCGAGATCCAGTGCCAGCTGCATGATCCGACGAGAGGTCACCCGGCAGCGCTTACCGGAAGCTCTCGCATTCCCTCGCCCTGTGCCGGCAGGCGATGCCACTCCGGCTCCTCGCCCCGCGCCCAGGGACAGCGCCCGTGCTTCTCGCACCAGGCGAAGAAGCCGTCGATGTGCAGATCGAAGGCACAAAGCCAACGATCGGCGGCAAAGAAGTTGGCCGCCGAGCGCTCTTCGGTCCAACGAAAGAAGGCCCGCGACTGCGACTCGCTCATCGGCCTGTCGTTCACCAGCCGCTGACCGCTTTCCTCGAGCACAACCAGGCCGCTCACATACTCGGCCCAGGCGTCCGGGTCGAGATCGCTGGGGCCGTAACGCCTCCCGCCGGCCAAAAGCTGTTTCACCTCGGCGCAGGAAAGGCCGAGGCGCCTGCCGATCTCGGCCAGGCTCGCGCCGCGGCGGCGTTCGCGGCGAGCGATCGCCCGCAGGCGGGAGCGGCGCTTGGCTCCCAGCCTCTCGAGGCCCTTGGTCTCCGTCATCGACATCGCCGCCGAGGCTAGGAGGCAAACCGGACCACTTTCCCGTCTGCCGGATAGCGCCCGGTGCGAGGACCCGGTGTCCTTCGCCGGACGCCCCTACCTTCTGCTCGTGGGACGCGGAAGCGACCTTCACCCCCTGACCACCCATGTCCGGGTGCCCCGGCCCCGCCGACGCGTCGCCCTCGCGCCGGGCGACGGCGAAGTTGTGGACCTGGACGAGCTGTCCCGTGAGAACAAGCTCGTCAAATCGCTCGCCTATCCGCGAAACAGCCTCCTGGTCGTAGGCGGGATGCCCGGCGCCGGCAAGAAGGAGACGACCGACCACCCGCCGCCTGGTGTCCGATGCCCGGGCCCTCTCCATCGACCGCTTCATCTCCGAAGCGCTCGGGCAGGACGGAAAGCCCGCCGGCGCGACGCCTGATCACCGGCACTTCCGGCACGCGCACAAGCTTTTGATCGCCCAGCTTACGTCTGGGGCCGGGCCGGTGATCATCGACGCGCCGGCGCTTCGCAGCACGCTGGTAAACGAGTACATCGCCGCCGCCGACGAGATCGGTTGCGCCTCGCACCTGCTCATGGTCTGCGCGGACGAGGAGGCCTGCCGCGGGTCGCGCCCGGAGCTTCCCGCCGCCGCGTGGGGGCGCTACCGCAAGGCGCAGGGGATCCTGCGCGAGATGGTCTTCGCCGGGCAGCTGCTCGGATACCGCAGTGTGGTCCTGGGGAGCCGCCGCAGCCTCGAGGCTCTCCGGCAGCTGCGCTTCGAGGGACATTGCGGCACCGACCGACCCCGCCACCCTGAAGAGAAGGGGACGGCGCAGATCGCGGCTTGACGACGAGAAGATCGAGGTGCCGGCCCGTCGGCTGGCAGAGGATGTCTGCGGGCGCTAGCGGATAGATCCGCAGGTGGCTCTGTGTTTCTTCTGCCTGCGCCTCCTTGCTCCAAAAGACAAGAAACGCCCCGCCGGCGGGGCGTTTTGGGCGCCGGATGAGAAACCCGGCGCCGTTTCCACCAGGCATAGGGCCGGCTTCGCCTTGGGCGTGGGCTTTGCCGCAAGCGCTCATTCCCTCCCGGTATCGCCGCGCAAGCGCCCTAGCGTCTCGACATGAAGGAGGATCCGCTTCGCATCCATCCCATGGCTATCGCGGTAGCGCTTGGGTTCTCGGCCCTTCTGGCCGTGGCCGCCGATGTCTTGGGGCCGCGCCTGAGCGCCATCGCCGTGTTCGGAGCCTGCTGCCTGGTCGGTGGCCTGGCCGCCTGCCTGCACCGCCCCGTTCCCTCCGGGCAGGAGCGCGTGCAGGAGGAGAGGCCTCACGGGCGCCTCGAGGCGACGGCGAGCACCTGCGCCGATGACGGGCAGCGCAGCCGTCGGCGGGCCGCGCGGTCTGTGGCGCTGAAGCGCTGAGGGCGCCGCGAGGCCTGTGGCCGAAGGGCCGGGTCCGGCAGACAGCCGGCCCGGCCGTTGCGTTGGAGGCCGGTGCGCTTTGCCCGCCGCTCACAGGCCCGAGGATCGCAGAGCTAGCGATCCGCCGCGGTCTTGGCCTCGGCGGCCAGCTTTCGCATCACCTGAAGCTCCTCGCCCGGTGGGGCCAGAAAACCCCGCTTGATCACCTCGGTCAGCTCGCTCCACGTGCTCAGCTTGCAGCCGAGCAGGGCTTCGCTGAGCAGGGAGCCTGAGCGTTTGATCGCCCGCGCCAGAAAGTCGGCGGCCTCCTCGGCCTGTGTCTCCGCGTACGCTTGGCGAAAGCGCTCCGCCGAGGGTTCTTCGCCCTCCTGCAGCTTGATGTCGGGGCACTCAGCCTGGAGCACCGACTGCAGGCAGTGCCCGTAGAGCTGCTCTGTGTCCAGGACCTCCCGCATCGCCTTGCCCATGGAGCGCAGGCACAGGCCGCAGCTGACGCCCGCTTCCTTCCAGGCCTGTGCGTAGTGCGGTCCGACCTGAAGGCCGCAGAGCGTGCGCCCGGGCGAGCGCAGCGCGTGGGTGGTGTTGCGGTAGTGGCTCACGCAGAGCACGGGCACGCTCAGGTCCGCCTCGGCGAAGACGCGCTCGAGGCGCGACTCCATCCGCTCGGCGGCGTGCTCGCCGAGCCAAAGGGACTCCTCGAAGGCCCGCACCACCTCGATCCATTCCCCGTGGAAGAATCTGTTGATCAGGGGATCCAGCTGGAAGTAGGCCCGCTGGAAGCGAGCCAGGGCCTCGGGATCGATCTCCTCCCCGCGCCGGCGCGCCTGCGCGGGATGGCAGTCGGCCAAGAGGATGTCGATCGCCTGACGAATCAAAAGCCCCTCGCGCCAGTACTCGAGATCGCGATCGTCGAGAAGATCGCGCAGCGGCTGCGCGTCGGCGGGCAGGGCGGCCAGGGCCTGCCGGCAACGCGCGGCCATGCTCTCGTCCTGCTCCTCGGCCCTCTGCTGGGAGAGGGCCTCGAGCAGGGCATCGTTGTCCGCGGCTGGGCTCACGCCTCCTCGTCCTCCGGGTCGAAGAGGGTGCGGGCCAGCAGCCACGGATCCCAGTGCCCGAAGAGCGCCTTGCGCGGGGTCGTCCAGCCGATCCTCGGGTTCGGCGTGTCCATCCAGGCGCGCATCTCCTCGCGACCGAGGCCGCGCTGCTTCAGGTGGTAGTGGATCTCGGCGATGGTCGGGACGGTCCCGTTGTTGCAGCCGCCGCCGCGCCTCCAGCGCCGCACCGTGGCCAGCTGCACGCCGACGAACGAAGCCAGCTGCCTTTCGCTGATCCCCAGATCCTCCATGGCTTCGCCCAGGCGCTCGCTGGCGCTGTCCCGCACCAGCCTTTCCTCGTCGTTCCGAGCGCGCCGATCCAGCATCCCGCGCAACTCGCGGGCGCTCTGCTCGTCGCGATGCCAGAGAAAGTCCAGGAGGGTCAGGGCGACGTCACGGGCGGAGGTCCAATTGACGGAGGCTGCGTACTCGGAGCCGATGGCGATGATCTCGGCGATCACCTCCTCCGTCCACTCGCCGCTGTCGAGGAGGGCGATGATCTTGCGCGCCTGCTCCACACCGATCCAGGTGGAGGACCCCGGCTTGCGCTCGCGCAGCGGAGCGCGCTTGCGCATGTCGGGGTCCTCCCGACCGGAGACGGTCTCGAGCAGATAGGCGATGCCTTCGTCCAACTGATCCTCGCTCACCAGTAGAAAGTAGGGTCTTGGGCAGGGAAGACCGCCCTCCTCCTCTCGTCCATGCCCGCGTGTCTTCGCTCTTGCCTGGGGTCTATCGGGGTCCGGGACCACGATGGCCAGCTGGTCGAGCAGGCACCCGCCGGAGATGCCCCTTCCGGGCGCGCGGTCCTTTCCTTTGCTGCGGTGGCCGTGGCTAGACGCTGGTGCCGGCCCGGGTCAGGCCTCGTCGGGATCGAGGACTTTGACCGCGAACTTCCAGATCCACGAGGAGCCGTCCACGTAGAGGCGCGGGAAGTCCCAGATCGACCCATCCTCCTCCGAGCGCCAGCAGACCCGCTCGAGCGGCAGCCCCGGCATGTCGACATCGTGCTCGTGGACCTTGCCGTCCTTGCGCACGACGAGCGGGAAGGTCCAACGCCCGTCCGACTCGCCGATGACATCGCCGACGGAAACGTCGGCGCCATAGCGCTCGGCCACCTCCTCGGCGAAGGCCGTCATGTTGTCCTTAGCGTTGGCCTCAGTGGCCCCGGGCACCGGGCCGGAGCCGGGGTTGATCACCACCACCGTGCGCTTGTCGCTCATCGTCTCCGTCCTTTCTCTCGCGGGTCGTTTCGCTCCACAGGCTCTGTACGGTGACACTAGGGCTTTCTCTGCGCCAGACCGATCTTGTCGCGCACATAGGGTCCCGGCGCAAGACCACCGGCTACGGGAACGACGGGGGCCCTTCCAGCCCCATGGCCGCCAGCGCCTCCTGGAAGGCCCGCTCGGGCACGGTGCCGATCAGGCGCCGGAACCGGCAGAAGGTCTCGGCAGGCGACCTTGCCGGAGACAGAGAGGTATCGCGCTCGAAGAGCCAGCCGCTCGCCTCCTCTCGGCTCATCCCGGCGCGAGCCAGCCAGTGGGCCGTATGAGCCAGATGCCGCAGCGCCGGCGATGCCTTCTTCTCATCGCGGCTTCGCTGCCAGCGCGACACGGTGGCCTCCTTGACACCGACCAGGTCGGCGATCTGCGCCGCCGAGAGGCCCATGCAGCTGCCGACCAGCTCGAGGCAGCGGCGTCGGTCGGTGGGCAGGCGCCGCCTCTCGGCCGCGAGGCAAGCTCGGCGAAGCTCAGCGCCGAGCGTCCCGGACGCCTTCCCGTCGCGCCGGCGAAGCAGATCGCCCAAGCAGAAAAGCGTCCGCCCGGGGTGGACATCCTCGACGCGCGCCACCAGCTCGAGGACCTGCCGGCAGACCCGCTCCAGCTCCTTGCCCTCAGGGGCCTTTTGGCTCAACAGCCGCGCCAGCCGCTCGAGCCGCCCTACCGCGGCTGTGTCCGGCATCCACGACCGCCGACGGGCGAGCGCGCTCTCCGCCACACCCGCCGCCTGCAGGGCCTCCGCGAAGGCGAGCTCGTCCAGGTAGCGGTAGTTCACCTGCCGCTCGGCGAGCGGCGGCGCCGCAAGAGCCGGGTGCGGGAGCTCAAAGAGCCAGGCCCGGGCCTGCTCGCGTCCCATCCCCAGCCGTCGCAGCCAGCGGAATGCGCGGGCCAGGGGAAGCAGGACGTAGAAGCGGGCGGTCGGGCTGGGTTCCTTCTCCCAGCGGCGCACCGTCTCGATCTTGACGCCGGCGAGATGGGCAATCTCCTCATCGGAGAGCAGGCTTCGTATCTGCTCGAGCGGGTGGCGTTCGCCGGCGAGCAGATAGACGTGCTGCAGGGTGATCTCGGTGCGTTCGAGCTCGATGGCGAGCTCGCCGGCGCTCTCGGAGTCGCGACGACTCAAGAGCTCGTGCAGGCCCAAGGCGACGCAGCGCAGATCCTGGCAGCGGCCCGGCGTGATCAGCGCCAGCTCGATGATCAGATCGCGCGCCCGGGCAAGCCCCTCTTCGCTCAGCTCGCCGCGGCGCAGCCACTCGGCGAGGCGGCGGTAGCGGTCGCTGAGCTCGGGAGCCGAAAACCGCTCCCAGCGAACCACATCGCGCAGTGGCCCCGGACGCGGCTCGGGGAGGGCCGGAGTTTGCCCATCCGCCGGGGCCAAGGCCTTGAGCATTCTCTCCGCTGGGACGCTCATCCCCTGCGAATGAAGCCCAGGGGGCGCCGGCGGCCCCTGGCCTTTCGGTTCGCTAGGACCGCGCCTCGTCCCGGATCGCGTCCAGGGCCTTCTGGCGAGCCAGGGTGTAGATCGTCCAGTCGTTGAGGCGGCTCAGCCTCATCGCCTCGGCCGGAGTATTTCCCTCCAGCTCTTCATGCTCGCTCTCGAAGAACCAGGCCCGTGCCTCCGCGCGCTCGAGGCCGGCACGCTCAAGCCAGAAGCCGGCGCCTGCCAGCTTGCTCAGGGTGAAGGCCTGGGGCCGGGCCCCATCCGTGGAGTCTTTCCCCCACTCCTTCAGCTCCTCCACGTCCAGGTGCAGCAGCTGGGCGATCTCCTCGAGGGTCAGGCCGAGCTTCTCCCGTATCGCGGTCAGGCAGTGGTCGGTCCGGTCGAAATTCAAGGTCGCGCCCACCGTCGCGCCTGTCGCCTCCAGCAAGAGCGCGCCGAGCCTCTCGGCGGTCTCGTCACCGCCGTCGCGCAGCAGGTCTCCGAGGGCGGCCATCGCCTCCCGGCGCCTCAGATGCGCCACCTTCGCGCTTCCGATCAGATCGAGGATCTCGCTCGCCAGGCGCTCGAGCTGCTCGCCGCTCGGCGCACCGGCCAGCAAGACCCTGCTGGCCTCCTCAAGGCGCGGGGCCAAGGCCTTGGCGGAGTGCCGGGTCAAACGATCCGCGATCGGATCGCCCTCCAGGCCCCGCTGCCTGCGGTAGTCGGTGAACGCCCGCTGGCCAAGCCCGTAGAAGTGCAAGGACCTTTGGAATCGATCGTGGGCCGGATTGGGCTTGGCCTGCTCGAGCAGCCAGCCGCGGATCTGCGCGTCGCCCTTCCCGGCGCGACGAAGCCAGTAGGCCGCCTGCGCCAGCGGGTAGAGGATGTCGGAGTAAACCTGGGGGCCAGGGCCTGCCTTGTGCCAGCGCCGGACGGTCTGGACCTTGACTCCGGTGATCTGGGCGAGCTCGTCCTCGCTCAGGATGCGCTCGAGCAGATCCAGGCAGAACCGGCTTTTTTCGTGCAGCTGTTGGTTTTCGATGTTGAGGGCACAGCGCTCGAGCTCATCGGCGAGGGCGCGGCCGGCATGGGTGGCATGCCCCCGCAGAAACCAGCTCAGCGCCGCCGAGATCCGCTCCAGCTGCTTTCCCTTGTCCAGGTAGATGACCGTGAGCTCGATGATCCGATCGCGCAGCTGCGCAAGCTCTTCTCCCCGGGACACCTTGCCACGCAGCCTCCCGGCCAGCTGCTCGAGCTCCCCGGCCACCAGGTCGCTGGGCTCCCTCACCTTGCGCTGGCGCAGCAGGAGGCGTTCTTTCCGCTCGTCCTTGGAGACGGCAGGGCGCTCCTCAGTCGGAACCAGGGCTGTGAGCAGGTCGGTGCCGTTGGTCTCGGGTTGCGCCGCAGGTGAGCTCATGGGTTGAAGCTAGGGCATCCGGGCGGCGATATCGCGCAGGCGCGTCACGCCTCGTTGCGTGGCCCGCGGCCCGAGGCGCAGCCGGGCCTTGTCTTCAGCCTTCCTCGACGGCGGCGCCAAAGACGCGCGCCGCCTCCTCGAAGGCCAGCTCGGCGACGGCTTCGCAGTCCGTCGAGCTGCGCCACCAAAGCGTCGGCGGCAGCCCCAGCTCGGGGCGCGCGGTCTCGAAGAGCCAACGCCGCATCTCCTTGCGGCCTGGGCCCGCGCGATGCAGCCAGTGGACCGTTCGCGTCAGCTGGCGCAGGGCGGAGCGGCGGTTCTGCTCGGTGAAGCGGTTTCTGGTGGGCTGCCGGAATCGTTTCAATCCTCACCCGAGCAGAAGCTCGGGTGCAACGAGAAAGCATGCCGATTCTAAACCAGCGTGCTTCACGAACCTCCGGGGTTTTCCGCACTGGGAGCACCTCGTGATCTGATCGCGGGCCGAAGCAGAGTCGAGCCATGCGCCTTGGCCGAGCGTGGCGCATCCAGCTCTTCGGGAAACCCGTGCAGGCGAGGCTGCTTTCGCCTAGGTTCACAGAGCGATGGGCCGAGGAGGGCAGAGACTGGACGGGACGGCGGCGCCGCGGCGCGACGGGATCACCGCCGTGGAGGTCATGGCCGGGACGATCGTTCCGGGCAAGCATGCTCATGCCCCAGAGCCCGATGATGGGAAGGAGGGCGGCCAGGGGCCGCGCCGCATCCGCAAGACCTACCGCTGCGCCGGCTTCGGCAAGAGCTGCATGGTCCACCCGCAGGACGGGCAGCCCTATCCCCTGCGCCATTTCGTCCGCCACTCGCCGTACGGCTTTGGCTGGGGCTACGGCGGTAGCGCGGCGGCGGAGCTTGCCCGCTGCATCCTGATCGACCACCTCGGCTACACGCAGCAGGCCGAGGACGGCTGGGAGCTTCCCGTGGACTACCAGCGCTTCAAGGAGGAGGTGATCGCGCATCAGCCCCGTGAGCGCCCGCTCGAGCTCTCCAGCGAGCTGATCGACGCCTGGCTGGAGCGCGTCGGCTAGCAGGGCCGCCTTCTGCCCTCCTTCCTCCGGTATCGCTGCACATCTGCCCTAGCGTTGCGTCATGGGCTCGCCAATCACACGTACTCAGGGAACCATCGTCGATGCGGAGATCCGCGGACTCACGACGGACCTGGCCCGCTCCAACCTGGACGACATGATCCAGGCCGTCTTCGACGCCGCCTACGGGTATCGCGACTTCAAGCACAGCTCCCGCGCTCGGAGGGCTGCGTTCGCCCGGGAGGGCCTGGATGTGATCTTCAGCGTCCGCCCCGACCTGCGCGGCTCCGACGGGCGTTGGCGTTCGCTGGAACGGCAGGTCAACCGCCTCTCCCGTCCGAGCCGCCTGGAAGGGATCAAGCAGCGTTGGCGAGCCTCCCGCGAGACGCCCGCCGGGCGCGCTCTCGGCTGGCTGATCGTCCCGCTGCTCTTCGTCTTGACGAAGCTCAAGACGGTCTTGGCGGTGGCCACGAAGCTCAAGTTCTTCATGCCTCTCGTCTCGATGGTCGCGGCCATCGGGGCCTACGCCCTCTTCTGGGGCATCCCCTTCGCCGCCGGTGTCGTCGCCCTGCTCTTCGTGCATGAGATGGGGCACGCGATCCAGCTGCGGCGCGAGGGCATCAAGGCTTCCGCGCCGCTGTTCATCCCCTTCCTCGGTGCGGTGATCAAGATGCGCGAGATGCCCCACGATGCTGCGATGGAGGCCCGCGTGGGCCTGGCCGGGCCGGTGCTGGGGACCGCGGCGGCGTTCGTTCCCCTGGCGCTCTACTTCGCCACCGGAGACCTGTTCTTCCAGGCTCTGGCCTACGTCGGGTTCTTCCTCAACCTGTTCAACCTGATCCCGCTCACCCCGCTCGACGGCGGACGGGCGATGGCCGCTGTCTCGATCTGGGCCTGGCCGGTCGGCCTGGCTGTGCTCATCGGGCTGATGTTCCTCATCGGCATCACCCCGCTGCTCGTACTGATCGCGGTGATCGGTGGGTTTGAGGCGTACGGGCGTCTGCGCACCCGCAAGGAGGCGCGCGAGTACTACACGGTCTCGCCGCGCCAGCGCATCGCCGTGGCGGCGGTCTACCTGGCTCTCCTGGCGATCACCGCTGTCGGCACGCAGCTGACCTTCATCGAGCGTCTCCCCGGCGCGTAAGTCCCTGCGACCCCGCCCTGGCGCTACGCCTTCTCTCCGCGGCGCGTCAGGGCGGGGCTTTCCCTTGTCCCTCGCGCCGCGCGTATCGCTGCCTGCGCCCAGCTGCCGGACGTCTCGGCTTCCCGCAACTCTCGCGCCTACGGAGAGATGCCTTGCTGGTGGGAGTGTAAAGCCAAGGACAAGTTGAGCAGCAGGGGGCCGAGATGAAGGCGCTGAGACGACTGGTGAACACCGTATGCCGAGACCCCCAGGGCATCGGCGGCTGGCTTCGCTGCGGTATCGCGCTCGCCGCGCCCTACCTTGAAGCCGAGAGAGCTATGGAACCGATGATCGACAAGAGAGCAGGTATGGCAGGCGTCCTGGCTGCCTTCTTCGCGGCGCTGGCTCTCACCGGATGCAACACGGTGAAGTCCGGGGAGATCGTCGCCAAGGAGCATGAGCCGGAGCGCACCTACGTGCNNTCCTACCCGATGTGCTTTTTCGCCGGGAAGGTCTCGGTCTGCAGCCGCTCCTTTTGGGTCGTACGCGACGATGAGGATTGGAAGCTGCGTCTGCGCGACGGCGAAAAGAAGGGCTGGGTCTTCGTGGACCACGCCACCTGGGAGCAGGCCGACATCGGCACCCACTTTGACGGCGAAAAGACAGCCGAGACCGACGATCCGGTCGAGAGGTTGCGCCCGGCAGATTCCGAGGAAAGGGCGCAGGCCGCCGATTGAGGGCTTCCGGCGGAGCCCTCACCCCCTCTGCCGAGCTCCTGTGAGCTGCCCGCCGGCGCCTTGTCTTCGCCCGCAGGAAAGCAGACGACGAGACTCGAACGGACGGTCAGATGCTCACGGTGATCCGCAGCTGGTTGTCAAGAAAGAGTTCTCGCGCCATCTCGAGGGCGGGCTACAAGGTGTCCCGAAAGGCGTACGGCCGCATCTACACTGAGGCCGAGGACGCCGCTCCGATGCTCCGTGACATCGCGAGGGACTTCGAGGAGGCCTTTCCCTCGAGGTCGGCGGCCCTGAACAAGATCGCGGACCTGCTCGAGATCGCGGCCAAGGGGGAGCAGCCCGAGATCGAGGATGAGCACTACCCCTGGGCCAGCTTGCAGAGGATGGGTGAGACCTGGACGACGCCGGTTCTCATCCTCCCCGGCCGGCGGTCCTGACCTCGGTCGGCGTATCTCGCACGACATCTCAAGCGAAAGGCCAGTCCCCGCGGGCTGGCCTTTCTCGTACTGTGCGGCCTGGCTGAGCGCCACGCGCCCTGGTCGCGGCAGCTGTCTGGCCGCGCTTTGCCAACAGCTCCGGTATCACGCTCACGGCGACCTACCTTCCGGGACAGGAAGCGAAAGGAAACCCGAGAGAGCGAGAAAGGAAGCTGGATGGCGGCGAAGATCGCATCGCGCAAGTCGGAGAAGGTCGACAAGGACTTCGAGCCCCACGTCGTGGTCGAGGTCGCCACCGGGCGCCGTGCCTACCTCGGCGAGGGTGTGCCGCGGGCCGAGGCCGAGCGGATCGCAGCGGGCATGGCCCGCGAGGCTCGCGCCGTGCCGCTGGCCGACGTCGACGTCTACGGGCGTCTGATCGTCCCCGACGAGGAGGCACCGGAGCCGCAGGTGGCCGAGGAGGCCGAGGCCGTAGCCGCCTGACCGGTCGCTCGGCCCTCAGCTCCTCCCCAGCCCGCCGGCCCCATCGTCGGCGGGCTTTCTTCTGCCCGGCCGCCGGGGCGCAGCCTGCGGCTTCGGCGAAGCCGGATCAGAGCTCGCGTACGGCAGCCTTGAAGCGCTTCAGCTTCTGCGCGGCGGACTCGCCGGTCAGCATCAGGTGCTCGTGCAGAAGCTCGATCAGCTTGAGATGCGTCCTTCCGAACTTTCGATGGCCTCGCAGGCGCTTACCGGTGATCGCTCGCGAGAGTGTGCCGTCGATCTCTTCGTAGCAGATGTTGAGCAGAGAGTTTGCTGCCTGAAGCAGGTAGCCTCGAAGCGCTTCTTCGGCGCAGGCCTCCCAATCGACGGCCTCCTTTCCGAAAGCCTTGTTCCTGGCGGCTAGCGTGGCGCTGGAATGGCACTGCTGATCGAGCTCGTAGAAGAACTCGTCCAGGTCGAATGGCTCGCGCGCTGCCTTCTCGATGCTGCGCAGACAACGTCCACAGTCGACGAGTCCAGGCAGCAGGAGCTTTCGGATCCAGCCGGTGGTGTAGTCATCAGGCTCGCGGCCGCAGAGGGTGCGCGCCCCGCCTTCGGCCAGCGCGTGAATCACGCCGGAGCCGGCGCTGTAGGCGGCGATCACTTCAAGCCCGCCCAGGCCGGCGGCATCGAGGAAGTCGCGGAGCAGATCGCTACCGCGGCGCTCCGTCGGCACATCACGGTCGAGGGACTCGATGACCAGCGTCTCAAGCTCCGCGCAGGCGCCGTAGTTCCAGCGGCTGAGCAGGTCGCGCCGGTGCAGGGCTTGCGTCAGGCGAAGGGCCTCGGCGCGCCAGCGCTCAAGCTCGGCTCTTGCCAGGCCGCCGCCGGCGCGCCGGGCCTGGCGCGGGTTGTGCTGAGCCAGGCAGGCGTCGGCGGCAAGGCTCCCGAGGCGGGTGATCGCGTGGCGCTCAACGTCCGACTTGCCGACATCGCGATCGCAGAGCAGCTCGATCGCCGGTCCCAGATCGCTTGGTAGGAGCTTGCGTGCCTCCTCCAGCCGCTCGGCGAAGGAGGTCATCGCCTGGGATCCCGTGATCAGATCGAGGACGTCCGGTGTGCTCACCTCTTGAATATAGGGCTCAAGAGAGGCAGTACCCGCCGGGACGGCACGCGGCGCCGGCGCTGGATCGAGGCGCTCGAGGACTGCCGCAGGCGCCGCGCAAGAGATGCGGACTCCCGTGGGACTATTCAGGCTTATAGCAAGTTATATGCGGTTATATGCAACCCCCATATAATTGCTTATAACTTCGCAGAGCCAAGCCGTGGACCCGATCAAGAACCCCTACACCCCGAACGCTGGATCGCGCCCGCCGGAGCTCGCCGGACGCGACGCTGAGCTGGAGCGCTTCCGCATCCTCGTTGCCCGGCTCAGGCAGGGGTGGACTGAGCAGAGCCTGATCATCAAGGGCCTGCGGGGCGTCGGCAAGACCGTCCTGCTGAACGCCTTCGAGGACCAGGCCGAACGCGAGGGGTTCTTGACCTACTACCACGAGCTCACACCCGGCTCGAACCTGATCGAAGATCTCGCCCGCGACGCGGCGCGCGCCCTGGCCGTCTTGGACCTGGGCCAGCGGCTGCTGCAGCAGGTGCGCCAGGCATTCGCTCACACGAAGACGATCCGCCTGACGGGGCCGGGTGAGCTCGGGCTTGCGGTCGACCTTCAGAAGGCCAACGAGGGCACGATCACCGCCGATCTCACCGAGCTGTTCCTGCAGCTCGGTGCGGTCGCGCAGGCCAAGGGCCGGGGCGTCGCATTCTTCCTCGACGAGGTGCAGTTCGCCGAGGAAGTCCAGTATCGCTCCTTGATCAGCGCCCTCCACCGGGCGACCCAGAAGAGCCTTCCGATCACCGTGGCGGCGGCCGGCCTGCCGCAAATCCCGCGCCTGACCGGAGAGGCGCGCTCCTACGCCGAGCGCCTGTTCGACATGCCGACGATCGGCAACCTCGAGCCGGACGACGCCCGGGCCGCCCTGGTCGAGCCGGCCCGCCAGCAGGGGGTCGAGTACGAGGACGCGGCCGTTGAGCGCGCCCTGAAGTGGACCGAGGGCTACCCCTTCTACATCCAGCAGCTGGGCAAGCACGCCTGGAACCTCGCGACGTCCTCGCCGATCACCGAAGAGGTCGTAGAGGAGGCGATCCCCGTGGCGCAGGCCGCTCTCGACAGCACCATCTACGAGGTGCGCATCCAGCGCACGACCAACAAGGAGAGGAGCTATCTGCGAGCGATGGCCGAGCTTGGCGATGGCCCCTACCGCTCAGGCGAAGTGGCGAAGCTGCTGGGACAGAAGGTCTCCGGCGTGTCGCTGATCCGCCAGCAGCTGCTCGACAAGGGCCTGATCTACGCAACCGAGGAGTGGGGCCATGTCGATTTCACGGTCCCGCGGTTCGCCGAGTTCATGCGGCGCCTGCTGCCCTACGAGCCGCCTCGTTCGCACAAGCGGAAGCGCGGCGCCTCGGGCAAGTAAGGGCGCCCGGCTCTCGCCGCATAGCCTGCCGGCGCGACGGACCCCGCCGGGCGGCCTCCTACCGATTCGCGCGCTGATTGATGGAGATGTTTCAATCCTCACCCGAGCCGAAGCTCGGGTGCAACCCCCCGTGCCGCAGAGCAAGCTGCAGGGCAGCGGACTGGTTTCAATCCTCACCCGAGCCGAAGCTCGGGTGCAACGCTAAGAAGGCCGGGGACGCCCTCTGGCAGGGCTTGTTTCAATCCTCACCCGAGCCGAAGCTCGGGTGCAACTCCCGTAGGGACCGCCGATCGTGTCCTCGGAGTTAGGTTTCAATCCTCACCCGAGCCGAAGCTCGGGTGCAACGCTACCTGGTTAGCTCAAGTAAGCGCTTTTGCTTAGGTAGACCGGATACCTCGCTCGACGCATCCGATGAAAGCATGCCGATTATAAGCCAGCGTGCTTCACGAACCTCCTGGGTTTTCCGCACTGGGAGCACCTCGTGATAGATGATCCAAGTGTCGGAGGCGCCGGCATCAGCTTGAGTGTCCGAGAGCGGCTTCACGGTCAGACGGCCAGGGTTGCCCACTGGTGAGGCGCGACGCGAACCTGGGCGCGCAGCGCACGGACGCCCGAAGCACTCGTCTCCCCAGGATGAGGACGGCCCGCCGAGCGAGCGGTATCGCGGGCTGCGTGCCCTACTTTCGGAGCATGGACCTGATCAACCGACTGCGCGCCGCGGTACGCGGCGAGACGAGCGAGGATGTCGAGCGGCTGATCGATGAGGTCGCCGAGGCACTGGGCGAGCGCCCGGTCGTGGCCACCGGCGGCGACTGCGCCGGCGGCGAGGTGGTCCGTGGGGACGTCTTCCTGGTCGACTACGATGAGGCCGAGGAGAACCGCGAGTACGCCCACGAGATGCTCGCCGAGGCGGAGGCCTGCAAGGCCCCCGACGTGGTCATCGAAAGCCTGCGCGACATCATCGCCAAGAACCACTCATAGGGGATCACCCCGGGCCGGCGCGGAGCCTGCGAGGGCGGCTCGACTGCGCCGGCCCGGGGGTGTCCTTTCGCTCGTCGTTTCAATCCTCACCCGAGCCGAAGCTCGGGTGCAACTCACTGCAACCTTGTGCTGCGTCGAGCTGTAGTCCGTGTTTCAATCCTCACCCGAGCCGAAGCTCGGGTGCAACGCCTGATAAAGGCGCAAACAGTCTCCTCCGTGAGGCGTTTCAATCCTCACCCGAGCCGAAGCTCGAGTGCAACGCGCGTTTCGGAGCCACCTATAGTCGCAGCGCAAACCGCGTTTCAATCCTCACCCGAGCCGAAGCTCGGGTGCAACGAGCCGCGCGGGCGGTCCTTGCGAAAAACTCCTGCAAGTTTCAATCCTCACCCGAGCCGAAGCTCGGGTGCAACAAGAGCATCACGATTAACAACTACATCCAGTCCAGCGTTTCAATCCTCACCCGAGCCGAAGCTCGGGTGCAACTCGGTATCCGTATGCCCCCGATCAAATCTCACGCCGTTTCAATCCTCACCCGAGCCGAAGCTCGGGTGCAACGCTACCTAATTGGCTCAAGCAAGCGCTTTTGCTCAGGCAGATCGGATACCTCGCTCGACGCATCCGATGAAAGCATGCCGATTCTAAGCCAGCGTGCTTCACGAACCTCCTGGGTTTTCCGCACTGGGAACACCTCGTGATCAGATGATCCAAGTGTCGGAGGCGCCGAACACCGAGAAAACCCGGTGTGGGCGTCCGCTTGCCCTATAGTGACCAGCGAGATGATGGTTCGTCGCTCATATAGCTCGTCCTTTAGCAGCTCCGCCCGCCGGGGAGGTGCCTCCCTGCGCTGAATGCGCTGGTTCGAGGACGGTCTTCCCGGCGGCCCGAGTGGCCGCCTTTTTGTTGCCCGAAAGCGGCCTCTCGGGAGCAGGGACGCGGACGAGGGGCTGTGGTGTAAGCGGTCGCATACGGGTCTGATAAGCCCGGGGTCCAGGTTCGATTCATGGTGGTCGTCCCACTGACATAGGGCCGGCGGGAGATGCCCGGCCCGCGGATGAAGCGAGGTGAGGTAGCTCAGTCGGTAGAGCGCCTGCCTGAAGAGCAGGGCGTCGGGGGTTCGATTCCCTCCCTCACCACTCGACATAGGGCCTTCATAGCCGCGGCCCACTTGCAAGTCGGGGCTTGGTCATAGGCGAGACCAGCGGACTGTAAATCCGTGGCCACGAGTGCGTCGCAAGACGCCTGCTGTGGGGGTTCGACTCCCTCCCCCGGCACTGACATAGATCGGAGACACGGCCCGGCGCAGCATTGCTACCGGGTGCCGCCCGAGGCGGGCCGCCGATCGAGGAGACACACCCAGGTGACGATCCGGCTGGATGAGGGGCGCCGCTGGAAACGGCGTGGGCGGGATCATCCGCCTTGCAGGTTCGAGTCCTGCCGTCACCGCTGGTTAGCAGGGCGTCGTCCGGCTGGACGAGGAGCCGGTCTTGAAAACCGGTAAGGCGAGCTATCGCCTTCAGGGTTCGAGTCCCTGGACGCCCGCTGCACAGCTTCCCGGAGGGATGCGCGAGTCAGGTAAGCGACCGGTCCGCTAAACCGAGGTCTGGTGTCAAAGCCAGCGTGGGTTCGAATCCCACTCCCTCCGCTCAACCCGGATGGGCTAGCCGACGGCTGGCGACGGCACCCGGCTCGAAATCGGGCGAGCCCCTTGGGGCCTTGTGGGTTCGATCCCCACCCCATCCGTTCCGCTACGCAGATGGAGACCCTACGCGCGGAAGCAGCGAAGCGCGATCTGCTGCGTGCCGGCTGCCATGCCATCGAACCGGCGGGCCCGCGCTACGACATCTCGCGCGAGCAGTGAGTGCACATCGAAGTAGCCTTCCCGCTCGCGGCTACGACTCGCGTCAACGGGCCGACGCCTCGCCGAGCTCAAAGCCGTAGTCCTCGAGGCGAGCTTTCAGGGCTTGGTGGATGCAGACGCCGAGAGCCTGCGCGGGGCTGAAGTCCCGCCGCGCCGCGCCTCTTTGGGCATCGCTTACCAGCTGCAGGCGCAGTGAATCGTCGCCGAGGCGCTCGACGACGAGGATCGCCGCCCCCTCCCGCTCGCTGTTCCAGCTTCCGGAGATGAAGTCGGCTCCCGCCTCTCGCACAGCCTCCATCAGGATGACGCCGAGCTCTGCGAGCTCGGGATCGTCGGGGGCGCTTCCGCTGTGGCTCACCTTGACCACAACCTCCTCCTCGCCGGCGTCGTTGGCCAGGGCGACGCTGATCCAGTCGGCCACCATCTCCTCCGCCAGAGGCGTGTCCAGCCAAGGAGGCTCCATGGCCAGACGCTAGGAGTCCGATCGGGACGGGCGCCCGGCCTTTGGCGAGGAAGCTTGGGCGCTCGAGCCGGCGCCGGCGTCCTTGCCTTCCCCGCCCGCGAGGGCCGAGGCGACGCGTTGACGCGATCGCCCGGCGATCAGGCCGTCTGCTCGCCTTCGGAGCACTCCCATCCGGAGGCGATGATCAGGCCCTCGATCAGGCGTATCGCGGAGACCGCAAGGGCCTGGGCCGGGCTGTAGGTGTCCTCCTCCGGGCCTTCGTCCGGGTTCGGGTCGAAGAGCAGCGATGCCTCGATGCCATCGTCCTCGCGCTCCAGGACGATCATCGCCATCCCCTTGCGGCTGGGGTCGATGCGACCGATGAGCATCAGGGGGAGCATCCCCTCGGCGACGACGCAGCGGCGGACCAGCTCGGAGGCGCTGAGGAAGAGCGCGTCGTCGGCGATCTCGCCACCGGACTCGGCGTTGGCGCGCACGCCGTTGTGCTCGTCCGTGAAGACGATGCGCATCCAGGTGTTGGTCATCTCGCCGGCCAGGATGTCCGGTGCGTTCGGCATGGCGAGAACCTAGGTCAAATCGCCGCCGGGACCGGAGGCTTTTGCCGACCCTGTGCCGGGCTGATCGCGCTTGTCGTGGCCTGCCGCTCCGGGACCGGGTTCAGCCGCGGCTGGGCGCCGGGATTCTCGTCTCGATCCGCACGCCGGTCGAGCTCAGGTAGCGGCGCAGGGCGTGGGCCGCGGAGATGGCGAGAGCCTGCGCCTCGCTGTAGGTGCCCCGGTCCAGGTCGACCTGCGGGCTTGAAGTCACCTCGATCCTGACCAGCTTGCGCGCGCGCTCCAGGGTGAGCATGGCGGTGCCGTGGGCATCGGGGTCCCAGTCGCACAGGTCGGGCGTCGGCTTGCCCGCCTTGATGATGCGCAAGGCCATCTCCGCAGCGGGGTGAAGCTCGGAGTCCTGCTTCACGCCCTCGCCGTAGGCGACCTCGGGGTCCTTCCCGTCGGCGAGGGTGACTGCGATCCACTCGTCCATCATCTCCTCGACGAGCGCCTTGCCGGCCTGCGACGCCATGTCGTGACGATAGAGGCCCGGCGGCGCGGCATCGCCGGGCGCCTCGAGGCCGCAGGCCCCGCAGAAGCGGAGCCACGAAGCTGCGCGCGGTCTCGAGATCAGGCTTGCGCCAGCCCGGCTCATCGCCGAGGGCGGCGACCCGCTCTGGGGCCTGCTCCGTCAGGTACTCGACGCCGGGGCAGAACGTCATGTGCTCGAGCTGCATTGCCCGCCGCGGGTCGTGCGCGCCTGTGATGTCCACAAGGCGCCCGTCTGGAGTGCGCACAAAGAAGTGACAGATGTCCAGCTCCTCGTCCTCGGCGCCGACGATCGGCCAACCGGTGGCCTCGTGCAGCGCCAGGGCGAGGGCGTGACACTGCCCGCTCGTGTAGGCGCGGACGTGCTAGCCGGTCGAGGACTCCGGGCGACACCTCATAGTGCGCGCCGTCGGAGCCTGCCACCACTACCCGCCGGCGAGCCGGCACCCCCGCAGGGCTTTCGCTCGAGCCCCCTCTGCCCACGCGGCGAGGATAGGCCTTCCTTCGGCTCTCTGGGCAAGTCCCTTTGCGCGCCTGGCGGTATCACCCCTTCGGACGCCCTAGCGTCACGGCAAGGTAAAGCTCTCAAGCAGACGGGAGGCCGATGACGATGGGCTGGACTGCGCTCAGGCGCGAGAAGGGATACTCGCACAAGGAGTGGTTCCAAGAGAACGTCTACGGAGACGGCGCCAAGATCCTCGATCTCGCTGCCAAGCGGGGCGTGGCTTACGCGGCGGTTCTGTGCCAACCCAAGGACGGCGGCGAGCCCTACGTCACCGCCGACGTGATCCTCTATCGCTGGATGCCGCACCCCTTCGTCGAGCACAACTTCAGCTACAAGCACATGAACGAGACGATGCATCCGGCTGAAGCGGAGTGCCCCCAGCGCATCCTCGACCTCCTCTCCCCGGTGGAGGCCTTCGCCGAGCCGGGCAGCGTTCGGCATGACTACGCCTCCGCCTGGCGCGAGCAGTGCCGTGAGTACCTGGAGCGGCGCAAGCGGCGCCCGAATGTCCAGAAGGGCGCCGTGATCGAGTTCAAGGAGGGCTTCTACTACGGCAAGAAGCACGGGGTGATCAACCGCTTCAGGGTCATCGACCTGCGCCGCAACCTGGGCATGACGCCGGGCCGCTTGGACATCTACCGGCTGCCCGTCGACTGGCGCGATCGCGAGTTCGTGTTCATCGAACGCGCCGCCGAGGGCAAGGCGCGCGGCGGCGAGGAGGGCTAGAGCAAGGCGGAGACCAGCACGCCGCCAGCGACACAGGCCAGCGTAAAGGCGCCGGCGGCGATCTCCGTAAGGCGGGTCGCGCCCGCGCAGCGATGCAGCAGGGAGGCCAGGGTCTCGACCAGGCAGCCGACGGCGACCGCGGCCATCGAGTGGGCGACGTTGCCGGTGATCGCGTTCAGTGTGAAGCCCGCGAGCAGCCCCGCAGCCCCGACGATCAGCAGCATCGGGGAGTTGTTGCGGACCCAAAGCCGAAGCAGCCTCGCCGCCGATCGCGGACGCCGGGCGGACAAGGCCGGGCGCAGCTGCTCGGGTGCCGGCGCTCCGTAGCGCTGAGCCAGACGCCTCAGCTGGCGCAGGGAGCGAGCCACCGGCACGTCGTAGCGGGCGGCGGCCCTTGCCACCTGCCTTCGCGTCCTGCTCGAGGCGAAACGGGGCAGATAGAGCGCGATGATCTGCATCTGCTCGGCACGAATGCCGTGGGCGTGGATCTGGACCAACCCGCGCGCCAGCACCGCGCCGCCGACGACGAAGGGTGTCGTCTTCTCGGAGCGCATCACGTCCGGCTCGTGATAGGCGTAGAGTCCGCACTCGCAGCTTGCGTCGGGCGCCTGATGGCCGGCCTCGCGCCGGCAGACGGCATGATTGAGGCCAGTCTTCCACTCGAGCCTGCCGAAGCCGCGGGAGTAGAGACTCCCCTCCCGTAGGAGCCAAAGCCGGTATCCGATGATCGCCGTCGGGTAGAGAGGCTCCTCGCTCACGTAGGGACGCTAGTGCTGAAGGAGCAGAAGGACCTCTGCTTTTGCTTCGGTGTCGCTCGTCTCGGCGCGCGTTTCCGAAAGGGCGCGGCCGGCGAGGACTCGCGCGGCATCTTCGGGCCGATGCAGCCCGAGAGGACCGCGTCCCTGGCACTGACGACCCTGCTCAGCCCCGTGGGCGATCTGACCCTGATCAGAAGCGAGCGGGGGCTGCTCGGCCTGGGCGTGGGCGCCTTGGGGCGAGCCTGGGTCCTGCGGCGCGCGCAGGCGACCTTCCCGGGCTGCGCGCTGATCCAGCAGCCAGGGGCGTTCGCCTCCGAGCAAAGCGCGCTTCGCGACCTTCTGGCCGGCGAGCTCGAGGAGATCGCGGTCCCCCTGGACTGGAGCCTGATCGGAGAGGAGGGCTTTGCCCGGCGGGTCCTCGAGCAGGTGTGCCAGATCCCGCGGGGGCTGACCGTGGGCTGCGGCGAGATGGCCGCGGCGGTCGGGGCGCCAGGCGCCGCGCGGGCGGTGGAGCGGATCGTCGCCGGCTGCCCGCTCGCGATCGCCGTCCCCACGCATCGCGTCGTCGGGCTTGAGCGTCCCGATGCCGCCCTCAGCGAGCAGGCAAGGGGTTTTCTGCTTCGGCTGGAGCAGCGCATAGCGGCGGTGCCGGCCCCGGTCGCGCCCTAGCTTCATCGACATGGATACGGATGATGCTTTTCAGCCGGTTGTCCTGAGGTAGCGGCCTAGATGTCCGTCAGCGAGCTGGCTCGCCGCATCGACCACACCCTGCTTCGGCCCGAGGCCACGGCTGATGACATCTGCCGTCTGTGTGGGGAGGCCCGCGAGCTCGGCGTGGCCGCGGTTTGCGTGAACGGCTCTCGCGCCGGCCTCGCTTCCCGTGAGCTTCGCGGCTCCGGCATCGCCGTCTGCGCCGTGGTCGGCTTTCCCTTCGGCGCTTCGGCGACCGCCGGCAAGGCCGCCGAGGCCCTGGACGCGATCGCCTCCGGCGCCAGCGAGATCGACATGGTCGCCAACCTGGGCGCGCTCTTCGACGGCGACGACGAGGCGGTGCGCGCCGACATCGCTGCGGTGCGGCACGTGATCGGCGATCGGGGCATCCTCAAGGTGATCATCGAGTCGGCGGCTCTGAGTGATGAGCAGATCGTCCGCGTCTGCGAGATCGCCGTCGACGCCGGCGCCGAGTTCGTCAAGACCTCGACCGGCTATCACCCGGCCGGCGGAGCGACGGCCGAAGCCGTGAGCCTGATGCGGGCCGCGGTCGGCGAGCGCGCGCAGGTGAAGGCCTCCAGCGGGATCCGCACCCGCTCCGATGCCGAGGCGATGCTGGCCGCCGGCGCCGATCGCCTGGGGACGAGCCGGACGATGCAGATCCTGCGCGGCGAGGGTTGACGCCTAGGCCTGGGGGACGATCTCCCCGCAGGCGGCGACCCCCTCCTCATCGGCCACCCGCGAAAGATCCAGCTCGCCGTCAACGACATCCTGCGCTGACCAGATGGCTGCCTCGATCTGCGTGCGCCGCCAGCCGCGGGCGCGGGTGGACCGGGCCAGGCCGAGAAGCTCGGAGCTGCGCTTGAGGGCATCGGCCACCCGCTTGAGCTCCTTTGACCACCCGATGGGCCGAAAGCTCGTCCTCCGGCGAGGGCGGTGGCACGTCCTCCAACTGCCTGATGAGCCTGCGGATGTCCTTGGAGGCCAGCGAGGCCGATCCGATCACCATTCCTGCGTCGCCCTTGCGCAGCCCCTTGCCGACACCCTCGATCCAGCGTGCGATCGAGTCACGGTCCTCCTCGCACAGCGAGGCCAGCTCCTGGTGGTACTCCTCGGAGGCGGGTGAGGAGCCTTCCCCGCCGCAGGAAGCGAGGAGCAGGAGGGCGCTGAGGCCGGCGGCGAAGACGAGCCGGGTCCGCATCGCCGCGGCAGCCTAACGCCCTCGAGCGACGAGCAGCGACACCTCTTTGCTTGTGTCGCGCGTTGCCGTGAGGCCTGGAGCAGGGGTTCGAGAGGCGGTGCTGTAGCCTGACGCGCTACAGAATAGTAGCGTGGTGCGCTACACCCTGGTAGCCCGCCACGCTACAATCAGGCCGTGGCGCTCAACCCGTTCGTCTGGGACAGGCCGCTCGAGGATCCAGCCAAGATCGTCGGCATGGACGACTTCGCGCGCGCGAGATCGCGCTGACGCTCAAGGCCCAGACCAACGTGGCCATCTTCGGCCCGCGCGACACCGGGAAGTCGACGTTCCTCACTCCCCTGCGCCAGGAGCTGTCCCTCGACCATGAGCCGGATGCGCCGCCGTACGAGATGATCCGGATCAACCTCAAGCGCGCCCTCTCGATTCCCGCGTTCATCTCGTGCGTCGATGACGCCCTGGACTCCCATCCGAGCCCTCTGTTCCGCGCCGCCGCCAAGAAGGAGCTTGAGATCGTCGAGCGCCAGATGGAGATCGACTTCAAGGTCTTCAAGGCCTCGCGCAAGCACACGAGATCGCTGCCGGAGCCCGCAGAGGTGCTGCACGCCCAGCTCAAAGCGCTGCCTCGCATGGCTGAGCGGCTTGTCATCTGCTTCGACGAGTTTCAGCGCCTTAATCGCTGCCCCGGCGATCCCCTGGCGATCATCGGTTCGGCGCTGCTCGACAATGCCGATGCCGGCAACGTCTCCCTGCTCTTCACCGGCTCGATCCGCGAGTACCTCGAGATGGTGCTCAACAACATCCGCGAGCCCCTTTTCAACCAGGCGACGAAGAAGAAGCTGCCGCAGATCAGCCGCGCGCAGTTCCGCGAGTTCTTGAGCTTTCACTTCGAAGCGACGGAGCACCCGATCCACGAGAAGGCTCTCGAGTACCTGCTCGATCTCACCGGCGCGCACCCCAAGCGCTCTCAGCAGCTCGCTTGGGCGACGTGGAACCGGCGGCGACGCGGAGAGCACGGGATCGATGAGGTGCGCGCGGCATTCGAGGAGATGATCGAGGATCAGCAAGCCGATTTCTCCGTGATCGAAGCGATGCTGGCCAATGGCGACGAGGCGGAAGCGACCGAGTGGCGGACTCTGCAGCTCCTTGCCGACGGACATGCCGGCAACCTCTCCAGCGGCAAGGTCGCGGAGGCCTACGGCCTGCATGCCCGGACCACGGCACGCCGGGCCGTACCCCGGCTCGAGCGCAGGGGGCTCGTAGAGCTACGGGCGGGAGAGTGGCGGATCATCGATCCGTTCCTCGCCGAGTGGCTCAGGCGCCAGAGCCCGTTCAACGCCTAGGCCTGCTCGACGTTCAACGCCTAGGCCTGCTCGAGGCAAAGGCTCCTACCGTCCACCTCTCCGGATCCGTGACGTCTCGCGCTCCCGCCCTGCGTCTCCACGCTCAGGCTGCGCCGAGCCACAAGGGTGGCGGCCGGGACCCTGCGGTGCCTTAGCTTCACCCCATGGCGAAGGCCGACATTTACATCTCGGTCGACATCGAAAGCGATGGGCCGATCCCCGGCGAGTACTCGATGCTCTCGCTCGGCGCCTGCGGGTCGCTGCCCGCTTCGACGGCAAGCGCCTGGAGCGCTGCGACCCGCAGGCCGAGACCTTCTACTGCGAGCTTCGCCCGATCTCCGAGCGCTTCGTCCCCGAGGCCGTCCAGGTTGCCGAGGCCGGCGGGCTCTCCCGCGAGCGCCTTCTGTGCGAGGGCGAGGATCCCACGGAGGCGATGCGCCGCTACGCCGAGTGGGTGCGCCGGGTGGCCGCAGGCGACCGCCCGGTCTTCTGTGCCTAGCCGCTCTCCTTCGACTGGACCTTCTCGCACTACTACCTGGAGCGGTTCAACGGCTCCGACCCGTTCGGCTTCTCCAGCGCCCTCGATATGAAGACCCTCTATCTGGCCAAGGCCGGCTGCACGGTCTCGCGGGCCACCAAGCGTCAGATGCCGCGGCATCTCACCCGCACCCGCTTTGCCCACACCCACAACGCCCTCGACGACGCCAAGGGCCAGGCCGAGCTTCTGTGCAACCTGCTCGAGTGGTCCGGCGAGCGAGTCTGAGCGCTTCGCGCTGAGGCAGCGTCAGGCCGGCAGGGGCGCGACGACCTCGTTCAGCTGGCCCACGCAGCGGTCGACCTTCTGCAGGGACTCGGCCACGCCGCGAGCAGTGAGGATCGATCCGGTCCTGTGCGCCACGAGCGCGTTGAGCTCGCGCAGGCGCCGAACGCGCTCGCCCAGGTCGGTGACGCCGTTCTTGGCCCGCTCGGCGGAGCTTTCGCCTCGGCCGAGGTAGCGCAGGGGCTTGTCGTGCTGCTCGCCGGGGCCCAGGTCTTCTCCGCAGCGGGCCCGGATGTCGCGCAGCTGCAAAAACAGGGCGCTCTCCGTCAGATCGGCGTAGTGGCGCAGCATGTTGACGGCCCGGTTGAGCTTCTTGCGCTCAGGTGTGCCGGCCTTGACTCCAGCGTGGGCAACCGAGCTGCGCACGCTCTCGGCGATGTTCCCCAGCTCCTTGGCGGTCAGAAGCGCCTGGTGCATCGCCTCGAGCGGCTCGCTGCGGGCGCCTCCGCCTCGCGTCGGCTGGGCCGTCGCCTGGCTGGCTGCGGTGTTCGCGCCGCGTCCCATTGCACCGCGACCTTGCACCGTGCGCGCGCCCGTTGCCTGTTCTTCCGATTGCGCTCGGAAAGCCTCTGCCCCGTCGGCCGGCGGCCTCTTTCGAGGGGTCCCGCCAGGCGCCCGTGCCGCTCAGCGAAACCCATCCGTGATCTAAGTCACCTTGACTTAGATTTGTGGCAAACCCAGTGGAAGATGGAGGTAGCTGACAATGCATGATCTGATTCTCCGCTCGCCCTTCCGTGATCTGGAGCAGATCACGAGCGAGGTCGACTCCCTGTTCAACTCCTTCCTCGGGCGCGGCGGCCCGCTGGCGCGGGTGGTCCCGTTCACGCCGGCCACGGACGTCGCCGAGACGTCCGAGGAGATCGTGGTCCGCATGGACCTGCCCGGCCTGAGCCGCGATGACATCCAGGTCGACGTGAACGAGGGCGTCCTCACCGTGAGCGGCGAGCGCAAGCGCGAGGAGCGCACCGAGCGGGACGGCTTCATCCGCGTCGAGCGTGCGATGGGGCGCTTCAGGCGCTCGCTCCAGCTGCCGGCGGGCACCGATCCCGAGCAGATCAAGGCCCAGTTCAGGGACGGCGTCCTCGAGCTGCGCGTGCCCAAGCCCTCGGAGGCCCGCGCGCATCGCATCGAGATCAGCGCCGGCGCCGAGGACGAGGGAAAGCCCGCCGAAGGCGCAAAGGGCGAGTGAGGCCACCGCAGCCTCGGGTCGGACGCTGAGGATCCGAGGTTGCCTTCCATCCTTGATCAGGCCCGCCGCCGGTCGGCGGGCCTTTCCCTTGGCGCCGGGGACGGCAAGAAAGACGCCTCGTCTCGTTTGTAGCGAAGGAGGCGCACCCGTCCGGGCCCGGTCGTAGCTTCGCCGCATGGCTCAGCGACGCGCCGGGCTCGAGGAGCGAGCCGCGCAGAAGAGAAAGCACGAGGGGCGATCGCGCCGGCGGTCGGCGCCGCGGGAGCGCCTTTCCGTTCTCGCCTTCGCCGAGGCCGAGGCGATGTGGAAGGAGATCCTCGAGCGGTGGCTTTCCGATGAGCACGCCTCCCTGGTCCTGCCGGGCGCGCTTGCCCGCGACCGTTTCCTGCGCCGGCTCGGCGAGCGCACGCTGTGGGGAGCTGAGCGCGTGATCACCCTGGAGGAGCTTTGGCGCGAGGTTGCAGGTGCCGTGGGCGATGCGCCGGCGACGCTGACGGCGCCGGAGGTCGAGCCGCTCTTGGCCGACCAGGTGGCGGACTTCGATCGTCTGCGTCCCCTGGTCGAGCAGCGCGGCGGCCTCAAGGCCCTGCAAAGCCACCTCGAGGAGATCGAAAAGCAGGCCGACGCCGACTACGACCCGCAGACCGAGCTGGAGGAGCAGATCGCCGAGCTTCGCCGCCGGCTGAACGCCCGCCCACGGGTCCTGTGGGTGGCGCATCGCTCTCATGTCGCCCGCCAGGCCAAGTTCGTCGAGCTTGGTAGGGCGCTTCACTTCGCGCCCCTGCCCGAGTCCAGCCGCCAGCTGGGAGGGCTGCTCAAGGGCCTGGCCCGGCGCAACGAGGTCTACGCCTACGTGCTGTCCGGCGAGGCGCTCCTCGACGAGTGGCTAGAGCGCACCGGCATTCCGGCTGCCCGCGTCGCTCGCCGCCCGAGCGGCGACGCTGCGGCCTCATCCCTGTTCACCGGTCGCGCGCCGCGCCGCCCCGAGCGGCCCAGGGTCGAGTGGCTGAGCGCCGACGATGAGGTCGGCGCCGCTCTCGAGCTGGCCGGGCGCTGGATCGCCGCCGGCACCCCCGCGGAGCGGATAGCCATCCTCGCTCCCGAGATCCAGGAGCTGGCCCACCCCGTGGTCCAGGCGGCCCGCGAGGCCGGCGTTCCGGTCCTGGTCCGCGACGCCGTCGAGGTCCATCAGACGCGCGTCTCGCGCCTGCTGTTGCGCCTGGCGGAGCACGGTCCCGAGGATCTTCCCGAGGGTGAGCTCTCAGAGCTCGAGGGCCTGGGGGCCGGTCCCGAGGAGCTGGAGGAGGTTGCCCGGGCGCGCGCAGCATCCAAGACCGACGAGCTTCGCGCTCTATATCTACTGGGGCGGCGCCTCGCAGAGCGCTGCGACGCCTACGAGGCGGCCCGGGCGCACGCTTGGCTCGAGGGCCTGCACACCGCCGTGAGCGCTGTGCTCACCGAGGGCGTCGAGCCCTGGTCGGTCCCGGATCTTTTGGCTTCCACCGTCAGCCTGCGCGCAGCACGCGGCGATGCCGCAGGCGTGGTCCTGGCCTCCTACGCCGAGGCTCCGGCGCTCGAGCTGGAGGGCGTGATCCTGCTTGGCCTGAACGACACCGAGCTCTCCCGCGGTCGCTCGCGCTCACCCTTTACCTCCGAGGAGCTGCTTTCGGTCTGCCCGGCCCTGCGTCCCGTCAGCGAGCGCGGGAGGTTCGCTGCCGCCTGCGCCTCGGCCCAACGCCGCCTGGCCCTGATCTGCTCCGCCGATCGCGAGCGCTCCCCCTCCCCGCTCTTCACCGAGACCCAGCGGGCCTGGGACGCCCCGGGCGAGACCGTCGAGGCCCGACTCGATCTCGCGCGCACGCGTGCCCGGCGCCTGGCCCGCCGCCGTGTCGACCATCCTGAGGTGCGCGAGGCCCTGACGCGCATCGCCCGCGAGCGGCTCCCCGATCCCTGGGTGGACGCCGCCGGGCGGCGCGCCTACTCGGTGACAGAGCTCGAGGACTACCTGCGCTGCCCCTACGGCTGGTTCGTAAAGCACGTTCTGATGCCGCAGGCCCCGCCGAACGACAAGCAGCTTCTGGGCACGCTGATGCACGAGATCCTGGCCGAGGCCTTGGGCGAGCCCGCCGACGAGCGTCCCGCGGTCCTGGCGCGCCGTCTCGAGGAGGCACAGCTCTCCGCGGCGGAACGGCGGATCCTGCGACCGCGCCTCGAGCGCGTGCTCGCCGACTACGCGGGGCCGAGCTGGCCCTTCCCCGAGCGACGGGCCGAGCTTCCTCTTCGCGTCGAGCTCGAGAACGAGGAGCTTGGCGGGCTCATCACCCTGTACGGGCGTGCCGACCGCGTGGATCTGCGAGAGGGCGCGCAGACAGCCCAGCTGCTCGTCCTCGACTACAAGAGCAACCCCTCGGTGTCGGCGAGCCCCAAGCCCTGGCAGCTTCAGCCCTTCCTCTATCCGTGGATGGCGTCCCGCCAGCTTCAGGCGGAGCCTTTGGGCTTCCTCTACGTGTCGCTTCGCGACGGCAGTCGCCGGGGGTGGCTGCGCAGCCGGCTGCCGGAGCTGACCGGGCCCGAGATCGACTACGGCTGGGAGCGCCAGGCCGCGGGTGCCCGGCAGCGAGTCGAGGCGGCGATCAAGGGCATCGAGGAGGGACGCTGGTCGGCGATCGGCAGGGGATGTGACCGCCGTTGGTGCCCGCACACCTGGCTTTCGGACACGGGGGTGGCGTCGTGAAGGCCGGCGGGTTGACGCGCGAGCAGCTGGTCGACGAGCTGGGCCTCTCGGAGGAGCAGCGGGAGGCGATCGGCCTTGCTGAGGACACGGTGATCGCCGCCGGGGCCGGGGCCGGCAAGACGACGACGCTGGTCGGGGCCGTGGCCTTCGATCTGCTGGTCGCAGGCGTCCCTGCGGAGCGGATCTGCGTGTGCACCTTCACCCGGGCTGCGGCGGCGAACCTCTACTCGCGGCTGGACGGCGTGCTCGAGCGCTTCGCCGGCGCCCAGGCGCCGGATCTCTCCCGGCTTTGGATCGGCACGATCGACTCCCTGCTCGCCCGGCTTCTGCGCGAGAACGCGCTCGGCGCCGGCATCTCGCCCGGCTTTCAGGTCGCCGACGACCGCGACCTGGTGCTCCTGCACCAGGAGGCGGCCCGCGCCGCCCTCGAGCAGCTCACCGAGCGCGAGCTCGCCGAGATCGATCGCGTCCTCGACGCCGCCTCGCAGGACAAGCTGGCACAGGCCCTAAAGGACGCTTTCGAGCGGGCGCGCACCCTGGAGCTCGGCCTGCCGCGCAGCTGGATCCCGGAGGTGGTCGATGAGACCGCGGTCATCGAGACCCTCCTGGCGCTGGCAGCCGAGGCCGGCGGCAAGGCAGCCGAGAAGATCGAGCAGGACGTTGCCCTGATCGAGGCCGGCCAGCTCGAAGGCCTCTCCGAGCCGAGGACGCAATGGGGAGTCCGACGAAACGAGAGGAACAGCGATCTGCTCGACGCCGCCATCGAGGCCCGCGAGCGCTGGCGGCAGGCCCGCGCCGACATCGAGCTCGCCCCGGCGCGGGAGGCGCTTGAGCGGGCGTTGGCCCTCTACGCTAGCGAGTACGCCGAGCGCAAGCGCGAGGCCGGGCTCCTGGACTTCGGCGACCTGGACGAGGAGGCCGAGAAGCTCGTCGACGGGCGCGAGCTTGCCCATGGCTTCCTGCGCACCTACATCGACGAGACCCAGGACACGAACCCGCGCCAGTACCGGATCCTGCGCAAGCTCTCGTCCGGCCCGTTGATCTCGATCGGCGACATCAATCAGTCGATCTACTCCTTCCGAGGAGCCGACGTCGCCGTCTTTCGGCGGGAGGCCGAGGTGGCTCGCCGGCATGTCACCCTCTCCGACAACTACCGCTCGCGGCCCGAGGTCCTGGAGGCGGTGAACGGCCTTTGCGAGCGCATGCCCGCGCTGGCCGAGGGCTTGATCCGGATGCGCAGCGCCGGCCCCAAGGCAAAACTCGAGCCGCTTGGAGAGCCTGCGGTCGAGGTCCTGTGCTTCGCCCTCGAGCAGCGCAACAACAAGATGCCTGGGGCCGCGGCCGAGGCGGCCGTGGCCGTCCCCGAGATCATCGCCGCCGCCCGCCGCCGCGGCATCCCGCTCTCCGATGTCTGCGTCCTGGTGCGCGACAACCGCGAGGTCGGCGCCTACACCGAGGCCTTCCGCAGGATCGGGGTGCCGGCGGTCGGGATCCAGAATAAGGGCCTCTTCGAGCAGTCAGAGACCTTGGACGTGCTTGCCTACCTGCGCCTTCTGGCCGACCCGGATGACGAGAAGGCGCTCCTGCGCGTCCTGACCAGCCCGTTCTGCGGGCTCTCCGACGTCGTGCTCTTCGAGGCGCTCGAGGGCCGCGCCGCCCAGCTGCGCCAGCTGCGCGCCGATCTCGGGCGCCCGCCCAAGCCCAGCGACCCCGGCTATCCGCGCCTGGTCGATCACCTGGCCTCGACCCAGCCCGAGTTTTGGTCGGTCCACCAGGAGATCCTCGCTCGCCGCGGGCGCGGCTCGCCGGCGGCGCTCCTGCGCCGGGCGATCGAGGCCCATGGCTTCGACCTGGCCTTGGAGGCGCTCGATGAGACCGGGGCGCGCTGGCGCAACGTCGAGAAGCTCTTGGCCTTGATCGGGGAGCTCGAGCGTCGCTCCGTCGGCGTCTCGGCCAGGGCGCTGGCCGAGCGGCTCGAGATAGAGCGGGCGGCCAACCAGGAGGGCCAGGACGATCGCTTGCCCGCCGAGCTTGAGGCAGTGCGGGTGATGACCGTGCACCAGGCCAAGGGCGATGAGTTCAAGCTGGTCGCCGTGGCCCGGCTTTCCCGCCAGCGGCCCAGCCACTCCAGGAGCCTGGTGGTCGACGACAGCGGGCGGATCGGCCTCAGGCGCGGTGACATCAAGGACAGCGCCCATTGCCGCCACGGCGAGGCCGAGCAGCGCCGCGCCGACGAGGAGGAGTGGCGCGTCCTCTACGTCGCCCTGACCCGGGCCGAGGAGCATCTGATCCTGGTCGGCGCCGGTCGGCTGGCCGCAAACGGCGAGCCGGACTGGACCGAGCCGTTCACCCGCCTGATCGATCCCCAGGAGATCCCGGCCGAGCCCGGCATGTCGCGTGTCATCGAGCGCGGAAGGGGCCGGATCTCCGTGCGCCGGCTGGCCACCCGCCCGTCCGAGGTGCGGGGCGCCGAGTCCTTTCCGGCTTCGGAGGAGAGCCTCGAGGATGAGCTTCCGGTCGCCGACCCCGAGCTTCCGGCGCTGGCCTCCGGCGCCCTCTCCTACACCACCCTGAGCGCCTGGCGGCGCTGCTCGATGCGCCGCAGGATCGAGCGCGAGCTGGGCCTGCGCCGCCTGGAGCCGCTCGAGGAGGGGGCGCGGGAGCCCGGGCAGCAGGGCGGCGCCCGTGGGTTCGGCAGCGAGATCCACAAGGCGATCGCCCGCTTGGGCTTCGAAGACGGCGAGAGCCATGAGGCTGCCCTCGCCTCCACCGCCCTTCACGGCGCCGAGCGCGAGCGCGCCGCCGGCATGCTGCAGAGCCTTCTCGACTCTCCCTTGGCGCGGGAGCTTCGCCGGGCTGGCAGGATCCGCAGGGAGCTCCCCTTCAGCTTGACGCTGGGAGAGCATCTCCTGCAGGGCCGGATCGACCTTCTGGCCGAGTTCGAGGGCGAGGCGCTGGTGGTCGACTGGAAGTCGGGCGAGGATCCCGATGACGTCTTCGGCGCCGACTACGCCCTGCAGCGTCGGCTTTACGCCCTCGCCGTCCTCTCCTCGTCCGAGCCGCCCGAGCGGGTGCGTTCGCTGAGCTACCCGCTGGCGGGAGGGGAGCCGGTCTTCGAGACCTTCACGCTGAAGGATCTGGGCGGCCTTCGGGCAGAACTCATCGCCGAGATCGAGCGAATCCTGGCCGAAGCCCCCGTCGCCGCGGCCGGCGGCGAGCCTGAGCCCTTCTGCCTGGACTGCCCGGGCCTCGAGCGGATCTGCCCGATGAGCGGGCTCGTCGACCTGCGCGCCGGCGAACCCGTCCCGGCTGGGGCCGCCTAGGACCCGCCCCGGCGCGGCTTGGCGAGCATCTCCTTCAGGCGGGCCAGAGGTGATCGGGCGTGGTCCGGCTGCTGGCGAAACGGGCAGCGATCCGGCGGCAGCTTGTGCCTGGCGGCGTATGCGCAGCAGAACTCCTTGCCGTAGGGCGTCACGAAGGCAAGGTCTAACACGAATCGCCGGCCATCTCGCCGTCCGCCCTCCTACCTTCGCTGCCATGAGGGAGCTTCGCTTCAAGCGGCTGGATCCCAGGGCGCGCCTGCCGCGCCGCGCTCACGCGACCGACGCCGGCATGGACCTGCACGCTCTCGAGGGAGGCGTGGTGCCGGCCCGCGGACGTCTCATCGTCGGCACCGGCCTGGCCGTCGAGATCCCGCCGGGGTGGGCCGGCTGGGTCGTGCCCCGCTCCGGCCTTGCCGCCCGGCACGGGATCAGCGCGGTCAACTCCCCGGGCCTGATCGACCCCGGATACCGCGGCGAGCTGCGGGTCATCCTGCTCAACACCTCCGAGGAGGAGTTTCGCTTCGAGGCCGGCGAGCGGATCGCCCAGCTGGTGCTCGCCTCTGTCGCCCTGCCCGTGGCGGTCGAGGCAGATGAGCTCGCCCCCTCGCCGGACGGGCGTGGGGACGGCGGCTTCGGATCGTCGGGGCGCTGACGGGCTCGCCGCCGGTGAGAAGAAGGCCCATGTGCCGGCGCAGCCTGTTCCAAGGTGGTGGCGCTTCTCCCCGCCAATCCGGGGATGGCGGGCATTGGCTCCTGCGGGGTGGTCTCAGCCTTGACCGCAGGACCCGGAGCAGTCTCCACCCTCGCGCCGAAAGCCGACGCCAGCGCAGACCCACGCCTCGCCGTTCAACACGACCCGGTCTCCGGCGGACATCGACGGCAGGGTGTAGCCGATGCGCTCAAGGCGCTCGACGTCCTCATCGGTCACCCGGTTGAAGAAGCGGAAGGCCACCTCCAGCTTCTGCTGCGGTGCGCCCTCACCCAGGTCGAGCTCGCAGGCGAAGGACTCGCCCGTGAAGCCCGATGTGATCTCGATGTGGTCCACGCCGCCCTCAGCCCCCGATCGCAGCCGCGGCCGAGTTCAAGGCCCAGGCGATCGCGTCAAAGAGCAGGATGACCACCTCGATGGTGAACATGACCAGCACCATCGCCACGATCAGGCCCAGAAGTGGACGCGGCACCAGATCGACGAGGCCGGCAAGCCTCTCCAGGCCCCGCATGACCTCCTTCATGGTCGCCACCGCCCTCTTGTCCTTGTCGTTCATGGCGCGAATGCAGGGCCCCTGGAAGGCAAGACCGAAGAAGGCAAAACCGCCGGAGGCGAAACGCAAGCGAGCGATGGCGGTGCGCGGCCTAGCGTCGCTTGGTGGTCAACTGGTGCCACAACCGCCTCGCGGTGTTGGGGCCTCAGGATCCCATGGAGCGGTTCTGCTCCCTGGCGCAGGCCGGGCGCCAGCCGCTTTCACTGGCACGTCTCGTCGCCCAGCCTCCGGACCTCGACCGGCGCGAGACGGTTCCGCATGCCGTGGTGCGCAACGCTATCGCGCAGGGCGCAACCGAAGCCGAGCAGGTCTGGCGGCAGCTGGATGAGCGCTGCGCCGAGCAGGCCGTGAGGGCGGCCCTTTCCCAGGACGCCGTCGCCCTGCTCGAGCGACTCGGAGTGAGCGTGCCCGACGAGCGCCTGGGCAGGGAGGCCTGGCGCCAGCGCCACTGGGGCACCGAACGAGACGTCGTCTTCGATGCTGCTGAGCTTGAGATGGTGATCGGCCTGGACCCCGACGAGCGCCCCGAGGTGCGGAGCGGGTCCCTCCTTCGCGTCGACGACTGCGCCGTCTACAGCTTCTACAGCGCCTGGACGCCTCCGGCAGCCGCGATCCGGCGCGCGGCCGAGAGGCACCCGCGGCTGCGCTTCGCCCTGCGTTTCGCAGAGCCCGGCACCGGCATCGCCGGTGAGCTTCGGCTCTGCGGCGCCGAGGGCCTTGACGAGGAGTGTGAGCTGGCTGTCGAGGACGTGCTGCCCCCGGAGGAGCGCTGGGCCTAGACGGCCAGCCTCCTACCCCTGCTGTTCGCGCCGCAGCTGCTGCTCCGCCAGGATCTCGTGCCGCAGGCGATCACGCACCGGCGGCATGCGGAGAGCACCCTCGGTCAGCTGCCGGTACATCTCCTCCAGCTCCTCATCGGAGAAGCCGGCGAAGCGACGCCCCAGCGTTTCCTCCGGCAGGATCAGCCGGCAGCGCGGGCAGTATCCGCCGAACTCATGATCGCTGAACTCGCGATCGCTGGAGCTGTCCCAGCCACAGGCGTCACAGCGGTAGGTGGTCTGCTCGGTAGTGGATGAAACGGCATTCATGCCGGCAACATGGGGCGCCGCTGAGGCTATGCCGCTGCCGCGCCCTCAGCTGATGGTGCCGTCCAGGTTGCACTCCCAGCTGGTCGTCGGCCCATGTCCGGACACGGCGCGCTGGCCGACGCGGATCGCAGCCCAGGCGTGGAACGGGCTTGGGTTCTTGGGCAGCTTGCCCTTCAAGATCACCGTCTTGGGCACCTTGACCTTGCGGAGCTTCTTGCGTTTGCGGGTGCCGTCGGAGTAGCGGGTGATGCGGATCTTGTGCCGCTTCACCGTCGTCTTCTTGACGATCTTGACGTCGCGCGGCGTGCCGGGCCACATCGAGCTCCAGATCGGCCCGAACTGCAGGACGCCTCGGTACTGGCCGTTGGAGGCATGCCACAGGTACTTGGATTCGCACCAGACTCGACCCATCAAGGACGGTCCGCCCCAGCGCTGCTGCTCCCAGATGATGATCTGCTTGACCTTCTCCGGGGATGGCGTGGCCCAGGGCTTGAAGCGCCTGACCTTGCGGATCGGCTTTCGGGCGCTTTGATGCGGACACGGACCACATGAGGCCGCTCCGGCTTAGACGTACCAATAGATGGAGGCTCATTGCTTTCGCTAGAGCCTTCCTGGTCCACTCCCGGGATCGGAGGTATCGTGCCCTCGGCGGCGAAGGCGACGCCGGTGGCGGCAGCGAAAGCGCAGAGCAGCACGGTTCCTATGCGAAGCAGGGACTTGAACATCGTCAAAGCGGCGTAACTCGCTCAGCAAATGCCCACAGCGCGGCGCGGCGTGCGGATGGGTGCGCAGCTCGTGGCTTGCATATGGCGCGACGCTAGGGCCGCACCTCCGCCTAAACCTGAACTTTCTCTGTGACCCTGCTCACAAGGTCTTTGCTTTTCCTTGACACCTACTGCCGGGTAAGGCGCTTTCTCTTGCCCTTTGCGGCGCCTCCGGCGCTCTACTGCGCGGCCCTCTGGTTGGACGAATGTCCGAAAAGCACGGCAAGCGAAGGGAAAGCGCGTACGCGGGGCTTGGGCGAAACGGCGTGCGCAGGGCATCCGCGGATGGCTGCTGCCCGCGCCGCCCAGATCCAGTCGCCGAGCAAGAACGAGGCGGCGCCGGAGGGCTTTCGCTCTTCGCCCGCCGGCTCCGCCTCGCGATCGCTGGTCGTGTCAGCTCAGGTGCTGGATGAGAAGCTGGGCGTCGATCAGCTCGAAGCTGGCCTCACCGCTCTCGACCCTGCCGCTCATCAGAAGCTCTTCCAGGATCTCATCGGCCTCGGGGCACTCGGCGCGGAAGGCGTCCAGGTCGCGGACCTCGCGACGGACGCCGTGCTCGACGACGCTGAAGAGCGCCGGCCCCAGGGCTTCGTCCTTGAAGATCTCGGTTGCTGTGGTCATCTTCGCTTGCCTTTCGCGTGCTATCCGTGGACTACTTCAGGTTTCCTGGGCGAAGGTAGGTCCTCTGGAGCGCGAGACCGCTGGAGCCGGCCCGATTCCCGCTGAAAGGCGCGCTGTCTTTTCTGCAGGGCTCACAGAACCTTTTCTCTCGCAGGGCGAAGGCCCATAGGCTCCCCCGAGGCCTGCATCTCTAACTTTCCCGTGATGGACGGGGATCGCCTGCACCGGGAGTTGCTCGAATACGCCGGCGAGCTCGCCCGTGGCCTTGAGCATCGCCGCGCCCTGGCCGGGCTTCTCGAGAGGGCGGGCGATGCCGCTGGCGCCGCCGAGCTGCTCGAGCGCCTCCAGGGAGATAGATACCTTCCGCGATCTGGAGGCTCGCGCGTTGCCGTGGCCCTGCTGCTAGCTGTTATGTTGAGCCGCCGTGCCGGTAACGCAAGGTAGAAGGGGTGCTCGCCGCAAGGCCGCGAGCGGGGCGACCACCGTCCTGCTCATCCTCTCCTGCGCGGCCTTCGCCGAACCGCCGGACATCGCATCGCCGGATCAGGGGCGAACCAAGGTTCACAGCGCCCGGCAGTCGAAGCCGCCCTGTGCCGGCAAGCGCGGAAAGAAGGCCAAACGATGCCGCGCCCCGGTTCGCCGCTATCGGGTCGGCGGCATCGTCTACGCGATGTTGCTCGACCACTGGGGCAACTGGACCGGCCCGCGCCTGCCTTCCGGGCAGCCGGACTTCTCGGTGATCGACGACATCATCGCCCTGGGCCCCACGCACGTGCGGCTCACGCAGCCGCCCAACCGCTGCCTGGGCGACATCTGCCCGACGCTGCAGCCGCACAACCCGCAGGTGCTCGAGCAGCTGATTCGCCTGCGCGACGCCGGGATCAAGGTCGGCGCCGCCCTGAACATCGCCCGCGAGATCCGCGACGGGCGGCTGCGCCGCCGCTCTATCGACGAGGTGGTCCGCCACGCCTGCCGGATCAAGCGCGCCGATGTCCATGGCCTCTACGACTGGCTCTTCTTGGACTTCGCGGCCTCCACCCCGCACGCCAAGACGATCACCCGCCGGATCGCCTTCGGCACCCGCTGCCCCGATGCCCGCTGGCGGGTGATGGTCAACGCCAGCGGCGTCGGCAGCGCCAAGAAGCTTCCCCGCGACGCTGTCGCCCATGCCCGGCGCTTCGATCTGCTGGTGGGGCCGCGGCACAAGGTCAAGCGGGGCGTGCTGGCGGCGGCCGCCGGGCGCAAGCCGGTCTTGACCGCCAAGGACCGGCGGTTCGTCGCCGAGGTCCGGCGCCTGCGCCCGCGGGCGCTTCCGTTGCTGAAGCTGGAGATCCCGCATCAGAGCGGCCGCATCTTCGCCGGCCTGAGCCACCGCGAGCAGAGCGAGCTTCTGCGCCGCTGGGCGCAGGCGCAGCATCGCCGCGGCTTTCGCATGATCTACCCGCTCTTCGTCTACCCCGGCGGCGGCCTTCCGGTCTACGACTCCCGCCTCCAGGGAACCTACGAGCTGATCGCCCGCCTTCTGCAGCGCGACCTGGAGCGCGCCCGGAACTGAGGGCCTAAGCCGGAGCCGCGGGCGGTTGTGGCCGCGCTTTCGCCCTGCCTTCACCTCATGGCGGATATCGAGCACCTCCCGACGCGCCGCTACTGTCGCGACGAACCGCTCCCCTGCGACAGCGAGGATTGCTCGAACCAGGCGGTCATGGTCGTCCGCGCCCGCGCGCCGAAGCCGATCACCGGTCTTTACTGCGAGGAGTGCGGGCGAGTGCTCCTGCTCACCGTCGGCAAGCTGCTATGCCGGTTGGACGACGCCGGCGACATCGACGTCCTGCGCCGCCAGTTGGCCGAGGCCCGAAGCGAGAAGCTCGGCCTGCACGAGCGGCTGCGCCAGACCGAGCGCTTTTACGCCGAGCGGCTCAAGGAGATCGAGTTCGAGGCCGAGCGCGCCGGGATAGGCGACCGCGTCAGCGCCATCCTCGAGCGCGGCGCGCCCTCCGAGGATGAGCCACCGGCCTTCGAGAAGCTGCTGCAGGCCGCAGAGCGGCGTGCCAGCGCCGCTGAGCTTCGCGCCCGCTCTGCCGAGGCCAGGGTTGCAGAGCTCGAGGCCGAGCTGCGGCGGCGGGGATGAAGCGCCGACGCTGATCTCCCCCTGCCCGGCGCCCCTCTTTGTGCCTGCTCGTGCGGCGCCTGCCCGGCCAGAACCCGGGCATGGCAAGAGCATTAAAGATTTGAATGCTTTCCGGCCGCGCTCGGTTTGCTGATGCCGATGCGATCTGTGGGGCCGGCGGCGCCTGAGCCTTCAATGCGCCTTCAGAGCTTTGAAAGCCCAGGCGCGTCGCCGGGATCCACTCAGATCAGCAGGCCTCAGCGGAAGACCTGCAGCTCCACCGACCACGGGCCTTCGCCCTCGATCCGGAAGTAGTAGGTGCCCGGCGGCTGGTAGACGCGCGTCGACCCCGAGCGCGCCCCGATCTCGTTCAGCAGCAGATCGCCGCCGAAGGAGTCCTTGGGGTCGACGAGCTCGATGATCGTGTTCGAGTCGCCGCTGAAGTTGTAGACCACGCGGGCCTTGCCGCGAGGCAGCTTGAACTCGTCGGTGTTCATTCCCCCGTTGCCGGAGAACGAGGCCACCGTCTCCCACTCCGGCGGCGGCTCCTGAGCAACGGTGAGGAGGATCGAGCGCCCGCGGGCCAGCTTCTTGCCCTCGGCCACCGATTGGACGATCACCGTGCCCGGCTCGGCCTTGTCCGTGGCCTGCTTTTTGACACCGATCTCCCAGGCGAACGGCTCGGCCAGATCACGCGCCTCAGAGATGGAGCGGCCGGTGAAGTCCGGCACCTCGCCCTTGGCACCCAGAAGCTCGATGCGCTCGCGGGCCTGGTCGAGCTCCTCGGCAAGCTCGGCGGACTCGTCCTCCGCCTCGTCGGCGCGTTCGCTCTCCTCCTCAAGCTCGGCGCGAAGCTCATCGCGCTCGGTGCGCACCTCGCTTCGGTCGACCGTGACCGGCACGGCCCAAAGGCCGCCCGTCAGGGCCGCCCCGACGATGAGGCCGGCGGTCGCGGCCATGACCACCGCGCGCCAAGGCCTGCGCCCGATGAGCGCCGCCAGCTGGCGCGGCTTCTCCTTTGCCTGCTCGAGAACCTGCAAGGCCCGATCCCCCTCGTGTGTCGATCTCACACTCCCTCGCCGGGCGACTCTCATGGCTTCGGGGCGAGCGTAGGCAGCCCACCGGACCGCCAGCAAGCCCCGCGCTTTCTGCGGTCGGCCACGAGGAGGCGGATCTGACACGGAACGGAGACTTGTGCCGCCCTCGGCGCCGGCGCCTGCCGAGTATCGGAAGACTCGCTCCTGTCGGGTGTGCCAGTGCAGGAGAGATCCCTGCCGGCCACGTAGGGCGCGAGGCGACCGGGGCGATCTCAACGCCATCCCTCCCTGCCGGGTCGAGTGGGTGGCCTAGCGCCCGCTCGCTCTACTCCGAGGGCTGGGGCTTGAACAGCGGCTCGATCAGCGCGTCGGGCGGCGCCTTGATCACGAGCTCGAGCGAGTAGCCCCGCTCGCCGGGGCGAAGCTCCCACTTCCATTCGGGCAGGCCGCTTTCCTCGTCCAGCTTGCCGACGGCGAACGTCCAGCAGCCGTCGTAGATCGCGTGCACGCGCAGGCCCTCGCTGCCGTCCTCACGGATCACCCGCCAGGATCCCGACCAGTGGGCCGGGTCGGTAGAGTTGCCCTGCAGCTTTAGGACGTTCCACTCCCCGCGGCGGGCCGCGGTGAAGCCAGGCTCATCGGCGCCGGGCGCGCCGGAGATCAGCACGATGTCGTCGCTGGCTCCGGCGAAAGTGATCTCCAGCTCCTCCTCTCCGCGCTCGGCACGGGCCCTGCTGATCTCGGCCAGCCCCCAGCCGCGTTTCAGCGGCCCGGGGCCGACGATGCCGACGTCCTCGGCCGAAGCGCGCAGCGCGCGCAGAGCAGCCACATCATCGGCGTCCACCTCGAGAGTCCCTCCCTCCTCGCTTGTGAGCCGATCCACCAAGAGCGCCACCCGGCGCAGCTGGTCCTCGGTCATCTTGCGCATACCGGAGCCAGCGTAAGCGAGCGCTGCTCTTTGCGGGCCGTTTCGCGCTGCGCGGCGTCCGGGAAGTGAAGTCTGCGGTTTCAGCTCTCCTTTGCCTTAGGTTCGTTTCGACGGCCTGCGCCGTCCGAGGAGGACAGCCTCGTGAAAAACAACCGCTGGGCGAACGGACCGCCCGTCCAGCCCAGATCGAGCTTTCTCGATCTGACCGATGCGGTTCCAGCCGCCGCCGGAGGTAAAGCCGGCAGCTGTCCCGCCGGGGGCAGCGAACCAAAAACCAAAACCGAATAGGAGGAACCGCATGAAGAAAACTCTTGAGACGCTGCGCAGCGAGCTGGACGATTCCGTCAACGTCGTGCTGCGAACCGACCCGGGGATGCTGGAGGCCGCTACGTGCGCCGCCGCGACGACTACTTCGTCGCCTACCTCTCCAGCCAGACCGGCTGCGACAAGGCCTGTCGCTTCTGTCAGCTGACCCAAAGCGGGCAGACGCTCGGGCGCGGCGCCTCGATCGCCGAGTACGTCGAGCAGGCCCAGCACGTCTTCGCCCACTACGACTGGCTGGTCGGCCAGGGCCAGCCGAAGGCGCGGGCCGTGCACTTTCAACTTCATGGCCCGCGGCGAGTCCTTCGCCAACCGCAACGTGCGTGAGCGCGGGCCGGAGCTCTGCGAGAGGTTGAGCGCGCTTGCGCTCGAGCGCGGCCTGCTCCCGCGGCTCAAGTTCTCGACGATCATGCCCCGGGAGTTGGCCGACCTCGAACTGGCCGACGTCTTCGGCGGCTACAACCCTGACGTCTACCTCTCGCTCTACTCGGTCGACCCGGCCTGGCGCAGGCGCTGGATGCCGAAGGCCCTGCCCGCCGAGGCGTCGCTGGCCAAGCTGGCCCGCTACCAAAAGCTCACCCGCAAGATCCCGGTCCTGCACTGGGAGCTGATCGCGGCTGAGAACGACAGCGAGGCCGACATCGAGGCGATCTGCGACGCGGTGCGCCACGCCGGCCTGCGCTGCGACTTCAACCTGGTCCGCTACAACCCCTACTCGCCCGGCCAGGGGCAGGAGTCGCCCCCGGAGGTGATCGAGCGCGCGGCGAGGCAGCTTGAGGCCGGGGTTCCCGGGACCCGCGTCAAGGTGGTGAGCCGAATCGGCTTCGACGTCAAGGCCTCCTGCGGGATGTTCGTCCCCGGCCCCGATCGCCGCGGGCGGGTGCGCCAGCCGCAGCCGGCCTGAGGCCAAGCTCCAGGGACGCCGGGCTGCCTGCCGCACAAAGGCAGCGGGCAGCCCGGCGTCACCTACAGCGCGCTTGGGTCGTCGATCAGCTGGGCGGCCACGCGCAGCACCTCGCAGAGGGCGTCGGCCAGCTGGAAGGGATCGACGCAGTCGGCCAGCTCCTGCTCGTTCACGTGACGGGCAATGTCCGCCCACCGCACCGAAAGCCAGCCCGCCGGAGAGAGGGAACCTTGCCCGCGGACCCAGCGCGCCGTGAAGTAGGGCGCGCGATAGCTGACCGCGTTGCCGGGCTCGTGGCGATAGCCGCCGACCCGGTAGCTCATGTAGCGGATCAGGGCCTGCAGCCCGATCTCGCTCTTGTGCTCGAGCTCTCCGAGCGGAAGCGGCCCGCCGTTGCCCTTCTCCCAGAGCAGCTTGTGGATCGCCTTCGCCATCGCCTCGCGATCGGGGACGAACCACTCGACCAGGCGATCGGCAAAGCTCGTCGTCTTGGTTTGCGTTCGACCCATGTCCTCAAGGTAGGGCTTACATGACGCCGTACCGCTGACTCTCCCTACTCTTGATCGGGCCGGCGGGCGCGATTACGGAGAAAGAGAGCCCTTTCTGTCCCTCCTGCGGTTCGCTTTCCCTTAGTCTCCGGATACCCCCTGATTGGTGAGGCCCCGCCGCGCAGATCGCGCAGCGGGGCCTCGCGTTCACTGAACGCCGATGACGCCTGAGGGGAGCCCGAGGCCCCGGCCTGCCTTCGCCGGTCAGTCCATTTGCGCCTCCGGGCGCTTGCGCACCTCGTAGGCGGGACAGCGCTCGCAGTAGCGCTTTTCCTTCATGTCTGGCCAGGACCCCCGGATGATGCCCCACGGTCCCCACTCGTGGCCGCGGACGCGGCAGCGCAGGTACCTGAAGATGTTCCGGGTGATCTCAGGGATGGCAACGATCAGCCTCCGCGCGTCCTCGCAGCGAACGCGGACTCGCCAGGAGTACCAGCGCAGGTAGGCCACGGGTCCCTCGGGGCGCACCTTTTCCTTCGGCTTGCTCTTTCGTGTCTCGTTGAGTTCCATGATGCGAACGTAGGGCATCCCAACTCGCATACCGCGATGATCGCCTTCGAAGGCGCAGAGTCGCTTTCGCTTCGGGTCTCAACGCAAGACTCGATCAGCTGCGAGCGCCTTCCCCGGTGGGTTCTCAGCTGCTGAGCACGCCCTCCCGCCGGTTCACATGTCGTCGCAGGCCCACCGATCAGGTGGCGCTCTGCCCCTACCTTCAAGGTGTGGCCAAGGACAAGCCGCAGATCGTCGTCCGGCGCCGGCGCAAGCTGCGCCGCGTCGACGCCCCTTTGCCGTCAGAGGGTTTCGAGCACCGCCGCCAGGGGAGGCTCACCCTGGTCGTGCCGCGCTCGGACGCTCGCTGGGACGCGCGCAACCGCATCTTCCGCTCGCTGGTCTACGACCGCGACGGGCGGGTGGTCTCGGTGGGCCTGCCTAAGTTCTTCGAGCCGCACGAGCGGGAGGCCGATCGGCTCGCTGCGGCGGAGGAGCTCGCACGCGGCGAAGGCTGGCTCACGGTCAAGCACGACGGCGTGCTTGTGATCCGCTCGGTGATCCGCGGGCGCGTCGTCTTTCGCACCCGCGGCCTTCTGCGTCCACTGGCGGATGAAGGTCGAGGGCGCCTGCTCGAACGACCAGGCCAGGTTCCCCTCCGGCGTGCGGATGATGTGGCCGTCGACCAGCTTCTCGGTCGGGGAGTTCCAGCCCGCCGAGGCCAGCTGCTCGGCGACCTGCTTCGGCATCACGCGGACCTGGCCGACCTCGGGCAGGCCGTCGGCCGTGCCGAAGCTGTAGTGCTCGTAGATCGCCCGGCCGGTCAGGATCGGGGAGGCGATCATCGCGGCGATCGAGGTCACCAGCGCTACCCCGAAGGCGGCGAGCGCGGGGATCGCCCAGATCGGGCGCTCGCGCCTGCGGCCGTAGTAGGTGCGGCCTACGGAGATGTTCCGAGCGGCCTCGTAGAGGCCTCTCGGGAGAATGTGGAGGAGATCGTCCTCTTCGGACTCGCCTTCAGCGGCCTCCCGGCGCCTCTTGCGAGCGTAGGCGATGCCCAGGCCGATCGCGAGCACGACCGAGAACGCCACCAGCGGCGCGAACCACACCAGCGGGTGGGTGTACAGGTACATGATCGGCTCGTGGATGAGCCCGAGCGGGCGCGCCCACCACAGGAGCGCCACGGGTGATCGCCGCGAGCGCGATCAGGGTGTTCACGAGTCGCTTCTGACGAGACGTCAGTGAGCTGTACGACTTCAACGCGACTTTCCTTTCAAGGTCTCGACTTTCCCTTCTGCGGCGAAGCTAGGTCGTCCGCAAGCCGAGACCGCACGCGTTTCGCCTACCGGCTCGTTTCGCTGCGGGCTCAGCCCCTCAGCCGATCCGGCGGCATGCCGACTGCACCCAGGACAACACCAACACGAAGGCGATGACGCCCAGCGCCTCGCGATCGGGGACGAACCACTCGACCAGGCGATCGGCAAAGCTCGTCGTCTTGGTTTGCGTTCGACCCATGTCCTCAAGGTAGGGCTTACATGACGCCGTACCGCTGGCTCTCCCTACTCTTGATCGGGCCGGCGGGCGCGATTACGGAGAAAGAGAGATCCGCGTCGCAGGCCGGGTGATACTTGGAAGCGAAGATGGGCCGTGGAGGACACAACGGGCCAGGCAGGATGTTCTCGGCGCTTGACTTGCTTGAGCCTCGCAGCCAGCGCAAGGCCACGGCCTGCAGCTTCCCCGAGGGCAGCGACATGCGCTGCGACGGCGAAAGCCACTACCGCCAGGAGTTCGGACCGGAGTGCTGCGGGCGCTTTCTGGATACAGGCGAATGCTGCTCCGAGCCTGAGATGCGGTGGTACGAGGAGCGCGTCGGCTCCTGCCCCCGGGCCGAGAGCCACGGGCGGTCCGACGTTCATGCCGAGCGAGCCGCCGCGTCATCCTGAGCACAGTCCGCTGGGGCGCCGGACGATCTGCGACGATCCCGGCATCGTGCCGTGGGGCTTGACCATGGGGGCTGCCGCGCCCGTGGGGCCTCCCGCCGGCGGGGCCTGACGCCGTGCCTTGGCCGGTCCGGCTGCGACGGCGAGGGCGATCGCGAGGAACCGGACATCGACGAGGCGGTGCGGTCCGACTGGTCTGGACGGGCAAAAACGAGCTTCGCGAGCAGGGCGGAGCGCCCCTCGCCGAAGCCGCCCAGGGGCTGCCTGAACAACCCCGACGAGACCCCGGCGCCGCTCGAGGAGCCGTCCAAGGCCGCCTCCAGAGCGACGATCACCTTCCACCCCGGCTAGCCCCAGGCGCCTCCCTCAAGTCGACGAAAGTCCCGACTCGGAGCTTTTGCCCCGTGTCCTGTCGCTTGCGGTTGCGCCTGGACTTTGCCCTAGGTTTCAACACGAGATGAAAACGTCCCGGCGACGCGGCACGTCCCGGGGCACGGATCACCAGGAGGGATCTGATGACCAGCATCCACGTTAATCCCGATCACAACGTCACCGCTCTGGTCGACCCCTACGACGAGGAGTCGGGCAGCGAGCTTTCCGAGCACGGCCGGCAGGTCGTGGAGGAGAAGCTCCGGGCGATCGGCTACGGCCACGTGACGTTTATCGCCTCGCACGAGATGGCGCAGCACGTCAACGCCTACCCCGGCGGCCGGTGGTACCAGGAGGGCGCGCAGCCCCGGGAGGGGTGGAGCTTCTTCGACGCTCCCGACGCCGAGGTCCTGGTCGACGAGGCCGGCATCGACTTCACCGATCCTGAGATGTGGGCGTGAGGCAGAGAGGAGAACCAATGACGACCATCATCGAAGACCGCCTCAAGGTGCGCCGAGCGCGTGCTGCCCATCTTTGAGCGCGAGCGCTCCAACGACGCGCGGCCTCGTAAGGCCATCGAGGCTGCGCGAGCGTACGCGCGGGGAGAGATTCATGCTGCCGCCTGGGACGCTATCCGGGAAGCTGCCTGGGACGCTGCCTGGGACGCTGCCTGGCACGTTGCCAGGGCCGCTGCCTGGAGGGACCCGGGATCGTGATCCTGCGCCAGGTGGAGAGGGCCTGCCGGGCGGAGGACGGGCCGCCCCGGCTGCGGGCGTTCTGCAGCGCCTTTCTGCTCGAGAGAACCAAGCAGATCGACGTCCTGGAGCCGGAACAGATAGCTGCGAAGCTGTCCGATACCTGCGCCCCGCCGGTCCCCGAGCCTCTGCCCGACCCGTGCGAGGTGGTAGCCGAGGCATGTCGCAGGCAGCTGGAGATGGCCGAGGAGAAGGACGAAGGCCAAGCGCCCGAGAACCCGAGCGGGGCCGCTTTCCTGATGGACTTTCGCTACGGCGTGCGGGACGCCTACCTACGCAGGGTGACCCGGAAGCTTGCCCGCGGCCTCACGGACAAGCACGGCGGCTGCCTACAGGCGGCGGCCTGGCTTTTGCGCGGGAGCAAAGGCGCCACCCCGCAGCAGCTGGAGGAGGTGGCGAAGCAGATCGATGCCGAGGAGAAGCTCGCCTCGCTGATCGAGAACACCCTGTTGGGCAGGACCGAGCTCGTCCAGTTCCTGCGCTTCTCCATGCCCTCGTGCTTCCAGTGAGTGCTAGGAGGCGCGCAGCAGAAGCTCAGGCTCGGCTTGCTCGTAACGTACCGAGCTGATCTCGAGCGGCAGCCGCCGCGGCAAGCGGGCCTCGGCCACCGCCCAAGCGGCGATGCAGGCGGAGACGAGGACGAGCGGCCAAAGGCCGGCAAAGGCGGCCTCGAGCAGCGTCGGGTCGTTCTGGGGCAAGCGGTTGCCGGAGAGCTCGCCGAAGGCGCGGGCGTACTCGAGCGCCGGCGTGGCGGTGGCGAAGAGGAGCAGGACGCTCATCGCCGGTTCACGCAGCCAGGCGCAGAGCAGGGCGAGAGCGCCTGCGGCGATCAGGATCGTCTCGGAGACCAAAGGTTGCGGTCCCGGGCAACGGCGGATGTGCCCGAAGGCGGCGGACTCGGCCGGGCAGGCCCCCTGTGCCAGCTCCAGCGACCCCTGCATGACAGCGATGGCCGCGGCCGACAGGAGGGTCAGGGCAAGACCGGCGGTCTTGCTCCTTGCCATGAGAGCAAGCCCGCCGGCCAGGCCGGCTAGGACACCCGCGGCGAAAAGTTCTGCGCTCATTGCACTCCAACGCTAGGGCGGTGCAGCTCGCGCGTGGATTTTCCCCGACCGCGCCCGGCGGGTCCGAATGGTCTAGACGTCGAGGCGCGGCGGCGCTGCCTCAGTGCCCTGCGGCTGCGACGCCTGCGACTCTGGCGCTTGTTCCTCGTCAGGCGCTGACGCCTCGTCCCGAGCCCGCGGCGTGCCTGCGTGCACCTCCTCGGGAGTGAACACCTCGCCGCAGGCAAGGCACCACCAGCGCAGGCCGGGTATCACCGGGATCAGCATCCCTTCCTCCCCACGCCCGGCGCAGACCGGGCACCGGCGCTCGAGCATGGTGCGAACGAGCCAGAAGGCGAAGGCGATGGCCGCGAGGACCAGGACGATGGCGATCCCGAGGGTCAGCATCTGGGCACGATCATCGCCTTCGCCCACCACCCTCGGCCCAACTTTCGCTCTGCGTGATCTCTGTTTTCGCGGCGCAAGCGACCTAGCTTCGCCTCAGCATGGGTCGCGGAGGAAACACGCTTGCGCATCCTCTCGTGTCGATCGTGGTCCCGCCGGAGGAGAGGCGCCGGCAGAGGCGCCGGGCCTTGGAGCACCTGCGCGAGGGCCACTGGCAGACCGCCCTGCGGCTCTCGGGAAGCGACCGCCGCCAGGCGGCCCCGGTCCTGGCCCAGCTCCTCATCTCGAGGCTGGCTTCGGAGGGGGTGGCGGCAGGACTGCTGGAGGAGATCATCGGCCGCGACCCGCGAAAGCGAAGCAGCTTCGGCATGGCGTTGCTCGAGCGCTTGGAAGCCGTAGGCCCGGTGGAGGCCGAGCTGCTCGAGCTGGACGAGGTGCACGAGCTCTTCGCCGACCGCCTGCTCGAGCGCTTCTGCGGGGAAGCTGCCATGGACCTGGTCAGTTCACTCGCCGGCGCCTGGGCCGAGCGCGACAGCGAAGGGGCCGAACGGGCGCTGAGGGCGCTGCTTGCCATGAAGAGGATGCCCCTCAGGATCCGCGCTTTGCGTGCCATCACAGAGCGCGTCTATGGCGAGGAGCTTCGTGCCGAGTCCTTCTCCCGGCTGGAGGGGCTACTCGGCAAGCTCGGGCTTGACCACCGGCACTGCCTGCACAGCGCCCTGGAGAAGACCGGCGAGGGAACGGTCAGGCACCTGCGAAAGCTCTATGACGAGCACACCCTCTGTGGCAAAGCGGTCTGCGGAATGGACCCGCACGCGATCGAGCAGGGTGACGAGGGGCTTTGCGATTGCCCGGACTGCGCGGACGACGAGGCGAGCCAGACCGTCCTTCGCGAGCACGAGGCGGAGCTTCGGGAGGTGTGCACCCCGCGGCGACGGAGCCGCTTCGCGGTCCTTTGGAGCAACTGCTTTCAGCTGGAGCTCGACGACGCCCTCGGGCAGCCCGGACGGCTCACCTATGCCAAGGCGCGCCAGCTGGCCCGTCAGGCGGCCGAGCATTCGCTGGTCGCGCTGCTGGCGGAGATCGCAAAGGACGAGGCCTCGGTTCGCTCGGATCTCCGCGGTGGCGCCGAGAGGGAGCACCTTGCGAAGCTTTTGGGCGCCCCCGAGAGCGCCGACCTCTCGGAGAAGGGGCTGCGGAAGGCCTTTGACGCAGTGGTCCGCGAGCGCCACAGCCGGCTTCGCTTCGTCGACAAGCACTGAGCGAAGCCACGTCCTTCACCGGCTTGCAGCGGGGTCGCTTTCGCACGATCCCGGTTTTCCATCACCGGACGACCTAGGCTGGCCTAAGCGATGGGACGAGGCGGCAACATACTGGGGCATCCGCTCACCACCGTCCAGCCCTCCCCCGTCGCCCGGGTGCTGCGGCGGCTGAACGGGGGCGACTGGCGGGCCGCGCTCGATCTGGTAGGAAGCCATCGCAGGCGGGCAGCGGCGACCCTCGCCAAGCAGTTCTTGGACCAGCTGGCGGTCGAGGTGCCGGAGGCCGAGGATGCTCTTCGTCGCCTGTTCTCGCGCGAGCGCCGCGAGCACCAGGCGCTGGGCTGGGCGACCCTGCATCACCTTCAGCTCGACGATCCGCGGACGGACGCTCCCCTGCATCGCCTGGAGCAGCCCTACCTCGCCTTTGCCGAGGTGCTCGAGGAAAGCCTCGGGGCCGCGACCGGAGGCGTGGTGGTGGGCACCGACACAAAGGATCTGGTCCACGGGCTGATCGCTGCCTGGCGGCGCGACGTAGAGGCGGCCCAGCAGACCTTGAGCGCCCTGGCCGCCCGCAAGGCCCTGCGGCGCTGGATCCTGCAGGAGCTCGGCGCGAGCCTGGCCGATGAGAGCGTCTGCCGGCGTGCAGCCGAAGATCTGGAGCTGATGCTCTCCAAGCTGAGCCTGTTGCATCGCCACTGTCCCTGCAGCGCTGTCAACCGCCGCGGCAGCGAGCGGATCGTGCACCTGCGAAACGTGGGCAGCCTCAAGACGCTCTGCGGCCGGAGCATCCGCAGCATGGAGCCTGAGACCCTCTCCCAGATCCGGGAGGAGAGGCAGGAGCCGGCCTACAGGCGGTCGCGCCTTTGTCAGGCCTGCAGTAAGGCCAAGGATGCCGAGCAGCTGGTGGCACGGCGAGAGCGGGAGGCTGGTGCGGTATCCCGCGGGGAGGAGCAGATCAAGCCCGCCGTCAACTACCAAGCCGAGCGAGTCCTTGAAGAGGCCTTCCCGAAGGAACCCAACGAGATGGCGGAGGGAGAGGCCACCAGCTTCGCGCGGGTCAGCTACAACCTGCGCCAGGCGATGATCCGCGAGATCTCCTGGCAAGTGGCCCACAGCGCAGACTGCGAGGCCGATGTTCGCGCGGCCTTCGAAGGCACGAGCAAGGAGAAGGAGCTGCGGCTGATCGTGGGCGCCCCTGCCGACGCGGACATCTCCACGTGGACGCTCGAGGGGGTCTTCGCCGAGATGCTTCGCCTCGGCCTTGACCGCCCGCGCTTCGAGCGCCGCTCGCTCTTGAGCCGAGGATGAAGGGCCGCTTCTCTGGGTCTGGACGCGCCAGGCCGGGAGGCGATCGTCTCCTTGCCCTTCGAGATCGCCCAGGATGAGGCCACGCTTCGCACCCGGCTCGAGGGATAGGTCGCCACCGGCGCAACACAGCGGCCTTCTGCTCCTGGCCGGTCAGCGGGTGTCGGAAGGATGAGAACCCGCGTAGACGACCACCAGCTCCCCGCCCGGACCGCGCTTGTGGCGGACGCGGTCTCCGCCTGAGACCTCGTACTCCCAGAAGTTGCGCAGCTTGCCCTTGAGGCGGTGATGCCGCGGGGTCGGGCTCGGTGGAAACGGATTGCCGGTGAGCTCCGCGTAGTAGCGCTTCATCGCCGCGGGCTTTGAGCGGCAAAGCCTCTCCCAGCCCCGGGCCCCGGTCGAGGTGCCGTAGATCCTCGCTTTCCCCGCCTCGGCGCCGCGCGGCGGCTTCAGCTCACGCGGACCCACCCGGCTCGTCCTCCTCCGGCGGGAGAAGCTCGACGATCTCAGCGGGCTTGATGGAGGCGAGCATCCTCTCAAGGATCTCGGGCTGGTCATAGATCTCGGCCGTCGAGCGCCAGGCGGCGAGGTTGCCCTCGAACCGCTCCATGCTCTCCGAGCGCACAGCATCGAGCGCGTAGGCCAAAAGCTCGGAGGCGAACTCGTCTGCCTCCTGCCGGCTGAACGCCGCGAGCCATGGATACGGGGTCTGCGCCGCCCACTCCGCGGGCTCGGACTCGCGGTTGCGGGCGTAGGCGGCATGAAACTGCGCGATCTCGCCGAGGCGGCGGATCAGGGCGATGCGAAACTCGGCCTTCGACCTCTCCTCGAGGAGGAGCTGCGTCTTGTCGGTGTCGACGATCACCTGCGCCTCCTCCTTGGCGCTGTCCAAAAGCGCCCTGTAGGAGCGCTGGATCTCAGAAGGGCGCCAGGGCCCGCCGTGCGCATGGCGCATCCCGGCCGGCCTCGCTTCCTTCGTCTGGTTCTCTCCGCTGCCGCGAGCCATGATTTGTAAAACGCCGGGCGCGCCCGCGCCCCGTCCTAAAGGTTGCACCCGACGTTGCACCCGAGCTTCGGCTCGGGCTTCGGCTCGGGTGAGGATTGAAACTATAACATCCTACATAGGCTGTGCGGACGCTTGCCGAGGCTTCGCGCCCCGGACGCCTGCTCCTCGGGGCTCTGTACCGACGATGAGATCCACTACCACGCTGCCGAGACAGTGGCGAGGCGCGCACTCGCCGCGAGGCAGGTCGAGACGATCAACGACTGGCGCCGAAGGCTCTTGGCGCAGGTGGGAACGACGGAGCTTTGGTGCGCCTACAACGCCCAGGAGGAGGGACGCGATGGTGAGCCGGTCGTGCACCTGCGCACCTACTGCGACGGGGCGACGCTCTGCGGACAGGCCGTGCGGGAGATGCGCCCCGTGGTGGTCCCCGATGAACCGAATCGATCGGAGCGAAAGTGCCCGGCCTGCCTTGAGCCCGATCGGGCGGAGTGGATCACCTCGCTGAGGGACAGACCCCGGCGTCCGGGCCTCATCAACCCGACTCAGGTCCGGGTGCTCAAGAACGGCTTCATGAACGACGTCTACGAGCTGCTCGACCCGCGGGCCGCTCAGGCGCGGAGCCATCTCGAGCCACCCCGCGCGGCTGACGCCGACGAGAAGCTCATCCAGCGGGTGCGCAAGCTCCTTGCCCGTGAGGCCGCGATCATGCCCCCTATCAGGCAGAGAGCCTGGCGGTCTTCGAGGGAGGCGACGCCGAGGAGCTTCTGCGCCGGATCCTGAGCGCTGCCGTGGGCTCTTCCGTCGGGCCCGCTCTCCCTGGACGAGGCCACCGACCGCCTGGAGAAGCTGGTCGGCCCGCTCATGCGCCGAGATGAGCTTGCGGCGCCCAGGTGGCAATGAGAAGCAGGCGAAGGGCGGCTGAGCGCTAGTCCCACTCGCCGCGGCGCAGCTTGGCCTTGGCCTGGGCGCGGTTGCGCCGGCGACGCTGACGCTTGGAGCCGCCGTGGGTGCCGGCGCCGGAGGCCGTGGCCAGGGTCGGCGAGTAGCCCAGCGCCTGCCGCAGCGGCGCTCCCAGGCGGACCTTGTTGGTCTTGCCCTTAATGAAGTCGCGCTTCGCCTGCTCGGCCGCCTTGTCGCGTCCCCCGCGTCCCACGGATGTGAGACTAGGGCGCGGGCAAGGCCAGCGCACGGCTTTCCGGTCCGTGCACGCCTTGGTCAGCGAGCGGTGCCTCCCGTTGGGTCGCCCTGGTGTCACCTGGAGATGAAGAGCGAGGGCACTGGATGAGGACCAGGCGCGAGACAGCCCCAGCGAAGCCGGGCCGGCCCGCGCGCTTTAACGCCCTGGTTCGCGTGCTGGAGGCCGACCCGCAGGCGGGCATCTTCACGGTCACGGTTCCCGCCTGGGGTCCTGATCCGCCCACCGTCCGCTACGAGGACGTGCCCGGGGAGGTGCGCGAGACGGTGTGCCCCGGTCGGCGCGGCCACGTCGTCGCCAACCTCGCCGCCCGATCGCCCGACGATCTTCACCTGACCGACTGGACGCCGTTCAGCTGAGGAAGGTAGGCGCGCAGCTCGATCTGGCGCCGCATCCCTACCGGGTTCACCTGATGGACGCCGAGACGGGCCGCGAGCTGGAGTACGAGCTGGCGTTTGGCTGGGCCGCCTACGGGCCTGACGGCGGCGAGGAGCAAACGGGCCTACGTGAGCAGATCGCCCAGATGGCGGGATACTCCAGCCTGGAGGAGGCCAAGCGCCGCATCGTGCCGGCGGTGCCGCTTGAGATCCGCCGCCTGGCCGAGTTCGGCCAGCTGTTCAGCGACGAGCGGAAGCTCCTCTCCCTGCGCCCCGCCCTGCGCATTTGGTGGGCCTGACGCGCTCTTTGGCAGGACGGCGAGGCAGGAGGCGCTCAGCCGCGGCGCCGCTTCGCCCCGCGGCTACCGCGGTGTGATCTCCTCGACCGGCACGGGCCTTCCGATCAGGTTCCCCTGGGCCAGGTCGACGCCGAGCTCGCGCAGGATCTCGAGGCTGCGCTCGTCGCCGACCCGCTCGGCCACGGTCTGCAACCCCCAGGGCGCGGGCGACGAGAACGATGGCCTGGATGATGTGGTGGTCCACCCGCTCCCCCTCGGAGGCCAGGCCGCGGATGAACTCTCCGTCGATCTTGAGGATCGCGACCGGCAGGTGCTTCAGATAGGCGAAGGAGCCGAAGCCCGTGCCGAAATCGTCCAAGGCAAAGAGGCAGCCGATCGCCTTGAGCTCGGAGGCGAAACGGACGTCCTCGTCCATCGAGGCGATCGCCGCCGTCTCGGTGATCTCGAAGATCACGTCGTTGGGATCGGCGGCGGTGCGCTCGATCTGACGTCGGATCACCTCCAGCATTCGCTCGTCTCCAACCGATCGGGCCGAGAGGTTGATCTCGACGCGCAGGCCCCAGGCCGCAAGCTCGATGCCGCGCTCGACGACCCAGCGGTTGATCTCGCCGATCACCCCGAGGCGCTCGGCGGCAGCCAGAAAGCTCGCTCGCCCGCGTCCCGGCATGGCATGCTCGCCCTGCGATGGGCTGTCTCAACCCAGATCAGGGCTTCTCACACTGGTTCGCCAACATCCACCTCTCCGGGCCGTGCAACCGAAGCTGCTACTTCTGCATCGGCCAGCACATGATGGCCCTCGATGCCCTGGACAACCTGGGCAGCTGGCCACTGGCCGGCCTGGACGAGTTCGTGCGCCGCTGCCGGGCGCGCGGCGTGCGCGAGGTGAACGTGACCGGGACCAACACCGAGCCGCTGCTCTACCGGCATTTGCCGGAGCTGCGGGCCGCCCTTGAGCGCGAGCTCGGCCCGGGACTCGTCTTCGGAGCGCGCTCAAACGGCGTGCTGGTCGAGCGCCGCCCCGAGCTGTGGCGCCTGTTCGACAAGGCGTCGGTCACGCTCTGCAGTGCCGACCCGCAGATCTACCGGCAGATGATGGGCCAGGGCGCCCCGCCGCGGATCGACGAGATCGTATCGCTTTCGGGCCACATGCGCTCGCTCAAGGTAAACGTCGTCCTGGGACCCGAGAACACGCGCGACGGGGACATCTACCGCACGCTCGACTATCTGGCCGAGTGCGGCATCCGCCGCGTCAACCTGCGCGAGCCCTACGGCCAGCCGCACGTCGGCGATCCGCTCGCCGGGCACGCGCGCGCCGATTATCTGGAGCGGCGCCTGGGGATGCCCATCTATGCGTGGCGGGAGATGGAGGTCTGCTACTGGGACGTCCACTACGTCGAGGTCGAGTCGATCAACCTCTACGCCTCGGGCCGGGTCTCTGAGACCTACCCGATCACCAAGGGCTACCATCCCACGGGCGAGGTGCGCTCCCAGGAGCACTTTCCCGGCGGGCGGGTCGCCGAACAGTGGCTGGGGCGAGCGCGCCGGCGCGCCGCACGCGGCTGAAGGGGCGCCTTCAGCTCGCCAGCGGCGCGGGCGCGATCTCCTCGACCGGTACCGGCTGGCCGATCAGATACCCCTGCGCGTAGGTGACGCCGAGCTCGCGCAGGATCTCGAGGCTGCGCTGATCACCGACCCACTCGGCTACCGTCTGCTGCTCGAGCTCCTTGGCGACCAGGACGATCGCGCGGACGATGCGGCGGTCGATGCGCGACTCTGCGAGGTTGCGGATGAACTCGCCGTCGATCTTGAGGATCGCCACCGGCAGGTGCTTGAGGTAGGCGAACGATCCGAAGCCGGTGCCGAAGTCATCGAGCGCGAACTGGCAGCCGATCTCCTCGACCACCCAGCGAAGCTACGAGCGGAGCACGGGGCGAAGGGGCTTTCTCTTCTCGGACTAGCAGGGAAGGCCGCGCGTCTTGCCGGTCCGGCGCAAGGGCGAAACCCCTGCAAAGGAAAGGCGCAGGATGCAAGGTCTTACCAATGGGACGAGGCGGCAACGACAAGGCTGCTCAACAGGGGGTATCGCGCCCGCGAGGCGAGGCGCTGAGCGGCGCCGTCCTCTTCAACGCCCCGGTCTCCGTCTCGACGCGCTCCCTGAAGCGCGAGTTCGAGCCTGACCGAAACAGCTGGGCCGAGCGCGAGCGCGAGTTCATGAGCAAGGTCGTAGGCGAGCTGGAGCAGGCCGCCCTCCACTTCGCTGCCACCGACGAGGGCTGGAAGGCTTACCTGCGTTTCTACGCCGAGACGCCGCACTACTCGGCCTTCAACAACCTCTGGGCGCGCACGCAGCTGCGCCACAACGGCGTCGAGCCCGACGGCCTTCTGCTCTCCGAGTCGCAGTGGCGGCGATTGGGCCGGCGCGTCAAGGCCGAGTATGCCCGTCCGGAGGCTCGCCGCGACAAGCGTTTCGGGTACGACCGCAACCGCGACTGGGACCCCCGCTATGCCGCCGAGATGATGCGCCCGCTTGGCCTTATCACGATCAAGTACAAGCTCAAGGACGCAGACGGCAACCCGATCCTCGACGAGAACGGCGAGCCCAAGTACGAGCTGCGCAGGATCTGGAGGGACGGTCAGCCGCGCTACTCCTCCTTCCTCGTCTACCACGAGGACGCCACCGAGGACCTGGACGGTGGGCCGGCAAAGCCGCTGCCCTCTCCGCCCTGGGCCGACGCCACCGGATCCGAGGAGGATGCCGAGAGGCTTCTCGAGGATCTGCGCCGCCGCGTCCTCCCGGGCTACGGCCTGAAGCTCGAGCTGGCAGGTGAGGGGTTCGAGGGACAGGGCCGCAGCGCCCGGGTCGAGGGCTCACGGGTGATCGTCGACGCCAGCCGGCCCAAGGCCGAGCAGGCGGTGGCCGTGCTCGGCGTGGCCTGCGAGCGGGCCGGCGGCGAGATCCGTCCGGGAGCGGGCGAGGATGCAGACGACGCCCGCAAGCGCGCTCGCGCGGCAGCCGAGTCGGCCAAGTACGTGATCTCCTCCCGCTACGGCCTCGACTCCGCGGAGCAGACCTTCACCGCAGTCGCCGAGGTGGCCCGCAAGGAGGGCGGCCTTCGCAACCTGACCACCGACATCCACCGCCGCGTGACCACGCTGATGCACGCGCTTGACCCGCGCATGCGCCTGATCGCAGAAGGCAACGAGAAGGCCCGGGCCGAGGCGCGTGCTCGTCGCGCCGCCAGGCGGCAGGCCGAGCGCGACCGCCGTCGCGGCGACCGCGCCGCCAACCCGTTCGTCGAGCTGGTCTGACCGTCGTCCAGTTGACGCTGGATCAGGGCCCTCCGCGGGCGCAAGGTCCTGCTCGAGGGCCGCAAGCTGGGCGAGCTTCCGCCCAACCCGGCCAACCCGCCCTTCACCGAGCCGCTGGAGGGATAGGGGCGGCGCCAAAGCGGGAGGTCGGCTGCCCCGCGGCGCCCTAGGTTCCCCTTGTGCCCGGAAAGCGCGGCAAGCTGATCGTCGTCGAGGGCCCCGACGGGGCCGGCAAGACCACGCTCTGTCGTGGGCTCGTCGCCGAGCTGATCTCCCGCGGGATCCGCACCAAGCTCCTGCGCGAGCCGGGCGGCACCGCCCTCTCCGAGCAGATCCGCGCGATCCTCAAGGGCGACGCCGGTGATGCGCCGCTGGACGCCCGCGCCGAGACCCTGCTCTTCTGCGCTGCGCGGGCCCAGCTTTGCCGAGAGGTGGTGGAGCCGGCTCTCGGGCGGGGCGAGTGGGTGCTGCTCGATCGTTTCCACGGCTCGACCATCGTCTACCAGGGCCGCCTGCGCGGACTGGGCGAGAGCGATGTGGCCGCAGTCTCGGCTTTCGCCACCGCAGATCTCCCCGAGCCGGACCTGACGCTCATCCTGGACGTCTCAGCCGAGACCGCCCGCCGGCGGATCACCGAGCGCGAAGGCGGGCATGACCGCATCGAGCGCGATGCCCTCGAGCGGCTGGAGGAGCTGATCGCGGGCTATTCCCGCCTGCCCGGGGAGCACGTGAATGCCGAGGGCGCTCCGCGGGAGGTCCTCGAGCGCGCCATGGAGCGGGTGCAGCGCCTCACCTACTGAGGCTGTCTTGCCTCCCCTTCGCTCTCGGCGCGACGGCGGGAGAGCAGCCTCCGCCCCAGGGCGGCCCAGAAGAAGAGCAGGCTGGAGGCGATGGCAACGTCGGCCAGGTTGGCGTAGTAGTGCTTGCCGGCCAGGGTGAGAGGGATGAAGTCGGTCACCGGGCCGAAGAAGGCGCGGTCGATGAAGTTGGCCAGCCAGCCGCCCGAGAGCAGGCCCAGCCCGAAGGTGGTCAGCGGATCGCGCGAGAGCCAGAGGAGGAGCGCCGTGCAGCCGAAGAGCGGCGGCACCGCCCACCAGTAGACCTGCCGATCGTTGAAGACGACGAACAGCGCGTCCTGGCTCCAGATCTTGCTCGACCAGTCGACCAGGATGACGGCCAGGGCGATGGCCGCAACGTTGGTGATGCGCTCCAATCTCACGCCTCGAGCCTGCGGCGCGCTCGGGCAAGCCCGCGCTTTTGCGCGAGCCGGCCTTAGATCGCGCGGGCGATCAGGCCGGCCAAGAGAAGCGAAGCCGCACCGGAGCCGATCCCGCCGATCGCGGTCGCGGCAGCGGCCACGACCCGAGCACGTCGGCGCAGCTGGCGGGAGGCGGAGAGGCTCGGACGCCATAGAAGCAGTGCGACGGCAGCCAGCGCCAGGCAAAGCGCCGCGGCGAGCGCCGGCGGGGCTTGCTCCACCTGCCGCATCCGCCCGTCGGCGCCGGTCTCAAAGAGCGTGAGCGCAGTGAGCCACCAGACGAAGAGAAAGCCGGAACAGGCAAGCAAGAGCCGCTTCCAGGCCTGGACCCTCTCGAGCCAGCAGATGGTGATCGCAGCGATCAGCAGGATCGGCACGATCGCCCCTTGGCTCAGCATGGCAAGCAGCACTCCGCCGGCCAACGCAAGCCAGTAGCGCGCCCGAAGGACGTCAGGATCCCTTCTGCCGACCTCGTCGGCCTTAGGCTCCCTCGGCGCGGATGGGCCGCCGAAGCACTCCGGGCAGCGCATGCCAACCGCAGTCGAGCGCCCACAGAGCCAGCAGAGGGGCGCGCCGCAGGCGCCGCAGCTGAGCGTGGCTTCCTCGTCGGGATGGCGCGGACAGGTTGATACCACTGAGCCAAGGTAGGCGCCGGCATCGCCCGACACGGCGCTTTGCCGCCGGACTCGCACCGCTCTGCCCGAGCCACGCTTTCCCTTCGCGAGCGGTGCGACCTGCGATTGCGCCCTAGGTTCGCGGCGTGAAGGCTGCAACCGCACCTCAAGCGAGTGAAAGAGGCGGGATTCCGCGCGAGGGGCCGCGCCTGGCGCGGGTGACCCCGGGCCTTTCCAAAAGCACGCTCGCCTCGCAGCTCGACGAGCGCTTGCAGTTCTACGTCAAGGTGCTGGCCGAGATGCGCAAGCGCCTCGCCGACCCGGGCTACGAGCTCTCCGACTGCGCCGGCGCCTTTTACATGTCGGAGCGCTCCCTGCAGCGCGTCTTCGAGGAGCAGGGCACGAACTTCAGCGAGCAGCTCTACACGCTGCGGATGCGCCTGGCCCGCCGCCTGCTCTTGGACAGCCATCTGAAGATCGCCGAGATCGCACATCGCGTCGGCTACCGCCAGCCGAGCCATTTCGCCAAGGCCTACCGCCGCTTCCACGGGCACTCTCCGCGGGAGGAGAGAAGGCGTGCCGGCATGCCGACCCGTCTTTGCACCGGGAGGAGGGCCGCGGCGTGAGCGAGCTGGCCCGCGAGAAGCATCCGCTGGAGGAGATCTCCTAGATCTCGCCCGAGGCGGCGGGCATCGTGGGCCAGGCGAGGGAGCCGCTTCGCCAAGGAGCGCCACGCCACCGAGGATCTCGTGCGCGAGAGCAAGCGGCGCGAGCTCGAGATCTGGAAGGAGCAAGCGCGCAGCGCGCCGAGGAGAACCTGTTCGGCAGGCGTCCTGGCGCGGATCGCAGCAGGGAAGAGATCGGTTGATACGCTCGCTGTTCTTCTGAGAGCTCAAGCGCCGTCGCTTGCGCCGTCCCTGCCAGGGCGGTAGATGCGCAGGTACCGAAGCTCGGGCGGCAGGAAGTCGCGTGTGGCGCCCTGCTCGGAAGCGTGCACGTAGCCCTGGCCGTCGCCGAGGCGGCGGGTGACGGCGTTGGCCGAGCGCAGGTGCGGCGGCACCGGGTAGGCCCGCCGCGACGCGACCACCTTCTGGGCGCGTCGCCAGGCCTTGTACGAGGCCCAGTTCTTGGGGCACGAGGCCAAGTAGGCCACCCCGTGGGCAAGGTTGATCCAACACTCCGGCGGCCCCACCCGCTCGACGGCGTCGAAGACGGAGTTGGCCACCGCAAGCGCTCCCGGACGGGCCGTGCCGATGTCCTCGCTGGCGGCGATCACCAGCCGCCGGGCGACGAACTTGGGGTCCTCTCCTCCGGCCTCCATCCGCGCCAGCCAGTAGAGGGCGGCATCGACATCGGAGGCGCGGATCGACTTGATCAGGGCCGAGGCGACGTCGTAGTGCTGGTCGCCGTCCTTGTCATAGGGAATCTGCCGGCGCCCAAGCGCCCGGCTCATCACCTCGGCGTCGATCGACTCTCCGTCGGCGGCCAGGGCGGACGCTGCTTCGAGGCCGCCGAGCGCCTTGCGGGCATCGCCGCCTGAGTGCAAGAGCAAAAGCTTTCGCGCCTCGTCGGAGAGGCTCAGTCCGCGCCCGCCGAGGCCGCGCTCGGGATCCGACAGCGCGCGGTCGACCAGCTGGCACATGGCCTCGTCGGAGAGGGCCTCAAGCCGGTAGATCTTGAGCCGGCTGGCCAGGGCGTGGTTGATCTCGTGGCCCGGGTTCTCGGTCGTCGCTCCGATCAGGACGATCGTCCCCGCCTCGACGTGCGGGAGCAGGGCGTCCTGCTGCGACTTGTTCCAGCGGTGGATCTCGTCTACGAAGAGCAGGGTGCGCTCGCCGCGCTTGCGCCGCTCGGTGGCCCGGGCTATCACCTCGCGCAGGTCCTTGATCCCGGCGTTCACGGCCGAGAGACGCTCCAGCTCGCCGCCTGCCTCGCGGGCGATGGCCGCGGCGATCGTCGTCTTTCCCGACCCCGGCGGCCCCCAGAGGACCAGCGAGTGCGGCACGCCTGCGGCCAGGGCGCGGCGTAGGGACGAGTCGGGGGCGGTCAGCTGCGGATGGCCCACGACCTCTTCCAGGCTGCGCGGGCGCATCCGCTCGGCCAGTGGAGCCAGCTCGGCGTTCATCGCCGCCACCCTAGCCCGCGCCCGGCAGGCGGCGGCGGCCTTGCCGCAAGCCCTCAGCCGCCGCGCGGGGCGGGATGCGTGTGGTCGCGTCCATCGCGATCGAGGCGCTTTCCGTAGGCCTCGGCCCTGGCGATCAGGTATGGACCTTGGGATCGTCCGAGGCCGCTTTCAGACGGCGATCTGCCTGTCCGCTCAGGTCGCCTCCGGCAGCCGCGCGTCGATCCGCCCGCGCAGCTCGCGCAGCCTGCGGCGCGCCTCGGCCGTGAGCGCCATCTGGCGGGCGGCGCGTTCGACCGAGCGAAGCTCGCGGCGATCCTGGGCGCGGGCCAAGGCACAGGCCACACGCGCCTCGTCGTCGCTTGCCCGCTCGAGCAGCCGCTCGACCTCGCCAGCCACCGAGCGCTTGGTGCGCGCGATGGCCTCGTCGACCTCGCGGGCGATCCCGATGCGCTCGATCAGCGGCTTCACCACCGCGACCAGCGGTGGCATCACGGCGACGTCGGTGGCCGCGTAGATCAGCTGCTCGGCGGAGAGGCTGCCGCGGCCCCAGTCGGAGGCGCCGTGCTCCTTGGGCATCGCCATCCCCAGGTAGCGCTCGATCAGCTGGCCCAGGCCGTTGCCGTGCGACTCCCAGCCGGGGAGCAGCGAGTTGGCGATTCGCGGGTCCAGCCGCTTCAGGTGGCGCTGGACGATGCGGAAGGCGACCAGGGTGTCGTAGACGTTGCCGACGGTGATGCCCAGGTGCACGCCCAGCCACTTGAGCTCGAAGCGCATGTTGTGGATCTGCGTCTCCACCTGGTGTGAGGTGAGCAGCTCCAGGAAAGGCCCCGGGTCGGCGTGATGGCAGTCGATCACGATCTGCTGCGGGGCGATGCCGCGGTCGGGTTCGTCCAGGCCCAGCTGCAGCAGGCGGATCGAGCCGCCCAGTGGGCCTGCGAAGCTGCCCTTCTTGAAGGCTGTCTCGATGTCCAGGGCAACCAGCGAGGGATCGAGCTTTCGCACCCAGCTCCAGGCGCGGCGCACCTCGCATTCGCTTCGCAGGTAGTGGACGGACAGCGCCCGCCGACGGAAGGCCTCGAAGCGCTCGGCGGGTGTCTGCTGGCCTTCGTCTGACATCGGGCTCTATCGCCGGTGACGGTAAGGCAGGTTGCGCCCCGATACCGGAGGGCGGGCGGATCGCGGCAACGCCGCGCAGGCCGCGCATCCGACGCTCAGGAAAAACCTCCGCGGCGTATCGGAACTTCCGGTGCTGGCCGCCCGGTTGACGCATCTTCAGGCGGTATGGGACGCGGTGCTGGAAACCAGGCGGGGAGCTTCGGGGCGCAGGCGCGCGGCGGCGTCGAGCCGACGGCCGCCGGCGCTGGCGAGATCCCGCTGCTTGACGCCGATCGCCTCGATGATCACGCTGACGCGGCTGTCGAGCTTGGAGGCGAACCGGCCTCGTTCGGCGATCCCGCTGACGATCGGGCCATTCGCCGGCTGATCGAGGGCTTTCGCCGCTCCCGCTCCTCCCGAGGCCTCTCCGACGAGGAGATCGAGGACCGGGCGATCGACTTCTACAACCAGGCCTGCGACCTGATCAGAAGCGGCAGGGCCTCGCAGGAGCAGCTCGAGAAGACGGCCCGGATCTTCGGCGAGGATCCCGCTGCCCTCAAGGCACGGCTCGTCGCCGAGCGGGACGACGAGGGCGAGGAGGAAGAGGCTCCGCAGGGCGGCGGCGAGGTAGCCCTGCTCGGAGCGCTCTTCGGCAGCCGAGCGCCGAGTTAGCGCAGAAACGCGCGCAGCCCCGGCTCGCGCTCCTAGCTTCGCTTCGTGGGTGGACTTTGCGTGATCACCGGCCCCTCGGGCGTCGGCAAGGGAACCCTGCTTGCCCGCGTGCGGCAGCACCTGGACGGCGTGGCCTTCCCGGTCTCGGCGACGACGCGCAAGCCGCGCCCGGGCGAGATCCATGGCGTCCACTACTACTTCCTGAGCGAGGAGGAGTTCGTCGCTCGTCGCGAGCGCGGCGAGTTCGTCGAGTGGGCGCGCTACGGCAACCACCTCTACGGCACCCTGGTCGACGAGATTCAAAGACCGCTGGAGCAGGGGCTCTCCGTGGTCCTCGAGATCGAGCTCAAGGGATCGCGCCAGATCCGCGCCCGCTTCCCCGAGGCCCGCGGGATCTTCATCGCCCCGCCTGACCGCGAGGAGCTCGCCCGCCGCCTGGCCAAGCGGGGAACCGAGTCCGAGCAGGCGGTGGCGCGCCGGCTCGAGCACGCCGAGGAGGAGATGGCGGCCTCCGGCGAGTTCGACTGCGTGATCGTCAACGACGATCTCGAGCGGGCCGCCGAGGAGCTGCGCCAGGCGCTCGAGGAGGCCTTGAGCCTTCGCGAGGGAGTGCGCCAGGCGCTCTAAGCTCCGGCGCCCGCGGCCTAAAGCTCCCTCTCGCTGCGCTCCCCGCCCTCCAGCAGCCCGATGCGAAGCCGCACCCTCCCGCGCCAGGGCGATCGGCGCAGATGCCTGCCGCCGACGGCCTCGGCTGGGACGTCGGCCAGCTCGCGCAGCTGCCCACCGTCCTCGCGCACGGCGAAGCCGCGGCGCAGGATCGAGCGGGTGAGAAGCTCACCCTCGAAGTCCAGGAGGACCCAGGCGTCCTCGTGGGCGCTCACGTCGCCTGCTCCTTCCAGCCGCAGCTGATCGGCATCCGCCGTTCGCGCCCGAAGGCACGGGCTGTGATCTTGGGGCCGGGAGGCGCCTGGCGGCGCTTGTACTCGGCCCGGGACACCATCCCGACGACGCGCTCGACCAGCTGGGGGTCGTGCCCGCGGGCCGCGATCTGTGCCGCGTCGAGTCCCTCCTCGAGGTAGGCCTCGAGGATCGGGTCCAGGGCCTCATACGGCGGCAGAGAGTCGGTGTCGCGCTGGCCGGGGCGAAGCTCGGCCGAGGGCGGGCGGGCGATGATCCGCTCCAGCGCCTCCGCGTCGAAGTCGCCGCAAGCGGCCCGCCAGCGGGCGAGCTCGTAGGCCAGGGTCTTGGGCACGTCCTTGAGCGGAGCGAAGCCGCCGGCCAGATCGCCGTAGAGGGTCGAGTAGCCCACGGCCATCTCCGACTTGTTGCCGGTGGAGAGCACCAGCCAGCCGAACTTGTTCGAGAGCGCCATCAAGAGGTTTCCGCGGATCCGCGCCTGGATGTTCTCCTCGGTGACGTCAGGGGCGGTCCCGGCAAGCTCGGGCTCCAGGGCCTCCTCGTAGGCGCGCATCAGCCCGCCGATCGGGATCTCCCGGCACTCAAGGTCGAGGTCCCGGGCCAGCCGGCGGGCGTCCGCCTGGGTCTCCTCCGACGAGTAGGGAGAGGGCATCACGACGGTGACGACCCGCTCCGCTCCCAGGGCATCGCGGGCCAGGAGGGCCACCAGGGCCGAGTCAAGCCCGCCCGAGAGCCCGACCAGGGCGCGGTCGAAGCCGGTCTTTGCGACGTAGTCGCGCAGCGCCAGGGCGAGCGCCTCGTAGATCTCCTCCAGCTCATCATCCCCCGCCTGCGGCGGCATCGGCTCGTCACCCGGGCCGGCGGTGAGCATGGCCTGCGAGAACGGGGGCGCCTCGAAGAGGATCCGCCCCGCGGCATCGGCGATCAGGTGCTGGCCGTCGAAGATGAGCTCATCCTGTCCACCCAGGATGTTGCAGTAGGCAAGCGGGCAGCCTGCCTCGCGGGCGCGGCGGGCGACCAGGCGACGGCGCCCCTCTGGCTTTCCGCGCTCATACGGCGAGGCGGAGAGGTTGACAACCAGCCCGCAGCCGCGAGCACGAAGCTCGCCCATCAGCTGCTCGTCGGCCCAAAGGTCCTCGCAGATCGTGATGCCCGTGCGAACGCCGGCGATCTCGGCCACGGCGATCTCGCCGGCGGCGTCGAAGTAGCGCTTCTCGTCGAAGACGCCGTAGTTGGGCAGCTGCCGCTTGCGGGCCACGTACTGCGTCTTGCCGTCGCGAAGCAGCACGGCCGCGTTGTAGAGGCGCCCGCCGAGCAGCTGCGGGGCGCCCAGGAGCACGGTCAGCTCGCTTTCGCGGGTGAGTCCGGCCAGGCGGGCCACGGCGTCGTGGCAGACGTCCAAGAAGGACCGGCGCAAAAGCAGATCCTCGGGCGGGTAGCCGCAGATGGCGAGCTCGGGAAGGAGAAGCAGCTCGACCCCGTCGGCGGCAGCCCACTCGATCGCAACGGCGATCCGTCGCTCGTTGCCTTCGATGTCGCCGACCGTCGGGTTGAGGGCGGCGCAGCGCAGGCGCAGGGGCAGAGGCCGGCCGCTTGGCCGCGTGCGATCGGGGGCCCCGTCGGGCGCCGGCGCGGGACGGCGAAGAAGGGAAAGCTGGTCGGGCGCCGCCGCGGCCCCCGCGATGCCGTCTCCGTCCGGCGCCCCTCCCATCAGCGCACCTCCGCGCCCGCTGCGCGCAGCTCGTCCAGCGCCCGCTCGCCGTCGCCCGGCTCGACGTCCACGGCGCGGGCGGCGCGGGCCAGCACCACGACCTCGAAGCCGTGCTTTACGGCGTCCAGCGCCGTGGCCCGCACGCAGTAGTCGGTGGCAAGGCCGCCGACCACCACCCGCTGGATGCCCTGGGCGCTCAGGATCCCGGCCAGGCCGGTGCCCTCGAAGGCCGAGTAGGCGTCGCGGTCGGTGCGCGTCGCCTTCGAGACCACCAGATCGGCGATGCGGTCGATCTCTGGGTGCAGGGCCGCGCCCTCGGTCCCGGCGACGCAGTGGACCGGCCACGGCCCGCCCTGCTCGGCGAAGCTCACGTGGTCGTGCGGGTGGAAGTCGCGCGAGGCGACGACGAGATCGACCTCGCGGGCCGCCTCGACCAGCGGCTCCACCACCTCGTCGCCCGCAGGGACGGCGAGAGCGCCCCCGGGGAGGAAGTCGTTCTGCACGTCCACGGCGATCAGGGCCGTGCGCTTTCCGTTCTTGGTGGCGTTCATCTGGTCCTCCTGGCCCTCGGTAATTATTGTCATATTGACAATATAGGGCGTGTGGAAGACGCGCAGGGCTGTTCTCGCCTCCGCGCTTTGCCAAGGCAGGTGTCTCCGCTCGTCCCCAGGCGTGAGTAGGATCGGCGCCGACTGCTGGCACGGCACATCCGAGAACGGGGGACTACATGACGAACAGAATCGCTGCGCGGGCGCTGGCTGTCCTGGCTCTTTCCTGTGGAGTCCTCGCGCTAGGAGCCTGCGGTGAGCCGTCAGCAAGCGATGCCGAGGAGACGGCCCGCGACTTCATCTTGGCGTTCGTCGACAGCGACGGGGAGCGTGCCTGCAGCTACATGAGCGATGAGGCGACCGCGAAGCTCGAGGGGTGGATCAAGGAGGAGAAGGGAACCGCTCTCTTCGGTGATGAGTGCTCCGAGATCGTCTCGAAGCTCGGCGATCTTCTGCAGGAGGGCTACGACGAGGAGAAGCTGGAGCGGGTCGTCGAGCAGGTCAAGAAGCCCGGCAAGGTCAAGATCGAGGGCAACCGGGCCGAAGTTGAGTTCCCCGGGGACAGCGATGTGGCCGTGCTCGTGCGCGACGGCGGGAGCTGGAAGGTGAGCAGTGAGGTGGTCGACGAGTGGATCGAGGACGGCTCCGACGAGGAGTCGGACGCCTCATCGCTGTCCGAGTGATGGCCCTGAGGAGGTTGCTGATGACCGGCTTGAGCAGTAGGCGGCGCCGGCTCGGCGTCCTGGCGTTCCTACCGGTCGCGCTAGTTGTCGGCGCCTGCGGCGGCTCGGAGCAGCAGGACGCCGAGTAGGTGCCCCGCGACTGCTTCGTCGCCTTGACCTAGGGCGACGGAGAGCGCGCGTGCGGCCATCTGAGCGAGGGCGCGGTCGAGGAGGTGGAACGGCGGATCGACGAGGAGAACATGACATCCCTGTTCGGAAAGGAGTGCCCCGACATCGTCGAGACGCTTGGCGAGGTGTTCGCCGAGGAGGGCGAGGACGTCGTCGATCGGCTGGGGAACGCCGAGGTTGAGAGCGCCGAGATCGAAGGCGACCGCGCCGAGATCGAGTTCGAGGACGCGACCACGACCATAGTCCTCGAGCGCGACGGCGATGAGTGGCGCATCACCAAGGAGACTCTCGAAGACAGCTTCGACGCGGCGCTCGGAAGTTGAGCCCGGGCGTCGCGGATGCGCCGTTGCTACGACGCCCGGGGACTTGCCCTCAGCGCTGTTAGCGGGACCGGCGCGCCCAGCGGTACAGACCGAGGCGACGCAAGGCGCGCCTCGCCTCCCGATAGAGCAGGCCGGTGACCAGCACCGTCGCGATGGCGCTGGACAGAAGCGCGACCGCGAGCGTGAAGTCGCGTTCGTTTGGCGCCGGCTGCGTGCTGTGGCTTCTCTCCTCGCCCATGGGGCGATCTTGGCCCCGATGACGACGCGCCGGCAGGAAGTTCGCGACGCCCGTCGGCGCTTTGCACGCTCGCGGAAGCCTTGACCCTCAGCGCCGGCGTCTCTCCATCTTGACGACCCGCCTGTCCTCTCGGCCGCAGTGGGCACACAGCCTGTGCTCGACCCAGTAGAGCGTTCCGAGGAACGGCTCGGAGACGAGCTCGCTCAGGTAGTGATGGCGCTTACGTCCCTCACGGGCCGGGCACCAGTAGTTGGTCTGTCCGCGGCGGCTGGGCTTCGTGCCGGCCCGAGGCATGCCCTCGTCGAGAGCCTCGGGCTGGTGGGACCTGCTGCTCCAGCTGTCGAAGCGGACCAGGCGCGGGCGGGCGCCGCGCAGGGCATCGCGATCGGCAGCGCGAGCGCGCTTGCGCTCGATGCGCTTGGCTTCGCGCCGCGGGGTGCGGCGGGATCTGTTCTTCATCGGTTCCTCCTTTCCGTTTACGTCTACCGGCGTTTATGGTTTCAATCCTCACCCGAGCCGAAGCTCGGGTGCAACGCCCAGCCAGGCGAAGTAGTGCAGGGCGATGAGTGTGTTTCAAGTTCGTCCGAAGCGGCTTCACGGTCACCACGGAAGGAGGCGCTGTCGAGGAGAAAGCGCATCGAGGAGACGATAGACGTGATGCGCTCACGCCCGCGAGCTTTCCGCCGCGGGCTTTGGCTCAAGGCCCTGTGCTCGTGTGGAGCCGCTGGAGCCGCTTTCCTCCGGACGGCGCTCCTTCGTCTGCGCGGCCATCTTCTTCCTCTCCCGCTCAAGCTCGCGCCAGCCGGCGCCGTGTGTCCGGCGCAGCTGGCGCTCGTGCAGGATCACCGTCGGCGCGACCAGCAGGGCCGCGGCCAGCGGCCAGACCCACCAGATCCCCAAGAAGAGCAGGGCCGGCGCCCCCAGCGGCCAGAGGATGACCATCCAGGCCGAAAAGACGATGAGCAGGCGCTTGTGCATGCCGGCCAAGAGTGGCGCCCGGAGCGCCGCCGGGCGTGGTTTTTTCAAAGCGCGGTCCCGGGCCGGCGCCGTGCGCAGCGCGATAGTCGGGACGGCGCAGGCTCGGCACCCAGCCGCCGCGCCGGTGGCTCTCGGCTATCGTCGCGACGAGCGACGGGCCCTAGCCCACCAGCTCCTGGCGCTCGAACAGCAGCAAGCCCAGAAGCGACTTGGCGTCGCGAAGCTCGGCGCGAAGCTCGGCAAGCCGTGGGAGCGGCCAGCGCACGACTTCGATGCGCTCGTCCTCGTCGGGGACCCCGTCGGCGGGGTGAAGGTCCGTGGCGGAGTAGATCCAGATCGTCTCGCTCAGCGCACCCGGCGAGGAGTAGACGCAGCCCAAGGGCCGCCAGCTGCGCGCCCCCAGGCCGAGCTCCTCGGACAGCTCGCGCCGGGCCGCGGCTAGCGGCTCCTCACCCCGGTCGATGCCCCCAGCCGGAAGCTCCAAAAGGGCGGACTCGCCCACCGCCGGGCGGGGCTGGCGCACTAGATACATGGAGGTGCCGTCGCAGGGCACGACGCAGGCCGAGTCCGGACGGCGCACCACCTCAAGCTCGTGCTCCGATCCGTCGGGGTAGCGCCAGCGCTCGCGCTCCAGGCGCACGAAGCCCTCATGAAGGGGCCGGGAGGCGAGGTGCTCGATGCTCACGCCGGCGCCGGCTCCATCCGGGCCAGGATCTGCTCGATCTGCCCGGTCAGGGCCTCGGTGCGCTCCATGGCGATCCGACGCGGCTCGCGCAGGGCGCGAACGTCGGCGGGCAGGGCCTCGACCTCGCGGCGGCAGCGCTCGCGGATCTCCTCGAGCGTCGGCAGGGGCAGGATCCGTCCGGCCTCGACGACCCGATCGAGCAGAGGCTCTGCACCATCCGGCGCCGGCTCGTCGTTCATGCCCAGGACGAACATGTCCGGAGCCGTGCGCCACAGCTGGTGGCGCCCCGGATCGGTGGCCTTGTTGCGGGACATCTTCATCACGCAGGCCGGGCGCTCGTCGGCGGTCTTTTGCTCCACCAGCTTGTAGACGCCACCCAGGGCCGGGGCGTCCGCGCAGGTGCCGAGCATCGTGCCGACCCCGAAGGCGTCGATCGGCGCCTCGGCGGCGAGAAGCTCGGCGATGCGGTGCTCGTCGAGATCGTTCGAGGCCAGCACCAGGGTCTCGCTCATGCCCTCCTCGTCGAGGCGGCGGCGGGCGTAGCGGGCCAGCTCGGCCAGATCGCCCGAGTCGAGCCGCAGACCGCGCAGCCGCACCCCCGTGGCCTTGGCCGCGGCGATCGCGTTCTCGATCCCGGCGCGCGGCTCGTAGGTGTCCACCAAAAGCACGCCCATCTGCGGGTAGTCGCGCAGGAACTGCTCGAAGGCCTTGCGCTCGTTCTCGGGGCCGAACGACTGCACGAAGTGGTGGGCCATCGTCCCGGTCGTCGGGACGCCGAGCTCGCGGCCGGCGGCGACCGTCGCCGTCCCGGCGAAGCCGGCGATGTAGGCGGCGCGGGCGACGCCGAAGGCGGCGTCGGGCCCGTGCAGGCGCCGCAGCGAGAAGTCCCAGACCGGCCGGCCAGCGGCGGCGTCGACGATCCGGGCGGCCTTGGTGGCGATCATCGTCTGGTGGTTTACGATCGAAAGCAGGACCGACTCGACGATCGTCGCCTGCACGCGCGGGGCGTCGACGCGCAGGATCGGCGCCTGCGCCCCGATCGCCGTGCCCTCGGGGACCGCGTACACGTCGCCGGTAAAGCGCAGATCGCGCAGGTAGCGCAGGAACTCCGAATCGAAGATCCCAAGCTCGAACAGGTGCTCCAGATCGTCGTCGCGAAAGCGCCAGCCGCGCAGGTACTCGAGGGCCGTCCCAAGCCCGGCGGCGATCAGGTAGCCGCGATCGACCGGCAGGCGGCGGACGAAGAGCTCGAACGACGCCCGCTCCTCGGCCTGGCCGTTGCGCCAGAACGACTGGGCCATGGTCAGGGTGTATTGGTCGGTGAGCAGGGCGTCGGCGCACATCACTTCCTCACCCCCTTGCGCGGCGCCCAGGCCAACTTGCGCGAGCGGAAGCGGTATGCCTGCCCCGGCCTGCCGGGCCCCGCCTGGATGCGCTTGCCGGGGACCTCCTCGATCAGCCCCGATGCCTTCAGGTCGCGGGCGAAGTTGCCGGGGTCGTACTCGGTCCCGGCGATCGCCTCGTAGACGGCGCGGGCCTGGCCGAGAGTGAACTGGCGCGGCAGAAGCCCGACGGCCACGTTCGAGTACCAGAGCTTGCCGCGCAGGCGCTCAAGGCCGTCGCGCACCATCTGCTTGTGGTCGAAGGCCATCTTCGGCAGGCGGCGCACCGGATGCCAGGCCGTCTCCTTGGCCCCGCCCTCCTCCGGCAGAAGGTCGGCGGGGACCAGGGCCAGGTAGGCCACGGCGGGAAGCCAGCCGCGCGGGTCGCGGCCGGGCTCGGCGTAGGTGCGAAGCTGCTCCAGGTATGCGGCGTCGGCGCGCATCCCGGTCTTCTCCTCCAGCTTGCGAAGCGCCGTGTCGGCGGGATCCTCGGTCGTGCCCACGAAACCGCCCGGCAGCGCCCAAAGGCCCTTGTCCGGCTCCTGGTCGCGGCGCACCAAGAGCACGTGAAGCTTCTCGTCCTTGAGCGTGAAGATCACCGGGTCGGCCGAGATACCGATCGGGGCCTCATACCCTGCCGTGTTGCGTGCCGTGATCTGCTCTGTCATCTCGCTTCCTCGCCTTGCCCGTAAGTTTCTGTCAGCTTGACTAAAACTCTAGGGCAAACGGCGGCCCGCACCGGTTCTTTTTGCTCTTCGCATCGCCCGTAGCAGCTCGGCCAGCTCGGGCCTCTCCAGGGCGCAGTTGGCCGTCCGCCCGTAGCGCTCCGGCAGGATGCCGACGATGAGCTTCGGCGGGTCGTGGGGCCTTCGTGCAAGTGCTCACGTCGATCACCCCCCAGTTGCTTCATCAGCGGGCCTTCGAGTCGCTCCAGCTCGCTCATCCCGCGAAGCTGGGTCACGCAAAGCCGGTTAACCGTCGCAGCCGCAGCCGGTCTTGCGGGGCTACCTGGCGTCGCTGCCGAGCAGGGCGCCGATCGCATCCCCGTTGGGATCCTCGGGGTCCTTCCCCTGGGCCAGCTCGCGCGCCCGCTCGAGCACCCCCTGCAGCACGCTCGGCCTGCAACCGTCCAGCTGGATTCCCTCCGTCCCCTGCCCCGACGCCGTGCTCGGGCTGACCGACGATGAAGCTCCGCATCCAGCGGCTTCGCCTTCTCCGCAGGAGCTCCTGGCGCGTCCGGAGATCGGAGAGCTGGTCGCCGAGCTCAGGCGCGGCTGGGTGAACGGGTAAGACGGCGCGAGCGGCGCTTCGGCCGCGCCGTGAGGAAAACAGCCGTGGCCTGGGAGGCTTGCCCTATCGTCACCCGTGAGATCCCCCTTGGTGCTTCGGTGCCAAGGTGCAGGGCCCGCCGACACGGCGGGCCCTTGCGTTTCGGGGCTTCTCAGGCCGTGGCCTTGGCGCGAGAGCGGCCGCTTCGGCGCCCGCGCCCGTGGCCATCGCCTCGCTTGCGCGCCGGCCGGCGACGGCGCTTGCGCCGCTCGGCCTCGGCGATCGCCTTGCGCACCAGTTCCAGAACTCCCTCGCGCGAGCGGGCGCAGGCGAAGAAGTGCGCCGGGTGACAGAAGACGGCGTCTGCCACTCCGCTAGCCTGCTGCAGCTCCTCGTCGCGCATCCCGCCCCAGCGCTTCGGGAAGGAGATCTTGCTGTCGAACTCGCCCTGGTGCCTGGGCGCGGCTTGGGCGCACCAGTCGCCCGCCTTCGGGTAGATCACGAAGAGGACCTCCGGCGCCTCCTCGGCGATCACGCGCTGCCACGGCATGCTCCGATCCAGGAACAGAAGCCTCTCGTCATCGCGCTCGCGCAACGCCTGGCGCACGGCCTTCTCGGCGCGCAGAACGGCCCTGGCCGAGGCGATCTCGCGCTCGAGGATCCCGCGCGCGAACTCGACGGCGCTGGCGAAGGCCTCGTCCTCGCTGGTCTCATCGTCATCCCAAGCCGGGTTGAAGCCGCCGATCAGCCCGGCCATGCTCATCTCGCGGGCGCCGTCCTCGAGCAGAGGCCGGGCGATGGGCTGCCCGTTGTCCAGGGCGTCGATCCCCTGGACCAGAGTCCGGTCCACCCGCTCGGCCAGCTCGCGCCAGCCCTGGCAGATCCGCGGGCCGTACTCACGCCAGACCAGGCCGAAGGAGGCGTAGAGGATGCCGTTGTCCCGTGCTCCCGCCCGACCGGCCTGATGGTGGTCGAAGTCGCCGCTTTCAGGGTCGTAGCGCATGCCGACGTCGACGCGCATGTCGGCGCGCTCCAGCTCTTCGGGGTCCCGGGTGCGGATCACCTCGAAGTCATCGCCGAAGGCCAGCCGCAGGGTGGCGACGGCGAAGACATCGTCGGCGTGAAAGCTCCCCGGATGAGTAGCTACCTTCATAGCCCGACGGTAGGGCGCCTCTCGAGTGATACCGCTTCTTTCGGCTCCGGCAACCCGCCGGGCGAAGGCAAGTCAGCGCTGTCCTGCTTTCACCAGGCGCCAGCACCAGCGTCCGAGAGCTCTGAGACGGCTCTTCTCACGGCTATGCTGGGCCAAAAGCCGGCGCAGATGCTCCTGGCGCTGCGAATCGACAGCCGGCGCCGGTTCGAGGCGGCCGCTGTACCACTCTGGATCGCCAGCGCAGCCGGCCTTGTGCGCCAGCTGGCGCACAAGGCCGGGATCTGAAAGTGACGGTCCACGAGAAGCTCTCCCGCTCTACGGTGCCCGCCCGCACAGCTTGACGAAGTTCTTCGGCCCGACCACTGGGTGCATTACGTCGGTCTTCTTCTTGCTGTGCTTGAGTCCGATCAGGTGCCCCCACTCGTGCACGATCAGGCTGCAATAGGTGGTCCAGCCGTACTTGCCAGCCTTGTGCCAGACCTTGATCCACGGCTTTCGGTCGCTCTTGGCGCAGACGTCAAGCGGAGCGAACGCCCAATGCCCATTAGGCTTTCCCTGGGTCTGCTTGATCTTGACCTGAGCCGGGTGGCAGATCGCGCGCTTGGGACGCTGCTTCTTCCAGTAGCGGTAAGCGACCTGTGCCGCCTTGCGCTGCCACTTTGCCGACACGTGCGCCTCGGCCGTCTCCGCGGCCCAAGGCGAAAGCGCCAACGCTGCGACCAGAACGAACGTCGAGCCCAGTGCTACGATCTTCGGGCCAAGCCTGTGCACGGCCCTAGCCTGTCCCGGCCAGGGCGCTGGCGCTTTCTTTTCGCAACCGCGACGCGAAAAGAGGCCTCCGCGGAGCTGCTCTCGCCGCAGGATCGGCGCGAGATGCCTGGACCTGTCTACTTCCTGCTCGGCCTAGCCACCACCCTGTGCCTGACGCTGCTTCTCGGCGGCACCTACCTTCTGATCTACGCCAAGCACAGGCACGCTGCTCTTCTGATCGCCAGGGCGGCGCCGGCCGTCGTCTCGGTGCTATGGGCCTGGGCGATCGTCGTCGTGATCGACGGCAACGACGGATGGGGCCTTGCCGGCCTGCTCGTGCCGCTGATCTTCGCCCTGACCTCGCCCAAGCGGTCATGGACGGCCGCAAGACCGTCACCCGCCGCCTCGTGCGCGGCCACAGCGCCGAGCGGAGAACCACCGATCCCGCACAAGCGGAGAAGGAGGAACCCATGACGACCATCATCAAAGAACGGCTCAAGGCCCTCGACTCGATCACGCTTCAGCGCGGCGCCCACGACCCCAACGGCGACAAGCAGTTCAGCGCCATGGAGGCGGCGGCGTGGATCGCAGGCGAGGAGCACTCCGGCCACCCCAAGTGCGTATCCCCCGTCCTCGCAGCCTTCATGCGCGCACTGAACGACGCCCTGGACGACGAGGCACGCCAAGCCCTCAAGCCCTACATCCCGCGCGTGATCGGCACGGCGGGTGACGGCCACGACGAGGAGCGCTCCTGGATGGCGGTGGACTGGTTGGCGCGGGTCTGCGCCCCGGCGTGGCTTGGTCTCGCCGGGATCAACGACTCCGCCGAGGCGCTGCGCTCCCTGCCGCCGATCACCGAGGCAACCCTCGCCGAGGCCCAGCCCACGGTAGAAGCGGCACGGAAAAAGGCTGCCGCTGCCTGGGCCGCTGCCGGGGGCGCTGCCCGGGACGCTGTCTGGGACGCTGCCTGGGACGCTGCCTGGGACGCTGCCTGGACCGCTGCCGGGGCCGCCACTGCCGGGGCCGCCGCTGCCCGGGACGCTGCCCGGGACGTTGTCTGGGACGCTGCCCGGGACGCTGTCTGGGACGCTGCCTGGGTCGCTGCCCTTGAGGCCGAGAAGCAGGGGGGTGGCTCCGGCGCAATCAAGGAATGCTTCGCGCCCGTGAAGGCGGAGCTGCACCGCTCCGCACACCACCTGCTTGACTGCATGATCGACGGTTCGGAGAGGAAGCTGCATGATCTTCGCCCTGACCTGGCATCTGGTCGAGGCCTTCCTGAGAGAGGAGAAGCTCGACGCGTCCGGAAAGCCGGCCGCCGCATCCGCAGAACCCCAGAAGGCCGCGCCTGAGCTCGCCGGCGTCGCCGTGGCCGAGGCGCGGAGGCTCGAGGTCTCCCCGGCGACGGTGCGCCGCTGGCGCGATCGCGGGATCCTGCGAGCTCATCCCGAGTACCCGCACGAGCTGCGTGCCGATGACGTCGAGCTTGTGGTTGGTGAGCTTGAGCGGCTTCGAGAGCAAGGCGTAGCTTCCTCACGCTGGGCACGGGAGCTCGCCGCGAAGATCGGCCGCTGACGACGCTGATCCTCGTCTCCGATCGTTCGTGGAGACTCGCGCCGAAGCCGGCGCGGCGGTCTACTCTCGCTGCGTGGGACGCGGAGGCAAGAGCATCGGTGCGCTCACCCGGCGGTGGCGCAGGCGCGCCGCAGCCGCAAAAAGCGTGGCCTTCTCATGAGGCTTCTCTCTTTGCTGCCGAGCTAGATGGACAAGTGTGCGCGCGAGGTGGCCGAGGCGCTGCGGTCCTTTCCCCATCTCGACCGCGATTCCCTTCAGCTCATGCGCACGGCGCTGATCGCGAACTTCCCCGACGAGCCCGGCGTGCAGGAGGCAAGCGAGAAGGTCAGGGAGATGGACGACGAGGAGCTCCGTGTCCTCTACGCCAGCTGCCTCTTCGGGGCCTTCCAGCGCCAGCAGGCTGAGGGCTAGGCACTGGCGGGTTTGGGCGCTCAGCGCCCGGCGAGGCGAAGATGCTCCTCGGGCTCATCGGGCTTGCGCCTGGGCCTTGACTGCCGCACCATGGGGCAGCTCAGGCGCCGGGAGCTTGAGCGGCAGGCAGATCGGCCCGCTTGCTGTCCGATCCGCGTCAGCTGCTCCCAGAAGCTCCTCGGTCACTGTGATCCGGCTTGACGGGCATTCGCCGGCAGATCGGCCGCCAGCACCTCCAGGTGTTCCAGGACGGCCTCGTGCTCCAGCTGCACGAATGGGCCTTCCGAGCGCCCGTAGAGGCGCCGCTGGTCGGTGGCCTGACGCTGGCGCAGGTGGCGGTTGAGGATGCTCACGGCCCTTATCAACGAGCCGCCGGTGCGGTGGTCGACCCGGTTGCCGCGGCGGTCGCGCAGGACCACGCACCAGCTCAGGTCCGGCTTCGGGCCCGCGCCATCGGGTTGGACGTAGGCGGCGACGGCGCCTTCGAAGTCGCGACCGCGCTCCCGCTTGATCGTGACCAGCGGGCGAACAGCCTCAAGGCCCGCCTTCTGCGGATCGACCGGGAAGAGGGCTTGACGTCCTCCCCGCCCTGAAGGACGGGGATTCCTGCCGTGCCGCTCATGCGGCACCTCGGTGGGTTCCTGCTTCACCGCCAGCAGCCACCGCGGCGTCGTGAACCGACTTGGCCAGCCGGGTGCGCGCCAGACCCTTGACCGCCAGGTCCTCCACGTACACCGCTTGGTTCTCGCGGATCAGTTTCGTGGAGAGCTGGTGGTGAAAGTCCCGGCGCGCGTCGGCCACCCGCGCGTGCGCTCTCGCGAGCTTCAGCCGCGCTTTTTCCCGGTTCTTCGAGCCCTGCTCCTTCCTACTGAACGCCTTCTGCGCCTTGCGCAACCGGCGTTCGGCGCGGCGCAGGAACCGCGGATTCTCGATCACCCGGCCGTCGGACAGGACGGCGTAGGCGGCAAGCAGGCCGAGAGCCTGCAGCTGCGGCTCGACCGCCGGCCGGCAGCCGGTGATCTGCTCTCGCTGCTCAACAGCTCGCTGCACACGACGGTCGAGCTCGTCCCGCAAGGGGGCGGCGAGCCGCTCACCGTCCTCGAGGAGCCGATCGCGGCGGCCTCGAGCGATTGGGAGCGGCTGGTTGCGAGTGAGATCCCGGCGCTCGAGCTCAACCGAAGCTACCGCCTGCGCATCACGACCGCCTACAACACCGATCTCGCCGCGCTTCTCGCCCAGGGCTTGGTGGACTACGACAACGTCGCCCTGCGCGCGCGGCGCGAGGGCGGCGGCGGTGGCCCTGGCGATGGCCCGGGAGGCAAGGGCGATCCGAACAAGGGCCCGGTCGACACCAAGACCGAGCTGCGCAAGTCGATCGCCGCCGGGATCGCCGGCCGCGGCACGCATCGCGCCGCCAAGCAGCGCTTTCAGATCAAGGCCCGCTGCCCGCGGCTGGCAGGATCGAAGCGCAAGTGCACGCTGCGCGTCGTCGTGCGCACCAAAAAGCGCGGCGGCAAGGCGCTGACCAAGGCGACGACCAAGCGCGTGCGCTCGACGCCATCTCTTCGGGCTGCGGGTAAAGCCCGCGCAGATGGGGCGCCTGGCCAAGGGCAAGCGCGTCTGGGTTCTGGTCCGCGCCCAGGCTCCCGGCATCGGCCAGGTCAAGATCAAGCGCCGCGCCAAGGTGCGCCAGCGATAACGGCCGTGCCCGCCCGCGACCGCTGATTACATTGGCGGCGGTTAGGGGTTAGTTGTGATGGCCCCGCTCGCGATCTACGGGTCGCGAGCGGGGCCTTTCCGTTTCCGGCGCGGGCGGCGAAAAGCCCGCTCGCGAAAGCTCGGGGCGAGGCGGCAGCGCTACCTAGCGTCGCCGGCGTGAGAACCGCTCACCGGATCACGCTGACCCTGCTTTGCGCCTGGATCGTTCTCTGCTGCGACTGGCTTTCCAAGCCGCTTGCCGAGACCCTGCTCGGCGAGCACGTGATCACCAACGACAAGCCGGCGCTCGTTTGGGCCCTGCCGCTGGCACTCGGCGCCTGCCTGGCGTTGAGCGCGCTGGTGTCGTCGCGCATCGTGGCGATCGGCGCCGGGATGCTCGCCGGCGGCTGGTCGGCGAACCTGGTCGACCGGATGCTCTTCGGCCCAGTCGTCGACTTCATCCCCTTCCCGGCCGGCTACGTCGGCAACCTCGCCGACCTGGCCATCCTCGCTGGCGCCGCCCTGTTGGCCGGCTGGCTGGCGGCCCGGCGCACGCCGCTCGGGGGCCGGGTGCTCAAAAGAGCGTGAGCGGATGGCGACGGGCGTCCTCGACGATCGCGGCGATCTGGGCCCGCGTCACGTTGGAGTCACGGCAGGCCCGGTAGATCAGGCAGGCGCCGTAGGGGTGATACTCGCGCGGGTGCAGAGTCGTCATCCCGCAGGCGGCGCAGCGCGTCTGCTCGGGGCTCACCCGCTCGTAGCGGCACTCGTGGTTGAGGATCTCGATCGTCCCGGCATCGCTCATGCGGCCAAGATATGGCCGCGTCGCGCCGGCGACCGCGCTTTTGTCCTCGGCCCCGGGCCCGATCGGCGAGCGGCCCTCGCTAGCCACGCGCTTGCTCGCGCCAGGCGCGGTAGGCGCGAAGCGCCCGCCGGCCGTCGCTTCGCAGCGCCAGATGCGCAGCGCCGCCGACGAGCTGCACCCAACCGAAGAGGGCGAGCAGTCCCCCGGCCGGGCAGGCCAGACAGATCGCGCCCAGGGCGATGTTCGCGCCGGGGCCGGCGAGCGAGACGGCGAGCTGCTTGGCCGGGGTCCGATCCGCGGCCTGCGAGGAGTGCGCGTAGGCGAGCGGGGCGAGGCCGAAGCGCAGCGTAAAGCCGCAGTAGCGAAAGCCGCGGCCCGACCCCGCACGGGCTCCCAGCGAAATGACGATCTCCCCGCGCTCGCCAAGCGCCCTCATCGCGGCCGCGTGGCCGGCCTCGTGTACGAGGATGCTGAGCGGCAGGACGAGGACGATGAAAGCCGCGATCGCGAGGACGTCCATGCCGCGAATATAGGGGCGCCGGCGCGCGGTTATCGCTCCCCGCAAAGGGGGCGGTGTTCCGGCTCTGTTCCGGCAAGCGCCGCGGCCCGGCGACCGCTTGCCGGCCCTGCCGATAGCGGGTGATCTTCATTTGCGGCGCGGGCGGCGTTCAGCCGAGCGCATCCCAGTCGCCCGCGCCGCTGCGCTCCGTCGCCGCGCCGCCTTGGCGGCGGATCGCCTCGAGGACCTGATCAGCGAGCGCCGGCCCATCCAGGGGGTCGGCGGGCGTCGCGGTGATCCGCGCGATCACGCTGTCGTCGTGGATCTCGTCCAGCTCGATGTGCGGGCGGCCCTTGAGGCGGACCGCGATCGCCTCATCGAGGAGCTCCTGGACGCGCCTCGGCCCGATCGTGAGCGGGAAGCGGGCCCGCAGATCGAGCGAGGCCGGCTCGCGCAGCGGGACCAAGGCAGCGCCGAGGACCTCGCGGTTGGGGACCATCATGCGCTGTGTGCCGCTCACCAGGGTCGTGTACAGCAGACCGAGGCTGGCCACAGTGCCTTCGACCGGCCCGGCCAGGGCGCCGGCGACGATCCGCACGCGGTCTCCGGCGCGAAACGGGCGGGCAACCTGCAGGACGAGACCGGCGATCATGTTGCCGAGCGTCTGCTGGGCGGCGAGACCGATGACGACGGCGGTAAAAGCGCCGCCGGCGGCAAGCGTCTCCGGGCGCACGCCGGCGATCCGCAGCGAGACGAGGAAGATCACGCTGAGGGCGAGCAGGCGCAGGATGAAGCCGAGCGTTCCGGCGGTGCCCGGGTCGAGGCGGCGCATGAGAAGCGGTGCGACACCACGGCTCATCGCCCGGGCCAAGGCCCAGCCGAGGATGACCAGCAGCCCGAGCGTGATCAGCCGCGAGACCAGATCGCCGCCGGGGAGCAGATCGGGGCGGTTGTCGAAGACGAAGATCACGCAGGCGATCAGCGCGACCAAAACCGCGATCTCGCCGAGGTAGAAGCGCCTCGAGCCGGGCTTTACCTCCTCACCCAGGCCGACCGCCTCCCACTCCTCGGTGCGGGTCGAGAGCACCTTGCGGGGTGCCGCCTTCCTCAGTTGCGCCATCACCATCCCAACCTGTGGCCGCGCACGGGCGAATACCGCTGCTCCGTGCAGGAAAGACAGCGCTGCGGCGATGAGGGAGCAGGCGGTAAGCCGAGCCGGGCCGCCCCGCGGCGGTCGCGGTCTCAGCCGCCGAGCAGATCGGCGGTCGCAGAGGAGCGGCCTTTCCGGCGCTCGGCCAGGCCGAGACCGACGGCGCCGGCCGTGATCCTCTCGAGATGCTCCCGGTAGTGGGCTCGGACCCTCGCCTCGACCTCGGCGAAGAGCTCGGCGGTCATTCCGCTCACCCGCAGCTTGGCCGAGCCCTCGGGCTTCGTCTTGCGGCGGCCGGTCAGGTAGTTGAGGCAGACCCGCGCCCAGCTGCGCGTCGCGCGCCGACCGGCGGCCCTTGCGGCCCAGGCCCTGTTCTCGCTCCGCAGCCTCTTCTCGGCCAGCCCTCGGCGTCGTACAGGCAGCGCTGCGAAAGACGCGGGTCGGCGAGGAGGTACTTTACGCTCTCACCAGCGCCCGCGCGCGCCGCCGGATCGAGCTCGCGCACGGCATCTGCGACGCGCCCGAGGTGCAGCTTGAGCTCGCTCTCGACGAGTTGCTCGACCTGGACCAGGTGCTCGGTTTTGAGCCCTTCGGGCCGTTGACGTCCTCCCCGTCCTGAAGGACGGGGATTCCTGCCGTGCCGCTCATGCGGCACCTCGGTGGGTTCCTGCTTCACCGCCAGCAGCCACCGCGAGCGGTGGTCTTACACCGGCTCCACAGGCGTTTAGCCTCTCCGCCCGCCCGGCGGCGAGGATGTTCCGCGCGGCGTTGACGTCCCGGTCGTGGACCGTGCCGCAATGCCGACACGTCCAGGTGCGGACGTGCAGCGGCTTGGGACCGTCGAGCACGCCGCAGGCAGAGCAGATCTGCGAGGTGGGCTCGAACCGACCGATCTTGCCGAAGGTCCGCCCGTACCGTGCGGCCTTGTACTCCAGCATCGCCACGAACTGAGACCAGACCGCGTCGTGAACCGACTTGGCCAGCCGGGTGCGCGCCAGACCCTTGACCGCCAGGTCCTCCACGTACACCGCTTGGTTCTCGCGGATCAGTTTCGTGGAGAGCTGGTGGTGAAAGTCCCGGCGCGCGTCGGCCACCCGCGCGTGCGCTCTCGCGAGCTTCAGCCGCGCTTTTTCCCGGTTCTTCGAGCCCTGCTCCTTCCTACTGAACGCCTTCTGCGCCTTGCGCAACCGGCGTTCGGCGCGGCGCAGGAACCGCGGATTCTCGATCACCCGGCCGTCGGACAGGACGGCGAAGGCAGCCAGGCCCAGGTCGATCCCGACCTCGGTGTCGGTCTCGGGCAGCGGCGCGGCGTCCACCTAGACGACGAAGGAGGCGAAGTACCGTCCGGCCGCGTCCTTGATCACCGTGACCGAGGAGGGCTCGGCCGGCAGCGGCCGGGACCAGCGCACCGCCACCTCCCCGACCTTCGGCAGGGCCAGCTTCCCGCCCGGCGTGACCCGGAACCGGGCGTTGCGGGTGAACCGGATCGCTTGCCGCGAGTCCTTCCGGGACCGGAACCGGGGCGGGGCCACCTTCGGCCCTTTGCGCGTGCCGGTGGCCGAGGTGAAGAAGTTCCGGTAGGCGGTGTTCAGGTCGGCCACGGCCTGTTGCAGCACCACCGAGGACACCTCGGCCAACCACGCCCGCTCCGGCGTCTTCTTCGCCTCGGTGATGACCCGGCGTTGCAGCTCGGCGTCCGGGATCCAGGGCAGCCCGGCCTCGTGGGCCGCCCTTCGCGCGGCCAAGGCGTCGTTGAACACCACCCGCGCGCACCCGAACGCCTTCGCCAGGGCCTGCGC
>Ga0065724_100015_pt1 | contig 115338 bp, 92 predicted proteins | sample TheenrcSG05JP960_FD_59111 | JGI IMG/M metagenome (GOLD analysis project Ga0065724, IMG submission 59111) | Thermophilic enriched microbial communities from mini bioreactor at UC Davis - Sample SG0.5JP960 | ecosystem: Engineered > Solid waste > Grass > Composting > Bioreactor | place: USA... | reverse complement strand
TGACCAATACATCGCCAAGCTGATGAGCCACAAGGTGCTCGGCTTCTTCGACTACGGCTGGCAGGTCGGCACGGCGCAGGCCGCGCTCACCGACGCCGCCCGCCAGGATCCGTCGCAGGACGGCTACCGGTACTTCCCGCTGCCGGTCGTGTTTGACGAAAACATCAAGGACCAATACCTGGATCCGGAAGGGTTCGTCAACAACCGGGGCATGGGCATCACGGTCAGCGCGAAGGATCCGGACCGCATCATGAAGTATCTGGACAACCTGCTGAAGGAAGAAAACCAAATCCTGACCCACTGGGGCATCGAAGGCGAAACGTACCTGGTCGACGAAAACGGCCGCTTCTACAAGACGCAGGAAATGATCGACCGGGAGACGCTGGAATTCCGCGAACAATACGGATTCACCGTGTACGACTGGGATTGGCCGCATTGGGGCACGAACTCGACGCTGTCGGACGGCAACGCCCTGTCGCCGGGCTTCCAGCCGGAAGTGTTCCAGCTGTCCCTGACGGAGAAGGACAAGGAAATCCTCGGCAAATACGGCGTCCAAACGTACGCGGAACTGTTCTCCGATCCGGATCCGCGTCCGTGGTACCCGGCCTGGGGCTATCCGAAGGAGCAGGGCTCCCTGCCTGACGTGTTCGAAGCCCGGAAGAAGGAAATCCAGCGGAAATACATTCCCGAAATGGTGCTGGCTTCGCCGGACAAATTCGAAAGCGTCTGGAACGAATACCTGGCCGAGCTGAACAAGCTCGACATCGACGGATACCAAACCTGGTTCACGGAGCAGGTCCGCGCCACGATGGCCAAAGCGCGCGGCAACTGATCTTCCGGACCGGCCGGAATTGACGGGTCGGATCAACAAACACCGTTTGCGTCAAGACCGGGGAAAGACCGGCCAACCCGCCCCGGGTTCGGGCCGGTCTTTCCGTTTGGTCCGCGAATCCGCGGCGGCCGGTTTCACCATACATACCGGAAGGGAAGAGGTTGACGGCGTTGTCGACGATGAAGCGCATTGCGGAGGAGACGAACCTGTCCATCGGCACCGTCTCCCTTGTCCTGAACGGCCGCGGAGACGAGCTGCGCATTTCGAAGAAGACCCAGCAGCTGGTGCTGGAGACGGCCAGGCGTCTCGGGTACCTGCCCAACGTGTCCGCGCGGCGGCTCAGGCAGGCGTCCGGCGCGGCGATCCCCGTCATCGCCGCCTTCTGGCCGACGGACCTGTCGCCGGAAATCATCGGCCGCTTCTTTGCCGGCGCGCATCGTTCCATGCTGCAGCAGGAAAACGAATTCGAGATGATGATCCAGCCGTACCGGCGTTCGCAGATCCACAAACTGCGGAGCGTCTGCGACTTGGGCATCTACAACGGCATCATCATCACCGGGTTGTCGGAGGCGGACCAGCGGTACCTGGAGGAACATCCGCTGGGCGTGCCGACGGTCCTGTTCAACCGGGAAAGCCGGGTGTACTCCAACGTGCGCGTGGACAACTATGAAATCGGCAGGAAGACGGCGGAACTGTTCGCTTCCCGGGGGCACCGGCGGGTCGGCATCATCATGCCCGATTACGGGGAGCAGACGCGGATCAGCCTCCGCAACAAAGGGTTCATTGAATCGTGCAAAACGTACGGGCTGACAATCGAGCGGGGGCACATCCAGAGCGCCCCGATGACGATGGAAGGCGGCAACATCGCCGCCCGGCGGATGCTGGAGGCGGGGAGCGAGCCGCCGACGGCGGTGTTTTTCTCGATCAGCACCATGGCCGTCGCGGCATTGCCCGTATTCCATCAGGCCGGCATCCGGATCCCGGACCGGATGGAAATCATGACCTATGGCGACCATGAGATCGAGCGCTATACGTTCCCGTCCCTTTCGACGGTCAAGCTGCCGGTGGAAGAAATGGCGCAAGCCTGCATCCGGCTTGTCATCGACAGCATCCGGGGCCTCCGGGACGAGCCGGCATCCCTCGTGTACGAAACGCCCTTCGTGTTCCGCGAATCGTGCGGCGGCTTCGTGTAACAATCATAAGCATCCGATGGCATAGAAAGGACGAATGTCGGTGAAAAAGCAGGGATTCAATCCGTATCTCCCCTCGTGGGAGTACATTCCCGACGGCGAACCGTACGTGTTCGGCGACAGGGTGTACGTTTACGGTTCCCACGATCGGTTCAACGGCCACGCCTTCTGTCTGAACGACTATGTTTGCTGGTCGGCGCCGGTGGACGACTTGGGCAACTGGCGGTACGAGGGCGTCATCTATCGGAAAACGGACGACCCGCTCAACCGGGACGGCCGCATGTGCCTGTATGCGCCGGATGTCACCGTCGGCCCGGACGGCCGCTATTACCTGTATTACGTGCTTGACAAGGTGTCCGTCGTCTCGGTGGCGGTGTGCGACAAACCGGCGGGCAAGTTCGAATTTTACGGATACGTGCGATATCCGGACGGCACGCGGCTCGGCGAACGGGAAGGCGACCAGCCCCAGTTCGATCCCGGCGTGCTGACGGAGGGCGGCCGGACCTATCTGTACACCGGCTTCTGCGCAAGGGGCGACAAGTCGCGCAGCGGCTGCATGGCCACCGTGCTCGGGCCGGACATGCTCACGGTCGTGGAAGAGCCGGTTTTCGTGCTGCCGAGCGAACCGTACGGCAAAGGCACCGGTTTCGAAGGGCACGAGTATTTCGAAGCGCCGTCGATCCGCAAGCGGGGCGACACGTACTACCTGATCTATTCCTCCATCGTCATGCACGAACTGTGCTACGCCACCAGCAAGCATCCGACGAAAGGCTTCACCTACGGCGGCGTCATCGTCAGCAACGCGGACATGCACATCGACACGTACAAGCCCGCGAACAAGCCGATGTTCTACGGCGGCAACAACCACGGCAGCATCGTCGAGATCAACGGACAGTGGTACATTTTCTACCACCGCCAGACGAACGGCCACCACTTCTCGCGGCAAGGCTGCATGGAACCGATCCGGTTCCTGGAAGACGGCCGCATTCCGCAGGTGGAGATGACGAGCTGCGGCCCCAACGGCGGTCCGCTCGCCGGCCGCGGGGAGTACCCCGCCCACATCGCCTGCAACCTGTTCTGCAAGGACGACGAATTGTACGTCGGCACTCTCGGCGCCTGGATGGACGGCCGGTTTCCGAAAATCACCCAGGACGGCAAGGACGGCGACGAGGAACCCGGCTACATTGCCAACATGCAGGACGGCGCCACGGCCGGTTTCAAGTATTTCGATTGCCGGGGCGTCCGGAAGGTGAAAATCCGCGTGCGGGGATACTGCAAGGGGCATTTCGAGGTCAAGACGAGCTGGGACGGGCCCGCCCTTGGCACGATTCCGGTGGACTTCACGAACGTGTGGACCGAATACGAAGCCGACATCGCCATCCCGGACGGCATCCATCCCCTGTATTTCACCTACCGGGGATCCGGCAACGCCAGCCTGCTGTCCTTCACGCTGGAATAGCGCCATCGGCGACGGGCCCGCCGGCGGGCGGGCTTTCGCGGGCGGTTTGCTAAAACGTTATAGTCAGCCGGCATATCCCGCTCCGGGGAACCGTAAAGTGAGTGATGGATTCATCTTGCTTTACCAGCTGAATTTAACCATAATGAAAGGAGTTGGATTGTCCATGAAAGGTTTGACGAACGGAAGCAGGGTGTTCAAAAAACGATTGCGCCGCAAACTGTTGACAGCGTTTGCATGCCTGGCCCTGATCGCCTGCCTGCTGCCCGGCGCGGGGTTCGCCCAATCCGCAGGCGATGCGGCGCCCGCATTCGATCCGCCGTTTGCCAGGATCATTTTCGTCGGCGAAACGGTGCGGCTTGCCGTCCGCGATGTGCCCGACGGCGCCTCCCTCGCCTGGCGGAGCAGCGACGAAACCGTCGCGACGGTTGACGAAACCGGCCTCGTGGAAGGGGTGTCGTCCGGCCGCGCGGTCATCGAATGCGACATTTCCACCGGCGATCAAACCAGAACGATCCGGAAAATCATTTACGTGAGGGAGACGCCGATGAATCCCGCCGAAGTGAAAGTGAATGAAGACGGATTCGATGCCGCGGGGCGGATGGTGGCCATGTTCGGCTCGCCGGTCGTGGACGGCAAGGTGGACGACGTGTGGGAGAAGGCGATTCCGGTCCGGCATCGGATCGTCGCCGGCGAGACCGACACGGAGGCGGTGTTCCGGGTGCTGTGGGACGACCGGGCGCTGTACGTGCTGGCCGAAGTCAAGGACAGCCGCCTTTCCGTCGAGGCGGATGCGCCGTACATGCAGGATTCCGTGGAAATTTTCCTGGACGAGAACAACGACAAAACGGTGTCCTACGGCCCGGACGATCTTCATTTCCGCGTCAACTATGAAAACGTCCGCTCCATCGACAACGGCGACGGCGACCGGTTCTTCACCGCCGCGGCGAAGACCGGTGACGGCTACATCATCGAGGCCCGCGTGGCGCTTTCCTCGCCGCCGTTCAACGGCAAGGTGCTCGGGTTTGAACTGCAGGTGAACGACGCGGCGGGCCCGGAGCGGGTGGCGACGCTGAACGTGTTCGACGCCTCCGGCTTCGCCTGGAACGACACGTCCAAGTTCGGCGAGATCGTGCTGGCCGGCAAGAATCCCGGTGACGAAAGCGGGCCGAATCCGTACGATCTCATGAGCCTCATCGAGCGCACGATGAAGATGAACTTCAAGCTGTACAAAAACCCGAACGTGGTGACGGAAGCCGTCATGGACGTGGTGGCCGCCCACTTCCTCGGCGGCGGTCCGTTCACGCAGCAGGAGCTGGACGCCCAGTACGCTGCCATTCTCGCGGCCATCGACCGCCTGGAAATGACGGAAGAAGCCGCCAATGAAAAATACTTCACCCCCGTTCCCGGCGAATACCGCCTGCCGAGCGACAGGCCGGGCACCATCGAGCGTCTGGAGTACACGACGCCGAACCCGGACAACGGGCTGGACCGGAAAAAGATGAACGTGTACCTCCCGTACGGGTATGATCCGAACGACAAGGAGAAACGGTACAACGTTCTCTACCTGATGCACGGCGGCGGCGAAAACGAGGATCTCATCTTCGGCGGCCCCGGCGAAAACCGGGAGCTGAAAAACATCCTCGACCACATGATCGCAAACGGGGACATCGAACCGCTGATCGTGGTGACGCCGACGTTCTACGGCGGCATGAACGACGTGGCCCTTTTCCATGATGAGCTGATCTCGGTCGTCGTGCCGCTGGTGGAAACGACATACAACACGCATGCCAAATCCGGCAGCCTGGAAGATTTGAAGGCATCCAGGGCCCACCGGGCGTTCGGCGGCTTCTCCATGGGATCGGTGACGACGTGGCACGTGTTCGCCAACAAGCTGGACTACTTCAAATATTTCGTGCCCCTGAGCGGCGACAGCTGGGCGCTCGGCGAACGGGGCGGCGGCATCAAGCCGCGGGAGACGGCGGAATTTTTGGCCGACGTGGCCCGCAAATCCGGATACGCTCCGCAAGATTATTACATTTTCGCCGCCACGGGGGATCTGGACATCGCCTATCCGAACCTGAAGCCGCAAATCGACGCCATGCGGCAGCTGACGGACGTGTTCATCTACTCGTCGGACAAAACGAAGGGCAACTTCTACTTCCTCGTCGCCGAGGGCGGATCCCACGCCTGGAACTGGCAAAACCAGTATCTGTACGACATTCTGCCCGACCTGTTCGACTGACCGCCCCGATACGGGCGGCCCGTCGCAGGAAAGCCCGCCGGTCGCCGGCCGTCCGGCGCCAGCGGGCGGGCAAGACGGCCGCCGTTCCGGTTTTGGACCGGAACGGCGGCCCTTTTTGGATCGTGAATTGTTCAGGCCGGTCTTGTGCGATATGCCGGATCACAAGGGAAGCGCAAACAGGACGGCGCTATTCGGCGTCGGCGGCGCCCAGCACCGCGATGCCGAGCATGACGGCGGCGATGACCGCGTAATGGGCGCGGCTCAGCTTTTCCTTGAGAAACAGTCTGGACAGGAGCACGGAGACGATGCTGTAGGAGGCGATGATCGGCGCCGAGATGACGGCGTTTCGCGCCATGGCGATCACGTAGAAAAACTGGCCTGCGGTTTCGAACAGGGCGGCGGCGCCCTTTTCCTTTTCGCGGAAAAGGTTGAACGGCACCCGTTTCAGGCGCAGGTGCACCCAGGCCGCGGCGGCGACGAGCAGGAACGTGTATTCATAGGCGATGAGCGCTGCGTCTTCGCCGATGAGCGACAGTTCGTCCAGATAGACGGCGTCGGCGAACGTGCCGAGGCCGTCGATGACGGCGTACAGGATCGGAAACACGATGGCGAGAAAGCCGAGCCGGTATTTCGGGTCCGTCGCGCCGGCATCGGCCAGGCGGGCTTTGCGTTCCGCCCGTTTCTCGAGGACGGCCAGGACGATGACGCCGGCGGTGACGAGCGTGACGCCGAAGATTTCCGGACCGGACAGGACATGGTGAAACACCAGCACGAGCAGGATGGTCGTCATCGCGCCGGACGAATTTTGCACGGGAGACGCGATGGAAAGCTCGATGTATCGCAGGCCGACGTACCCGATGGCCATGGACAGGATGTACAGGGCGGACACGGGCAGGTAAAGCAGCAGGTCCGCCGGGTCGAAGCGGATGCCGGTCAGCAGCATGTACGCCGTGGCGTGCAGGCCCATGACCAGACCGACGGCGATGACGATTTTCTGGTGGCTGTGGCGGTCATCGGGGTCGGATCCTTTTTTGTAGAACAGATCCGCGCAACCCCAGGCGGCCGTCGTGAGCAAAGCGGCGATAAACCACATGATTCCATCTCCGGTTTCGGGAATAGGGCGGGCTTTTGGCGAGCGCACCCAAGCTCCACATTTTATGGACGGACGGCCGCTCTTGTCTGTGACATCCGTCGCTCGGCGGGCCGTGCCGGACGGGTCGTGCCGGGCGGATCGTGCCGGGCCTGATCGTTTTGGCGGCGGGGGGATGCGCGGCGGGCGAATGTGTGGTATCTTCATGGGCAGATTCATCCGGACAAGGAGCACCGATCATGACCGCAGAACGCAAGCCTGTCATCGAGCTGAAGAACATTTTCTTGAAGCGCGGGGAAACCGTCATTCTGCACGATCTGGACTGGCGGGTGAACCCGGGCGAGCATTGGGTCGTGCTCGGGCTGAACGGCTCGGGCAAAACGACGATGCTGAATCTGGTCACCGGCTACCTGTGGCCTTCCGCGGGCGAAGTGTGGGTGTTGGGCGAAAAGTACGGCACGGTGGATTTGCGGGAACACCGCAAGCGCATCGGCTGGGTCAGTTCCTCTTTCCAGGAGCGGGTGCACGGGCAGCAGCGCGGGCTCGATCTGGTGGTGAGCGGCAAATTCGCCTCGATCGGCCTGTATGAGGAGCCTTCGGCGGACGATTTCGAATACGCCGGCCATCTGATGGAGCGGTTCGGCATCGGGTACTTGAAGGACCGGCCGTACGCGCTCTGTTCCCAGGGGGAACGGCAGCGGCTTCTGATCGCCCGCGCCCTGATGGCGCGGCCGGAGCTGCTCATCCTGGACGAGCCGTGCAACGGCCTCGATTTTCTCGCCCGGGAGCGGCTGCTGTCGGATCTGGCGAAGCTGGCGGAGGAGCCGTCCCCCGCCATGATTTACGTGACCCATCACATCGAGGAGATCGTGCCCGCCTTCACCCATGTGCTGCTGCTCAAGGACGGCACCGTCTTCCGGGCCGGTCCGGCGGCGGAAATGATCGGGCGGGAAACGCTGGAGGCGTTTTTCGGCGTGCCGCTGGACGTGGTGAAGAGCGGCGGGCGGGCCTGGCTCAGAACCTTGGCGTGAGCGCGCGCCGCATCGACAGTTTCCGGTACACCATTTCCGTGCCCAGGTACGACAGGGTCGATTCGGCGCCCTGGTTGAGGTTGACGCCGTCTTTCTCCAGCCCGTCGCGGCAGCCGCCGGTTCCGGCGTCGTAAAGCGGCAGGCCGTGGTCGTTCCGGCCGTGGAACCAGTCCCGGCAGCGGGCGAGGACGTCGCGCCAGCGTTCGTCATCCGTCAGCTCGGCGGCCTTGCCGCAGGCCATGGCCAGCTTCAGCACATCGACGGGCTGCTGGTCGAAATCCGACCGGCGCGCTGGCGAGCACCATCCGTCGTTGCCCACGGGCCGGATGACGCCGCCGCGGCCGGTCATGATGCCGGCCAGGAACGCCAGGCTTTCCAGGGCGACGGCCAGCGCTTCCCGGTCGCCCGTCGCTTCGTGGGCCCATAGCAGTCCCCAGGGCAAAATGCCGTTGCTGTACGTGAGCGCCGGTTCAAACCAGCGCCAGTCCGGCCGCGCATGGGCGCGGTACAGCGCCTTGAGCCGGTCCAGGCATTCGCGGATCCAACCTGTCGGCGGATTGGGCCAGCCCCGTCCGGCGAGCAGGCTCATCGCGGCCAGGGCGTAGGCGACGCCCCGCGGTGCCTTCACGTCCGGCACGCGCGGCAGCGCCTCCCGCAGGATCGTTTCCGCGGCAATCCGCCTCGCGGGATCCCCGCCGAATCGCGTCCAGGCGAAGGCGGCGGCCCACAGCGCCCGGCCGAAGCAGTCGTCGGACGGCGTCTCCGGTTCCGGCCGGCGCGCGTAGTCGATGTTGTTGTGGAAAAGGCCGTCTTCCCGCTGCACCCAGAGCAAAAACGACAGGTACGTGTCCGCCAGCTCCAGGAGAAGCGCCCGTTCCCGCTCCGTTTCCGCAAGGTCGAGCCATTCCAGGCAAATCCAGAGGGCGCGGGACTGGTCGTCGGTGCTGTAGCCTTCCTTGCGGCGGGGGATGCAGCCGACGGCGTGTTCGATGAGGCCGGTGTCGTCGGTCAGCCGGCGCAGGTGGCGGAAACGGTCCGGCGCGCCTTCGGGCATGCCGGACGGACGGGACGTTTCCAGGCGGCCGCTTCCCGCATCGCCCGGCCGGATGGGAGGCCCGTTGACGGCCGGGTCACCTGGCTTCGGCCATGACATCGTCGCTCACTCCCGTGACGAGGTCGAGGAACGCCCGGCCGACGGCGGGCCAATGCATGTGCCGCCCGATGCGGCTCACCCGGCCGGCCCATTCGGCCAGGACGGCGTCGTTCCCGAGCATCGCGATGATCCGGTTGGCCCATTCGCGTTCCGCGTCGTAGGGGATGATCAGGTCGGGATAGTCCCCGAGCAGGTCGACGGCGTAATGGTACGGCGTGGTGAGCACCGGACGCCCGACGCCGACGGCGTACGCCAGCGTGCCGCTGGTGATCTGTTCGAGGCCGGGATACGGCGTGACGTACAGGTCGCAGGCGTCCAGATAATGGACCAGATCCTGCTCCGTCAGGTAGCGGTCGATCATGACGACATGTTCTTCGAGGCCGAGCTTCGCGATTTGCTCCCGCAGTTCGCGACGGTACGCTTCTCCTTCCGCCTTCAGCACGTTCGGATGGGTTTTGCCGAGAATGACGTACAGCGCCTCCGGCACCTGCCGCACCACCTCCGGCATCACCCCGATGATCCGCTCCAGCCCTTTGCCCCTGCTGAGGAGCCCGAACGTCATCAGCACGCGGCGCCCTTCCCAGCCGAGTTCCCGGCGGAAGCGCCGGCGGTCCGTGCCGTCCGGCGCCGGGGTGCCGTGGGGGAGAAAGACGATTTTGCCTTCGGGCACGCCGAGACCGTCCCGCAGAAAGGCGACTCCTTTCCGGTTCATGACGATGACGAGGTCGCTCCGGTCGGCGATTTCCTTTTGAATGGGGGCATAGGGCGGTTCGGGATGGCGGAAGACGGTGTGGAACGTGGTGACCAGCGGCTTTTTCAGGTTCCGGACAAAGTCCAGCACGTAAAGGCCCGCCTCGCCGCCGAAAATGCCGAATTCGTGCTGCAGGCTGACCACGTCCACGTCGGACAGGTTGATTTTGCGGGCCATTTTGCCATAGGCGGCGTCGTCGTCCCGCCTGAGCGGCCACAGGAGCGGATCCTGCTCGTGCCGGGACGGATCCCGCGTCAGGACGACGACGGGATCTTTCGCTTTCCGGCCCTTCACTTCGTGGACCGCCATGCGGAGGTGGTGGGTGTAGGTGGCCAGTCCGCATCGCTCCGGCACGTAGGTGCTGACGTAGGCGATTTTGGTCATGCGTAGTTCACCCCGATGCGGCTCATGACGGCCTCGTGCATGGCGTAGCGGGTGCCGATGGAGAGACCGTGGCCGAAAATGCAGTTTGCCAGGATGGCGTTGTTGTCCACCGAGCAGCGGTTCCACAGGATCGATTCCGACAGGCGAACGCCGCTGCCGATCCGGCAGCCGTCGCCGATCACCGTGTACGGCCCGATGACGGACCGTTCCCCGATGGACACCCGGTCACCGATCAACACCGGCGGCACGAACAGCACGCCGGGGTGGATGTTGCAGTCCGTCCCGATTTTCACGCCCTTTTGGATTTCGCTGCCGCCCACGGGCAGATCCAGCCGGCCGTCCAGCAGGTCGCGGTGCACCTGCCGGTAGCGCTTGGCCGTGCCCATGTCCATCCAGTAGCCGTCCATGGCGTGGCCGTACACGCGCACGCCGCTTTCGATCCAGCGGGGAAACATCTCCCGTTCGATGGACACTTCCCGTCCCGACGGGATGTCGGCCAGGAGGGTTTTCTCCATCATGTAGATGCCGGCGTTGATCCGCCGCGAAGGCGCTTCTTCCGGGCGGGGTTTCTCCACGAACCGCAGGATCCGGCCGTCCGCGTCCTGCTCCACGACGCCGTACTGGGACGGATCGTCCACTTCCGTCAGCGCGATGGACAGCGCCGCGCCGCGCCGGTCATGGGCCTCGATGAACGGCGCGAGCCGGAACGTCTGGATGATGTCGGCGTTGAAGACGAGGAACCGGTCCTGCAGCAGAGGCTCCGCGTTTTTGATCGCCCCCGCCGTTCCGAGCAGGGAACGCTCGACCGCGTAGCGGATGCGGACCTCCCACTTGTCCCCCTTGCCGAAATGATGCTGGATTTTCTCGGGGAAATGTTTCACCGCCAGAACGAAATCGTCGATGCCCTGGTTTTTCAGCATGAGGATCAAATGTTCCAGCCACGGCCGGTTGCCGACGTGCGCCATCGGCTTCGGCCAGTCTTCGGTCAACGGCCTCAGACGCGTCCCCAATCCTCCGGCGAGCAACAATGCTTGCATGCGGTTATCCTCCTCCTCAAAACAAAAAAAGAAGTTTCCATTAAAGCACTCGTTTGACCCGCGGGGGATCAACCAACTGTTTAACGTCGACTTCCCGTTTTGTTCCGTATGGGAGACAAGGATGTTTGCCGCGATCGGTGCGGGGTTGCGGCGTCTTGCGTCACTTGGCGTCGACCTTGTTGTCCATCACCTCCCGGTTTTGTATGTATATGTTTTCGGGTGACGCATCATGTTGTCAGCACTTATTAAAAGAGAGTGCTAATGTCTATTCTATCGGAACATGCTCCGTTTTTCAAGGTTTTTCAAGGCTTGTCTGCATGGAAGCGGATCGGCGGGGCGGCGGTCGCAGGCGGATCGTTCTGAAGGAAGGGATTGACGGTCTCTCATCCTTTTGGTATTGTTTTTCTGCAAGAAGTTGGAAAAGCTCCAGCGTGAAGCACACGCCGTTTTCCCGTTCGATCGGGAGACGGCGTTTTGTTTTTCGACGGAAAGGCGGGACATGATGATGGCATCGTTTTGGATGCGGAATTCGGAGACGGATCATCCGATGCGGACCGAACCGGTTTCCGGAGCTTCGGCGGCGGAATGCCGGTTGGCGGATGATGCCTTTGAACGGGAGTTTGCGGTTTTTTTGCGGGAACAGATGAAGCGGGCGGACGGACAGCGTCTGGAAAAACTGCGCGAGGATTTGACGGGCACGAAACTGCTGCTGAAGGAGGTGGTCCGGCCGGTGTTCCGGTCGTTTGCCGACCTGGAGCTGGAATACGGGGTACGCACGCGGACGGGGGCGCGAATTTTCGTGGACGTGTTCCACAAAGGGCTCCGAATCGCGTTCGAGGAAGAACATTTTGTGACGCATGCGGAGAAGGTGACGCGGGATCGCTTTGCCTTCGAGCGGTTTCGGGCGCGGTCGCTGGCCAACGTCGGGTTGATCTATTATCCCTACAGCAGGGATGAAATTTTGAAGCGGCCCGACATGTGCCGGCGGGATTTGCATGAACTGATCGGCATGCTGGGCAGCCGGACGGGGGGTGGACTGGCGGAACTGTCGCTGCAGGAGCGGGAAGTGATCCGCGGCGCGCTGGCGCATGGCGGAACTTTTCGCCCCGGGGATGCGGCGGGATGGCTGAACGTCGATCCGAAAACCGCCCGCCGCGTGTTGAAAAGGATGGAGTCGAAGCATCTCGTGCGCCGTGTGGGCGGCGGCGATCGGCGCGTCCATGCCTACGAACTGACCGATGGCGGCCGGATGACGCTCCAGCCTCATGTGTGAAACTGCGGAAGCGGGACGATGCGGACAATATGTCCTCAATGGGTGTGAAAAACCGGGGCTTTCGCGGTTCGATGCGGACAAATTGTCCTTAACGCGGTAATAAAACGCGCTTTTATTGCGGAGATACGGACAATTTGTCCGCATCGGGTGCGGAGAACCGAGGTTTTTACGGGACGATGCGGACAAATTGTCCTTAACGCGGCAAAAAAACGCGCTTTTTTTCAGGGAGATGCGGACATTTTGTCCGCAACGCGTGCGAAGTACCGGGGACAGATTGTCCTCAACGGGCATGAAAAGCCGGGGTTTTCGCGGAGATGCGGAGACCACCGATGGACAGCCCGCGTGCTTCAAAATTTGTATGGCGTGCTTCATTTTTTCATTTGCACACGGGCGGGGTTTGTGCTATTATATCTTCTGTTCTCAGGTCCGTAGCTCAGTTGGTAGAGCAGGTGACTCTTAATCATCAGGTCGTGGGTTCGAGCCCCACCGGGCCTATAGGCGAACAGCGGATCCCGGAATGCCAACAGGCGTTCCGGGATTTCTTTTTCGTTTCATGCGTGAATGCGCAATATGGCTGTTGTGCCCGGTCAATGGAACTTTCCCCGCTCGCGTTTCCTTTCGATTTGACTTGTATACAAGTATGCAAGTATACTTGGGTTGAAACATGTATTCCAATTCAGGGAGTGAACACCGCCAATGCTGCCGGAGACGGGGCGGCGCCCCACCCTGGGCGACCAGATTTACGCCAGGCTGCGCGAAGCGATCGTGACGCTCGAATGGCTGCCCGGCCAGATGCTATATGAGAACGAGCTGTCCGAACGCCTCGGCGTCAGCCGGACGCCCGTCCGCGAAGCGATCCGCCTGCTGGCCAGCGAGCGGCTGGTGGACGTGCTGCCCCAGCGGGGGACCCGCGTCACGCTGATTTCGCTCCGCACGGTGAAGGAAGTCCAGTTCATCCGGGAACAGCTGGAAAGCGGCGCGTTCCGCGAGGCGGCCAGACGGTGGGACCCGGACCTGCACGGGCCGGTGCGGGACCGGCTCGAGGCGAACCTCCGGGAACAGGCGCAGGCGGCCGAAGCCGGCGATCTGCCCGCGTTTTTCCGCCTGGATGAGGCGTTCCACCGCCTGATCATGGGCGTGGCCGGCAACGAAACCCTGCTGGCGCTCATCGACCGGATGCGGGCCCACCTGAACCGGGTCCGTTTCCTGTCGCTGAAGGACGAACGGGACGAAGCCCGGATTCTCGGAGAGCACCGGGAGCTGCTCGACGCGGTGGCCAGCGGACATGAGGAGCGGACGGTCCGGCTGCTCATGGCGCACATCGGCAAAATGGACAGCGTCCTGCGCCGTCTGGAAAGCCGCCACCCCGATTATTTTGTCCCGTAGGCCGCGGTGCCCATGCAGGCAGCATGACGGCACATATGCGGTGGACATCGTGGCACACAAACGGAGAACATGACGTCACATATGCGATAAAACCGGAAAAAGCGAGGAGGAACCGAACCGATGCGCATGACGTTTCGCTGGTACGGCGTCGGCAACGACACCGTGACCCTGCGGCAGATCCGGCAAATCCCCGGCGTGGAGGGGATCGTGTGGGCGCTGCATGACGTGCCCGCCGGCGAGGAATGGCCGATGGAGAAAATCCTGCAGTACAAAAAATGGGCCGACGAATACGGCTTCCACCTGGACGTGGTGGAAAGCGTCAACGTGCACGAGGACATCAAGCTCGGCCGGCCTTCGCGGGACCAATACATTGAAAACTACATCCGCACGGTCGAAAAGCTGGCGACGGTCGGCGTCAAGGTGATCACCTACAATTTCATGCCGGTGTTCGACTGGGTGCGGACCGATCTCGCCCGGCCGATGGAAGACGGGTCCACGGCGCTCTTTTTCGAAAAATCGAAAATCGACGGCATCGATCCGCGGGAATTGGTGGAGAAAATCGCCGGCAATCCGGACCTGACGATGCCCGGCTGGGAACCGGAGCGGCTCTCCCGTCTGGCCGAGCTGTTCGAGTCCTACAGCGGCGTCACCGAAGAACACCTTTGGCAAAACTTGAAATACTTCCTCGAAGCGGTGGTGCCGGCGGCCGAGAAGCGCGGCATCAAAATGGCCATCCATCCCGACGATCCGCCGTATTCCGTGTTCGGCCTGCCGCGCATCATCACGAACCGGGAAAACCTGCGGCGGCTCCTGCAGCTGGTGGACAGCCCGGCAAACGGCATCTGCTTCTGCACCGGGTCCCTCGGCGCCAACCCGGACAACGACCTGCCGGCGATGATCCGCGAGTTTGCGCCGCGCATTCCGTTTGCCCACATCCGCAACGTCCGGGTGTACGAAAACGGCGACTTCATCGAGACGAGCCATCGCGCCCGGGACGGCACGGTGGACATCGTGGAAGTGGTGAAGGCGTACCACGAAAGCGGGTTTGACGGCTACGTCCGACCCGACCACGGCCGGCACATCTGGGACGAACAATGCCGCCCGGGCTACGGCCTGTACGACCGCGCCCTCGGCATCATGTACCTGTGGGGCGTCTGGGACAGTCTGCAAAAAGGAGGCATGCGCTGATGCTGCCGATGCATGAAGGGCTGCGGGGGAAAGTGGCCGTCGTCACCGGCGGCAGCGGCGTGCTCTGCTCGGCGATGGCCCGGGAGCTGGCGCGGCAGGGCGTGAAGGTGGCCATTTTGAACCGGACGGCGGAAAAAGGGGAACAGGTGGCCGAAAGCATCCGTGCGTCCGGCGGCACGGCCGTCGCCGTCGCCTGCGACGTGCTGGACGCGGTGGGCGTGAAGGCGGCGGCGGACCGGGTGGCGGCGGCGCTCGGGCCGTGCGACATTTTGATCAACGGGGCGGGCGGCAACCATCCGAAGGGCATTACCACACATGAGACTTTTCGGGAAAGCGACCTGGCGGATCCGGACGTGGTGAGCTTTTTCGACCTGACGAAGGAAGGGTTCGGATACGTGTTCGACCTGAACCTGATGGGCACCCTCATCCCGACGCAGGCGTTCGCCCGGCAGATGATCGGCCGGCGGGGCGCGACGATCATCAACATTTCGTCCATGAGCGCGCCGAAGCCGATGACGAAGGTGCCCGCCTACAGCGCGGCCAAGGCCGCCGTGGAAAATTTCACGAAGTGGCTGGCGGTGCATTTTGCCGAGGCGGGCATCCGCGTGAACGCCATCGCGCCGGGCTTTTTCCTGACGGAGCAAAACCGGCGGCTTCTGACCAACGAAGACGGTTCGCTGACGGAGCGGTCGCACAGGATCATCTCCCATACCCCGATGCGCCGCTTCGGGCAGCCCGAGGATCTGCTGGGGACGCTGCTCTGGCTGGCGGACGACGCCACGTCGGGCTTCGTCACCGGCATCACGGTGCCCGTGGACGGCGGATTCATGGCCTATGCCGGCGTTTGACGCGCCATCGGCTTCTCCCGCGCACCGGTTGACATCCTGTTCCATAAATGGTATCGTGTTCTCAAAAGGGCATTCCGCCAGGAAGGCGGGGTGCCTTCCTGCATTTTGGCGGGCTTTTTACAGGAAATGTCTTTCCCGGACGGGATGAGGCCGAAGGGGGGGTGAACGTTGGGCGGAGAAGCGGCAAACCGGAAAAAACGCGGGCAGGAAGACATCGAGCTGGCGGAGGCCGAGGTGTGGACGTGCACGGGGGATTCGTGCAAGGGCTGGATGCGCCGGGATCTGTCGTTCGAGCAGCAGCCGGCCTGCCCGCTTTGCGGCAGCGACATGAAGCTTTCCGTGCGGATGGTGCCGAAGCTGATCGATCTGAAATGACGCCCGGAACGGACGAAAACGACGGTAGTGCCACGGGGCGGCCGCGGACGCGGCTGCCTTTTTTGATGCCCTTCAGCGCTTTTCGAGTAGAGAATTTTATCCCCCGATCATGGAAATATCCGTCTTCTGCCGCGCGCGGTGGCCTCTTTATAATCGGAAGTGAACACAAACGGCAAATGCTGGGAGGGTTCGACATGAGAAAACGCTTGTATGCCGCGCTGGCCTTGCTGCTGGCGTTTGCGGTGGCGGCGGCCGCCTGCGGCACCGGCAACTCGGCCGGCACGAACGGCGGGCAGGAGCCGGCCCGGGCGGATTCGCAGACGGGCGGTTCAAATGCGGCGGCGTCCGAACCGGCCGCGAAGGCGGAGCCGTTCACCGTGTCGCTTCGCCACATCCAGATCGGGGAGGCGCAAAAATTCCGCAAGGCCATCCTCGATGACGTGGTCCGGAAGACGGAAGAGGAAATTCCGGGGCTGACCTTCGAACTGGACGGCGTGGAGGACGAAGTCAACCGGTTCACGAAGCTGCCGGCGGAAATGGCGGCCGGCAACCCGCCGAAAATTTTCGACCTGTTCGGCGGCGCCGGCGACGCGCTGAAATACGCCAAGGCCGGCCGGCTGCTGGACGTGACGCCGATCATCGAGGAGCTCGGCATCAAGGACAAGTTCCTCAACCTGAGCCAGTTTACCCTGGACGGGAAAGTGTACGGCCTGCCCATCGGCGGCAGCACGGAAGGGTTCTTCTACAACAAGGTGCTGTTCGAACAGCTCGGCATCAAGGAACCCGAGACATGGGAAGAGCTGGAGCAGGCGGCGGAAACGCTCAAGCAAAATGGCATCACGCCGTTTGCGATGGGTTCGAAGGCGGCCTGGGTGCCGCTCATGATGGTCAACACGCTGATCGGCCGCTACGCCGGTCCTGAAGCCATCGACGGGTTTTCCGCGGGCACCCACAAGTGGAACGACCCCGAAGTGGTGGCGGCGTTCGCCAAGTACGAGGAATGGGTGAAAAAGGGCTACTTCACCAAAGGCGAGCTCGGCCTTGAATACGCCGAAATGCTCAACCAGTTCCTGATGGGCAAGGCGGGCATGATGTTCGACGGCAGCTGGCGCTCCTCGGTGTTCAAGGATCCGGAGCAGGCCGGCGAGCTGACCGGCAAGGTCGGGTTTTTCGCGATGCCGCCCGTGCCGGGAGGCAAAGGCGACCAAACGTTCGTCAACGGCAACTACAGCAATGGCTACGGCTTCTCCGCCGACCTGAACGAGCGGGAGCTCATGGCGGTCAAGGCATTCATCAAGAACATGTACAACGAGGAAATGCAGCTGCGCGGCCTGCTGGAAGACGGCGTGCTGCCGTCGATGAAGCTGTCGGATGACGCGCTGGCGAAGGTGGAGGATCCGCTGGTCAAGAAGGTCATGCAGATCATGTCCAACGCCGGCGGCGCTTTCTCCCACTTCGATTCCACGGTGCCTTCGGACGTGTACAGGGAAACCGAAGCCGAAATCCAGAAGCTGATTTCCGGCATGACGACCCCGCAGGCGATGGGCGACGCCCTGCAGGCCGTGCAGGACGCGGCCAACGCCCGGGAATGACGGATCGTCCGCGCCGGCGGACGGGGCGCCGCCCGCCCGAAAGCGGGCGGCGCCTTTCACATTCGGGAGGGAGAGACCATGAGAACCGCACTGACCAGTCCCGTCGCCTATGCGCTATTCGTTCTGCCGACCATCCTGCTGTACGGACTGTTCTTCCTGTGGCCGATGCTGTCGTCGTCGTTTTACGCCTTCACCGACTGGAACGGGCTGGAGGACTACCGGTTCGTCGGGTTCGACAATTTTCTCCGGGCCCTGCGGGATGAGCGCTTCCACACCGCCATCGTCAACAACCTGGCCTTCATCGGCTTTTCCGTATTCGTCCAGATTCCGCTCATCGTGCTCATGGCCATGCTGATCAGTTCGGTGGCCAGGCTGCAGCGGTTTTACAAGACGGCGGTGTTCGTGCCGTCGATTTTGTCCACGTCGGTGATCGGGATTTTGTGGGGGTTCCTGTACGAACCGGAAATGGGGGCGATCAACCGGCTGCTCGGCTTCTTTGGCATCGAGCCGATATATTGGCTCGCCGATCCCGACTGGGCGCTTCTCGCCGTCCTGATCACGAACGCCTGGCAATGGATGGGGTTTTACATCGTGCTCATCCTGGCCGCGATCCTGGCCGTTCCGCGCCATCTGCACGAAGCGGCGGCCATCGACGGCGCCGGCGGCCTGCGGCGGGCGCTGTCCATCACGCTGCCCCTCATCCGGCCGGTCATTTCCGTCGTCGTCCTCCTGTCCATCGCGGGCGCCATGCGGGTGGTGGACATCGTGCTGGTGATGACGAAGGGCGGGCCGGTGGGCGCCACCGAGGTGATGGCTTCCTATCTGGTCAACAAGGCGCTGGGCGTCGATCCGAACTACGGCTTCGGCACGGCCATTTCGCTCATCATTTTCGCCTTCGCCCTGCTTCTGACGTCGCTGTATCAGCTGGTTTTCGGACACAACCGCGACGAAGGGATTGAATACGCATGATCCGCATCGCCGCCAGAGCGCTGCCCCACGTCATTCTCATGATGTACACGGCGGCGGTTCTGTATCCGTTCGTGTTCGTGGTGTTTTCCTCGCTGAAGGGCAGCAACATCGAAATCGCGGAAAATCCGTTCGGCTTCCCGCGCCAGCTGCACTTCGAAAACTACGCGGAGGCGTGGGTGAAGGCGAAGATCAGCGTCTACTTCTTCAACAGCGCCTACCTGTCTGTGACGGCGGCCGCCGCCGGGGTTCTACTGGCCGCCGGGACGGCGTTTGCCCTGACGAGGATGAAGTTCCGCCGGACGAGCAAATTCCTGTACCAGTTCGTGCTTCTGGGCATGCTCATTCCGGGCAACGTGCTGTTCATCGCCCAGTACATCCTGGTGATGAAGCTGGGCATCCTGAACACCCACTGGGCGCTGTTCCTGCCGTACACGGCGGGCGCGTTGCCGATCAGCGTGCTGCTTGTCGCCTCGTTCATGAAGTCGATTCCCGGCGAACTGGAGGAAGCGGCCGTCGTCGACGGATTGAGCGCCTTCGGGTTGTTTGCTAGAATTGTGTTGCCGCTTACATTGCCGGCATTGGTCACGGTTTTCATCGTCAATTTTCTCGGCAACTGGAACGAGTATCTGCTGGCCAACTTTTTCATCAGCAAGGACCATCTGCGGACGCTGCCGACCGGCATGGTGGGCTTTCGCGACGCGTTCCAGACCGATTATGCGCTCATCAGCACCGGCATCGTGTACAGCGTGACGCCCGTTCTCGTGCTGTACGCGTTCCTGCAGGAAAAAATCATTGCCGGGCTGACGGCGGGAAGCGTGAAGGGGTAAGGCAGGGGCTCGGAAGGAGGCGGTGCTCCGTTGTCGCTGCGAATGAAGCTGTTCGGCGCCTTTTTCGGCCTGATTCTCGTGCCGCTGGCCGTGCTCGGCATCGCGCTCTACGTCGTGATGACCGGGCTCATGGAGGACAAGTTTGCCCAGCAGACGGAGCTGACGCTGCGGGCGCTCGGCCAGAACGTCTCGTTTCTTTTTTCCGAAATGAACAAGGTCACCGACAGCACCATCGCCAGCGACGCCATCCAGGATCTCCTGGACAACGAGGGGCCGCCCGACCTGGAAGCGATCAATTACATGCAGCTGAACGAGGTGCAGAAAAAGTTCCGCGAGCTTCTCGTCAACCATCCGTCGATCAGCAACGCGCTCCTCTATACGCTGGAGGGCGGGCGGATCTACCGCATTTTCACGAAAGAACGGTTTGCCGCGATGCCGTTTGACGAATTGCGCAGGCAGCCGGTGTTTGCCGAAGTGGTGAAACGGGACGGCCTGCCCTATTGGGTCGGGCCTTATGAATATCCGGAGCTGACCGGCCGGGAGCCGGTTTTCACCCAGATCCGGGTGGTCAAGGACATCGACACGCTGCGGAACAAGGGCATTTTGTTCGTGCAGATCAAGCCGTCGGGGCTGGAGGCGGTGTTCCGCTATTTCCGCTACCGCCAGGAGCAGGCCGCGACCCGCTTTTTCATCGTGAACGGCCGGGGGATCGTGCTGTATGACAGCGGCGGCGAGTACAACGGGCGGCGGTTCGGCGATCTGGCCGAAGACGTCCGGTTCGGCGGGGACCGCCGGCCGGCGTGGGCGGACGGCGGGGTGCAAGCGGCCGGAGTGCCGGAAGCCGGAGGGCTGGCCGGAACGGGCGGCGATGCGGGAACAGCCGGTGCAGCGGAATATGGGGGGCAGACCCGGGCAGGCGGCGGAGCCGGAGCGGCCGATGCGGCGGGAACGGGTGCGGCTGGTGCGGAGAGCGCGCGGAGCATGCCGGAAACCGGCGGCTTCGTGAGCGGCCGGGCGACGTTCGCCGGGGAGGACAGCATCGTGTCCCTCATGGACATCGGCCTGGAAGACTGGCAGCTGGTGGCGGTCACGAACCGGGAAGCCTGGTCCAACGAAGCGAGGCGGTACGCCGGATGGACGGCGGCGGTCGTCTGGCTGTGCCTGCTGCTCGCCTGCCTGTTTCTGCTGTTTTTCGGCAACCGGGTGGCGAAATCGATCACGGATACGGTGCGGTTCATGCGGCGCGTGGAGCGGGGCGATCTTTCGGCCCGGCTGCCCGTCAGGGGCAACGACGAAACGGCGCTCCTCGCCCGCGGTTTCAACAGCCTCGTGCACCGCATCGCGGAATTGCTCGACGAGGTGAAGCTGCAGCAGGAGCGCAAGCGGGAAGCCGAGCTTGCGGCGCTGCAGGCGCAGATCAAGCCGCATTTTCTGTTCAACACGCTGGAGTCGATCAACGGGCTGGCCGCGCAAAACCAGGGCCGGAAGGTGAGCCGGCTGGTGACGCGCCTCGGCAACATGCTGCGCATCAGCATCCTGCAGCCGGAGGAAATCACCGTCGGGCAGGAGCTGGACCATTTGCTCAGCTATCTGGAAATCCAGCATTACCGGTTTGAAGGATTGTTCGACTACGAAATCGACGTTCCGCCCGAACTGATGTCGTGCCTCATGCTGAAGCTGACGCTGCAGCCGCTGGTCGAAAACTGCATCCAGCACGGCTTCGAGGGCATCGGATATACGGGGAAAATCCGGGTGTGGGCCCGGGAAGAAGGCGCGGACCGGATCGCCTTTTTCGTGGAGGACAACGGCATCGGCATGCCGGAATCGAAGCTGGCGGCGCTCGTGCGGGCGATGGGCGGCGATGCCGGGTGGACGCCGGACGCCGGCAAGGCCGGCGCGAGGATGGCGGAAGCGGCCGCGGGCGAAAGCGGTTCGACGGCATCGCGCCCGGTCGGCACGGGCACGTCCGGCACGGGGGAACGCCGCGGGCTCGGACTGGCCAACGTGGCGGTGCGGCTGCGCATCCGGTACGGCCACGGCAGCGGCCTCATGATTTGCTCGGCGCCGGGAGCCGGTACCGTCGTCAAGATGACCATTCCGAGGCTGAAGCGGGGTGGGGTGCATGAGACTGAATGCGCTCCTGGTTGACGACGAAATGCCGATCTTGAACAATCTGCTGGCCGTGCTCCCGTGGGACGAGATGGACATCGGCATCGCCGGTCTGGCCAGAAGCGGCGGGGAAGCGCTGGAGAAGGCGAGGACGCTCAAACCGGACATCATTCTGTGCGACATCCGCATGCCGGTCATGGACGGCATCGCGTTTCTTTCCGAACTGCGCAAGTTCGACGAGGAAGCGGAAGTGATCATGCTGACCGGCTACGCGGAGTTCGAATACGCCCGGTCGGCCATCCGGCATCGCGTGCGGGAATACGTGCTGAAACCGATCAACTACGACGAACTGGCGGCGCTCATCGCGCGGACGGCGGAGCAGATCCGGGCGCGGCGGATGGCACGGCGGCAAGAGGAGAAGCGGTTCGGCCTGGCGGCGGATCTGGCCTATGAAAAAATGGTGCAGGACCTGCTCCTCGGCGTGGCGGATCCGGCGGGCGTCCATCTGCCTTTTCCCGGACCGGGCGGCGGGATGCCGGCCGCGGCGTTCCGCTATGCGGTGATGCTGGCGGATGCCGACGTGCATGCCCAGCGCGGCCGGGGGACGGCCGACTGGGAACGGGAGCGGAAGCTGTGGAACTTTGCCGTTCGCAACGTGCTGAAGGAAGCGCTGCCCGCGGAAGGCGGACTGCGCGTGGCGGTGCTGCAAATGCGGGACGGCGAGTGGTGTGTGGTGGCCGGTTTTGCCGGAGAAGGGGATGCGGCCGGCTCGGGCGGCAGCGTCGTGGGCCGCAGCGGCGGCGATGCGGACCGGCATGCGGCCCATCCGGCGGAAACCGCCGTCGCGGAGTGGGCCGAACGGATCCGGCGCACCGTGCTGGATGTGCTGCGCATCCGCCTGTCCGTCTGCTTTTGCCCCGTGCCGGTGTCCGCCGCTGACCTGGCCGCCGTTTACCGCAAATTGCAATGGGCGGTGCAAACGGCGCCGGATGACGGACGGAGCGCGTGGCCGCTCGGGGAACGGATCGGGCGGGAAGATCAGCAGCCGTCCATCTGGGAAGCGGTCGACCGGCTGGTGGGCGCCGTCAAGCGAAATGACCGCGAGGAAGCGGAACGGATGGTGGAGCGGCTCGCCGGCCGGATCCAGTCGGAGGCGGCGCGGTCTCTTGCCGGAGCGGAGAAAATGGCCCACTTCTGCGCGCTGTTCATGCTGCGGGAAATGCGCAGCCTGCAGGTGCTGTCGCCGGATGCCGAGAAAGAGGCATGGGGCCGGCTCGAGCAGTCCGGACGGCTGATCGACATTGTGGACTTCCTGCGCCGCCTGACGGCAAACTGCCTGGAAGTCCAGGCGTCCAAACGGACGGCAGACCGCCTGATGGAAGCCGCCAAGGATTACGTGGACCGCCATCTCACCCGCGATCTCGGCGTTGACGAGGTGGCGGACCATCTCGGCATCAGCGCCAGCTATTTCAGCCTGCTGTTCAAACGCCGTTTCGGCATGACGTTCGTGGAGTATGTGACGTCGGAGCGCATCGAGCTGGCCAAAACGATGCTGCTGCTCACCGACCGGAGCGTGACGGAAATCGGCCGGGCGGTGGGATTTGCGGAACGGCGCTATTTTACGAAGGTGTTCCAGAAAAAGACGGGGGAACTGCCGTCGGTGTTCAGGGAAAAACACAAAAAACGGTCTTGAGCGGACGGAGCGGATGCGCCGGAGGCCGGATTCGGTCCTGAATGCGGGATGCGGTCCGGAACGCGGGAGTCGGTCCGGGACGGATCTGCTCCTGAACGCGGGATGCGGTCCGGAATGCCGGACTCATCGGTTCCGGTCCGAAGCGCCGGCGCAAGAGCCAAAACCGGAACGGTATTGTGAGAGGAGGCGCCGTTTTGCGTGAATCGATGAAGCGGGACAAGCCGGAGCGGACAAATCCGTCTCGGGAGATGCCGGAGCGGGAGAAGCCCGGGCGGGATTTGTCGGAGTGGACGCTCCGGGAAAAGATCGGCCAAATGGTGATGTGCGGGTTTGACGGGAAACAGCCGACGGACGGCATCCGGATGCTCATCCGCGAGTACCGGATCGGCGGCATCATCTATTTTCGCCGCAACGTCGGGACGGCCGAAGAGACGGCGAGCCTGTCCGCCGCGCTGCAGGAGGCGGCGGCGGACGTGTCGGACGTGCCGCTGTGGATCGCCGTCGACCAGGAAGGCGGCATGGTGGCGCGGATCGACCGGGACGTGGCCGTCATGCCCGGCAACATGGCCCTCGGTGCGGCGCGAGACGCCGGGCTGGCCTATGAAACGGCGCTGGCGTCCGCCCGGGATTTGCGCCGGATGGGCATCAACTTCAATTTGGCACCGTGCCTTGACGTGAACAACAATCCGGCCAATCCCGTCATCGGCGTGCGCTCTTACGGCGAGCGTCCCGAGCTGGTGGCAAAGCTGGGAAGCGCGGCCATTCGCGGCTACCAGGCGGGCGGCGTGGCGGCTTGCGCGAAGCATTTTCCGGGGCACGGCGATACGGTGGCGGATTCCCATCTGGAATTGCCCGTCGTGCCCCATGATCCCCGGCGCCTGGACCGGGTGGAGCTCGCGCCGTTCCGCGCCGCCGTGGAAGCGGGCGTGGACGCCGTCATGACGGCCCACGTGCGGTTTCCGGCCCATGAGGACCGCGCCATCCCGGCGACGCTGTCGCCGCGCATCCTGACCGGCCTGCTCCGGGAGCGGCTCGGGTTTTCCGGCATGATCGTCACCGACTGCCTGGAAATGAAGGCCATCTCCGACACCGTCGGCATCGGCCGCGGCGCGGTCATGGCGGTCAAGGCGGGCGCGGATCTCGTGCTGGTCAGCCACCGGTTGGACCGGCAACTGAAGGCGCTGGAGGCGCTGCATGACGCCGTGCTGAGCGGCGAGATCGGGATGGAGCGGATCGATGACGCGGTTCGCCGGATTCTGGCCGCCAAACGCAGGCGAATCATGGCGGCGCCGGCCGCGCCGGCGGCGGGAAGCGGCGTTCCGGAGGCTTGGGACGTCGCCCGCCGGGCCTGCGAGCGCGCGGTAACGGTGGTCAAAAACGAATGCGGCGCGCTGCCGCTCCGCCGGGAACTGCCGGTGCTGGCCGTCTGGCCGGAAGTGAGGAGAAGCACGGAAGTGGACGAGGCGCTCCGGCCGGCGGTCACCCTCGGCAAGGCGCTGGAAACCCGCGGTTTCCGCGCAAGGGAAATCGTCATCGGCAGCGAACCGGCGCGGGACGAATGGATGGCCGTTGTGGAAGAAGCCCGCGGCGGCGGATACCGGCAAATCGTCGTCGGCACGTACAACGCCGCCTTCGCCCCCGGCCAGCGGGAACTGGTGAAGGCGCTGATGGACTCGACGGACGGATCTGTGGTCGCCGTGGCGCTGCGGAATCCGTACGACCTGCTGCAGTTTCCCGATGTGCCGGCTTTTGTGGCCTGCTACGAAAACCGTCCCCTGATGATGGAGGCGCTGGCGGCCGTGCTGGCCGGCGACCGTCCGGCGGCGGGCCGGCTGCCGGTCACGCTGTCGGACGCCTATCCGTTCGGCCACGGGCTGGCGGGGTGACGGGCTCAAGGCGGCCCGCGATATGGCCGTCTGTTCGGCGACGGCCGCCGAGCAAACGGCAGGGGATTGCATAAAAAGAAAGAACGCGGTTATAATAAGAACACGAACATGTGTTCTTATTTTTTTTGAGAAACTTTGGCGGGAACAGAGGCGATGAACAGATGGACCGCGCACCGATGGAACGGACGGAAGAAGAAGCCGAACTGGTGAAACGGTCGGTCATCCTGCCGGTCGTGCTTGACGTGCTGGCGCATGACATCCGCGTGCTGCAGGGATCGCGGGCCAAGATGAACCGGCTGTACATCCGGCAGCTCCACGCCCTGCAGGACCGGGTGTCGCTGGAGCTGTACCATATCCGCCGGCAGCTCCGGCGTGCGGGCATCAAGGTGTTCCGCCAGGAGCGGGCCAGGCTCGGCCTGACGGCCGAATATTTGTGCCGCGGCTACCGGCATTCGTTCACGATGCTTTGGGGCGTCGTCAAAGCGGAAGTCGAGACGGAGCTCGACCGGTTCATGCGCGAAGGCCGGCAGGCCCGAAATGCGTAGCGATGCGGACAAATTGTCCTTAACAGGCGCAAAAACCCAGGGGCATTTGAGGGAGATGCGGACAGGTTGTCCTCATCGGCTCACAAAAGGAAAGGAAAAGCGCCCCGCCAAGGGAGGCGCCTTCTGCAATCATGAACAGGCCATATCGTTCATGAACCATCCATATTTCATGAAGTCCGATCCGGTCATGAAGTCCGGTCCGGCGATCCGTCAGACCAGTCCCTGGGCCAGCATGGCGTTGGCCACCCGGATGAAGCCGGCGGCGTTGGCGCCCAGCACCAGGTTGCCGGGGTCGCCGTACTCGACGGACGCCTGCATGCTTTGCTTGTAGATGTTCACCATGATTTGGTGCAGTTTGGCGTCCACTTCTTCGAAGGTCCAGACGAGGCGCATGCTGTTTTGGGCCATTTCCAGCGCGGAGACGGCGACGCCGCCGGCGTTGGCCGCCTTGGCCGGTCCGAACAGGACGCCGTTTTTCCGGAACACTTCGATCGCTTCAAGGGTGGACGGCATGTTGGCGCCTTCCGCCACGGCCTTGACGCCGTTGTCCACCAGAATCTGGGCGGAGCGCTCGTCGATTTCGTTCTGGGTGGCGCAGGGCAGCGCGATGTCGCACGGAATCGTCCAGATGCCGGAGCACCCTTCGTTGTAGACCGCGTTCGGATGCTCGCTGACGTATTCCTTGATCCGCTTGCGCTCCACTTCCTTGAGCCGCTTCACCGTGTCCAGCTTGATGCCTTCCGGATCGTACACGTAGCCGTTGGAATCGCTGCAGGCGACCACCTTGGCGCCGAATTGCTGGGCTTTCTCGATGGCGTAGATGGCCACGTTGCCGGAACCGGACACGACGACCGTCTTGCCGGCGAGGGTGTCGTTTTGCGACTTCAGCATTTCGTTGACGAAGTAGACGCAGCCGTAGCCCGTCGCTTCCGTGCGGCCGAGGCTGCCGAAGTAGGCGACGCCCTTGCCCGTCAGGACGCCCGCTTCGTTGCCGCCGCGGATGCGCTTGTACTGGCCGAACATGTAGCCGATTTCGCGGCCGCCCACGCCGATGTCCCCGGCGGGCACGTCAATGTCCGGGCCGATGTGCCGGTACAGTTCGGTCATGAAGCTTTGCGTGAAGCGCATGATTTCCTGTTCCGACTTGCCCTTCGGATCGAAATCGGAGCCGCCCTTGCCGCCGCCGATCGGCTGGCCGGTCAGGGCGTTTTTGAAAATCTGCTCGAAGCCCAGAAACTTGATGATGCTGGCGTTCACCGACGGATGGAAGCGGATGCCGCCCTTGTACGGGCCGAGGGCGCTGTTGTACTGCACGCGGAAGCCGCGGTTGACGTGGATGTTGCCCTGGTCGTCGGCCCAAGGCACCCGGAACGTGATCATCCGCTCCGGTTCGACGATCCGCTCGAGGATGGCCGCCTTGATGAAATGCGGCTCCTTGGCAAACACCGGCACGAGGGAATCGAAAATTTCTTTCACGGCCTGATGAAATTCCGGTTCGCCGGGATTTCGGCGGATGACGGACTCGTAGACGGCATCCGCGTATTTCTGGGCCCGCTCCAGATCCTGGCTGGCAAGAACTTGGGTTGACATGCTCGAACACCATCCATCTTCTAGACTTGGGGAAAAAGCGAACGCTGACATGAAAAGTTACTTTTGCATCTTAACATAAAAAAACGTTTTATGGGAGATGTTTTGTCATAAGAAAATTTTATCGTGACGATAAAGAGGTTTTTGATGATCGGCGGAAACGCTTGCAAGAAATGTGAAGCTTGTTGGAAAAAGGTGGAAACGCGGTGAAAAAAAGGCCCGCTAGCGCGGCCATGCGACAGAATCGTTCAAAAAAGCCTGCGGATCCCGCCGGGAAAAACGGAAGGCAAGAAGCGGAAACCGTCATGCAAACGGGATGTACCCGCCGGTCTGCCGGCATGAAAAAACCGGCCTGGCGGCCGGCGGTCATGTCCGGGAAAATCCCGGCGGGATGGCGGTTCATTTTTCGAAAAGATGCCTGTACGGCGTGCAGTCGATCTGTTCTTTTTCCAGAAACGCCAGCAGGCTGCGGTAGTCCCGTTTCGGCGTGGCCATGATGTAGCCCCGGATGCACAGGTCGCGGTCGATGGCGGCGGCGTTTTCCTTCAGCGCCAGCTCGCCGATTTTGGCGGCGATGGAATGCCGGGCGACGTCGCGGAACGGCCTCGGCACCGGCGACACCAGCTTCTCCAGGAAGGCGCGGGACTCGTCCGTCCACAGATGGCGGCTTTGTTCCACATAGTAATTTTGCCAGTCGAGCTTCGACTTGCCGTCGGCCATGGGCAGCGACTTCAGGAACTTGCGGAACATGAAGTACCCGCCGATGGCAAACAAGCCCACCATCACGAACACCCAGAAGAAAATGAACCACATGAACGGGCTGTTCATCGCGGCGATTCCTCCAACCGGTTGTCACGGCCTGATGCCTTGCATCACTTGTATCATTATAATGCACGTTTAGGGCGTTTTCAGCCTGAATTTTTGAAAGATTTTCAGAAACGAATGTGCTAGAATAATAAACATGCCGGCCACGGCGGAAAGGAGTCTGGAAAATGGTCAAGATCGGGTCCCACGTCTCGTTTTCGGAAAAAGGCCTGCTGGCCGCGGCGAACGAGGCGATCAGCTACGGTTCGACCAGTTTCATGATCTACACCGGCGCGCCGCAAAACACGAAGCGCAAGCCGATCGAGGAACAATATATCGAAGAGGGCAAAGCCCTGATGGCGGAGCACGGCATCGATGAAATCGTCGTGCATGCCCCGTACATCATCAATCTCGGATCCTACAAGCGGAACACCTTCGAGCTGGCCGTGTCGTTCCTGCAGGAGGAAATCCGCCGCACCGCCTACATCGGCGTCAAAAACATCGTGCTGCATCCCGGCGCCTATACGGACAAAGATCCGGAGTACGGCATCAAGCGCATCGCCGAAGGGCTGGACGAAGTGCTGAAAGGCACCGCGGACTCGGGCGTCAGCATCGCCCTGGAGACGATGGCCGGCAAGGGCACGGAACTCGGCCGCACCTTCGAAGAACTGGCGGCGATCATCGACAACGTGGAGCACAGCGACCGGCTCACGGTGTGCCTGGACACGTGCCACGTGCACGACGCCGGCTACGACATCGTGAACGACCTGGACGGCGTGCTGCAGGAGTTCGACCGGGTGATCGGCCTCACCCGCCTGGCGGTCATCCACCTGAACGACAGCAAAAACCCGTGCGGATCGGCGAAAGACCGGCACACGCCCGTCGGCTCCGGCTACATCGGGTTCGACGCCATCCGGCGGGTGGTCGAGCATGAAAAACTGCGGCATTTGCCGTTCATTCTGGAGACGCCGTGGATCGGCCGGGTGAAGGGGCAGGAGCGCCCGATGTACGAGGCGGAAATCGCCCTGCTCACGGGCCGGGTGGCCGAGCGGTTCGGCGGTTCGTTCCTGGAGGACGTGGAGCGGATCGACGCGTTCATGAAAAAGGAAGGCATCCATCACCGGGAATACGTCCTGTCCACCTGGGATCTCCTGAAAAATGACGCCAAGGCGCGCAAGGCGGACGGACGGGAACCGATGGAGCGCCTGTACGACCAGATCGTCGAGCATCATGTGCTGCCGGACGGGCTGAGCGAGGAGCAGATCAACCAGCGCATCACCGTCTGGCTGTCCGGAGGAGGCTGCAGCGTCGCATGACACCGATGACCCAAGCGCAAAACCGGCGCGAAAACCGGGAAAACCGGGCGCGCATGCTCATTTCGTGCCCCGACCGGCCGGGGGTCGTCGCCGCCGTGTCGCGGTTTCTTTTTGAAAACGGGGCGAACATCGTCCAGTCCGACCAGTACACGATGGACCCGTCCGGCGGGATGTTTTTCATCCGCATCGAATTCGACCTGGACGGCCTGGCCGAACGGCTGCCGGAGCTTAAGGCGCGGTTCGCCGAAACGGCGAAGGCGTTCGGCATGACCTGGCGGATCACCCGCGCCGACGTGCGCAAACGCCTGGCCATTTTCGTGTCGCGGGAAGACCACTGCCTGCTGGAGCTGCTGTGGCAGTGGCAGGCCGGGGATCTGGACGCGGACATCGCCATGGTCATCAGCAACCATCCGCACATGCGGGAGCTGGCGGAATCGTTCGGGATCCCGTATCATCACGTGCCGGTGACGCCGGAGACGAAGCGGGAAGCGGAACAGAAGCAGCTGGAGCTGATGCGGGGCAAGGTGGACGCCGTCGTGCTGGCGCGGTACATGCAGATTTTGTCGCCGGAGATGATCAGGCACTACCCGAACCGGATCATCAACATCCACCACTCATTCCTGCCCGCCTTCGTGGGCAGCAATCCGTACCGCCAGGCGTACGACCGGGGCGTGAAGCTGATCGGGGCGACGGCGCATTTCGTGACGGAGGAGCTGGACGCCGGCCCGATCATCGAACAGGACGTGCAGCGGGTCAGCCACCGCGACAGCGTGGAAGACCTGAAGCGGATCGGCCGCCACATCGAACGCATCGTCCTGGCGCGGGCGGTCAAATGGTTCACGGAAGACCGCATTCTGGTGCACGGCAACAAGACCGTGGTGTTTGTGTAAAGACGGCGTCGTTTTTCATGCATTCGATGAAAAAGTTGCCCCTCGGCATGAGGCGGCAACTTTTTTTGGATTTATGAATGGGGAGACGGGGGCCATTTCCTTTGAACATGATCAGAGGAGCTTCAGATACGACTTCAAAAACGTCCCGGTGGCCGGGGACAGGCGGCGGTTTTTCAGGAAGACGATGCCCGCTTTGCGCGATGGAATCGGTTCCTTCACCTTCACTTCCACCAGGTTGCCGGCGTCCAGCTCATCCTGGGCGAACTGCCGGGTGACGAAGGAAATGCCGAGCCCCGCTTTGGCGAAGGCGATCAGGAGGTCGACGCTGGCCAGCTCGATTTCCGGCTCCAGCGTGACACCGTGGGAGGCCGCGAATTCCTGGATGAACCGGCTGGACGTGCTCGTCCGGCTGAACAGGATCAGGGGGTACCGCGCCAGTTCGGCGAGGGACACCGGCTTTTCGGCCAGATGGGCGAATTTCGGTCCCGCGACGAAACAGTCCTGCACGGTGATGGCCTCCAGCGCCGTCAGCGTGCGGTCTTCCACCGGCAGCCGGACGATGCCGAAATCGATGCGGCCTTCCTTCACCTGGCGGATGATTTCGGCCGTCGTGCCGTTCGCCAGCACCAGGTGGATGCCGGGATAGTCGGAGCAGAAGCGGCTCAGGGCGGGCAGCAAATAATGCTTGATGAGCGAGTCGCTGCCGCCGATGCGGAGTTCCCCCCGCAGGAGGCGGCTTTGCTCCCCGATCATCCGCTCCGCCGATTCCAGCGCCTGGAACGCCTGCTCCACATGGTCAAACAGCAGCTGGCCCTCTTCCGTCAGCGTCACGCCCCGCGGCCCGCGGTGAAACAGGTTGACGCCAAGCTGCTCTTCCAGCTGCCGGATGGCGTGGCTGACGCTCGGCTGGGTGACGAACAGCCGCTCCGCCGCGCGGGACAGGTTGCCTTCCTTGGCCACCCAGTAAAACGTGCGGTACAGCTCCATGTTGATCATTCCACATAGGCACCTTCTATAACAGATATAATAAATATTAATTTTATTTATACCATATCGTTTCACTATAATAAAGGTAACGTCAAGGCCGATTGTTGGTCCGGCACCGGTCCTTTTTTTGCGGATGGAAGCTGTCCGGCAGCGATCCTGCTGCGGAAGCGGCAGTCTCCGAAAGCGGCCGCCGTCCGGCGGCGGGCTTGCTCCGGGAGCGGCAGCCGTCCGTCACCCGATCCGCTCCGGACCGGCGGCCAACCGGCGACCGGGCCGCAAGGCCGGACCGGCATTTGGAAAACCCGTCCGGCAATGATACAATGGCGCAAGGACGAGAGGCAAGGAGGAAACGAAATGTCGACGAACGTCAGGACGATTGACGACCTGTCCATCGCCACCATCCGCACCCTCGCGATCGACGCGATCGAGAAGGCGAAATCCGGGCACCCGGGCATGCCGATGGGCGCGGCGCCGATGGCGTACGAACTGTGGACGCGCTTCATGAAACACAGCCCGGCCAATCCGTCGTGGATCAACCGGGACCGCTTCGTGCTGTCCGCCGGGCACGGCTCCATGCTGCTGTACAGCCTGCTGCACCTGTTCGGCTACGAAGACGTGTCCATGGACGAGATCAAGCAGTTCCGCCAGTGGGGCAGCAAAACGCCGGGCCACCCGGAATACGGCCATACCCGCGGCGTGGACGCCACCACCGGCCCGCTCGGACAGGGGCTGGCCATGGCGGTCGGGATGGCGATGGCGGAAGCCCACCTGGCCAAGACGTACAACCGCGACGGCTTCAATGTCATTGACCATTATACCTACGTCATTTGCGGCGACGGGGACCTGATGGAGGGCATCTCCAGCGAAGCCGCGTCGCTGGCCGGGCACTACAAGCTGGGCAAGCTGATCGTGCTGTATGACTCCAACGACATTTCCCTCGACGGCGAGCTGTCCCTGTCCATGTCGGAGAAGGTGCTGACCCGTTTCGAAGGGTACGGCTGGCAGACGCTGCGGGTTAAGGACGGCAACGATCTGGCCGCCATCCGCAAGGCGATCGAAGAAGCGCGGGCGGACAAGGAACGGCCGACGCTGATCGAAGTGAAGACGATCATCGGCTACGGCAGCCCGAACAAACAGGGCAAGGGCGGACATGCCGGTCCCCACGGATCGCCCCTCGGCCCCGAGGAAGCGAAGCTCACGAAGGAATTTTACGGCTGGCCGCATCCCGAATTCCATGTGCCGGACGAAGTCCGCGCCCATTTCGCGGCGCTCCGGGAAGAAGGCGTAAAGGCGGAACGCGAGTGGCAAAACCTGTTTGAAGCGTACCGCAAGGCGCATCCGGATCTGGCGCGGCAGCTGGAAGACGCCATCGCCGGCCGGCTGCCGGCAGGCTGGGATGCGGATCTGCCGTGGTATTCGCCGGAAGACAAGGCGCTGGCGACCCGGGCGTCCTCTGGCGCGGCGCTGAACGCCATCGCCAAGCATGTGCCGCAGCTGATCGGCGGCTCCGCCGACCTGGAGTCGAGCACCAACACGCACATGAAAGGCATCGGCGTGTTCACATCCGCCGACTACAGCGGCCGCAACGTGTATTTTGGCGTCCGCGAATTCGGCATGGCCGCGGCGGCCAACGGCATGGCGCTGCACGGCGGCCTGAAGCCCTACGTCGGCACGTTCTTCGTGTTCTCCGACTATCTGCGTCCGGCGGTGCGGCTTTCCGCGCTGATGAAAGTGCCGGTCATCTACGTGTTCACCCATGACAGCATCGCCGTCGGCGAAGACGGCCCGACCCACGAGCCGATCGAGCAGCTGCCGGCGCTCCGCGTCATTCCAGGCGTGACGGTGATCCGTCCGGCGGACGGCAACGAGACGAGCGCCGCCTGGAAATTCGCCGTCGAAAATACGGAAGGACCGGTGGCCCTCGTGCTCACCCGGCAAAACCTGCCGCATCTGCCGGGCACGAAGGACAAGGCGGTCGAAGGCGTCCGCCGCGGCGCGTACGTGCTGTCCGAAGCGAAGAACGGCCAGCCGCAGGGCATCCTGATCGCCACCGGCTCCGAAGTGCAGCTGGCGCTGAAGGCGCAGGAGCAGCTGGCCGAACAGGGCATCCACGTCCGCGTCGTCAGCATGCCGAGCTGGGAACTGTTCGAAAGGCAGTCCGCCGAGTACAAGGAATCCGTGCTGCCGAAAGCGGTCAAGGCCCGCCTGGCCATCGAAATGGCCCATCCGCTCGGCTGGGAGCGGTATGTCGGCGGCGAAGGCGACGTGCTCGGCATCACCACCTTCGGCGCATCGGCGCCCGGCGACCGGGTCATGAAGGAATACGGCTTCACCGTGGAAAACGTCGTCGCCAAATTCAAGGCGCTGCTGTGAGGCGGTGCCGATTGGCGGACACCGTCTGACTCGCAAGGCCGACGCGACGGCCTCTGCATATAGCGGCAAGCCGCCTGCCCGCGGGAAACGACGCGGACGGGCGGCTTTTTTGATCCGCCGCATGATCGGCATGAACGGCATGAACGGCATCCAATCCGGTTGCCGGACGGCATGAAATGGAAAATGCGCATAAAACGGGATGCATAACATCCATCTCATGCATCGCCTGTACAGGATTTCGTGCATTTCGTGACAATCCTTTTTTGCGGCCGGGGGCAAAATGTGCTAATTTTGAATGGAAAAAAGACCGGCGGCCGGGCGGACGATGCGGGGCGAGGCCCGCGGATCCCCAATGCCGCAGCGGGGATGGAGAGGAAGGAGAGGTTTCCATGACGGACAAACTGGTTTTCGACTACAGCAAGGCGCTTGGCTTTTTCGGCCAGCATGAGCTGGATTATCTGGCGGAGCCGGTCCGGCTGGCCCACCAGCAGCTGCACGGCAAGACGGGCCCCGGCTCGGATTTTCTCGGCTGGATCGACCTGCCGGCGCAATACGACCGGGACGAATTCGAGCGCATCAAAAAGGCGGCGGCCCGCATCCGGTCCGACTCCGACGTGCTCGTCGTCATCGGGATCGGCGGCTCGTACCTCGGCGCCCGGGCGGCCATCGAGTCGCTCTCCCATTCGTTCTACAACATGCTGCCGAAGGAGCGGCGCGGCGGCCCGCAAATCCTGTTCGCCGGCCACCAGATCAGCTCCACCTACATGACGCATCTGCTGGAATACCTGGAAGGCAAAGAGTTCTCGCTGAACGTCATCTCCAAATCCGGCACGACGACGGAGCCGGCCATCGCCTTCCGCATCCTGCGTGAAGCGATCGAGAAGAAGTACGGCAAGGAAGAAGCCCGCCGCCGCATTTACGCCACCACCGACAAAGCGAAGGGCGCCCTGCGCAAGCTGGCCGAAGCGGAAAGCTACGAAACGTTCGTCATCCCCGACGACGTGGGCGGCCGCTATTCCGTGCTGACCGCCGTCGGCCTTCTGCCCATCGCCGCGGCCGGCATCGACATTGACGCCATGATGCGGGGCGCCGCCGACGCCTCGAAGCTGTACGCCAACCCGAACCTGGCGGAAAACCCGAGCTACCAGTACGCCGCCGCCCGCAACATCCTGTACCGCAAGGGCAAGACGACGGAAATCCTCGTCAACTACGAGCCGGGGCTGCACTACGTGTCGGAATGGTGGAAGCAGCTGTACGGGGAAAGCGAAGGCAAAGACCACAAGGGCATCTACCCGGCGTCCGTCGATTTCTCCACCGACCTGCACTCCATGGGGCAGTTCATCCAGGAAGGGACCCGCAACATTTTTGAAACGGTGCTGCAGGTGGCCCGGCCGAAGGTTGACATCGAAATCGGCCGCGACCCGGACAACATCGACGGCCTCAATTTCCTCGCCGGCCGGACGATGGACTTCGTCAACAAGAAAGCCTTCGAAGGCACCCTGCTTGCCCACTCCGACGGCGGCGTGCCCAATCTGGTCGTCTCCATTCCGGAGCTGTCGCCCTACTGGTTCGGCCATCTCGTCTACTTCTTCGAAAAGGCGTGCGGCATCAGCGGCTATCTGCTCGGCGTCAACCCGTTCGACCAGCCGGGCGTGGAAGCCTACAAGCGGAACATGTTCGCGCTGCTCGGCAAACCGGGCTTTGAAAAGGAGAAGGAAGAACTGGAGCGCCGCCTCGGCCGTTGAGCCGCCATCGATTGCCAGACGCCATCGGGAGGAACCCGCCCATGCTGGATGAATACCGGACGGTGGAACGCCGCGGCGAGAAGGAGATCGTCATCCGCCGTTCCCGCTTCATCGGCCACGCCGCGCCCGTCGAAACCGAAGAGGAAGCCCAGCGCTTCGTGGAGGAGATCCGCAAAAAACATCCGCAGGCGACCCACAACTGCTACGCCTACGTCGCGGGGGAACGGGACCAGTTCCAGAAGCAGTCCGACGACGGCGAGCCGAGCGGAACGGCGGGCCGGCCGATCCTGGAAGTGATCAAGCGGCGCGGGCTCAAGAACGTCGCCGTCGTCGTCACCCGCTATTTCGGCGGCATTTTGCTGGGCGCAAGCGGCCTCGTCGGCGCCTACGCGGAAGCGGCCGCGGCGGGCATCGACGCGGCGGGGCCGGTCATCCGCAGGCTGCACCGCCTCCTCACCGTCGAAGCGGATTACGGCCGGTACGGCAAAATCGAGTACGAGCTCCGGCAGCGGGGCATCATCATCCGCGACACCGCCTTCACGGACAAGGTGACGGTGGCCTGCCTGCCGCTTTCGACGGAAGCGGAACGGCTGGCGGCGGATCTGACCAACCTGACCCAGGGCCAATGCCCGATCACCCTGGGCGACGGCGTGTACATGAACCACCCGGCTGGAGAATGAAAGACCCTTGGCAGGAATATTGCATATTTTGATCGAAAGATGTCAACAAATGCGCAATTGGGAGGAGTGAACCGGATTTGGATCAATTTTTCAACCGTTTTTTCAATTTCGACAAAATGATCACGCCCACCATCATCAAAATCCTGTTTTGGATCGGCGTCGCGCTGTGCGTCATTTTCGGCCTGTTCCAGATCGTCTCCGGCGCGATTTCGCCGTGGGGCGGCGGACGCGCGGTGCTTTCCGGCATCCTGACGCTCGTGGTCGGGCCGATTCTGGTGCGGGTGTATTGCGAACTGTTGATCGTCATTTTCAAAATGCACGAAGCGCTGCAGAAAATCGCCGATCGGCACAAAGGCGCGGAATCGGATGCCGCGGACGCCGCGGGCGGCAACTGACCGAGCCGGCCCGCGCCGTGCCGTTTCGCCGGTCGCGGCGCCGGCGCCAGAGGAGAGGCTTGCCCGGAACCATCCGGCCATCGCGCCGGATGGTTTTTTTTCGGCAGGAATGAATCTTTCGTCTCCGATGGAACGTAAACATGGGGGAACAAGGCTGGAGGTGATGCCCGTGAGCGCCTGGCTGGTCTGGCTGGTCATCAGCATTTTGCTGATCATCGCGGAAGTGCTGACCTTTACCTTCTATCTGCTGTGGCTCGGCATCGGCGCGCTGGCCGGCATGCTGGTCGCCATCGCGGCGCCGGACGCCTGGCTATTGCAGCTCATCGTCGCCGGAGCCGTGGCCATCATCCTGACGTACACGACCAAACCGTTCATCAACCGGCTGCACGGCAAACGCGAATTCCGCGATCCCGTTGACGAGCTGGTCGGGAAGGAAGGGGAAGTGGTGGAAGACATCGGCGTTTCCACCATGGGCATCGTCCGCATCGGCACGGAAACGTGGAGCGCCACGGCGGACACCCCGATTCCGGCGGGCGAGAAAGTGGTCGTCAAGCACCGGGGAACGGCCGTCGTGCACGTGACGAAAGCGAAAGGAGATGAAAAACCGTAATGGCGTACGTGCTGCTTTTCGTTTTGCTGGCGCTGTTCGTCGTGATCGTCGCCATGTCCGTCAAAATCGTGCCGCAGCAGGAAGTCGGCGTCGTGGAGCGGCTCGGCAAGTTCCACAAACTGATCACGCCGGGGCTCAACATCGTCATTCCGTTCATCGACCGGGTGCGGAAAGTGCTGGATCTGCGCATCCAGCAGGCGAACGTGCCGCCGCAGTCCGTCATCACGAAGGACAACGTGCAGGTGCTGATCGACACGATCGTGTTCTACCAGGTGATCAATCCGGAACTGGCCACGTACGGCATCAGCGACTACGAGCTGGGCGTCCGCAACATCAGCACGGCCACGCTGCGCCAGGTGATCGGCAAGCTGGAACTGGACGAGACGCTGGCCGGCCGGGAGCGCATTTCGGCGGAAATCCGCACGGCGCTCGATGAAGCGACGGAGAAATGGGGCGTCCGCATCGAACGGGTGGAAGTGCTGGATATCAAGCCGCCGGAAGACATCCAGGAAGCGATGGACAAACAGATGAAGGCGGAGCGGTCCCGCCGCGCCATCATCCTGGAAGCCGAAGCGGCCAAGCAGGACATGATCCTGCGGGCGGAAGGCGAACGGCAAAGCGCCATCCTTCGGGCCGAAGGGGACCGGGAAGCCCGCATCCGCGAAGCGGAAGGTCTCCGCAAAGCCCAGGAGCTGGAGGCGGCCGGCCGGGCGGAGGCGATCCGGCTCGTGGCCGAGGCGGAACGGAACCGGATCGAGCAGCTCAAGAACGCCGGTCTGGACGAATACGTGCTGGCCTACAAGTCGTTCGAGGCGCTGATGGACATGGCGAAGGGAGAAGCGAACAAAGTGTTCATCCCCTCGACCGCTTTGGAAACGCTGGGCAGTCTCGGGGCGATGGCCGACGTGCTGAAAGTGAAGAAAGACTGAGAACGGCACGGGCGCGTGCGCCATATACTGCGATATGCGCGGGATATGGCGCATTTTTTGCGCAGCCCGGGACGGCGCATAAGGCCGATGCGGCGTTTTTCGGCTGGCGCATGGAAGATGACCGGAGAGAAGGAGTGCGCATGGCAACGGAACCATCGCTCCCGTCCGTCGCCGAACGGGGGATCGCCGATGCGCGGGACGGGAGGACGGACTCGGCGGAAGCCGGCGGACGAAGGGAACCGTGCGGGGAACACGGATGGGTGGCGGCCGGTCCGGACGGCCGGACGGAACCGGCAAGCGGGGAACCCTCGGACCGGGAAGCCATCCTGGACCTTGTCCGGCTTGCGGTCCGCAGGCACGCGGGCGGCGCGACCGCCGTGCTGCTTGCCGGCAGCGCCGCCGGCGGCACGCCGCTTGCGGCCGGCTGTTTGCCGGACAGCGACCTGGACGTCGTGGCGTTCACGGAGAAGGGACGTTCCCGGCGCCTGGCGGTGCGGGAACAAGGGGTGCTGATCGAACTGTTCATCGTTCGCGAACGGGACTACCCGGCGCTGCTGCGGGAAGCGAGAAGGACCGGCCTGCCGTCGCTGGCCCGCATGTGCAGGGACGGCCGGGTGGTGGAAGGCGGCCGGCGGGCGGAAGCGTTCAAAAGGGCGGCGGAGCGGACGTTGCGGGCCGGTCCCCTGCCCGTGACGTTCGCCGAACTGGACCGGCGGCGGTGGGAACTGACGGAACTGGCGGACGATTTCCGCCATGCCGGCCGCCCGGAAGCGCTGTTCGTCGCCGCCGGACTCCTCGGGAAAACGGCGGAATTTGTGCTCCGGGCGAACGACCGGTGGCTGGGGGTCGGCAAGTGGGCGCTCCGGGCGCTGGAGGAATTCGACCCGGCCGCGGCCCGCAGCCTGACGGAGGCGGCGGAGGCGTTCTTCCGGAACGACGACCGGCGGCCGCTGATCGAGGTTGTCGATCGGTCGCTCGCGCCATTCGGCGGCCCGCTGCGCGAAGGCTGGACGGACGAGGCGCGGTTCGGCGGAGAGATGGAGGCGGAACCGGACGAAGACGCCTGAAATGCGGCGGAGGAGAAACCGAAGGCGGCGCGCGGAATGTGCAAGGGAAGGGGGCCGCCGCGGGCCGGACCGGGGGTTGCGGCATGGAATGGCCGATCCCGGGAGGCGTCGGTCCCGCCGGAAACCGGGGAACGCCGCTGACGGTCCAAGACCGGGAAGGCCTGCGGCAAATATCGGGGGCCGGAAAAGCAAAAGCCGCACGCGGCCGGTGAACGCCGGCCCGTGCGGCTTTTGCCCTGTTTTTCCCAAAAAGCCCGATTGTTGTTGACGCACCGATGGAACCAGCGGCCGGCACCCCTCCCTTCCGTGCATGGGATGGTGACTGTACCCCGTTTCGTTACAGTTTACACAGCCGCATTCGCCGTTGATTGGGTAAGGGTCCATGCGCGGCGGAGTTTGGGCGGTCCGGTTCGCCGAAAGGCCGGAGCCGTGCCGAAGGCCTACCGGCGGCTTGCCGGTTCCGGCAGCCGGTGGAAGGCTTTGCCGGACGTGTACCACCATTTGCCGCCGGCCACGGCGTGGAATTCGTCGATGGCCGGGATGTCCCATTCGGTCAGGCGGCCGTTTTTCGCGTCCCACAAATACAGCCGGCTCTTCCGGGTTTCCCAGTCCGTCACCGTCCAGGCCAGCGTCCCCTCGTCGGACGTGACGGGATGCCAGTCGATGGCCGGAAGCGCCACCTGTCCGCTTTTTCCGTCCACCAGGGCGAACGGCCCGTGCGGCGAGCCGGCGAAGACGCCGGTAACGCGTGCGGGCGCCGGGCCGTCGACAAGCGTCAAGCCGGTTTCCCGGCCCGTCTTCAGATCCAGGAGGGTGAACCGCCGGCCGGTCTTGATCCGGTGCCCCCGTTCGTCCGTTTCGTCCGACAGCCGGTAGCGCTCGACGAGAACGGTGCCGCCGCCCGCGGTCGGCCAGCCGGCCAGGTCGACGGATTCGCCGTCCGCGTCCCGCTCCAGGACGCGGACGAGACGGCCGTCGCGGTCGAAGAACGTAAGGCGTTCGGGGGCGGCGAGATCGGTTTCGCCGTCATTTCCGATGATGTGCCGCAAATCCTTGTCGAACGTTTCCGGGAGCACGGCGTATCGCCCGTCGAGGCTCCAACGGACGGCGGGGTGGTTGGTGAATCCCTGCGGAAAGGGGACGGCGGCCAGCACGTTCCCGGCCAGATCGTAAACCCGAAATTCCTCCCGCCCATGGTCTTCGTACCAGAACCGTTCGCCGTCCGGCGACGAATGGACGAAGACGAAAGGCCATCCCATGGCGAAGCGGTCCTTGAGCAGCGTCACGGTGCCGTCCGCGAGATCGGCCACCCACATGCGCCCGGTTTCGTTTCCGACCATGACGAACGAAGACCCGTCGCGGGTGAGCCAGCTGGTTGCGTAGTGCATTTCCTCCGCTCCCGGCAATTCCGGCACGAGAACGGCCGTCTCGCCGGTGGCCGGATCCAATTTCTTCAGCTGATAGCGCGTGCCCGCCTCGCCGCCGCTTTCGGCGGCCACGAACACCCAGCTCCCGTCCGGGAGGAAGCCGTGGCCGCGGGCGATGCCGTGCGCCTGATACAGGTTGGCCGTTTCCGCCGCGTACAGGGGCACCACCCGCACGCCGCCGGCGGCGGCGTCCACGATCACGGCGGTGTTGAATATCCACCCGGCGTTGACGCCGCCGGCTTCGTCCGTGATCAGATCCTGGATGATGTACGTCTTGCCGCCGACCGGCGGCGAAAGGTGGAGAAATCCTCCATAGATGTGCCGGTCGGCGGCCAGCACGAAACCGTCTTCCGTCGGCGCGTAGACCAGAGCGGCCCCCCCGATGTCCCACCTGCGGCAGCCGTCGCAGGCGGCATCCGGGTCCGTGACCCGCACGTACCGGCCGTCCTGCCAGACGTAGACGCTTTTTTCGTGCAGGCCCGTTTCCATGTTGTAGAAGTCGTTTTCGAACGCCCGGGCGCCGATGCGGCGGAACGTTTTCGAGTACGCCTGGACACCGGAATAAATGCCGGCCCAAAGCAGCCGGATCCCGTCGGCCGACACGTCATACAGGTTGTAGGCGAACCCGTTGGACGACATGTACTGTCCCAGCGTGAATTCGGGACGGCCGTCGCCGTTGTAGTCGTCGATCCAAAGGGTGAAATCCCGGCGTTCGTCGAACACGAGGGGCTGGCCGCCGAAATCCGGATTGACGTCCCTCGCATGCAGGACCGCGCCGCCTGCATCCAGAAGTTCGATGCGGACGTCGCCTTCCCGCACGGTGCCCATGAACGGACCGGGCTCGGTTTCTTCCCGCTTCACGCCCTTCGTCATGCGGATGACGAGCCGTTCTTCGGCGCCGTCTCCGTCGGCGTCGAGCCACGCTTCGGCCAGCACTTCGCCGGCCACCGGCACGGAAACGGAGACGGCCGGGCGGGCGCCGTCGCCGCTTTCGCCTGCCTCGCCGTCTGCGTCCGCATCCGGCCGGAGCGCCGCTGTCGGCCCGTCCTCCGCTCCCGTTCCGGCGGCGACCGTTTCGCTTTTCTCCCGGCCTGCGGCGTCCGGCTGCGCGGCGCCGCCGCCGTCCTGCGTGCAGGCCGCCGCGGCCAGCGCCAGGGCGAGCGCCGCCATGGCGGACAATTTGTACGAGCGTCTTTTTCTTGCATGCATGGTGTGTCACCTGTCTTGGCCGTCTGCGGAAGACGGAACCGGTTTCGTTTTCCAGTTTCTGCAGATATAGACGCTTCCGGGATCCTGAAAGTTTCTCTACGATCGGGTTCCAAAAATGCCGATATAGAAGTCAAGAAGGACAAAGGAGGGATCTCCCGTGAACAGCCCCCTGCTGTTTGTCTTTACCGGCACCGGCGGTTCCGGCCGCAAGACGGTGGCTCACCGGCTCGGCGGGGAATCCGGATGGCGGCACGTCCGCTCCTGCACGGACCGGCCGCCGAGGCGGACGGACCGGCCCGACCGGGATTACCATTACCTGACGCCGGACCAATTCGCCGCGGAACAGGCGGCGGGCGGATTCGTCGAGACGGTGGAAATCGGCGGCTGCCGCTACGGCATCCGGCGGCGGGAACTGGAGGAGGCGCTGGCGGAAGGACGCCACGTCTACCTGATCCTGAACCCGGACGGGGCGGAGACGTTCAAGCGGCTGTACGGCGAACGGGTGATCCGGATTTTCCTGTACGTGGACAAGCGGACGCTGCGGGAACGGCTGGAGGAAAAGGGCGCCGACTACAACGTCATCGAGCGGTATCTGGAATCGTACACGGATGAAGTGACATACCGCAACGCCTGCGAAGTGGTCGTGCAGAATCTGGTCCTGGAGGAGACGCTGGACAGGCTGCGGGAAGCCCTCAAGCCCTGCATGGCCTGACGTCGGCGCGGCGGCACGGCAGGCCGGCATTTCCGCGTACGGCCTGCGGCTTCCCCGCATGCCGCCGCCGGATCCGGTTCCCGGCATCCCGGCGGACCGGCGGCCGGATGCGGGCCGTGTCCCGCGGGCCTTCATTGGCCGGCGGGTCCGGGCGGCCTGTCCCCGGCGAACGCCATGAGCGGCCGCTCTCCGAGGCCGCGCAGGTTGGGCGTGCGGATCAGGACGCGGTGGGGCCTGGCGCGGAGCAGCCGCAGGATCGCCTCCGCCCGATGGCCCTGGTATCCCCCTTTCGCTTCCTCCGGCGCCGGCGGTTCGACGAACACCACGTCCCCCAGCTGAAAAATGGCGCGGATGGCCTTTTCGAAGTCGGGAAAATGATGCAGGACGCTGAGCGCCAGCACGACGTCGTACCGGTTCTTCTTTGCCATGGCGTCCAGTTCGCGGGCAGTGACGGTGCGATGGATGAGCCTGACGCGGGGGTTGCCGTTCAGCTTCATCCACTTGACGATGCCCGGCGACGATTCGATCATGGTGACGTTCGCGTTGAAATCTTCCGCCAGCCGGAACGAAAAGTAGCCGTTCGCGGCGCCGATGTCGAGGACGGAGATGGGCCTGTCAGCCCTATCCGCGGAATAGCCGAGACGACGGAGCTCCTTCCGGATGGCCAGATAGCGTTTTTCGCACTCGCGCTTCCCCTTGGCCACCCGCTTCCCCTTCACCCAGGCATCCTGGTACACGGATATGGTCACCCCCTTTCAGAGCAGGCCGAGCCGTTTGGCTCTTTCCGATCCGTCCAGCCGGAAGTACAGCCGGAACACCTGCTCGGCCTGTTCGGGCGTGTATGTGCCGTTCGCCACCTGGGGCCATTCGAGGATCCGGTCGATGTCGGCCACCCGCGGAAATTTGCGATGGATCCGGGCGACGAACGATTCGATGCCGAGGGCGGCCAGCACGGCGATCCGGTGCTGGCCCGACGTGACGATGAACCGGTACCGCTTGCCGTCTTTCAGGTAGAACCCCCTGATGTAGCCGTCCGGGTACCGGTCGGGTTGATACCCTTCCTGCCGGATTTTTTCGTACAGGTGGCGGCAGCGGGCGTCATGGAAATGGATCGCCCGGGGCGAGAACGGCCCGAAATGCTGCCGGGCGTTGGCCGGCGTGAACGTGACGTCAAGCCACGGCAAGGGCGGCCAGTCGGGCAGTCGGGCGAGTCCGCCGGGCAAGGCCGCCTTGGGGATGCCGGTCATCGCCTCCAGCAGCGAACCGGGTTTGAATCGCTCGAAGTATCGGGCGAGAACGGATTCCATGGGCGGCAGGCCGGGGTTTTTCGCATATTGGCGGAGGAACGCCACGAAATAGTGCCAGCCCGGCGGCGTATAGGCATAGCCGAGGATGTCGCGGCAGACGGAAAGGCGGACGTGGACGAGCGGCGACGCGGCGGCGATCGCTTTGCGTCCTCCTGGAACGGCCAACGGGAACACCCCCTTGCTGCATTCGGAAAAACGGCCATTGTCCGGTACACGGAAAAGGACATGCCGGTTTCGCCGGCATACAGACAAGCTATGAAGGGGCGGGGGGCGGTGAAACGGCGTTTGGACGAGAGGGTGTGAAAAAAGGGCGGCGGATGGAAAACAAAACGCCCGGCCGGTTTTCGAAACCGGTCGGGCGTCATTTGTGCGGCGGGCCGCCGCGATGGGCCGCGTTGCCGGCGCCTCAGCGCGAACGGATTTCCTGGCGCATGAACAGCCGGTAGGAAATGCCGAACAGCACGGCGGAACCGGCCACCAGGAACGTCAGCTGCGGCCACACGAGCAGCAGGCTCTGGCCGAGGGGCAGCGGCGCGTCCAGGGCCAGGGACAGCTGTTCCTGCGTGACGAGGCCGACGCTGCGCACCGACGGGATCATCAGGGTCGTGGTGGCCTCGGTGAACAGCTGGCTCGGCGACAGGCGCTGCAGGAACAGGATCGTCTCCCGGTAGGCGATGTAGTCTTCCAGCGTCGCTCCGCTGCCCGGCAGAAGGGCTTCGGCCAGCAGGTTGATGATCATGCCGAAGAACACGGCAAAGAAAATCCACACCGCGACGCAGATCAGGGCGCTGGTGGCCGGCTGGCGAAGCACGACGGAGAACAGGATCGACAGGTTCAGCCAGAAGGCCGTGTAGACGACGCACAGCAGCAGGAAGCACACCATGCGCAAAAACTCTTCCGGCGTGAACGGAATGCCGATCGTGTACAGCCCGATGCCCATGATGAGAAAACCGAGGGCAAAGTACATGATCGCGATGACCGCGAGCGACGCGAGGAACTTCGCGCTGATGACGTAGTCCCGGTGGATCGGCTGGCTCATCAGGCGGCTCAGGGTGCCCTTGTTGCGCTCCGAGTTGACCGCGTCAAAGCCGAGCATCAGCCCGAGCAGCGGCGCCAGAAAGCCGATGAAGCTGACGAAGGACGGCAGCGTGCCGTTGGACAGCGTGTACAGCCGCAGGAAGACGAAACTTTTGAGCTCGTCGCTGGCCGGGCTGATGGACGCCAGCGCGCTGATGGACGAATACAGCGAACCGGCGGTGGTGAGGAACACGAGCCCGAGCAGGGCGATGAACCGCCAGCTGCGGAAGTGGTCGGACAGCTCCTTCTCGAACATCACCGCAAACGGGTGTTTCGGGCGGTTGCGCCTCGCTTCCGCGCGCTCGCGCAGCCATTTCGGATAAAGGCGGTCCAGCGCGTTTTTCAGCCGTTGTTCAGGCGTGCTTTGCGGTTGCTGCGCTTGCGCCTGCATGCGGATCACCTTCCTCGAAATAGCGGTGATAGATTTCATCCAGCCCGAAGTCTTTCCGGTGGAGATGGGTCAGCACGGCGCCGGCTTCCACCACCGCCTTGGCCAGTTCGCCGGCCATGTCCCGCGAGCAATGGAACACATGCAGGCCTTCCTTTTTCTCGACCCGCACGACGTCCGGCAGCCCGGCGAGCCGGCCGGCAATGGCTTCGGCCTGCTCCAGGGTGCCGCCGGGCACTTCGATGCCGAGCTCGATGGATGTGTACGAATCGACAAAGAGCTGCTGGGCCAAGGTGCGGATGTCGCCTTCCGCCAGCAGCCGGCCTTTCACGAACAGGCCGACCCGGTCGCAGATCGCCTGCATCTGGTGCAGATGATGGCTCGAGATGAGCACGGTGATGCCGTCTTCGCGGCTCAGCCGGCGGATGAGGTCCAGGAGCTCGCGGACCCCTTCCGGGTCGATGCCGAGGGTCGGTTCGTCCAGGATGATCACTTCCGGCCGCTTGATCAGCACGTCGGCGAGGCCGAGGCGCTGCCGCATGCCGCGGGAGTAGGCGCCGGTCCGCTTGTGGGCGGCTTCCTTCAGGCCGACCCGCTCCAGGAGATGCCACGCCCGCTCCTCGGCTTCCCGCTCGCTCATCCCGTTGAGCATGGCGGTGTACATCAGGTTGTCCAGGCCGTCCCGGTCATCGTAAAACCCGACGTCGTCGGGCAAATACCCGACTTTCCGCTTCACTTCCATCGGATAGCGGGTCGAGTCGAGACCGCAGACGGTGGACGTGCCCGACGTCGGTTCCGTCAGGCCCAGCATCATCAGGATGGTCGTCGATTTGCCGGCGCCGTTCGGACCGAGCAGGCCGAAAATTTCACCGGGATGGATGTCCAGGTTGAGGCGGTCCACCGCGGTGAAATCCCCGTACTGTTTGGTCAGGTCCCGCAGTTTGATGATGGGTTCGGCCACGGTTACCTCCTCCCGTATTTACGGAACAGATAGATGATGCCCAGGGCCACGGCGGCGACGATCAGAATGCCGATCCAGCCCCACAGCACCGGCGTCTTGACGCTCATCCGGAGGCTGATGGATTGTTCCACCTGCGAGTTGCCGGCGCGGATGCCCACCACGTAGTCGCCGGCGATCGCCTTGTTGCTCGCCTTGATCGTGGCGGTGATCGTCTTGCTTTCCCCGGCGGGGATGACGATGTTGTCGGTTTGGTCAAAGGTCACTTCCCAGTTGGACGGACGGGTGGAGCTGAGCCGGATGCCTTCCAGGTCGGACGAGCCGGTGTTGCGCAGCACCAGGTTGATTTTCCGCTCCTGGCCGGCGGTGATGTCCGCGCTCAGCAGTTCGTTGTCCGTCGCGAGTTCCATCTTGTAGGTGCCGGTGATGACCGCCTCCAGTTCCACGGTGTCGCCGGTGGTGGCGCTGGCCGCCTCGATCGGGATTTTGTACGTGCCGGCTTCCACGACGATGGCCGGTTTCACGTTGACCGTGATGTTGCTGGTCGCGTTCGGCTCGACGACGACGGAGCTGACGTTCTTGCCGGCGCTGGTGAACGTGACGTCCCATCCGTCGGGCGCCCCGTGGCGCAGCGCATACGTTTGCTGTTCAGCCGTCTTGTTGGCCAGCTTGATCGTGTACGTGAAGCTGGCGTCCGCGGCGCCTTCCAGGTTCGGCTGGTCGCTGGTCAGCTCCGTGCGGAACGTGCCGGCTTCGGTCACGCTCACGACGAGGGGCAGGGACACGCCCTGATTCGTGGCCAGCTGGAAGCGGAAGTCGCCCTTGTCCACCGCCAGCGGCACGGTGACCGACAGGGTCAGGTCCAGGGCGTCACCCGGCTTCACCGCGACTTCGCTCACCAGGTAGCCGCCCGATTTCAGTTCCGTTTCCCAATCGTTGGGAAGGCCGGAAACGGTGAGGCCGATGTGCTGGATGTTTGCCGTGTTGTTGAGCACTTCGACGGAGTAGTTGACGGTCTGTCCCGGGCTTGCCGCCAGTTTGGTCAGGGGCGTGTACAGCTCGATCGGATCCGCCGCCGCGGCGGGAGCCGCCATCGCCAACCCCCCGAGCAGCATGATGACGAGAAGCACGATGCCTTTCTTTTTCCAGTCGCGCATGTCTGGTTACCCTCCCTGAAAAACGTGAATCTCCTTTTTGGACCATCTTGCCAGCCCAAACTTAAAAGAACTTGAAACATTCCTTAAACGAACATTAAAAAGTGCCGGCGGGCGCCCGGCGCATATTTTTCGGCAAGGCGGCCACAATAGGAAAAATATCACGATTGGCGCGCGGGACGCAAACCTTGTGTCCGTCGCCGGTCGAAAAACGGCGGAAAGCGGAAACGGAAGGGAGACGAAGGGCCATGATCCTGTACCGGGCCGCCAAACGCGCGGCATCGGGCCGCAAAATCGGGATGCCGGAAACCGTTCGCGCCGGCGGCGCGGAGGCGGAAAAATGGCTGCTTGAATGGCTGGCCGGCGAAGGCGCCGAAACGCCCGGCGCGGCATCCGGCGGCGAGTCCGCTCCGCAGCCGGCGCAGTGACGGCGCCCGGCCATTCGTCCCAAGCTTCCCTGCCGCGCCGGTTGCCGGGCCCGCCGGCCGCCGATATGCTATAATGCAGTCGGAGGCGAGCGGCCGGCATGAAGATCATCCTGACGACACTGAACGCCAAATACATCCACGCCAACCTCGCGCTGCGATATCTGAAAGCGTATTGCCGGCGCGATTTTGACGTGGACATCGTCGAATATACGATCAAGGACCCGGTGTTGAACATCGTGGGCGACCTGTACGTCCGCAAACCCGACGTGGTCGGCTTTTCCTGCTACATCTGGAACATCGAACAGACGCTGGAGGTCGTCCGGCTGCTGAAAAAAGTGCTGCCGGACGTCGTCGTCGTGCTGGGCGGCCCCGAGGTGTCCTACGACACGGAAGAATGGATGGAGCGGGAGCCGGCCGTCGATTTCATCGTGATGGGCGAAGGGGAGGAGACGTTTCATCACCTGCTGACGGAGCTTTCGGGCAGCCGGAAATTCCACTTCGTGTTCGGCGCCGCGTACCGCAAAGACGGCCGGGTGGTGGTCAACCCGCCGCGGCCGAAGCTGGATTTGAACGACATTCCGTCGCCGCACCGGTTTCCCGAGGATTTGCCCGATCTGGGCAAGCGGATCGTGTATTTCGAAACGAGCCGCGGCTGTCCGTTCAGCTGCCAGTTCTGCCTGTCCAGCATCGAAACGGGCGTCCGCTATTTCGACATCGAACGGTCGAAGGCGGATTTGAAATATTTGATCGACAACGGCGCGAAGCTGATCAAGTTCGTCGACCGCACGTTCAACATCAAGCGGGACTATGCGATGGACATTTTCCGTTTCCTGATCGACCACCACAACGGCTGCGTGTTCCAGTTCGAGATCACGGCGGACATCATGCGGCCGGAAGTGCTCGATTTTCTGGCGGCGCACGCGCCGCCGGGCATCTTCCGGTTCGAGATCGGCGTGCAGTCGACGAACGAACTCACCAATAAGCTGATCCGGCGGCGGCAAAACTTCGCCAAGCTCGCCCGCACGGTGACGAAGATCCGGGAAAGCGGCAAAATCGTCCAGCACCTGGATCTGATCGCCGGCCTGCCGGAGGAAAATTACGAATCGTTCCGCAAAACGTTCAACGACGTGTTCGCGCTCCGGCCGGATGAACTGCAGCTCGGGTTCCTGAAGCTGCTCCGGGGCACCGGGCTCCGGCGGGACGCGGACAAATACGGCTATGTCTACATGGACAAGCCGCCCTACGAAGTGCTGGCCTCGAACGTGCTCCCGTATGGCGACATGATCCGGATCAAGCGGGCGGAAGACGTGCTGGAAAAATACTGGAACGCCCGCCGGATGGACCGGACGGTGACGTACCTCGTCGACCGCGTGTTTCCGTCGGCGTTCGACTTTTTCCAGGCATTCGGGGACTATTGGGAAGCGCGGGGCTGGAACCGGATCGGCCACCAGCTGGAGGATCTGTTCGTCCGGCTTTACGAGTTTCTGGCGCACCGGGGCGTTCCGCAGCTGGACGTGGTCCTCGGCCTGATGAAGCTGGATTATCTTTTGAACCACCGCTTCAAGCCGCGCAAAATCTGGTGGACGTTCGAGCCGGGCAAAAGCGGCCTGCAGGCGCTGATGCGGCTGTTTGCCGAGCGGGCGGAAGAGGTGTCGCCGGAACTGGCCGCCATGGGCCTGTCGGAGCAAGACCTGTACAAGCATGCCGTGGCGGAGCTTTTGCCGTTCGATCTACCGGCGGTGCTGAAGGAGATGCGGATTGGCGACGGACCGGACGGGCCGGCCGGACGCGCGCCGTCCGGTTCGCCATCCGGCTTTCCGGACACGCCGCCGGGACGGTCCCCGTCTGCCGACGGGGACGTCCGCCGGCGCCGCACCGCGCTGCTCGTCGTCTATCCGCCGGACGGCAGCGGCGCGCGCTGGTTTGCCGCCCCGCTGGAGGAGGCCTGACGCGCGGCCTTGCGGGGCGTTTCGCTGTTTCCATTCGCGGCCGCGCGGGATTTTGACGAAGGAGAGGAGCAAACGGGATGCTGAGGCGTTTTTTTGCCTATTACCGGCCGCATTGGCGGCTTTTTCTGTTGGACTTCGGCAGCGCGGTGGTGATGGCGGGGCTGGAGCTGATGTTTCCGCTGGCCACCGCCTGGATCATCGATGAACTCGTGCCGCAGGGCAACTGGCAGTGGATCCTGTATGCCGGCCTCGGCCTGGTGGGGCTGTACCTGGTCTGCACCGGCCTGCAGTTCATCGTCACGTATTTCGGCCACAAACTCGGCCTCAACATTGAAACGGACATGCGCCAGCAGCTGTACGACCATCTGCAGAAGCTGTCCTTCCGTTTTTACGACAACACGAAAACGGGACACCTGATGAGCCGGCTGACGGCCGACCTGTTCGACATCGGGGAATTGGCGCACCACGGCCCGGAGGACCTGTTCATCGTGGCGATGACGCTGGCCGGCTCCTTTTCCATCATGGCGTATCTGAACCTGCCCCTGACGCTCGTCACGCTGATCGCCGTGCCGGTCATCATCTGGCTCATCGCGGTGTGCAACCTGAAAATGGAGAAGGCCTTCACAAACATGTACGAGCGGATCGCCGACGTCAACGCCCGGGTGGAGGACAGCGTGGCGGGCATGCGGGTGGTCCAGTCGTTCACCAACGAAACCCATGAAAAGGCCCGCTTCGCCGTGTTCAACCGCAAACTGCGGGAAGCCAAGCTGCGCGCCTATTTCGTCATGGGGTACGCGCATTCCGCCACCCAGCTGCTCATGCGGGTCATGACGCTCATCGTGCTTCTGTTCGGGGCCTTTTTCGTCATGCGGGGGTCGCTCAGCTACGGGGAACTGGTCGGCTTTTTGCTCATCGCGAACATTTTCGTCAAACCGTTCGAAAAGATCCTCGCGCTGCTGGAAATTTATCCGAAGGGCATGGCCGGCTTCAAGCGGTTCCAGGAGCTGCTGGCGGTGGAGCCGGACGTGGCGGACGCGCCGGATGCGGTCCCCGCCGGCCCGTTCAGGGGCGACATCGAATTCCGCGGCGTGACGTTCGGCTATGACGGGCATCAGAAGGTGCTGGAAGGCATCGACCTGTCGATCCGCGCGGGGGAAACCGTCGCCTTCGTCGGCCCGTCGGGCGCGGGAAAGACAACCCTCGTCAGCCTGATTCCGCGCTATTACGAAATCGACGGCGGAGAAATCCGCATCGACGGGACGGACATCCGCAAGTACACCCTCCGCTCGCTCCGGTCGCAAATCGGCGTGGTGCAGCAGGATGTGTACCTGTTTGCCGGCACGATCCGGGAAAACATCGCCTACGGCAGGCTGGACGCCACGGAGGAGGAAATCTGGGAGTCGGTGCGGCGGGCCCATTTGCTCGAGTTCGTGAAGGGACTGCCGGAGGGGCTCGACACGGAAATCGGGGAGCGGGGCGTCAAGCTGTCCGGCGGGCAGAAGCAGCGGATCGCCATCGCCCGCATGTTTTTGAAAAATCCGCCGATCCTGATTCTGGATGAAGCCACGAGCGCCCTCGACACGGAAACGGAGGCGGCCATCCAGGAAGCGCTGGACGAGCTGTCCGAAGGCCGCACGACGCTGGTGATCGCCCACCGGCTGGCCACGGTGCGCGGCGCGGACCGCATCATCGTCGTGACGGAGGACGGGATCGCCGAGCAGGGGTCGCACGAGGAACTGATGCGGCGGGGCGGCGTTTACGCCCGGCTGAACGCGGCGCAGCTCGTCTGAGTTGCGATGGGGCGGATGGGCAAGGCGTCTGCCGAAAGCAAAAACGCTTCGGATTCCGCGGGGAGCGGAACCCGAAGCGTTTTTTTTGTCCCGGTTGGCGGATGGTCCCGGCAGCCGGATGCCGCCGCCGTCNCGGCAGCCGGCTGCGCAGCACGGTCAGGCGGCCGCTCAGTCCGCAGTCGCCCAGGTTGGCCGGCAGCAGCACGCAATCCCCCGCAGACAGGGGCATGTCCCCGTCCGCCCAGGCGAGGGCGCCTTCGCCTTCCGCCACGATCAGGATCGAGAAGGTGTCCGGGAATGAGCCGATGGTCCACGAGCCGTCCACCAGCGCCTTCTCCGTCACGAAATACGGGCATCGGACCAGCTCCAGCCATTCGTGCGGCCGGTCCAGGTCCGTCCGGGCGTGCCGGGCGCCGGCGTTGTCGAAGTTGATGACGTTCAGCGAGTCTTCGATGTGCAGTTCCCGCGGCTTGCCGTCCAGGCCGGGCCGGTTGTAGTCGTAGATGCGGTATGTCGTGTCGGAATTTTGCTGGATTTCCGCCACGAGCACCCCGGCGCAGAGCGCATGGACGGTGCCCGCCGGGATGAAGAACGTGTCGCCGGGGCGCGCTTCCACGGACTCGAGGGCGTCCATGACGCGGTTTTCCCGGATCGCTTCGGCAAGCGACTCCCGCGTCCAGCCGGGCTTGAGGCCGTAGATGATTTTGGCGCCGGGCCTGGCGTCGAGCACGTACCACATTTCCGTTTTGCCCGGTTCTCCCGGCGGCAGGCCGGCGTAATCGTCGGACGGGTGCACCTGGACGGACAGATCGTCGTTGCAGTCGAGCAGTTTGACCAGCAGGGGGAAGCGCCCGCTTCCCTTCGATTGACCGGCTCTCGCGGAACATTTGGCGCCGAACCATTCCCGGCCGAACGCTTCCCGGACTTCGTCGAATCCTTTGCCGGCCAGTTCGCCGTTGAGCACCGCGCTGACGCCGTTTTGGTGGTCGGCGATCGTCCACGCTTCCCCGATGGGGCCGTCCGGCAGCGCAAAGCCGAAGCGCTCCAGGGCGCGGCCGCCCCACACCCGCTCCTTGAAGGCCGGCCGGAATTTCAGCGGATACGGTTTCATCTCTCCATCATCCTCCGATTGGTTGTGACATGCTCTTTATGGGTTTGGCGCAGGCCGTCGGCGTTCGGCTTCCGCCGGACGGGGAAGCCGACCGTTCTCCCGTCCCTGATTCATGCGCCGCCTTTCGGTTTTCGGCTTTTCTCCACGGCGAGCAGATACGGGCGGTCGGGCTGGCCGAACAGACGGTACTGCAGCACCTGATATCGATCCGGCGGCAGCGAAAGGCACCAGCGTTCCACGGCTTCCGCCTCCTCCCGTCCGCCGGGATGTCCCGGATAAATGACGACGGTGATGACGCCGCCCGGCTTGAGCCACTCGGCCGCGGCATCCAGCGCCTGCAGCGTGGACGGCGGGCGGGTGATGATGCCGGGGTCGCCATGGGGCAGGTAGCCGAGGTTGAACATGACGGCGCCGAGTTTGCCGCGGAGCCGCCCCGGCAGGCATTCCGCCATGCGCGCGTGGTCGGCCAGCATCAGCTCCACGCGCGAAGCGACCGCTTCGCCTTCGGCGGCCAGCCGGGCGCGGGCTCTCTCCAGCGCCTCCGCCTGGATGTCGAAGCCGTACACCTTGCCCGCGGCGCCGACGGCCCGCGCGAGCACGACCGTATCGTTGCCGCCGCCCACCGTGGCGTCGACGGCCGCATCCCCCGGGGCGATCCGTTCTTCCGCCAGCCGGTGGGCCATGCCGAGAACCGACAGAAATCCCACGCGCAATCGTCACCTTTCGCAGGCAAGCATTCCGGCAATCAATCCGACAAGGAATGCAGCAATCAGATCCGGTTCATGCCGGTCAAATCGCATCCAATCGAAAAACGTGATGCATGAAATCCATTTCGTGCACAGCCGGAAATGGATTCAATGCACCCCTTCCGGCCACTTTTTCCCCTGCCACGTGTTCCGTTCGAGCAAACGCCGGTCGATGGCGTTCAGCACTTCCCATTTCTTCAGGCTCCACAGGGGGCCGATCAGGAGCTCGCGGGGCGCGTCGCCCGTCAGCCGGTGGACGATCATGCGCGGCGGCAGAAGCTCCAGCGAATCCACCACCAGGTCGACGTACTCGTCCATTTCCAGAAACCGCACCAGCCCCGCTTCGTACTGCTTCACCATCGGCGTCTTGCGCATCAGGTGGAGCAGGTGGATTTTGATGCCCTGCACATCCATGCGGGCGACGGCGCGCACCGTCTCCAGCATCATGTCCTTCGTCTCCAGCGGCAGGCCGTGGATGATGTGGGTGCACACCCGGATGTTGCGGCGCCGCAGTTTGTCCACCGCTTCGTAATAGCAGGCGGTGTCGTGGGCGCGGTTGATGAGCCGGCTCGTCTCCTCATGGATCGTCTGCAGGCCCATTTCCACCCACAGATAGGTGCGTTCGTTCAGCTCCGCCAGATACTCCACCACGTCGTCCGGCAGGCAGTCCGGCCGGGTGGCGATGGACAGGCCGACGACGCCGGGCTGGGCCAGGATCGTTTCGTAATATTCGCGAAGCACCGAAACGGGTGCGTACGTGTTGGTGTACGCCTGAAAATAGCCGATGTATTTCGCTTCCGGCCATTTTTTGTGCTGCCGGTCGCGCACCTTGTTGAACTGGGTGACGAGGTCGTCCCGCCGGCTGCCGGCGAAGTCGCCGGATCCCCGGGCGCTGCAGAAGGTGCAGCCGCCGATGGCGACGGTGCCGTCCCGGTTCGGGCAGGTAAAGCCGGCGTCGAGCATCACCTTGAACACCTTCCCGCCGAATTGCCGGCGCATTTCGTAATTCCACGTGTGGAACCGCTTGTCGCCCCACATGAGCGGGCCGGCGGCGGAAGCTGCCCGATCGGCTGCCGTTTGCAACGCGCCTTCCTCCTTGCGGCAATCGAGTCTTTTTTCATTTTACATGAAAAAGACGTATTTACAACGCGGACGGAATTGGGCAAAATGAACGGGGCAACCGGCTTTTTCCGGAAATCGGGGCCGACGGCGGACGCGGACGGAAGCGAAACGCGGACGAAAACGGAACGCGGAAATGAGCCGGGCGGGATCACAAAAACGCGATCGAACATCCATGCGCGGACGAAAGCGCGGATGAAAGAAAACGAGGCGGAGGCCGACGGACATGCGGTTGAGGAAGAAAAAGGACGCGAAGGCGATTTTGCAGGAGCAGACGGATCTCGTGGTGCTGGACCCGGCGAAGCTGAAGGGAAACTGGCAGTCGTTCTTCGGCGGCCGGCGGCCGATCCATGCGGAGCTGGGCATGGGGAAGGGACTTTTCATCAGCAAAATGAGCGTCCGGCATCCCGATGTCAATTTTGTCGGCGTGGACCGATACGACGAGCTGATCCGGCGGGCGAGCGTGAAGGCGGACGCCCTCTGGAAGGAGGCGCACGGCCGCCGGCCGGACAACCTGGCCCTTGTGCTGTTCAACGTGGAGCGGCTGACGGAGATGTTTGCCGACGGGGAAGTGGACCGCATCTATCTCAATTTCAGCGATCCATGGCCGAAAAAGCGGCACGTCAAGCGCCGGCTGACCCATCCGCGGTTTCTCGGCATGTATGCCAGGGTGCTGAAGCCGGGCGGCGAGATCCATTTCAAGACGGATTCCGCGGAGCTGTTCGAATACTCGCTGAACACGTTCTCGGATTTCGGGTTCCGGCTGCGGAACATCACCTTCGACCTGCATGCGGGAGGCGTCGGTCCGGACGCCGTGCTGACCGAATACGAACAGAAGTTTGTCGAACAGGGCAAGCCGATCTACCGCTGCGAGGCGCTGCTTGACGGGCGCACGCCCGACTTGCGAATCGAAACACCCGCAAATTCGGCGAACCTGCTATAATAAGGCCATAAGGTTCGTGCTGCAAAACCCGAAGCAAGGGTGGGTGTCGTCCATGTGGCTGATGACCTTGTTTGTTTGCGGCGTCCTGTCGGGCTATGTCCTGTTTCGACAACAGATGCTGCCCGAAGGGCCGGAGCGGCTGCCCGGCGGCCGCCGCCTGTCGGTCATCATTCCGGCGCGCAACGAGGAGGCGAGCTTGCCGCACCTTCTGGAATCGCTCCGGAACCAGACGCTGCAGCCGGATGAAATCATCGTCGTCAACGACGGGTCCAGCGACCGGACGGGCGAAATCGCCCGGCGCTTCGGCGCCCGGGTCATCGACAACACGGCGGTGCCCCCCGGCTGGACGGGCAAAAACTGGGCCGTCTGGACCGGCTACAAGGCGTCGGCGGGCGACCTGCTCGCGTTCATCGACGCCGACGTCCGCCTGTCTCCGAAAGCGCTGTCAGCGGTGGCGGAAGCGTGCCTGACAACCGGCGGGGCCGTCTCCGTCGTTCCCTATCACGACACGGAGCAAATCCACGAAAAAATGGCCATGATCACCAACGTGCTCGGCGCGTTCACGTTCCTGTCCCGGTTCGAGAAGGACAATCCGCACCAGGGGCTGTACGGTCCGATGATCATGGTTTCGCGGGAGCATTACGAGAAGATCGGCGGCCATGCGGCCATCAGCGGGGAAGTGACCGACGACCTGCTGCTCGGCGCCCTTTTCAAGCAGTCGGGCATTCCGGTGGACAACTTCGCCGGCGGCCGGTTGGTCCGCTTCCGGATGTATCCCCGCGGATTCCAGAGCCAGCTGGAAGGCTTCGCCAAAAGCGCCGCCCTCAGCATCCAGAAGCTGCACCCGGCCACGCTTTTCCTGATCGTGCTGTGGCTGGCCGGCCTCGTCGCCAGCCAGGCGGTGTTCCTGTTCCCGGACGGGGCGACCGGCTGGCTGGCCGCGGGCTATCTGCTGTATGCGGCGCAGCTGTGGCATCTGTCGAAATGCGTCGGTTCGTTCCGTCCCTTCGAAATCCTCCACACCCTCCCGCTCATCAGTTTCGCGGCCATGATCCTGTACTCGGTGTACCAGGTGACGGTCAAGCGCGAAGTGGTCTGGAAGGGCCGGCAAATCCAGGTCGGAAGGAAGGGTCGCTGATGGGGTTCTGGGTGTTGGCCGCCTTTTTCTCCGGATCGCTGATGTTTTCCTATTGGCTCGGGCTGCTGGCGCAGCGGGACGTCCGGCAGGTGGGGGACGGCAACCCGGGCGGCATCAACCTGTGGAAAGCCGCCGGCGCCAGGCTCGGCCTTCTCGGCATCGCGCTGGATTTTTCCAAGGGGTACGTGCCGGTTCTGGCCGCCATGTCCGCGGGCTACCGGAGCGGCCATGAACTGGCGCTGATCGCCGCCGCGCCGGTGTTCGGCCACCTGTTCTCGCCGTTCCTGAAATTCAGGGGCGGCAAAGGCATCGCCGTCACCTTCGGCGTCTGGAGCGCGCTGACGGCGTTCCGCGCTTCGCTGGCGCTGGCCGTCACGCTCCTCATCCTGCATGTCCTGTTCCGGAAAATCATCGGCGGGCGGGTGGCGCCGTCGGATGTCGACGGGTTTGAAGTCACCCTCGGAGTCATGCTGCTGCCGGGCTACCTGGTGATGGCCGGCTATCCGTCCGGCATCCTCATGTTCTGGCTTCTCAACTTCCTGCTGATCCTGTACGCGCACCGGCAGCCCGTGGTCCACGTGCTTCGTTATTGGCTTGCCGGCGCGGAGCGGGACGAGGCGTGGATGCTGGAGCGGACGGATGAGGAGAAGGAACGGGGCAAGAGCATCGGCGGCTGACCGCCCCATGTTGACAACTTTGCGGAAACCATGCTATATTGATGTAGTTCAAAGCAGAAGCGCCCGCTTCTCACCTGACCGGCGACCGCCGGCTGGTTGCGTGCAACGGTTTCGCCTTGCGGCCTCCGGCGACATCCGCCTCTTGCGGGGACGGATCGCTCCGCGGCCGCGGAACCCGGCAAACGTAGACGGAATGTGGGCACCTGCTGCCCGCATTTTTTTGTGCCGTCCCGCGGGACGGCGGACCTTCCGCGGAAGGTCCGGGGTTCAAATCATTTGGAGGTGGCCGACCATTAGCAAAGAGCATCAAATCAACGGGGAAATTCGCGCCAGGGAAGTTCGGGTAATCGGGCCGGACGGCGAGCAGATCGGCATCATGCCGCTCAGGGACGCGCTGCAGCGCGCCCAGGATCTGGGGCTTGACCTGGTCAACGTGGCGCCGCAGGCCAAACCGCCGGTCTGCCGCATCATGGACTACGGCAAGTTCCGGTACGAGCAGCAGAAGAAGGAGAAGGAAGCCCGCCGCAACCAGAAGATCATGGACATCAAGGAAGTGCGGTTTTCCGCCAACATCGACGAGCACGATTACCAGGTGAAACTTCGCAGCGTGGTGAAATTTCTGAAGGACCAGGACAAGGTGAAATGCTCGGTCCGTTTCCGTGGGCGCGAAATCGCTCATGCCAACATCGGACAAAGGGTGCTCGAACGCTTGGCCCAGGAGGTCGGCGACCTGGCGGTCGTCGAACGCAAGCCGAAACTGGAAGGCCGCAGCATGATCATGATTTTGACCCCGAAAGACACCAAGTAATGCCGTCAGAACACCATTAGGAGGATTGCCACCATGCCCAAGATGAAAACGAAACGCAGTGCCGCGAAGCGCTTCGGCAAAACCGGCACGGGCAAAATCAAGCGGAATCAGGGATATCGCCGCCACCTGCTGGAGCACAAATCCTCGAAACGCAAGCGCCGCCTGCGCGGCTCCGTCATCATGTCCAAGGGTGACGCCAAACGGACCAAGCAACTGATCGCCTACGTGAAATAACAAACCAGTGACCAATTCGGGAGGTTACCGTCATGGCTAGAGTGAAAGGCGGTTACGTGACTCGCCGCCGCCGCAAGAGAGTCCTGAAACTGGCAAAGGGATACTGGGGTGCGAAGCACCGTTTGTTCAAAAAGGCCAATGAGCAGGTCATGAAATCGCTCATGTACGCGTACCGCGACCGCCGGCAAAGAAAGCGGAATTTCCGCCGCCTGTGGATCGCCCGCATCAATGCGGCCGCGCGGATGAACGGCCTGTCCTACAGCCGGATGATGCACGGCCTGAAGCTGGCCGGCATCAGCATCAACCGCAAAATGCTGGCCGACCTGGCCGTCAACGACCAGAAGTCGTTCAACGACCTGGCCGGCATCGCCAAGGCGAAACTGCAAGCTTAATGCCCGGCGGCCGTCACCGGCCGCACGGAAGACGCCCGCGCGGAACGATTCGGACGTTCCGCGCGGTTTTCGTATTGACGCGTTCGCGGCGGATGATTATAATAGGGGCAATATCATCCGCAATTCCATCATACGGCCGTAACGGCGTTGATGAGGAGAAAGCGCAAGGGCTCTTATGTCCAGAGAGCGCCGGGAACATGCTGGAACCCGCGCCATAATCCCTTGACCGCGACGTCGCCTCGGAGCCGTTGCCTTGAACGGCGGCCGGCACGACGGACCCGGGGCCGCATGGCCTTGCATCCGGACCGGCGACCGCCGCCCAGTAGAAGCAACCGGGTTGGCACACGTTATCGTGCTTCAGGTGAAGACGGCGCCCGATCCGCCGCTTTCCGGGCGTGCGCGTCTTTATCCTGGCGAGGCCTGTTGCCGCGAGGCGCAGGCGAATGGTGGGTGGTACCACGAAAGGAAACCTCTTTCGTCCCGCGTTTGTCGGGATGACGGAGGTTTTTTTAGTTCATGCGAGGAGGTATCGGTAGCGATGGGCGCGAACAGCTCTGCCCTGCTCACGGAACAGTTGAGGGAACAACTGCTGAAACCGGATGTCATCAACGGCTCGGAAATTTTGCTCCGCTGTCTGCTCCTGGAGGGGGTGGATACGGTATTCGGCTACCCGGGCGGCGCGGTGCTTTACATCTATGACGCCATGTACGGCAATCCGCATTTCAAGCATCTGCTCACCCGCCACGAACAGGGCGCCATCCATGCGGCGGACGGCTACGCCCGCTCGACGGGGAAAACCGGCGTCTGCATCGCCACGAGCGGCCCGGGCGCGACCAACCTGGTGACCGGCATCGCCACCGCCTACATGGATTCGGTGCCGCTGGTGGTCATCACCGGCAACGTGCCGCTGCCGGCCATCGGCACCGACGCGTTCCAGGAAGCGGACATCACCGGCATTACGCTGCCGATCACCAAGCACAGCTATTTCGTGCGGGACGTCCGGGATTTGCCGCGCATCATCAAGGAGGCGTTCCACATCGCCTCGACCGGGCGCAAGGGACCGGTGCTGATCGACATTCCGAAGGACGTGTCCGCCCAGACGACGACGTTCTACTATCCGGAGACCGTCAACCTGCGCGGCTACAATCCGACGGTCATGCCGAACCGGCTGCAGGTGGAAAAAATGCTCAAAGCCATCGAGCAGTCGGAGCGGCCGATGATCCTCGCCGGCGGCGGGGTCGTCTATGCCGACGCCAGCCGGGAGCTGGTGGAGTTCGCGGAGAAGGCCCGCATTCCGGTGACGACGACGCTGCTTGGCATCAGCGGATTCCCGAGCGGCCATCCGCTGTGGACGGGCATGCCCGGCATGCACGGCACCTACGCGTCGAACATGGCGCTGCAAAACTGCGATCTCTTGATCGCCATCGGCGCGCGGTTTGACGACCGGGTGACGATGAAGCTGAACGGCTTTCTGCCGAAGGTCAAGACGATCGTCCACATCGACGTGGACCCGGCGGAAATCGGCAAAAACGTGCCGGTGGACATTCCGTGCGTCGGCGACGTCAAGAACGTGCTGCAGCTGGCGCTGCCGAAAGTGAAACCGGCGCGTTCCGGCGACTGGATCCGGCAGGTGGACGCCTGGAAGGCGGAACGCCCGCTCCGCTACAAGGATTCGGACACGGAACTGAAGCCGCAATGGGTCATCGAGATGATCAGCGACACGACGCAGGGCGACGCGATCGTCACCACCGACGTCGGCCAGCACCAGATGTGGGTGGCCCAGTTCTACAAATTCAAGCACCCGCGCTCGCTGATCACGTCCGGCGGCCTCGGCACGATGGGCTTCGGCTTCCCTTCGGCCATCGGCGCCCAGGTGGCCCATCCCGACAAGCTGGTCATTTCCATCAACGGCGACGGAGGCATGCAGATGTGCGCCCAGGAGCTGGCCGTCTGCGCCATCAACAACATTCCCGTCAAAATCGCCGTCATCAACAACCAGGTGCTCGGCATGGTGCGGCAATGGCAGGAAATCATCTATGACCAGCGCTACAGCCACATCGACCTTGCCGGCAGCCCCGACTTCGTCAAGCTGGCCGAAGCCTACGGCATCAAAGGCCTGCGCGCGACGAACAAGGAAGAGGCGCGGCGCGCCTGGAAAGAGGCGCTGGAACATCCCGGCCCGGTGCTCATCGACTTCGTGGTGTCCAAGGAAGAAAACGTGTATCCGATGGTCACCCAGGGGAACACGATCAGCGACATGATCTTTGGAGATGAGGCATGATGGAACAGAAACACACGTTGTCGGTGCTCGTGAACAACCAGCCCGGCGTCCTGCAGCGGGTGGCCGGCCTGTTCGGCCGGCGCGGCTTCAACATCGACAGCATCACCGTCGGACCGTGCGAGGAACCCGGGCTGTCCCGCATGATCATCGTGTCCACCGGCGATTCGCGGACGCTGGAGCAAATCCAGAAGCAGCTGTACAAGCTCATCGACGTCATCAAGGTCATCGACCTCAGCTCCAAACCGATGGTGGCCCGGGAGCTGGCGCTCATCCAGGTGAACGCGGAACCGGCGGTCCGCCCCGAAATTCTCGGCGTCGTGGAAACGTTCCGGGCCTCGGTGGTGGACATCGGGCCGACGACGATGATCATCCAGGCGGTCGGCGATTCGTCGAAGATCGACGCCATCACCGAGCTGCTCAAACCGTACGGCATCCGGGAACTGACGCGGACGGGCGCGACGGCGATGGTTCGGGGCATGGCAAAATAGCGGAAGGCCGGGCCGGGCGGACGGAACCGGCAGACCGCGGCGGAAGCGGCGTTCGCCGAACGCGCGAATTTGCGCGGGACGCGCTTGAAATGGATGCCAAAGGGTGGCAATATGATAGGGACAGGCATGACCCGCCGAGCGACGCCATGCGCAAATCCATGCGAAAACCAACAGAAAACGGAGGAAAATCGACAATGGCAGTGACGCTGTATTACGAAAAAGACGCGGACTTGAACGTGCTGAAGGGCAAAACGATCGCCGTCATCGGCTACGGCAGCCAGGGCCACGCCCAGGCGCAAAACCTGCGGGACAGCGGCCTGAACGTCATCATCGGCCTCAGGCCCGGAAAGTCGTTCGACAAGGCCAGGGAGGACGGTTTCGAGGTCCTTTCCGTGGCCGAAGCGACGAGCCGCGCCGACGTCGTGCAAATTCTGATGCCGGACGAAATCCAGGCGGCCGTGTACCGGGAGTCGATCGCGCCGAATTTGAAGAAGGGCGCGGCCCTCATGTTTTCCCACGGCTTCAACATCCATTTCGGCCAAATCGTGCCGCCGAAGGACGTGGACGTGCTGCTCGTGGCGCCGAAATCGCCGGGCCATCTGGTGCGCCGCACGTACATGGAAGGGTTCGGCGTGCCGGGCCTGATCGCCGTCGAACAGGATGCCACCGGCAACGCCAAAGCCATCGGCCTGGCCTACGCGAAGGGCATCGGCTGCACCCGCGCCGGCGTCATCGAAACGACGTTCAAGGAAGAGACGGAAACCGACCTGTTCGGCGAACAGGCGGTGCTGTGCGGCGGCGTCAGCGCCCTGATCAAGGCCGGGTTCGAAACGCTGGTGGAAGCCGGCTATGCCCCGGAAATGGCCTATTTCGAGTGCCTGCATGAAATGAAGCTGATCGTCGACCTGATCTACGAAGGCGGCCTGGCGGCCATGCGCGATTCCATCAGCAACACGGCGGAATACGGCGACTATGTCACCGGCCCGCGCATCATCACCGAGGAAACGAAGGCGGAAATGCGCCGCGTGCTGCAGGAAATCCAGAACGGCACCTTCGCCCGCAACTTCATCCTGGAAAACCAGGCCAACCGTCCGTTCCTGACGTCGATGCGCCGAAACGAGGCGAACCATCTGATCGAGCAGGTCGGGCGCGAATTGCGCGGCCTGATGCACTGGATCAAGAAGTAACCGCATGCAAAATCCGGCAAAGCCCCGGGAGCGATCCCGGGGCTTTTTCGTTCGCAAGAAAGGGTTTGCGCATCTTTGCCATTGTGTGATTTAATGAATGGTAAGCATCGCGCGTGCGGGAACGGCGGGCGCCTTGCGCGCGTTTCCGGCCGGGCCCGAGAGCATTCATGGGGGTTGGATTGGAGCCAATGCGGAAAATCTACATATTCGACACCACCTTGCGCGACGGAGAACAGTCGCCGGGCGTCAACCTGAACGCCCAGGAGAAAGTGGAAATCGCCCTGCAGCTGGAGAAGCTGCGGGTGGACCGGATCGAGGCCGGCTTTCCCGCGGCGTCGCCGGGCGACCTGGCGGCGGTGAACGCCGTGGCGAAAGCCGTCAAAAACGCGACGATCATCGGATTGTCCCGTTCCCGCGTGCAGGACATCGACGCCGTTCGCGAAGCGCTGAAAGACGCGGAGGACCCCTGCATCCACCTGTTCCTCGCCACGAGCCCGATTCACCGCCAATACAAGCTGCGCATGACGAAGGAACAGGTGCTGGAGACGGCGGAAGCCGCCATCCGCTATGCGAAGAAATACTTCGGCAAAATCGAGTTTTCCCCGGAAGACGCCGGCCGCACGGAGCTCGATTTCCTGTGCGAAGTGACGGCGATGGCCATCCGCGCCGGCGCCACCGTGGTCAACATTCCCGATACGGTGGGGTATTTGACGCCGAGCGAATTCGGCAACATTTTCAAGGTGCTGCGGGAAACGGTGCCCGGCATCGAGAAGATCCAGCTCTCCGCCCACTGCCACGATGACCTCGGCATGGCCACGGCCAATTCGCTGGCGGCCATCCTGAACGGCGCGGACCAGATCGAGGGGACGATCAACGGCATCGGCGAGCGGGCCGGCAACACGGCCATCGAGGAAGTGGCGCTGGCGCTGGAGACGCGGCAGGATTATTTCCAGGCGAAAACCGGCCTCGAGCTGACCGAAATCTACAAGACGAGCCGCCTCGTCAGCAAGCTGACCGGCATGCCGGTGCCCGGCAACAAGGCGATCGTCGGCGCCAACGCCTTCGCCCACGAATCCGGCATCCACCAGGACGGCATGCTGAAGGAAAAATCGACCTACGAAATCATCCGGCCGGAGACGATCGGCCTGAAGGCGAGCAAGCTGGTGCTGGGCAAGCATTCCGGCCGCCACGCGTTCCGCGAGAAGCTGGCGGATCTCGGGTACGACAATCTGACGGAAGAGCAGATCAACACCGCCTTCGCCAAGTTCAAGGATATCGCCGACCGGAAAAAGCACGTGACGGACGACGACATCCGCGCCCTGATCGAGGAAAAGTGGATCACCGCGCCGGAAGTGTTCCGCCTCGAAGGCATCGACGTCCGCTTCGCCAGCCGGGAAAAACCGTCCGCCACGGTCCGGCTGCGCCGCGACGACGGCGAGCTGATCGAAGTGACGGCCAGCGGCAACGGGTCCGTCGATTCGCTGTACAGGGCCATTGAAGAGGCGACGGGCGAACAGGCGGAACTGGACGATTACGGCATCAAATCCGTGTCCCAGGGCACCGACGCCCTCGGCGAAGTGCACGTGACGCTGAAGCGGGAAGACATGTCCGTGCAGGGCCGCGGCGTGAGCACGGACATTCTGGAAGCGAGCGCCCTGGCCTACGTGGACGCCATCAACCGGCTGATCGAAAAGCGCAAGGCGCCCGCCAAGTCCGACCGCGGCAACATGAGCCTCATTTGAGCGCCGCATGAAACGAAACACGACCGCATGACCGAAAATCCCCCTGCCAGGCAGGCCGTGCGCCTGCGGCAGGGGGATTTTTCTTGTTCGATTCGCGGAATCATCCGCGCCGGCATGGGGAAGAGTGAAGGGGACTCGCATCTTGACATTGGGCGAATAATGGACTAAAATGAAGCATATATAAATTTTATAGTAAATAAATTTATTAAAGCATTTGGAGGAATTCCAATGGCCAAAACGAAATGGGCCCTCGATCCGACCCACAGCCACATCGAGTTCACGGTGCGCCACATGATGTTCGCGAAGGTGAAAGGCGCGTTCAATTCGTTCAGCGCGGAAATCGAGGCGGATCCCGAGGATCTGTCGGATGCCAGCGTCACGTTCACCATCGACGCCGCCAGCGTGGACACCAACAACGGCGACCGGGACGCGCACCTGCGTTCCGCCGATTTCTTCGACGTGGAGCATCACCCGAACATCGTGTTCGCGGCCAAATCGTTCAAAAAAACCGGCGACAACGAGTACGACGTCACCGGGGATCTGACGATCCGCGGCGTCACCCGGGAAGAAACGTTCAAACTGACGTACAACGGTTCCGGCAAGGATCCGTGGGGGAACGTGAAGGCCGGCTTCAGCGCCGAGGGCACCATCAACCGCACCCATTACGGCCTCACCTGGAACGCCGTGCTGGAAGCCGGCGGCGTGCTGGTGGGGGATGAAATCAAAGTTTCCATGGAAGTCCAGGCGGTGCAGCAAGCCTGACCCTTGGGCCGCGATCGTTCGGTCTTTCCGTCCCCGGACGGCATCTTCCGCAAAAGACCGGACATTCTCCTCCCGGGCCGTTTTCCCCTCCGCTTTCAGCGGGGCGGGGAAACGGTCTTTTTTTGTATTTGGCGTGAACCGCACGCGACGGATTCCGGGGGCACATAATTTGGCGCGATCAGGAAAAAATAAGCCCATTCGCCCAATCACGCCAGATGTCACCACCATAATCCATCACCTTGCAGAACTTCGGGAGGATGCATGATCGCGAGCGCCGAACGACTCAGGGAAAAAGCGCATGAACTTGCCTTGACGCACCGGCCGTACCATTCGAAGGCGCCGTCCGCCGGGCTTCGGCGGATGGCGGAAGCGGATGCCAGGGCGATTCGGCGGTACCTGGAGGAGATGGCCGGCTGCCGGAACGGTTGCGCCGAGCCGGCGGAAGAATGGCTGAAGGACCATGCGGAATTCATCCTGGAACAGGCGGAGCTGGCGGCAGACTCCATCCGGGACGCGAAACTGGACCGGCTGCCCCGCCTCAGGGGCAGCCGCCGGCATCGCGTGTTCGCGCTGTGCGAGGCCTATCTGGAATTGACGGACGGCGAACTGGACTGGAACGCGTTCCGCGGATTTTTGAACGCCTACCAGGAAATTGCCGTTCTCTCCATGGCGGAAATCTGGATGATGCCGATCGGCCTCCGCCACGGGCTGATCCGGCGTCTCAAATCGTTGATGGAAGCGATCCGGGAGCGGCGGGAGGAATGCACGGCCGTCGTCCGGCTGCTCGAGCGGCTGGAGCCGGCCGGGACGGATGCCGCGGCGCTGGCCCGGGCGCTGGAAGAAGCGGGGCGGGACGTGCCGCTTTCCGGCGCGTTCGCCGCCCACTTGATCCGGCATTTGCGGGAGTGGACGGGCGACGGCGCCGCCGTCCGGGAATGGCTGTCCTGCAAATTCGAAGGCGGGACGGAAGGCTTTGACCGCATCGTATCCAGCGAATACAGGCTGCAGAGCGCCGCGCACGAATCCGCCGGCCGGATCATCGGCAGCCTGCGCCTGATGCTTCGCTGGGACTGGCGCAGCCATTTTGCCGAAATCAGCACCACGGAGCGGACGCTCTGCCGGGATCCGGCCGGGGACTACCCCCGGCTGGATCATGCCAGCCGGGATTTGCTGCGGCTGTCGGTGGAAAAACTGGCCCGGCGCTTCCGCGTGCCGGAAAACCTTGTGGCCGAGCATGCCGTTGCCCTGGCCGAAGAAGCAAGACGGCGGCTGGCCGCTGCAGGCGGGACGGACGAAAGATCCGGCCCGCATGCGGATGTCCGCGGCGCGGAAGCGGCGGGCGCGAAGGAGGCCGCATGGCCTCGGCAAGCGTTTCTTTTTTACTACCTGCTGGAGCCGAAAGGCATCGAGGCGCTGGGCCGGAGCCTGCGGTCGTGCGGGGTGACGCGGCGCAGGGCGGTCCATTGGCTGCGGAAGCGGCCGACGCTCTCCTACTTTGGCTGGACCGGCTTTTTTTTCGCTGCCGCCGCCATCGGTCTGGCCGCCTGGACGGGGCAATGGGACGTCCCGTCCTTCGCCGGCCCGGCGGCGCCCGGCGGGGAGGGAACCGGCGGCCTGTTCCGGGGATTCGGGCTTGCCGGGGAAGCGGCCGGTGCAACCGGCCCGTCCGGGAACATGGCCGGTCTGCCGGGCGGCGCGGCCGGCGGGTGGACGCAGGTTCTTTGGCAGCTGGCGGCCGCCCTTCTGCTGGCCTTCCCCGCGGCGGAGCTGGCCGTCACCCTGACGCACGGATTGATCGGGCTTTTCTGCAAAACGTCGCCGCTTTTGAAATATGACTTTTCGGAGGGCATTCCGCCCGATGCCGCCACCGTCGTGACCGTGCCGGTGGTGCTGGCAAGCCCCGAAGAGGCGCGGGAGATGGCGGACCGCCTGGAGATGCATTTTCTGGCCAACCGAAGTCCGAATCTCCATTTCGCCCTGCTGGCCGATTTGCCCGATGCGGACGCGGAACGGATGCCGGGCGACGAGGCCGTCATGGCGGAAGCCGTCAGGCGGATCCGGCAGCTGAACGAACGGTACCCGCACCGCCCGTTTCACCTCTATTTCCGCCGCCGGACGTGGAACGGATCGGAAGGAAAATGGATGGGCTGGGAACGCAAGCGGGGCAAGCTGGTGGAGTTCATGGCGTTTGCCCGCGGCCTGCAGGATCCGCAATTTGCCGCCATGGAGGGGGATGCCGGTTTTCTGCGCGGCGTCCGGTACGTGATTACGGTGGACGCCGACACGGAATTGCCGCCGGAAAGCGCGCAGCGCATGGTCGGCGCGATGCATCTGCCCTACAACCGGCCGCGGCTGAACCGGGAGCGGACGCGGGTGGTGGAAGGGCATGCGGTGATGCAGCCGCGCATCGGCATCCGCCACGAAACGGCGCTCCGGTCGAGGCTGGCGTATCTGTGGTCGCGGGAAACCGGCGTCGATCCGTACGCCTTCGCCGTTTCCGATCCGTACCAGGATCTGTTCGGACACGGCATCTATGTCGGGAAGGGCATTCTGGACCTGGACCTGTTTGTCGAACTGACGGCCGAACGGATTCCCGAAAACCGGGTGCTCAGCCACGATTTGCTGGAAGGCGGATTTTTGCGCACCGGCCTTCTGTCGGACATCCTGCTCGTCGACGGCATGCCGGGGTCGTTCCACGCCCACCAGAAACGGCTGCACCGCTGGGTGCGGGGAGACTGGCAGCTTCTCCTGTGGCTTCTCCCGAAAAACCGGGACCGGTCGGGCACCCGGCGGAAAGTGGACCTGCCCGCCATCGTGCGGTGGCAAATCCTCGACAATCTGCGGCGCAGCCTGATGGCGCCGGCGCTCATGCTGGCGCTTCTGCTCGGATATGCCGGTTTGCCGGGATCGCCCGCCGCGTGGCTGGCCGTCGTGCTGGTCTCCGTTTTTCTGCCCGTGCTGCGGCAGCTGGCGGCCGGCAACTGGCGCGGATCGGGACTGACCGCCGCCCAGTGCCTGCTCGCCCTTGTCACGCTGCCGTACCAGGCGGTGCTGATGGCCGATGCGATCCTGCGCACGCTGTACCGGCTGCTCATTTCCCGCCGGCATCTGCTCGAATGGGTCAGCATGGCGGAAGTGGAACGCCGGCACGCCAAACGGCGCGTGCCGCCGCTGGCCGGCATGGCGGGCGGCATGCTGCTGGCTGTGCTTCTTGCCATGGCTGCCATGCTGGGGGACGGCGGGCCGTTTGCCTTCGTCTCCGGTTTTGCGCTGGCGCTGTCGTGGCTGGCCGCTCCCCTTGCGATCCGCCTCCTGGACCGGCCGATGGCCGATCCGCGAATCCCGGCTTCGTTCAGCGAGGAGGACAAAGAAGCGCTGCGCAGGCTGGCCGCCGACATCTGGTCGTTCTTCGAGCGGTATGTGACGGAAGACGACCATTGGCTGCCGCCGGACAACGTGCAGCTGGATCCGCCGAAGGGCGTCGCCCGTCGCACAAGCCCGACCAACATCGGCCTCTACATGGCGTGCGTCATGGCCGCCCGCGACTTCGGGTTCATCGGCAGGCGGGAAGCCGTCTGGCGGCTCGGCCGGACCCTGGAAACGATGGAGCGGATGGAAAAGTGGGAAGGGCATCTGTACAACTGGTACGACACGGAGACGCTGGCGCCCCTGCCGCAGCGGTATGTGTCCACCGTCGATTCGGGCAACCTGGTGGTCAGCCTGATGGCGGTCCGCCAGGGCGTGAGGGAATGGCTGGAGCAGGAGGAGGAAGCGGGAGGGGAAGACGCCGGCGCCAGGACCTGGCGGGAAGAGGCCGAGCGGCTGGCGGAACGCCTTGATGCGTTCATCGCGGGCACCAATTTCCGGCCGCTTTACGATCATGCCGCCCGCCTGTTTTCCCTCGGCCATTTTCCGGACCGCGGAAGGCGGGATCCGATCCTGTACGACCTTCTGGCGTCCGAGGCGCGGATGGCGAGTTTTGCCGCCATCGCCCTCGGCCAGGTTTCCGTCGCCCACTGGCACGCCCTCGGCCGTTCGCTGGCGGAAGTCGGCGGCCGGCCGATGCTCCTGTCCTGGTCCGGTACGATGTTCGAATACTTGATGCCGTGGCTGTTCATGCGCACCTGGCGCAATACGATCTGGGACAGCACCTACCGGGCGGCCGTGGCCGGCCAGTTGGCCCACGCCCGCCGGCACGGCGTGCCGCTCGGCGTGTCCGAGTCGGGGTATTACGCCTTCGACGAACAGATGAATTATCAATACCAGGCGTTCGGCGTGCCGGAAATCGGTTTCCGGAAAGGGATGGAAACGGATCTGGTCACGGCGCCCTACGCCGCCGTCCTGGCGTTGCCGTACGCCGGAAAGCACGCCATGGAAGCCCTCCGGCATTTCGAGCGGCTGGGCGCCCGGGGGCGGTACGGCTTCTACGAGGCCGTCGACCACACGAAACGCCGGCTTCCGGAAGGCCGGACCCACATGGTCGTCACCAGCTACATGGCCCACCACCAGGGCATGAGTCTGCTGGCCCTGGCCAATCTGCTCTTGCCGAGAACGGTCGTCGACCGGTTTCATGAAAACAAGGAAGTGAAGGCGGCGGAACTGCTGCTGCAGGAGCGCATTCCGGCCAGGCCGAAATTCGTGCGCCGCAAGCCTTCGGCCATCTGCCGCCGGGAGCCGGCCGCCGCGCCGCAGGGGGCGGACCGGATGCTGGTCCGGGAACGCCTGGCGAGGCCGGAGGTGCATCTGGTCGGCGGCGGGCGCTTTGCCGTCATGGTCACGGCCGCCGGCGGCGGATACAGCATGTTCGACGGCCGGGCGGTGACCCGATGGAAGCCGGATCCGGCCATGGAAGCTTGCGGCCTCGTCTTCTACATCCGGGATTCCGGCGAAAACCGGGTCTGGTCGCCGTGTCTGCTGCCGGCGAAAGCGCCCGCCGACGACGTGCGCATCCGGTTTGCCCCCGATGCGGCCGAGTTTTCCCGGGTGGTCGGGGACATCCGGAGCGACATGACGGTTTGCGCGGCGCCCGACGGGCATGCGGAAATCCGCCGGCTGGTGCTGGCCAACCGGGGCGGCCGCCGCCGCGTGCTGGAAGTGACTGCCTTCCAGGAGCTGGCGCTGGCGGAACCGGCGGCGTTCGACGCCCATCCGGCGTTCAACAGGCTGTTCGTGCGGACGGAATACGTGCCGGAAATCGACGGGCTGGCCGCCGTCCGCAGGCCGAGGGAACCCGGCGGCAGGGAGCTGTGGGCGGTGTTCGGCCTGTATGCGGAAGGGGAGCGGGAAGCGGAGGCGGAATTCGAAACGGACCGGGCGGCCTTCATCGGCCGCGGCCGTTCCATGGACGATCCGAAAGGGCTCCGCGAGCGGCTGAAGGGCGCGACGGGGGCGGTGGCGGACCCGGCTTTCGTCATCCGCCGCACGGTGGCGCTCGAACCCGGCGAATCGGTGACGCTCGTCGCCGTGACGGCGGCCGCCGAAGAGAAGGAGCCGGCGCTGGAGGCGGTGCGCCGGTACGGATCGGCCAGGGGCGCGGAGCAGGCCCTGTCGCTCGCCTGGCACCGCAGCCAGACGGAGCTCCGCCAGCTGCGGCTGACGCCGGGGGACGCGATATTGGCCCAAAGGCTGGCCGGCCTTCTCCTGTACCCGCCGGAGCCGGACGGCGAGAAAAGGCGGCTTGTTGCCGAGAACGCCCTCGGACCGTCCGGCCTGTGGCCGCTCGGCATTTCCGGCGACAAGCCCGTCGTGGTGCTGCTCGTGCCCGACCGGGTCCATCTTCCCTTTGCCCGCAGGCTGATGGCCCTTCACGAGTATTTGCGGCTCCGGCAGCTGCACTTTGACCTTGTCGTGCTGTACGGTACCGAAGGCGGCTACGTGCAGGAACTGCGGGATGCCCTGCACCGGGAAGCGGAACACGGCGTGGAGCGGTTCGGCGCGCCGGCGGCGGGCATCCATCTGCTGGATCCCGCCCGGCTGTCCGAAGACCAGCGCAGGCTGCTTTTGGCGAAAGCCCGCCTCGTGCTCCGGGCGGACGGCGCGAGCCTGGGGGCGCAATTGCGGAAGGCGCAGGAAGCGGGGGCGGGCGGTGCCCGTCCGCAAGAGACGGACGTACGTCCCGCCGGGTCCGCCGCGGCCGTCGCCGGCGGGGCGGACGGTGCACGGGCAGCCGGCGCGGGTTCGCCCGCCGCCATAGCCGCCGGAACGGATTCGGGCGGCGTCCGGTCCGGCCCGCGCGGGCATGCCGGACCCGCCGCGGCGCCCGCCGGCGCCGTCCGTCCGGATGCGGCGCAGCGCGGCCGCGAAGACCTGCTCTTCTTCAACGGCTACGGCGGGTTCACCCGCGACGGAACGGAATACCGGATTCTGGCCGGCGGCGGCAGGCAGGTGCCCGCGCCCTGGATCAACGTCATCGCCAATCCGTCGTTTGGCTGCATCGTGTCGGAGCGGGGCACCGGGTACACGTGGTGGAGAAACAGCCGGGAATTCAAATTGACGACGTGGTCCAATGACCCCGTGCTGGATCCGCCCGGCGAAGCCTGGTGGATCCGCGACGAGGAAAGCGGCGCCTTCTGGCAGCCGGCCGTGGCGGATGGCGGGCGCCATCCGGCCGTCACCGTCACCCACGGCTGGGGGTATACGGCGTTCGTGGGCGAGGCGGAAGGCATCGCCCACGAGATGACGGTGTCCGTCGCGCCCGACGATCCGGTGAAAATCATCCGGCTTGCGCTCAAGAACGGAAGCGGCCGCCGGCGGCGGCTGTCGGTCACCGGTTTTGCCGAATGGGTGCTCGGCGTCCGGCGGGAAGATGCCGGTCCGTTCCTCGTGACGGAATGGGACGGGGAAGCGAAGGCGCTCCTCGTCCGCAACATGCACCAGGACACGTTCCGCGGCGCCGTCGCCTTCCTGGCCGTTCTTCCGGCTCCGGACGACCGGTCCGGCGACCGATCCGCCCCGGCGGAACCGGCGGATTGGTCATGGACGGGCGACCGGTTCGCATTTATCGGCCGGCACGGCGATGCCGCCCGGCCGGCGGCGATGGACGCCGTGCGCCTGGACGGCCGCACGGGCAGCGCCGCCGATCCGTGCGGCGCCGTCCGCGCCGCCTTCACCCTGGAAGCGGGCGAGTCCCGCGACGTGTTCATCCTGCTCGGCTGCGAAACGACGCACGGACGGGTCCGGGCGCTCCTTTCCCGCCTGGCCGATCCGGCAAACGCCCGCCGGCTCATGGAGGAGACGCGGGCCCGGTGGCGGGAACTGGCTGGCCGGGTGCAGGTGGCCACGCCGAATCTTGAGACGGACCTGCTCCTCAACGGCTGGCTGCTCGTCCAGACCCTCGGCTGCCGGCTGTGGGCGCGGACGGCGTTTTACCAGGCGGGGGGCGCCTACGGTTTCCGCGACCAGCTGCAGGACTCGCTGGCCCTGCTTCATGCCGCGCCGGAGCTGACGCGGCGGCAAATTGTGTTGCACGCGTCCCGCCAGTACGAGGAAGGGGACGTGCAGCACTGGTGGCATGCGGAAACGGACAGCGGCATCCGCACCCGGTTTTCCGACGACCTGCTCTGGCTGCCCTATGCCGTTTCCGTCTACGTGGAGCATACGGGCGACCGGTCCATCCTGGAGGAGACGGCGCCGTATCTGCAAAGCGCGCCTCTGGACGCCGGGGAACATGAACGATATGAACGGGCGGCGGCGTCCGGACGGACCGGCACGGTCTATGAACACGCATGCCGGGCCATCGACCTCGCCCTTTCCCGGAAGGGGGAGCACGGCCTGCCCCTGATCGGGACGGGCGACTGGAACGACGGCATGAGCATGGTGGGCGACAAGGGGCGCGGCGTCAGCGTGTGGCTCGGGTTTTTCCTGCATGACGTGCTACGCCGGTTCGAGCCGTTGGCCCGCTTGATGGGCGAGCCCGGCCGGGCCGACCGGTACGCCGAAGAACGCCGGCGGCTCCGGGAGGCGCTGAACGGCCCCGCCTGGGACGGCGCCTGGTACCGCCGGGCGATGACCGACGAGGGCGAATGGCTGGGCACCGCCGCCGGCCGCGAATGCCGCATCGATGCCATCGCCCAGTCCTGGTCCGTCATCTCCGGCGCCGGGGACGACGGCAAACGCCGCCAGGCGATGGAATCGCTGGACCGCGAACTGGTGGACCGGGATCTGGCCCTGATCCGGCTCTTGGCGCCCCCCTTCGAGCATACGGACCCGAGCCCGGGATACATCCAGGGCTATCCGCCGGGCATCCGCGAGAACGGGGCGCAATATACCCACGGCGTTTTGTGGAGCGTGCTGGCCTGGTGCGAGCTCGGCCGGGGCGACCGGGCCTTCGAGCTGTACCGGATGCTGAACCCGGTCAACCATGCCCGGACGGAAAGCGAGGTCCGGCGATACGGCGGCGAACCGTACGTCATGGCCGCGGACGTGTATACCGGCGAGCCGCACGCCGGCCGCGCCGGGTGGACCTGGTACACGGGAGCGGCGGGCTGGATGTACCGGATCGGGCTGGAGGCGATTCTCGGCATCCGCATGAAAGACGGCAAGCTTCTCGTCCGCCCCTGCATTCCGCCGGATTGGCCGGGCTACTCGGTGCGCTGCCGGATCGGAAGCAGCCTGTGGCGGATCGACGTGCACAACCCGGACCGGCGCATGACGGGCATCCGCCGGATGGTCATCGACGGGGAAGATGCGCGTCTGGACGGCCGCGAACGGGAGGAGGAAGTGCTGTTGAACGTGCGGGATGACGGCAACACCCACCAGGTGGAGCTGTGGATGTGAGGCGATTCCCGGGCGCCCGCCGGCGGCGTCCGGGATTTCCTTTTTCGAAACGGCAGCCCATAGGAAAAACCAATTGAAACGATAACTTTTATATCTTTGTCTTTCGACACCGGGCTGTGGTAAAAAAAGAGTGTCAGGATTGCCGAGATCGCAATGAGGAGTTGAATGGCGTTGACGGTCAAGAAGATCGCGGTCCTCGCCGGCGACGGCATCGGACCGGAAGTGGTCGCGGAAGCGGAAAAGGTGCTGAAACGGACGGAAGAACTGTTCGGGTACCGGTTTGAACTGGAACACGGCCTGTTCGGCGGCATCGCCATCGACCAGCGGGGCACGCCGCTGCCGGAGGACACCCTGAAGATGTGCCGGGAAGCGGACGCCGTGCTGCTGGGCGCCGTCGGCGGGCCGAAATGGGACAACAACCCGAAAGAACTGCGGCCGGAAACGGGGCTTCTCGGCCTGCGCAAGGCGCTCGGCCTGTACGCCAACATCCGCCCGGCCCGGGTGTTCGACTGCCTGCTGGACGCCTCCACGATCAAACGGGACGTGCTCGAAGGCACCGATCTGATCGTGGTGCGCGAATTGACGGGCGGCATCTATTTCGGGGAAAAATACCGGAAGGAAACGGAACAGGGCGTGCAGGCGGTGGACACGTGCGTCTACAGCGAGGCGGAAGTCGAACGCATCGTCCGCCAGGCGTTCGAAATCGCCCGGAAGCGGCGCCGGAAGCTGGCGTCGGTGGACAAGGCCAACGTGCTCGAAACGAGCCGCCTTTGGCGGGAGGTTGTCAACCGGGTGGCCGCCGAATATCCCGACGTGGAGCTGGAGCACGTGCTGGTGGACAACTGCGCGATGCAGCTGCTGCGCCGGCCGGCCAGCTTCGACGTCATCGTGACGGAGAACATGTTCGGCGACATCCTGAGCGACGAGGCGGCGATGCTGACCGGATCGATCGGCATGCTGGCTTCGGCGTCCCTCGGCGACGGCAGCTTCGGCCTGTACGAACCGGTGCACGGTTCGGCGCCGGACATCGCCGGACAAAATCTGGCCAACCCGATCGCCACCATCCTGTCCGTCGCCCTCATGTTCCAGCTGACGTTCGGTTATGCGGACGCCGCCGCCTCCGTGGAGAACGCCGTCGCCGCCGTGCTGGATGCGGGCTGGCGCACCGCCGACATTGCGGCGGACCGGAGCCGGGCCGTCGGCACGTCGCGGATGGGCGATCTGATCGCCGAAGCGATGAAGGCGTGAAAGGAGCAGGCGGCATGCCGCTTTCCATCCGCGCTCCGCTGCCGGATTTCGGCGAAGGCGCCGTCTGGATCAACGGCCGGACGAGCCGCGAAGCGTTGCGCGGCCGTCCGGTTCTCGTCCATTTCTGGTCGGTCGGTTGCCGGCTGTGCCTCGAGGAGATGCCGCTTCTCGATTTTTTGCGGGACACCGTCGGCGCGCCGGCCGGCCTGGCGCTGGTGGGCATCCATGTGCCCCGTACGGCGCCCGACCGCGATCCGGAGCGGATCGCCGAAGCCGTCCGGACCCTCGGCATCGACCATCCGGTGCTGGCGGACGACGGCGCCATGGCCGCCGCGTTCCGCAACGAACATGTGCCGACCTACTATCTGTTTGACGAATCCCATCGGCTCAGGCACGCCCAGGCCGGAGAGCATGCCCTCCGCGCGATGGAGCGGCGCCTGGCCATCATGGCCGGCCGCCGGCAGACAATGGATGCCGGGCGCGGCCCGACGGAGGTGGAAACCATGACGGTTCCCGGAGAGCTTCTTTACAGCGAGGACCATGTATGGGTGCGGCGCGACGGGCGCCGCGCCGTCATCGGCGTGACCGCGTTTGCCGGGCGGGAGCTGGGCGACATCGTGTTCGTCGAATTGCCCGAACCCGGCGGCGTGCTGACGGCGGGCGAACCGTTCGGCAGCATGGAATCGGTCAAAACCGTATCGGAACTGTATGCGCCGGTCAGCGGCACGGTGACGGCCGTCAACGAAGCGCTGCTGTCCGCGCCGGAGGCCATCAACCGGTCCCCTTACGGCGAAGGGTGGCTGCTCGAGCTGGAACTGAAGGATCCGGCCGAACTGGACCGGCTGTGGACGGCGGACCGGTACCGGCAAACCTACGAAGACGACCCGCAGTGAGGAAGACTGCCGCGGGGCGGGGGCACGATGAAAACGATCACAAAAAAAGAGGAATTTTCCCCTCCGGATCGAATATAATCCTTCAGAACTACTGCCGACGTCCCGGCGGCCTGGAGGAGATGGACATGAGCTTTTGCTGCGGTGCGAGCATGATCGGAACGAGGGGAACGCTCAAGCACGACCAGACGCTCATCCACAACGTTCCGCTTTTGTTCTGCCCGGTTTGCCACCGCACGAAAGTCCATTTCCTCGTCGAGAACGAATTCGAGATTTTGGCCGAATTTGCCAGCAGCGACGGCGCCCGCGAAGTGGATTTCGCCGATTACGTGGACATGTCCAGCCAGGAATGGCTGTACGAAAACTGCGTCAATTCCACGGAGCTGGAAGATCCGCAGGACGTGATGCGCACGCAGATCGACATGGCGCTGGACCTGCTTTCCATCGCCCGGCAGATCGGCGACGTCATCTGGCAGGAGCAGCTCAAGAAGCGGCTAAGGGTGCTCAGTGAACGGCGCAGCCGGATGAAGCATTCGGGCCGGAACACGTCCATCGTCTGAACGGCATGCGGTCTTGCCCTGTGCCGGAGCCGGATCGCGACCGCGGCCGGCTTTCGCAGGGCGCTTTGTGCGGCCGAATGACAAGAAGGCCTTCCCCGCAGGGGGAAGGCCTTTTCTCGTGCCCGATTGCGCCCGCTCAATCCGCCGGCGCGTAGGCCTCGTTCGTGAGGGTGAACGTTTCCTTCAGTCCGCTGGTCACATACAGTTTGTTGTCTTTCGTGACGAAGACGGCCTCGGCGTCCTCCAGCGCCTCCACCGTTTCCAGCCCCCGGCGGAGCCCCATGGCAAACACGGACGTGGACAGCGCGTCCGCATCCTCGGAACGTCCGGTGATGATGGTGACGGCGAGCAGTTCGTTGTCGACGGGCCAGCCGGTTTCCGGATCGAGGATGTGGTGGTACGTTTGGCCGTCCTGTTCGAAATACCGTTCATAGACGCCGGAAGACACGAGGGTCCGGTCTTTCACCCGGACGATGCCGAGATGCTCGCCCCGTTCGCCGGCGGGATCCTGGATGCCGATGGCCCACGGGCTGCCGTCCGGCTTTTCCCCGAGCGCCACCAGGTTGCCGCCAAGGTCGAGAATGGCGCTCCCGATGCCGGCGTCCCGCAGGTATTCCGCGATGACGTCGGCGGCGTATCCTTTGCCGATGGCGCCAAGGTCGAGGGACATCCCGGCCTTTTTCAGAAAGACCGTCCGCGCCGCCTCGTCCAGTTCGACGTTCCGGTAGTCCACCAGCGCAAGGCGCGCGCCGATGTCTTCTTCCGTCGGGACGGCGGCACGCTCCGTGCCGATGCCCCACAGGTCGACCAGCGGCCCGATGGTCGGGTCGAAACGGCCTTTGGACCATTCCGCGTATTCCAGCGCCTTCTTCACCACGGCGAACGTCTCTTCCGAGACGGCGACGGGCCGGATGCCGGCGTTCCGGTTGACTTCGCCGATTTCCGTCCCGCTTTCGTTCCGGTTGAGGCGGGCGTCGATCCGTTCCAGGATGGCGCCGATGTCCCCGAAGCGGTCTTCGGGGAACGATTCGTCGTACACCCGGATCTGGACGATGGTGTCGAAAATGAAATAGGTTTCCGAAACGGGAAGCCGGGATGCCTGGCGGTCGGCCCGGTCCCCGCAGCCTCCGGCCAGCAAAAGCGCCGACAGACACAGGACGGCAAGGGGCAAACGGACGGGTCGCATGCGGATCCTCCCCCCGCGGCGGCCGGTCATGCCGGCCGGATTCGCTTTTCCAACTTTATCAAAAGACCGCGGAATCCAGTGTGATCAAAGTCATATTTGGGGGCGGCGCGACAAACCATAATGGAGAAAAGAGCGGTTCCTCACACCGCCGGCATGGGAGGGACGGAGATGCTGAAACGGGGAGACCTTGCGCTCATGCTCGTTCTGGCGGCCGGGTTGGCCGTCTTCGCCGCCCTCCGGTTTGCGGATGCCGGCGCCGCCGCGCGGACGGCGGTCATCGAGGTGGACGGGGAGCCGTACATGATCGTCGATCTGGATGACGAAGGGCGCGAGATCGAGATCCGCACCGGACGGGGCTATAACCGGCTGCGCATCGCGGACGGCGGCATCGAAATGGTGGAAGCGGACTGCCCCGACCAGCTGTGCATCGGCTTCGGCCGCATCCGCCACCTCCATGAAACGATCACGTGCCTGCCCCATCGGGTGTTCGTGTACATCACCGGCGATGCCGGAGGGGAGGCGGGGCCGGATGCAGTCGTATCCTGAATTCGCCGGCGTCCGGAAGCTGTCCGTCATCGCCGTGTTTGCTTCCCTGGCCGTCGCCCTGGGCATCCTCGAGTCGCTGATTCCGTTTGCGACGGCGATTCCGGGAGCCAAGCCGGGGCTCGGCAACATTCTGGTGCTGGCGTGCCTCTGGTTTTTTTCCGGCCGCGATGCCCTCTGGCTCATCGCCGTCAAGACACTGCTGACCGCTTTTATTTTGGGCACCTTTTCCACCTTTCTATTCAGCATCATGGGCGCCATGGCGAGTTTTGCCGTCATGTGGTCGATGCTCCGGTTCGGGCGCCGGGCGTTCAGCCTGACGGCCGTCAGCGTGGCGGGGGGCGTGGCCCACAATCTGGGCCAGCTGACGGCGGCGGCGGCCGTGCTCGGAACGACCCGCATCTTTTACTATTTTCCGGTTCTTCTGGCGGCGGGGGTCGTCACGGGCGTGTTCGTCGGCCTGGCGGCCCGCCATCTGATCGGGACGCTGACCCGCATCGGACTGTTCCGCGAGATGGGGGACTTGGGGCGTGATGGAAAGTGAAAGAATTCACAAACAAAGGTTCTCCCGTTCTCGAATTGCGCGGCGTCTCCTGCCGCCGTCCCGGCGCCCCGGCGCCGGCCATCAGCGGCGTGACCCTGCGCGTGGAACGCGGTGAATGGCTGTGCCTCGCCGGCCGGAACGGGTCGGGCAAATCGACGCTCATCCGCCTGATGGCCGGTCTTCTGTCCCCCTCCGAAGGCGACATCTTCGTCGGCGGCGAACGGTTCGCCGGCGAAGACGGGGATCGTCTCCGCAGCCGGATCGGGGTGCTGTTTTCCGAGCCGGACGACCAGTTCATCGGGCAGACGGTGGCGGACGACATCGCCTTCGGCCTCGAAAACCTGTGCCTTTCCCGGGAAGAGATGGACGGCCGGATCGACCGGGTCGCCGGGATGCTCGGGATCGGGCGGCTGCTCGGCCGGCACCCGTCCACCCTGTCCGGCGGCCAGAAGCAGCTGGCGGCGCTGGCGGCGGTGCTGGCCATGGAGCCGGACATCCTGCTGCTCGACGAACCGGGTTCCATGCTGGACGACCGGTCGCGGGAGATGCTCCGCTCCGCGGTCGCCCGTCTGCACGCCACCGGCCGGTATACCATCGTGCAGGCCACCCACGATCCGGAAGACATGCTGGCCGCCGGCCGGCTGGCGATGATGTCGGGCGGACGCCTTCTGGCGGCAGGCCGGCCGGAAGCGCTGCTCGCGGACGAGAAACTTGCGGCCGAATGCCGCCTCGAGACGCCCTTCGTGCTGGCGTTCTGCCGGGAAATGGCCCGGCTCGGATTCGGCATCGGCGACCATCTGGACGAACGGAAGGCGGTGGAGGCGCTGTGGGCGTACGCTTCGAGAACGTCATGATTCACTACCGGGATGACACCGCCGAACCGGATGCGGTAATCGCGGCGCTGGACGGCCTTTCCGTCCGGTTTGCCCCCGGCCGGTTCACCGCGCTGCTCGGCGCGCCGGGTTCGGGCAAGTCGACGCTGCTGATGCACGTCAACGGACTGGTCCGGCCCGGCGGCGGACGGGTTCGCGTGTTCGAATTCGAAATCGGTCCCGACCGGCCGAAGGACGTGCCGCCCGAACTGCGGCGGCGGGCCGGGCTCGTGTTCCAGTTTCCGGAACAGCAGCTGTTCGAGGCCACCGTGCGCCGGGAGCTGATGTTCGCGCCGCTTCGGTTCGGGCTTGGCCGGGAGCGGGCGGAACGGGCCGCGGCGGAGGCGGCGGAGCTTCTCGGCATCGGACATCTGCTGGACGAAAATCCGCTGGAACTGAGCTCGGGCCAGCGCCGGAAAGTGGCCATCGCCGCCGTGCTCGCCGCCGATCCCGACCTAGTGGCGCTGGATGAACCGACCGCCTCCCTCGACCCGGCGAGCCGCGCCGAACTGGTGTCGCTCTTGGCCCGGCTTTGCCGGGAACGGGGCAAGACGGTGATCATGGCGACCCACCGGCTGGAGGACGTGCTCGGTCACGCCGACGAATGCGCCGTGCTGGCCGGCGGCCGGCTGCTGTTTGCGGGCACGCCGCAGGCGCTTCTCGCGCGGCCGGATGTCATGAAGGCCGCCGGTCTGTCGCCGCCGCCGGCCGTCCGGTTGGCGGCGCTTCTGGCGGAGATGTTCCGGGATGAGCCGCCGGCTTTCGCCGGGCCCGGGGAGCTGGCCGCCTGGACGGCGGGGAAACTGGCGGCCGCGGGGGAGGGATCGCCATGACGGGCAGGCTTGTTCCGGGCCGGTACGCGGCGCGGCCGTCGCCGATCCACCGGCGGGATCCGCGGGCCAAGACGCTGTCGATGGTTCTGTTCATGGCGGCCGTTTTCCTGATCGACGGCTGGGCGGACGCGGCCGCCGTGGCCGCGTTCGCCGTCGCGCTCATGCTCGCTTCCCGCATCTCCCTTGCGCGCTATGCGAAAGCCGTCCGGCCGCTCCTGTTTCTCGTGCTGTTCATCGCGCTGTTCCAGGCCCTGTTTGACAAAAGCGGGGAGGCGCTGGCGAACGCCGGCCCCTTCACGCTGTACGCCGGCGGACTTGCCAGCGGCGTCCTGGCCGCCCTGCGCATGATCCTGTTCATTTCGTTCACGGCCATCCTGACGTTCACGACGGAACCGGACCGGCTGGCGCGGGCGATCGGCGGTCTCGTGCGGCCTTTCGGACGGGCGGCCGCCGACCGGCTGGCGCTGATGCTCGACATCGCGCTCCGCTTCCTTCCGACCATTTTCGAGGAGGGCGAGCGGCTGTACAAGGCCCAGGTGTCCCGCGGCCTGAATCTCGGGGACATGGCGATGCGGGACAAAGCCCGCGCCCTGCTCGCCCTGCTGGCGCCCCTCACCGTCGGCGTGTTCCGGCGCGCCCTGCGTCTGGCCGAATCGATGGAAGCGCGCGGATACCGTCTTGGCGCGCCCCGCACCCGTTACCGGGAATTCCGCTGGCAGCCGGCCGACACGGCGTATCTCGCCCTGTTCCTCATCCCGGTCGCGTCGGCCTTCTGGCTGTAGGCGTTCCATACACCCGCCGAAAACGGAAATACGGAGTTCAATAAAGGAGAGGGAGACCATGGAAAAAACCGCGGTTCGACTTTGGACGGGCTTCTGGCAGATCGCCGACCCGAAAATCTGGGTGGCTTCGACGGTGCCGCTCATCGTGGCCACGGTCATGGCCTGGGCCAGGACGGGGACGTTCGATCTCGGCTGGACCCTGCTGGCGTTTCTCGCCATTTATTTGATCGAAATCGGAAAGAACGCCGTCAACGAGTGCATCGACTACATCACCGGCGTCGACCGGTTCGTCCCGCCGGAGAAACGGAACGATTTCAGCGGCGGCAAGAAGACGATCATCGACGGCAAACTGTCCGTGGCGGAAAACGCCGTCATCGCCTTCATCACCCTGGCGCTGGCCTTCGTCATCGGCGTGTTCGTCGGCCTGTACCATGAGCCCCACGTGCTCTGGATCGGCCTTCTGGGCGGCGGACTGGCCGTCTTCTACAGCCTGCCGCCGTTCAAGTTCAACTACGTCGGACTCGGGGAATTCGCCGTCGGACTCGCCTTCGGCCCGCTCATGACGCTCGGCATGTACGTCCACCTGACCGGGATTCTGGATCCGGTCGCGGCGCTGGCCGGCCTGCCGATCGGCTTCGTCATCGCCAACCTGATCTGGATCAACCAGTATCCGGACTATGAAGCGGACCTGCGCGGCGGCAAGCGCAACTGGCTGGTGCGGATCGGCAAGGTGAAGGGGATCAAGGTGTATGCGGCGCTTTACATTTTGGCGTTCGCGAGCCTGGCCGTCCTGGCGGCCTCCGACCGCAACCCGTTCTGGCTGCTCGGGCTGCTGGTGATTCCGGTCGCCGTCCGCAGCGTGCGGACGGCCCGGGACAACCTGGACAATTTCCGGGCGTTTCTCGGCGCCAACGCCGGCACCGTCCAATCCTACATGCTGATTGGCGTCGCCATGGCGGCCGCCGCCGTCCTCGGCGCCTTCCTCGGGTGAGGGGGCCGCGGTCCGGCCGGCGTCCGGCCGGACGGGCCGCACCGGGCGCAAAAAGGCAATCCCCGGCGGGATGTCCCGCCGGGGATATTTTTCGTTCGATTCCGACGCGTCTAGTCGAGGAAATGATCCGCCAAAATTTCAAGGTCCCGGTAGGCCGGATGGCCGCGGAGAGGCTGCATCGTCTCCCGCGCCTTCCGGGCGTAGGCGAGGGAAAGCTCCCGGGCGTCGTCGATCGCCCGGCTGGCGGCGATTTCCCTGATGGCCCGGTCCATCTCCTCGTCCGGGGAGCCGGCGCCAAGCCGGCGGATGAGCGGCGCGAGGGACGGATCCCTGAGGGCCAGGATGACCGGCAGCGTCACGTTCCCGTTGCGCAGGTCGGCGCCGGCCGGCTTGCCGATGGCCGATGCCGGCCGGGTGAAGTCGAGGACGTCGTCGCGGATCTGGAACGCCATGCCCAGCGCCTCGCCGACGGCATGCAGCCGGTCGCACAGCTCGTCGGACGCTTTGGCGGTCTTGGCGCCCTGCTTGAGGCATTCGGCCATCAGGAGGGCGGTTTTGCGCCGGGTTTTGTCCAGATACTCTTCAATCGTGAGCGAAAAATTGAATTTCGTGTCCAGCTGCTTGAATTCCCCGAGGCACAGCTCGGTGACGATGCCGGCGATCTCCGCGCACCGGTAGGCGTCTTCTTCGCTGATTTCCCGCTTTTCGTTCATGGATGACCATTCCACGATGCGCGCCATCATGTAGTTGGCCACGTGCAGCGCGGTGCGGACGTCCGTCTTGACGTGCAGCGCCGGACGTCCCCGGCGCATGTCGGCCTGGTCGATGATGTCGTCATGGATGAGGGACGCCATGTGGATGTATTCGAAAAGGGCGGCGGTTCGCATCACCTTGCCCCTGAGGGACGCTTCGCCGAACCGGCCGCCGACGATGACCATGATGGGCCGAAGCCGCTTGCCGCCGGCGCGGATCAGCTCGATGATGCTGTCGTAGACGACGGACGGGCGGGGCAGCTCTTCATCGGACTCGACGACGCTTTCCAGCACCGCGTCGATTTCCGACAGATCGATGCCGAGCAGCTCGGGCAAGCGGGATGCGCTCATCCGGTCCAAGCCTCCTTCATCATGCGCTGTAACGGTCCAGGTACGACTTGATTTCCGACTTCAGGACGGCCGCGAGCGCCTGCTGCGAATTGCGGCCTTCCACCAGCGCCAGCTGGATCCGCTTGTTGAACAGCGACAGATGGACCAGGAGCTTCCATTCGTTCCGGTTGGCGGCCAGCCGGTGGTACAGGCCGAACAGGTAGTCACCGTTCAGGATGCTCCGGCTCAGGGCGCCTTCATCCTTGCCGGACAGGTTCAGGTGTTTGGAAATGGCGGAATAGATGAGCATGCTGCAGGCCAGGACGGTCAGTTTCCGGGAATAGCTGATCGGATAGGACTGGAGCAGTTCGACGATTTCCCGGACCGTTTCGCCGTCGATCTCCACGTCCACCTGGGCCGGCTGCTCCCGGTTCAGCAGACGCAGCGCATCGCGAAGGAGCTTGCTGTCCACGTTTCGTCCTCCTCTCGTAAACACGACATCAAGCCAATCGGACAGTCAATCCCTAGATTAGTTTAATTGAAGAAAAGAAGAGCGTAAAGGGCGCCAGGCCGATTTACGCTCCGGGTATTCGCTGCCGCTTGGTTCACTTCGTGTAGAGATACCAGCGCCTGACGAATTTGAGCCGTTTCCAGCGCGGCAACAGGCGCGGATAGACGTAATAGTCGAGTCCGAACGTGCTGCCCGCTCCGCCGACGAGGGCGATGCCGGCCAGCATGTACCAAAGCATTTCCGGCGCCGCCATGCCGCTGGACCAGATCATCAGGCCCATCAGGACGCTGGCGATGGCCGCCGGCGCGCTGAACAGGCCGGCGATGAGGAGGACGCCGATGATCACTTCCCCGAACACCATCGCGGTCTGGAAGACCGGCGCCAGGGCGGTGAAGCTGCCATCCGCCTTGTAGAACATCAGCTCCATCGACCAGTCCACGATCGAACGGATCCATTCCGGCACGTGCAGGGCTTCCACCGCCGCTTCCGCCGCCTCGGAGGCGCCGGAGACGGCATCCGCCGCCTGCTGCGAGGCGCCCGACACGCCGTCTGCCGCTTTGGCCGGAATGAGGAAGATGTTGCCGGGGTCCTCCAGCACTTTCGGCAGCTTGGCGAGCCCTTCCTTCAGCCACATCCAGCCGACGAAAAGGCGCAACGGCACAAGCCAGAAATTGGGCGACCGCTTGGCGAAATGGCCGCCGAAAATGCTGCGGTTGTCCCGGACGCGGGTGAATTCGTTCAACACATATTGCCACACCTTGTAGAACCCGGCCACCTGCAGCAGATACCAGATGTTGATCAGATGCTTGACGGCCATCGCCCAGCATCCGCTCAGCCGGCATCTCCGTTTCGGCGTGCCCACGTGGGCGACCCCGTACCGGCTGCCGATGCTGACCATCATGCCGTGGAATCTCGGTTTGTACGTTTTTTTCGCGCCGCCGGTGAGGTCCGCGATGATGTTGTGGACGACGAGGGGCGCGGAGTTTTCCGCGTTCTCCACCATTTGCGGCACCGGCTTCTCTTCGCCTTCCGGAATGTAGAAAATGTTGTCGCCGACGACGTAGACGTTGTCATGGTTTGGCAGCTGCAGTCTGTCGTTCGTGATGAGCCGGTTGCGCGCCTGCTTGTCGGCGTCGATCGAGCCGGCCAGTTCGGATCCCTCGACGCCGGCCGTCCAGATGACGGTCCGCGAGGGGATGTTCCGGCCGGCGACGGTCACGCCGTCTTCCCGCACTTCCGTAATCGGCGAATCGGTGCTGATGAGGACGCCCATCTTGCGGAGCCGCTTGACGGCTTTCCCGATGAGCGGCTTCGGAAGGCCGGGCAGGATGGTCGGCAGCATGTCGGCCAGATGGATCGACACGTCCCGCTCGTCGATGCCGTTTTCCTTGCACAGGCGTTTGGTGAACTCGGCCAGCTCCCCGGCCATTTCCACGCCGGTGAATCCGCCGCCGACGATGACGAACGTGACGAGCGCCTTCCGCCGGTCCGGATCTGTTTCCCGGGCCGCCTTCCGGAACATGTTCGTCACATGCTCCCTCAGGCGGATCGCATCCTCGAACGACCACAGGGAGAAGGCGTATTGCTCGGCGCCCGGGATGCCGAAGTAGGTCGGTTTGCTGCCGGTGGCGATGACCAAATAGTCGTAGCCGTAGGTCCTGCTTTCACCCTTCAGCGTCCGGGCGTTGAAGTCGGCATCCAGGATGGTGTCCTGCACGACGTCAACGTTGCGGAATCCGGCGAAAATGTCCTTCAGCCCGATTTTGATGTTGGATTCGTCGACGCGGCCGGCCGCCACTTCGTGCAGCTCCGTCAGCAGCGTGTGGAACGGGTTTTTGTCGATCAGCACGATGCGGACATCGCGCCGTTTCTTCAGTCGTTTGGCCAGCTTCTTGGCGGTCAGCACGCCGCCGTAGCCGCCGCCGAGCACAACGATCTGTTTCATGGTCTCTCCCCCCGGTTGTTCAGGGTGCGGCGCGCCGCCGCAAGCCGCGGCGCGCCGGGGTGGTGGTTGGGCCGCCATGGTTGGCGTTATTTTGCTCCCGCAAGGGCCTTTTCAGCCAGCTGGAAGAAATCCGAAACGTGGATGGACACGCCGGCGATGGCGTCCGTGTGGCCTTCTTCGTCCGTGTACGTGATGGCCTTCGGATCCTGCTTTTCGATGAGGTACGCTTCCGCCCGGGCCGCCTGTTCGTGCCATTCGGCCTGGGCGCCGCCCTTGGCCACCATGCCGTATTCGCCGCTGGCGGAAAACGTGTCCTTGTCCTGGCCGTCCTTGTTGACGCCGTTCCAGTCGACGGCGATGATGCGGCCGTTCAGGACGGTGATGGTGACGGTGCTTTTCCAGCCGCTGCTGCTGAAGTCGTCGTCTTCCGCATAATAGGTGCCGTCCTTGTACGGACCCGGTTCCACCGGGCCGGCGGCGAGCGCCTTCTTGGCCAGTTCGGCGAGTCCGTTCACGTGGATGGACACGCCGGCGATGGCGTCCGTCCTGCCGTCTTCCGGGTTGTACGGAATGGCGTCGGGATCCTGCACTTCAATGAGGTACGCCTCCGCCTTTTCCGCCTGTTCCCACCATTCCGCCTGGGCCTTGCCCTTGGCCTTCATGCCGTATTTGCCGGCCTTGTCGTAGGCTTTCTTGTCCAGGCCGCCGTTTTCCGGCAGGGCGTTCCATTCCACGTCGACGATCTTGCCGCCTTCGACTTTCAGGGCGACGATTTCCTTCCAACCGTTGCTGAATTCGTCAGCTTCCGCATAATACACCCCGTCGGCATAGCCGCCCGTTTCGGCGGGCGTATCCGTCTGGGGCTGGGACTGCGGCTGCTGCGCTGCCGGCTGGTCCGTTCCGGCCGGCTGGCTGCCCCCCGCGTTGTTGTCCCCGCATCCGGCCATGAACGCAACCAGAAGAAGCGATGCGAGAATCAAAGCCGTTTTCTTCATGTCGGTCTCCTCCACAACGTTTTTTCAAAAGATTGTGAACTGAATCACAAGTCTTTTCATGACCCATTTTACCGGTTTTTCGCCGAAACGGTGTGACGCAGATCATAGTTGCGGCCGTTTTTTTGAAAAAATGCGGAATGCCTCCGCAAAACGGGCCGCCCGCGGGGCACACTACCGTCAGGACGGCGTGACCGGGCGCACACCGGTCCGTTCCCGTGCCGGCATGCGGAAACGGCGGCCGATCCGGTGAAAAAAATGTCGCCGAAACCCCGGAAACTTATTATAATGGAGTGGATTGCTGCTGATTGCCGATTGGAAGGGGTAATGCCACATGTCGCGGGACGCGATCATCCGTTTCGAAGGGGTCAGTCACCAGTACGACGAAGAGACCCCGGTGCTCAAAAACATCAGCTTCGAGATGGAGCGCGGAAAGTTCTACACCCTGCTTGGTCCTTCCGGCTGCGGAAAGACCACCATCCTGCGCCTGATCGCAGGGTTCATCGAGCCGACGGCGGGCAACATCTATCTGAACGGCCGGCTGGTCAACCGGATTCCCGCCAACGAGCGGCAGGTCAACACCGTGTTTCAGGACTACGCCCTGTTCCCGCACCTGAATGTGTTCGAAAACGTGGCGTTCGGCCTGCGGGTGAAAAAAAAGAGCAGGGACGAGATCGAGCGGAAAGTGAAGGAAGCCCTCCGCTTCGTCAACCTGTCCGGCTACGAGAACCGGGAAGTGCGGGAAATGAGCGGCGGCCAGCGGCAGCGCGTTGCCATCGCGCGGGCGATCGTCAACGAACCGGAGGTTCTTTTGCTGGACGAGCCCCTTTCCGCCCTGGACCTGAAACTGCGCTACGAAATGCAGTACGAACTCCGCGAATTGCAGCGCAGGCTCGGCATTACCTTCATTTTCGTCACCCATGACCAGGAAGAGGCGCTCGCCATGAGCGACGAAATTTTCGTCCTGAACGACGGGCGCATCGAGCAGAGCGGCACGCCCAACGATATCTACGACGAGCCGATCAACCGCTTCGTGGCGGAATTCATCGGCGAATCCAACATCGTGCCCGGCCGCATGATCCGCGACTGCCTGGTGGAGTTCGCCGGGAAGCAGTTCGAGTGCGTGGACCGGGGATTCAACCCGAACGAGCCGGTGGAAGTGGTCATCCGGCCGGAAGACCTGGAAATCGTGCCGGTGGAACGCGGGAAACTGCGGGTGAAAGTGGACACCCAGCTGTTCCGCGGCGTGCACTACGAGATCGTCGGCTACGACGAAGCCGGCAACGAATGGATGGTCCATTCGACCCGGAAAGCCCGGGTGGGCGACGAAATCGGGCTCGATTTCGAGCCGGAAGCGATCCACGTCATGCGTTTCGGCGAAACGGAAGCCGAATTCGACAAACGGCTGGAAGCCTACGACAAGGCGAAGCCGCCGCAGGGTGTCGGCCATGGCCAATAAAGCGAGAGCGCTGTTTCTGGTTCCGTACGGCCTGTGGATCGCCCTGTTCGTCGTCATTCCGGTTTTGCTGGTGTTGTACTATTCCTTTTTTGACATCGAAGGCGCGTTCACCCTGGACAACTACAAAAAGTTTTTCACGCCGGTCTATCTCAAGATGGCGGTCAATTCGGTCTGGTACGCGCTCCTGATCACCGTGGCGACGCTCGTCATCGCCTATCCGGCCGCCTATCTGCTGACGAAAACGAAGCACAAGCAGCTGTGGCTTCTGCTCATCATCCTGCCGACGTGGATCAACCTGCTGCTGAAGGCGTACGCCTTTCTCGGCATTTTCGGCACGTACGGTACGGTCAATGCGTTTCTCGAGTTTGTCGGCATCGGCGCCAGGCAAATTCTGTTCACCGATTTCAGCTTCATTTTCGTGTCCGTGTACATTTTCATCCCGTTCATGATTTTGCCGATCTTCAACGCCCTCGAAGAGCTGCCGAAAAATCTGGTGGACGCTTCCCGGGATCTGGGTGCCAGCGGCTGGCAGACGTTCCGGCGGGTCATTTTTCCGCTCACGCTCGGCGGCGTGTCGGCGGGATGCCAGGCCGTCTTCATTCCGTCGCTGTCCCTGTTCATGATCACCCGCCTCATCACCGGCAACCGGGTGATCACCCTCGGCACCGCCATCGAGCAGCATTTCCTCGTGACGCAGGACTGGGGCATGGGCGCGACGATCGCTGTGTTCCTCATTCTGGTGATGGCCGTGATCATGGTGATCGGCGGCCGCAGGGAGCGGGTGAGATAGGATGGCGAAACGGACAAGCCGAATCGCGGCGGTTTATTTGGCGATCATGTTCGTCATTCTGTACGCGCCGATCGCCTACCTCATTTACTATTCGTTCAACAGCGCCGGCACGATGCATTCCTTCGAGTCGTTCACGCTGGAATGGTACGCGGAAGTGTTCCAGGACACGCGCCTTTTCATCATCGTGCTCAACACGCTGATCATCGCCCTCCTGTCGTCGGCCATCGCCACCATCGTGGCGGTGTTCGGCGCGCTGGCGATCTACTACACGCGGAACCGGCGCGCCCGCAGCGCGCTCCTGACGCTGAACAACGTGCTGATCGTCAGCCCGGACGTCATCATCGGCGCGTCGTTCCTCATCCTGTTCACGCTGACCGGCCTCAGCCTCGGCTTCTCGTCGGTGCTGATGTCCCACGTCGCCTTCAGCATCCCGATCGCCGTGCTGATGATTTTGCCCAAGCTGAACGAAATGAGCCCGACGCTGATCGACGCGGCGCGGGATTTGGGGGCAAACTCGCTGCAGGTGCTCACCCGGGTGGTGCTGCCGTTCATCAAGCCGGGCATTTTCGCCGGGTTTTTCATGGCGCTGACCTATTCCCTCGACGATTTCGCGGTCACGTTCTTCGTGACGGGCAACGGCTTCTCCACGCTGTCCGTGGAAATCTATTCGCGGGCGCGCCAGGGCATTTCGCTGTCCATCAACGCCCTGTCCGCGCTACTGTTCCTGTTCACGCTGCTGCTCGTCGTGGGATACTACTTCATTAATATGAGGAACTTGAAGGCGTCGAAAAACGGCGGATCGGGGGTCCGGTCATGAAGGAGCTGACGCGCGCGTTTCTGGCCGTGTTTGCCGTTTCCTTCGGCCTGATGTATCTGGTGCATGTCCTGAACGCCAGCGAAGGATACGGCGGCGACAATACGGTGACGGTCTTCAACTGGGGCGACTACATCGACGAAGAGCTGATCGCCCGGTTCGAGGAGGAGACGGGGTACAAGGTCGTCTACGAAACCTTCGATTCCAACGAGGCGATGCTGACGAAGATCGCCCAGGGCGGCACCAGCTACGATGTGGCCGTGCCGAGCGAGTATACGGTCGCCCGCATGATCGAGGAAGAACTGCTCGTGCCGCTGGACCACGGGAAGCTGCCCAATCTGGTGCACATCGACCCGCGCTTCCTCGACATGAGCTTCGACCCCGGCAACCGGTATTCGGTGCCCTACTTCTGGGGCACCGTCGGCATCGCGTTCAATCCGTCGATGCTGCCGGAAGATTTGACCTTCGAAAGCTGGAACGACCTGTGGGATCCCAGGCTGGAAAACGAGATCCTGCTCGTCGACGGCGCCCGCGAAGTGATCGGGATGGGGCTGAACAGCCTCGGCTACTCCCTCAATTCCACGGACGAGCGGGAGCTCCTGGAAGCCAAGGCGAAGCTGGATCTCCTCACGCCCAACGTGAAGGCCATCGTCGGTGACGAAATCAAGATGCTGATGGCCCAGGAAGAGGCGGCGGTGGCCCTCGTCTGGTCGGGAGACGCGGCGGAGATCATGTGGGAAAACGAAAACGTCGACTACGTCGTGCCGCGCGAAGGGTCCAACCTGTGGTTCGACCTGATGGTCATTCCGACGACGGCGAAAAACATCGAAGGCGCCCACGCCTTCATCAATTTCATGCTCGATCCCGAAGCGGCCGCGCAGAACGCCGAATACGTCGGCTATTCGACGCCCAACCGGTCGGCGATGGACATTTTGCCGGAGGACATCGTCGGCGACGAACGGTTTTATCCCGACGACGAGCTGATCAGCCGGCTCGAGGTGTACGAAAACCTCGGACGCCGGATGCTGGCCCGTTACAACGACCTGTTTCTGGAGTTCAAAATGTATCGCAAATGACAGAAGAATCATTCCGAAGCGTTCTAGGCGCCCCGCTGTATGGGGTGCTTTTTTTACGGAAATCCAGATGCGACGAATGAACGTTGCAAAATAAAACTATTTTATTGAATTCTGAATATTTTCATGATTTTTTGTTGCTTAATATAATATCTGATGCTAGAATGAACATGATCAACCAAGGCAGGAGCATATTTCTATTGCATTTTGCAACATATTCCTGTCTTGATGTCAATCCCTACTAAACATCAAAGGGGAAAAGGAGGACGTTGAGTTGTTAAACAGTAGAAAGTGCTTGCAAATGGTCCTGCTACTGCTGTCGCTGGTCCTGCTGATTGCGGCCTGCTCCAAGTCGGCCGATTCGGGCAATGCCGTGGCGGGCCCCGCCGAAAACGGGACGGCCGGAAACGGCAACGCAGGGACATCGGGGGAAGACATGCTGATGTTCAGCTACACGCTGCCGACGCAGTATGCTAACTGGCTGCGGGACAAGCTCTGGCTGCCCGTCGTTGAGGAGCGCACGAACACCAAAGTGGAAATCCTTGACGGCGGTGATGGGGATCAGTATTACAGCAACATGGATTTGCGCATCGGTTCCGGCGATTTTCCCGATACGGGCATCGTCAGGCTGGCCCAGGCGGAAGTGTACGGTGCGCAAGGGGCTTTTGTCGACCTGAAGCCGATCATCGAAGAGCATGCTCCGAACATCAAACGGTTCATGGAAGAACATCCGGACTACGCTAGTCTCATCACGAGTGCCAACGGCGCCATTTACGGCATCATGGCCGAGTATCCGATCATTGCGGAAGTCATCATGTACCGCGAAGATATGTTCGAGAAAGCGGGCATCACGAAGCTGCCCGAGACGATCGAGGAACTGACGGACGCCTTCCACAAATTGAAAGCGCATTACAAAGATGATCCGGATTTCTATCCGTTCTCCGGCCGGGAAAACTTCATCAAGTTTACCGAATTGTTTCTCGCCGGCGACGGCATCGAAGATGGCAGAGTGTACGGCATATACGAAAATGGAAGAGGCTATGACCTTTATTCACCCGGATTTCGCCGGCTCATCGAATGGTATGCCGAATTGTACAAAGAGGGGCTGATCGATCCCGAATGGGTCGCCGGCGCGGCCACCGAAGAGTCCTGGCAAACCAAGATGCTGAACGGAAAGGGCGCCGTCTCATATGACTATTACACGCGCCCGACTTGGTTCATGGATAACGGCGGGCCGGACATCGACCCAGACTACAGGATGAACGCGATGCCCTATCTGAAGGACATCAACGGCAATCCGTCCAAACCGTCCGCCTACTTCCCTCGCTGGCGCGAAGATCGGATCATGGTCATCAACCGTGATGCGGCGGACAAGGCGCCCGGCATCGTCAAGTTCATCGACTACCTGTTCTCGGAAGAAGGTCAGGAACTGGTCAGCTGGGGAATCCAAGGAGTCACGTACGAAGTTGTGGATGGTGAAAAACGCTACCTGCTCGATTTCGCCGAGGAAACCTACAAACCGATCGGCACGCCCCGCTGGGATTTCGTCAACGACCAGCTGCATTTCCCGAAGCCGGTGGACCACGACGCGTTTTACCAATGGAATTCCGATCTGGTGAAAAGCTACGCCAGCAAGTTCTTTGCGAATGATGCCATCCGGACATATCCGGTCCTGAAATACACCATGGAACAGATCCAGGTGCGGGCGAATCTCGTGGCCAAGGTGAAGCCGCAGGTCACGAGCAACCTGGTGGCTTTCATCACGGGCAAACGCCCGATGTCGGAATGGGACGCCTTCCTGGCCGAAATGGAAAAAGAGGGCTACAAGGAAATTGTGGCCATCGATCAGGCCGCCTTCGACGCCATGCAGTAACCGGACCTCGGACCGGCCCCTGCCCGCAGGTCCTTCAATGGGCAGGGGTCTTATCATTACCAAAAAGGACTGATCGTATGGGGATTGAGGCCAAGCGGAAAAAAGGTTGGCGGAAACTGGCTGTGGATGTCTGGAATGCGCGATTGTTGTACCTGCTCCTGATTCCGGGCTTGATCCAGATGTTCTTTTTCAAGCTGGCGCCGCTTTTCGGACTATCCATCGCCTTCCAGGATTTCAGCACGTTCCGTGGCATTTTGGGCAGCGATTGGGTTGGATTGAAGCATTTCATGGCGTTCTTGCAGGATCCGTATACGTGGAAACTGGTCAAAAACACGCTGCTTCTGGCCCTGATGGTCCTGTTTTTCGCGTTTCCGGTCCCCGTCATTTTCGCCCTTTTCCTAAATGAAGTCCGCCAGAAGTTGATCAGAAAGTTTGTTCAGTCGTTGAGCTTTTTCCCGTATTTCATTTCTTCCGCGGTCCTGGTCAGCATCATGTACACCGTATTGTCGCCGCAGGGCGGCATCGTCAATCAGTTTCTCGGGCGGCTCGGCGCGGAACCCGTCTTTTTCATGGCCGAGCCGGGCTGGTTTCGCCCGCTGTATACCGGTCTTCACATCTGGCAGACGTTCGGCTATTACGCCATCGTCTATCTGGCCGCGATGACGGCCATCGATCCGACGATCTACGAAGTGGCGGAGATCGACGGCGCCAACCGATGGCAAAAAATGTTCTACATCACGATTCCTTCCGTCTCCACCACGATCGTGACGATGTTCATCGTCAGTGTGGGCGCCATTTTCACCGTCGACCTGGACAAAATTTTGCTGATGTACAATCCGAGCGTTTACGAGACGGCGGACGTCATCCAAAGCTTCGTGTACCGGACAGCGTTTGCCTCGCAGGGATTTCCCAATTACAGCTACGGCGCCGCTGTCAGCCTAGTGCAGTCCGTCATCGCGTTTGGGCTAGTTGTGCTGACGAACTGGCTGTCGAAGAAATACGCCGAAACAAGGCTGTTCTGAACGGGGGTGCCGGGCTTGAATCACACGCGTGCCGGTCTGTTTGACTGGATCAACAATACGTTGTTGCTGTTCGTGGCTTTGCTTTGCATCTTTCCGTTTCTCCATATTGCCGCTGTTTCCCTCAGCGACGGCGTGCAGGTGTCAGCGGGCCGCGTGCTGATCGTTCCGGACGAGCTGAATCTGGAATCCTACCGCTACATCCTGTCCTCGCCGCGGCTCAATGTGCTGCAAGGGTTGCTCAATTCGCTTTCCTACACGCTGGTCGGCACGACGGTTTCCGTCGCGGTCACCTTCATGACGGCGTACGCCTTGTCCCGCAAAAAGCTTCGCGGACGCCATGTCATCATGATGATCTTTTTGTTCACTTACGTGTTCGAAGCGGGGATCATTCCAAACTACATCGTGTGGAGCAAACTCGGCCTGGTCAACAATTTCTGGGTCATGGTGCTGCCCACTGCCGTCCATACCTTTTTCCTCATCGTCACGAAAACGTACCTGGACGGCCTGCCGTTCGAGTTGGAAGAAGCTGCGACCATCGACGGCGCCCACGATTTGCGCATCATGTGGAACGTGTTCCGGCCGCTGTCGGCGCCGGTGCTGGCCACCATCACCGTTTTTTACGCGGTGACCATCTGGAATCAGTTTCTCATTCCGCTCATCTATTTGCAGGACAACAAGCTTCATCCGATCCAACTCGTGCTGTACAACCTGATCATCAAATCCAGCACGACGGCCACAAATCTCGAAAATATTCGGGCGAACGGAGTCATGCTGACGCCCAGAACGCTGCAGGCGGCCGCCATTATCACGGCGGTGTTCCCGATCCTGTTCATCTATCCGTTCGCGCAGAAGTACTTTACCAAAGGATTTCTTGTCGGCTCGATCAAGGGCTGACAACCGTTTCGGAAAGGAAGTGGACATCCATGAAACATTACATGTTTCAAACACCTGGGAAAATAGTCGCCGGCCGGCATGCGCTGGAGCGCTTGCACGATGTTCTGGACGAAATCGTGGCAGGCGGGACCGCCTACGTGCTCACTCAACCTTTCATCGCCGATTTGGGATTTCTTGACGTGATCAGGCGTCAGCTGGAGAGAAAAGGCATGTCCTGCGTCTGGAACACTGATGTCGAAATGGAGCCGACGACGGACAACATTTGCCGGATTTTCCGGCATTTCCTCGAACATCCCGGCGACATCATCATCGGCATCGGCGGAGGCAGCGTGCTGGATGCCGCCAAATTGCTGGCCGTGATGAAAACGAACGACGTTCCCCTCGAAGACATGGTGAAGCCTGGAAGCATCCGCCATGCCGGATTGCCACTCCTCCTGATCCCGACGACGGCCGGTACGGGATCCGAAGTGACGCCGAACGCCATCGTCACGTTTCCCGAAAAGGCCGTCAAGGTCGGCATCGTGAGCCGGCATCTTTTGCCGGTTTGCGTCATCCTCGATCCGGTCCTGACGGTGAGCATGCCGCCTTCCGTTACGGCGGCCACGGGGATGGACGCGTTCACCCATGCCCTGGAATCGTACATTTCCAACAAGGCCAATCCGATCAGCGACGCCTTCGCGCTGGAAAGCGTCCGGCTCATCAGCCGGCATCTTCTGAGGGCCTATGAAAACCCACAGGACCTGAAAGCCCGCGAAGCCATGCTGGTAGGCGCCATGTTGGGGGGCATGGCGTTGACCGGCGCGGGCACCGCGGCCGTGCACGCGATGGCCTATCCGCTGGGAGGAGCGTTTAACATTCCCCACGGGGTAGCCAACTCGATGCTGCTGCCGCACGTCACTCGTTTCAACCTAGATGCCGTCGAAGACCGGCTGGCGGATCTGGCGGAAGCCGCGGGGTTGGCGGACGGGACGGCCAAACGAAAGGGAAGAAACCGGGCTCTTGCCGAAAAACTGATTGAATTGGCGGAACGGTGGATTGAAGCGATGAACATCCCGCAGGATTTGACAGCATACCGCGTCGCCCGCGAAGACGTGCCGGCTCTGGCCGCCGCCGCCTCCGGCATCTCCCGGCTGATGGACAACAACCCAAAACCGATGAGCCAGAAAGACATCGAAATGATCTACCTGCAGTTGTTCCGTAAAGGAGGCCAAGCATGAGGGCAGTCGTCATTGCGGATGACTTGACTGGCGCCAATGACACGGGCATCCGTTTCGCAATGCGGGGCATTCCGGCCGTGGTGCGGTTGAAAGCGGACGAACCGGCATTGATCTGCCCGGGTGCCGTCGTGTTCGATACGGACAGCCGGTCGGACGATCAGGAAACGGCATACCGCAAAGTGAGGGAACTTTGCGAAAACTTGCTTCCTTTTGAACCGGAGCTTGTATATAAAAAAATCGATTCCACCCTGAGGGGAAACATCGGCGCCGAAATTGACGCCGTTTATGACGTGCTGAGGCCAGACGTGGTGGTGATCGCCCCGGCGTTCCCGGACAACGGCCGGTCGGTAAAAGACGGCATCCTATACGTGGACGATCTGCCGCTTCACCTGACCGAGACGGCCCGGGATGTCAAGACGCCCGTTTCCGATTCCCGGCTGACCAGCTGGCTCGGCTCCCAGACGAAAAATCGCGTTGGGCTGATCGGGCTAGGGACGATCGAGAGCGGCAGCCGGGCGGTGGCGGATGGCATTCGCAGTCTGGTTGAACGCGGCGTTCCCTATCTCGTTTTCGATTCGGTCGCTGGTGAACATCTGACTCGCATTGCCGAAGCGGTGAACTTGACCGGATTGCGGGCGGTTTGGTGCGGTTCCGCCGGTCTGGCTGGTGCATTGCTGCATGATCACCCCGTCCGTCCCCTTTCCCGCGGGATCGCGGACATCGGCGGATCGAACAGGATCTTGCTGGTGACGGGAAGCGTCAGCGAACGCACCCGCATCCAGGTGGAGCGGATCGTCCAAGACCCAAACGTTGAGGGGATTGAACTCAGGGGAAGTTGGCTTTTGCAGCCGTCGGAGTGCGGACGCGAGTTGAGCCTGGCACACGGCAAAGCGCTAAGTGCTTTCCGGGAAGGCAAACACGTAGCACTCTATCTGTCGGCCCGTCCAGACGAAATGAAGCGGACCGGCCGGATCGGTTCGGAGATGAACCTAGATCCGCGGGCCGTCAGCGCCCGTCTCAATGCCGGACTGGCAACGCTGGCGGCCGGCCTGATCCGGCATCAGGAGATCCGGCGCCTCATCATGGTGGGCGGAGATACGGCCCGCAGCATTTTTCTCATGCTCGGCATCGATGAACTGGAGCTGATCGACGAAGTGGACAGCGGCGTGCCGCTCGTCCGGACGAAAGGCGGTCATCCGATTCATGCCATGACCAAGTCGGGCGGGTTCGGCGACGACCGCATTTTGCAACGGATGTTGCAGTACTTTTGGGAGAAGGTGCACCAATGAAACCGGTTATCGGAATCACTATGGGGGATGCGGCGGGCATCGGTCCCGAGATCATTGTCAAGGCGCTGGCAAACCGAGACGTCTACTGGATTTGCCGGCCGCTCGTCATCGGGGACGCTCCCATCCTGCGCAGGGCGGTGAAATGGACCGGCGTGCAGCTGGACGTTCATGCCGTGCGGGAAGCCGGCTCGGCGCGGTTTTTGCCCGGTGCTATTGATTGTCTCGATTTGGGCCTGCTGCCTGAAGACCTGCCGGTCGGCCGGGTGGACGCCCGGGCGGGAGATGCCGCGTTCCGGTATTTGGCCAAGGCAGTGGAACTGGCCAAAGAGGGGGCGATTGACGCCATATGCACGGCTCCGCTGAACAAGGAAGCGTTGCACTTGGCGGGCCACCGCTATCCCGGGCACACGGAAATCCTGGCGGAATTGACCGGGACGGAAATCGTCGCCATGATGCTTTCCACGTCGCGGCTGAAGGTGATTCACATCACCACGCATGTCGGATTGCGGGAAGCGATCGATATGATCACGCCGCAGCGGACGTACGAAGTGATCCGGCTGGCGCATGAAACGATGACCCGCGCGGGCCGCGAAAGACCGTCCATTGCCGTTTGCGGGATCAATCCCCATGCGGGCGAGAACGGGTTGTTCGGCGAAGGGGAAGAAGAGGAAAAATTGCTTCCAGCCATCCGGCGGGCCCAGAGAGAAGGGATCGACGCGACGGGGCCGTACCCGGCGGACACCGTGTTCTTCCGAGCCGTAAGGGGGGATTTCGATGTGGTCGTGGCCTGTTATCACGACCAGGGCCACATTCCGGTGAAAGTCCTCGGTATCGATGAGGGCGTCAACATCACCGTCGGCTTGAAAGGCGGGATCGTACGCACATCCGTGGACCACGGCACGGCGTTTGATATCGCAGGTCAAAATTTGTGTGATGAACGCAGCCTGCTGGCAGCCATCCGGGCTGCGGCCGAACTGGCGCCGAGGCGGGCAACACCGGAAGGAGGAAATCAACGCGATGCCGGTGAACATTGATCCCGATGAAGCGTTGGCATGCCGCAACCGATGCTTGCGCACGCTACCGGATACCCGGTTGCTCGGTCCGACGGGCGCCCGGCTTTGGGCGGATTTTCTGGAACAGGTTCCGGGGTTTGCCGGAGCCTTCGACTTTATCCATAAATGCAACATTCCGCTCCTTTTTTCCGTCGAACCCGATTTCCGTCTGCCCCTCGAACTTGGCGAGAGCATCTGGAAGCCGAGCCATTTGGATGTGCGCTATGAAGACGGGGACATTTCATACAGGGAAATCAAGTTCATTTCGTGGGACGACTGCGCCGTTTCGGAGCAGACCTGGGAAAACCGCGGTCGCGGGGCGAAAAGGGTTCGTTTGTCGATCGACAGTGATCGGATCAAATGGAACGTGGGTGCCGGGTTTGCATCCGGCCTGCTGCCCACCGGCCCGCACGATTTCCAGATCCGGGCGGTCATTGTCTGCAACCCGCCGGCTTTGCGGGAAGGTCTTGAGCTCGCGCCGGGTCGGACCGTGCGGCTGACTATTGCCGCGGCCCTCGGCATTGAAGGCGTCGACTCTGAGGAAACGCTTCTGGCTAGGGCGCGCCGGTTCGCCTTGGACGGTACCAATGGCGCGGTGTTGAAGATCCAGCGGCGGGAATATTTGGAGTGGTTCGCACGCATTCCCACCTTTTCGTCCAGCGACCCCCTGCTTGACAAGACCTGGTTGTACCGCTGGTTCATCCTGCGGCACAATCTGGCCGATCCCCGGTATGGCCGGCTACAGCACCCGCTGTTTTACGAAGGCCGTTCCCACAAGATGGGCAAGACGCCCGGTTTGCCGGAAGGGTGGGAATTCAGCAAACTGATTCCGCTTTCTTCTCCGCTGCATCTCTTGGAAATCCGGTGGCATCATGATCCGGCTTACGGCAGAGGCCTCATGGAAACGGTAAAGGCGGGCCAAGACGAACGTGGATTGTTCAATTGCCTGTATGTGGACGAGGTTCTTCATTCCTATGCCAATTTCATGGGATGGGCCGCCCTTCAATTCTACTTGGTCCATCGGGACGAAGCGTTCCTCGAATCTGCGCTTCCGGCCCTGAAAAAACAGGTCGACGGCGAAGCGTCCGTTTACGGCAATGACAGGGACAGCCTGCTGATCGAATACAATCACAAACGGACCGGAAAGGAATATCAGCCCAGTTATTGGTATTTCCACGATTTCCCGGACGATTGTCTGGATGAGTCCACCTACACTCCGGTGAAGCGCGTGGACCGTTCTGTGTATCACTACATGAATTGCCTGGGCGTGGCGACGCTCTGCGAGGCGGCCGGTGATCCGGAAAGCGCCCGTTACCGGGAGATGGCCGGGCGGGTCCGGCGGGATTTGCTGGACAAAATGTGGGATGAAAGAGAGCAGTTTTTCTTCGATCTGCATTATGCGGACGATCGAAAAGCCCGCGTGAAAAACGTGGTGGGGTTTTATCCTTTCTGGGCGGAGATGACGCTGCCGGATCATCGCGGTATGCTGCTTCACTTGACCCGGAAGGACGGGTTCGCCACCCGCTGCCCGTTGCCTTCCGTGTCGACGGATTGTCCAGTGTATGCGCCCGAAGGCGGCTGGAAGGGACGTTTCATCAAGGGGCGGAACGGCTGCATGTGGAACGGGCCGGCGTGGCCCTATACGAACAGCATCGTGTTGGACGGGCTGGCCAAGGAGAGCAAGCGAAACCGTCACGCCGATGACGGCCTTTTTGCCGAATTGTTCCGGAAATACGCATGGATGCATTTTGCCGGGAGGGATCTGTCGAGGCCCTACCTGGTCGAACACTACAACAGTCAAACCGGGGAAGCCGTCAGCGACGAGGTAGATTACAATCACTCGTACTTCATTGATCTGGTCATCCGGCACGTTGCCGGCCTGGAAGTGGAAGGCAACCGCGTGATCGTGGACCCGGTGGATGTCGGTCTGGATTATTTCGATCTGGACAACGTGCATGTCCGAGGCAGGATTTTGCGGGTGACGTATGGAAATCCGCAAGCCGGAGACTTGCCGGTCAAAAAAGGTCTTAGGCTGTTTGTGAACGGGGAAGAAGCGGCCGCCGGCGACGCTTTATGCCGACTGATGTGCGAGCTCTGAAAAAAGCATACCGAAGATATGCGGGGGAGGGTAACAATTGAAACCGGAAGGGGTCATACCTGCCGTCGTGACGCCGTTTGACGAACGGGATGAATTGAATGAAGCCGCTTTACGGATCCTCATCCGACGATTGTTGAACGCCGGGATCGACGGATTGTTCTGTCTCGGCACCAACGGCGAATTCTACATGCTGTCGGAAGACGAGAAGGTGCGGGTGGTGGAAATTGCGGCCGAAGAAACGAATGGCAGGGTTCCGGTTTACGCCGGGGCCGGAAGCCCGGGCCTGAAGGAAACCGTCCGGCTGATCCGACGATATGAGGAAGCCGGGGCTGACGCCATCTCATTGACGGCTCCCTACTTCAACGTCTATTCCCAGGAAGAATTGTTCGGCTACTTCGGGGAAGCTGCGGCATCCACTCGATTGCCGGTCCTCCTGTACAACATTCCGCAACGAACGGGCAATGCCCTTCAACCGGCCGCTGTGGCCGAGCTGGCGAAACTGCCGAATGTCGCAGGCATCAAAGACAGCAGCGGAAGCTTCGATCTGATGCTGCAGTACATGGATGTGACGCCGTCGGATTTTTCCGTGCTGTCGGGCAATGACGGCTTGATTTTGCCCTTGCTGATGGCCGGCGGCCAGGGGACCGTGTCCGCGACGGCCAACATCGCACCCGAAACGGTCGTGGCTATCTACCGGCACTGGAAGGAAGGCCGGCTTGACGCAGCGGAGAAGGCGCAACGCGTTCTCAGGATTGCCCGGGCCGCCCTAAAACTAGGAACGCAACCGGCGGCTTTGAAAGCCTTTTTGAATGAATTGGGATTGCCGGCGGGAAATCCACGCCGTCCCGTCCGAGATCTAACGGAACCGGAGCGCGCACAGCTGGCGGCAATTGCCGGCCGTTACCGTGAAGCCGTTCGGGCTTTGCAGACGTAATGCCTTGCATATTTGAGTGGAGGTATGGCATTTGATGATCAAGGTTCTCGTTGTGGCACCCTATCCGGGGCTTGTCCACATCACGCAAGAACTGAAAAGTGAATTGCCGGAATTTGATGTCACTATCATTCAGGGGGACTTGGATGAGGTGCTGCCCGATCTTGCAAATTGCGAGGAACAGGGCTTCGACATCGTGATCAGTCGCGGCGGCACGGCGCGTTTGATCCGGCAGCATACCTCCCTGCCGGTCGTGGAAATCCAGGTGTCCGGATATGACATCATGCGAATGCTGGCGCTGGTCAACGGTTACGAGGCCAAATATGAAATGATCGGATTTTCCAACATTGTGGAAAATGTGTCGGCTGTTGCCAGCTTGATGAAAGTGGACATTCCCTATCAGAGGGTCAAAGACGAGTCGGAAGTGGATACGGCGATTCTCGGCGCGAAAGAACGTGGCGTCAAGATCATCGTAGGAGACGCCGTCACAGTTCGCAAAGCGAAAGCGGCGGGCCTGGAAGGAATTTTGATCACATCCGGCCGCGAATCGGTGCTCGATGCCTTCTCGCGAGCCAAACAAATTTACCGCAGTGTCTCCCGATACCGGAACGATGCCCTGCTGTACCGGCGCATGCTTTCCAGTCTTGATCAGGGGGTTGCGCTTTTCCGGGAAAACGGAGAGCTGCTGGATGCGAACGAAGCTTTCCGGAGCACGATCAACATGAACCAAGAGGCGCATTTTTTGTTTGAACTGGTCAAACTGACGGAAACAGTGAAAGACTTGGCAGTGTGTGTCGATGAGGATCGGCTGTTCCGTCTTACGGGTGAGGTGGTGCGGATGGAGGAGGAAGCCTGCTGCTACATGCTGATCTGCCAGGCTGACCAGCCGTCGAATGGGCTTGTCGTGCATGATACCCGACGTTTTCTGGACTCATTCCCGCCCCTCATCGCATCCGTTCCCCAGTTTGTCCGCCTTCTCGCATCCGTCCGCCGCGCAGCAGACGAGAAAGAAGCGGTGCTGCTCTATGGGGAGAAGGGATCGGGGAAACGGCTTTTGGCCGCCGAGCTTGCCCGCGGTTCCTCGCTGATGCTGGAAGCGGAAATCATTCGTCCGACGCAAAAATCGCTGTCTCTGCTCCAAACTTGGCATGACCGGCTGCCCGCCGGTTCGGTGATCCTTCTTCGGGGAGCGGATAAGCTGGACGAACAGTTGCAAAACTGGCTTGCGGACGCGCTGGCGGAGCGGAAGATTCGGTGGATACTGGCGTGCGACAAAGATCCGAAAACGATGCGCGAGTGCCTGTCGGAACGGCTACACCGCCTGCTGAGACAGCGCATCGTCCACGTGCCGCCGCTTCGCCGGCTTTCCATCAATCTGGAGGAATACATCCGCCTTTTCATCGCCATGTTCAATGAAAAATACGGAAAACAGATCGTGGGCGTCCGGCAGGAAGTGATGGAGGCGCTGGTCAACCACCCCTGGCCGGGTAATCTGATTGAAATGCGGGATACAGTGAATGCATTTGTCAGACAGACGGCGGGTCATTTTGTCGAAAGCGACGTTTTGTCGCTTTTGGGCAAAAACAGCGAAACCGAAAAATGCGAACGAAGCGGCAAATGGATCAATCTGAATCAGCCGTTGGACGCCATTGAACGGGAAGTGATCGAATTTGTCCTCCGGGATGTGGACATGAATCAGACGAGGGCGGCGGAGCGGCTGGGCATCAACCGTTCGACGTTGTGGCGGAAGCTGAAAAAGCCGCTTGCGCCGTAGTGTTCCGGATGTTCGGGGATGACCATGCCGCAAGTTCATGGTTTCGGCTCTCTATTCACTTCAAGGTTTCCGGACTTCAGCTTGCAATCTTGATGAACGTGAACAGGGCCAGCAGGGCGGCGCTGCCGGTGACGAGGAGTGCGTCCCGGCGGGTGAAGGCGGGCTCCGCCATCCCGTCTTCCGCCGCCGTGCGGCCCGGTTCCGTTTTTCGGATCCGGCGCTGCCGCGCCTCCGGCGGGAGGGGGGCGGAGGACCAGCCGCCCCCGCGTGCGGCCAGCATGGCGGCCAGACTGTCGCCGAGCCGGATCAGCGCAAGAAGAAACGGCACCACCGTCATGGCGACGAGGGACGGCGGGACGGTGCCGGGTTTGACCGGCCGCTTGCCGCGGGAGGCGGCGATGCGGGCAAACCGTTCCCACGTCTCGAACAGAAGCGGCAGAAAACGCATGAGCAGGGCGCTCGCCAGGACGAACCGGCCGACCGGCACGCCGCGGGAAGCGACGGGGGAGAGCCCTTTTTCAAGCGCCCGCTTGAGCCGCCAGGGCGAAATGCCGGCCATTAGGGAAAAGCCGATCATCGCCATCATCGCCAGTTTGCTGAACCGGCGGAACGTCTCGACGGCCGCCGGTACGTCGAACGACCCGCCGACAGGGAACGCGGCTTCGCCGGACGGGGTCCAGCCGGCGGCCAGAGACGTGATGAGCGCGAAAAGAAGGAGCGCCTTGGCCGGCCTGAGGACGGCGCGCGCCGGAACGCCGGAGAAGCGGACGGCGAGGACGGACGTGGCGGCGCCCGCGAGCCAGCCCGCCCAGGACGTCTGCATGCCGATGCCCGCCGTCACGGCCAGGCCGGCCAGCCACAGGGCCCGCGGATCGAACGACGTCAGGAGCGGCGTCCGTTCCGGCCGGGGGGCCGCCGTCCGGCCGCCGGCCGTGCCGGCGGCGGATGCACCGCCGTTTGCGGCGGCCGGACGGTCGGATGCGCTGCCTTTTTTTGCCGCGATCGGACCGGCGGCGGGTTTGCGGGCGGTTTCTCCGGCCGGTTCCGCGGCGCCCGTTTCGGCCAGCGCCACGGGATCCGGCCAGCCGGACGGCACCGGAAATCCCGACCGCCGCAAATGTTCCGCCACCCGGAGCGGTTCGGGCAGGGCCAGACCGGCCGCCGCGAACCATGCCGGATTTGCCGCCAGTTCATCCGGTGCGCCCGACCAGACGATGCGGCCGTCCCGCATCAGCACGACGGCATCCGCCAGGTCGATCCAGTCTTCCACGTCGTGGGCCGCCACCACGGCGCCCCGGCCTTCCGCCCGGCGTTCGGCCAGGAGCCGTTTCAGCCGCCTGAGCGCCAACCGGTCCAGCCCGGCCGACGGTTCGTCAAGCAGCAGCCAGTCCGGTTCCGCCGCTTCCGTCACGGCCATGGCCAGCCTTCTCCGCTGGCCGCCGCTCAGGGCAAGCGGATCGCGGGCCAGCAATCCGGCCGCCGGGCTTTCTTGGCCGCCGGCGCCTTCGACCGCCGTCCGCCCGCCGGCCTCCAGCCAGCGCTCCACCGCCCGTTCCATGGCGGCCGCCCGCCGCACCGGCGGCCAGCGGCAAGGTTTGAGGGAATAGGCGAACTCCTCGCGCACCGTGCGGGCGAACAGCATCTGTTCCGGGTTTTGCATGACGAGCCCGAGCCCGGCGAGCAGGCGCCGGTCGGGCTTGCGGCCCCGCCACAGGGGAACGCCGTCCACGCGCACCTGTCCGCCGTCCGGTTTCCGGAGGCCGGCGATGAGCTCCAGCATCATCGTCTTGCCGCTGCCGTTCGGCCCGGCGAGCAGGGTGATCGTCCCCGCCGGAAAACGGGCGTCGATGCCGGAAAGAACCGTTTTGCCGCCGATTTGGCAGACCGCCTGCTCCACGCGGATGCCGGTTTCGGCTCCGCCGGCTGTTGCCGTCCCGTTCTTTTCAACCGGCCGGGCGCCGGCCGGACCGGCGTCGTCAGCCGGGGCCTCATTTTTCAAGGCATCGCATGGCGGGATGTGATTTTGCACGTCCGGCAGAGCGTCTGCCTGCATGGCGGCACCGGGTCCGCTGTCAGACGCCGTGAACCCGGCGCGCCCATTCTTCCCCGGATCGAGGGATGCGGCCAGTTGTTCGGCGGTTAGCGGACGGGTTTCGATCTTCCGGCCGAACCGCGCGAGCGCCCGCGCGGTCCGCACGGCGAAGGGAGGGGCGAATCCGAGGGCTTCGCAGGGCGTTGAGCCGTTTTCCGTTTCCCGGTAGAAAAAGTCTTCCGCCAACCCGTCGAACGCGACGGCGCCGTCCGCCAGGACGACGATCCGGCCGCCTGCCGCCGCATCCTCCGGGCGGTGCGTGCACCATACGACGGCCGCGCCTTCCCGGTTGAGCCGCTTCGCCGTTTCCAGGACAAGCCGGCGGGACGTTTCGTCCAGCATGGATGTCGCTTCGTCGAAGAGAAGGAGGGGCGCGCCCGTGGCCAGGCAGGCGGCGACGGACGCCAGCTGGCGCCGGCCGCCGGACAGCGAAGCAAGCGGCCGGTGGCGCACGGGGAACAGGCCCGTCGAACGAAGGGCCGCCCCGGCCCGCGCCGCCGCTTCTTCCGCGGGGATTCCGCGGCCTTCCAGGGCGAACATCACTTCTTCCCACGGCGTATCGCCGAAAAACGGGCCGACTTGCTGCATCACAAAGGGCACCGGTCCGCCCCCGGCAAACCCCCGCCGCACCGTTCCCGCGTCCGGTTCCACCAGACCGGCCGCCACGCCGATGAGGGTCGATTTTCCGGAACCGTTCTCGCCGAGCACGGTAATCCATTCACCCGGCCGGATGACCAGACGGACGTCGCGCAATGCCGGCAAATCCGGCCGCCCGGCGAAAACGCTGACGCCGGATAGCTCCAGGGGAGCCGCGGCGTGCCCCGCATCCGCGCCCGTTCCCGCTTTTTCCGGCGGCGCATGAACCGCCCGCGCGCCGAACGTTTGCATCTCTTCCATGAAACAACCTCTTTTCGCTGTATTCAATGCATGGTAAAATTCGGTCGGGTTATTGTTAACCATAATGCAAGATCAAGGTTAACAAATGGAAGGGGATTTGGCAATTGAAAAAAAGCGAAGCCTGGACGGCCGTTCTCCGCATCGTGTTCACGGCGCTGTTTGCCGCCCTTTTTGTCGTTTTCAGCCACATTCGCCTCACGCTCGGGTTTTCGCCGGTGCCCTTTACGCTGCAAAGTTTCGCCATCATGCTGATCGGCGGGCTTCTGGGCCCGCGCGGCGGGTTCGTCAGCCTGGCCCTCGTGCTGGCGTTGACCGCCCTTGGCCTGCCGCTCATCGGCGAAGGCGGCTGGTCGGTGATGACGGGGCGCACGGCCGGTTTCATCTGGCTGTTTCCCGTGTCGGCTTTTCTGATCGGCTGGTTTGCCCGGCGCATCCGGACGGGCGGGTTTTTGTCCTGGCTGGCCCTCGCGGCCGTCATGGAGCTGTTCGGCTCGCTGCTTCTGTATGCGGGAGGCGTTCCCTGGTTCGCCCGGGTGACCGGACTGTCCCTTGCCGAATCGTTTGCGCTGGCCGCCGCGCCTTTCCTCGTGACGGACTTGCTGAAAGCGCTGCTGGCCGCGGGCATCGTGCAGGCGATCCGGCCGGTCATGCCCGTGCTGGACGGGAGGAACGCCGCCGGGCATGCGCTTGGGGACGTCGCATCCCTGCAGGCGGCGCCGGAAGAAGCGTCTTCCCGCGAAAACTGATGCCTGACGGCGTGCCAATTCGAGCCGGAGGACAGTGGATTTTTCCGCAAAAGCAAAAGACGGTTTGTCGGGTTTTGGACGAGCAGGGTTTTGCGACATTTCGGTGGGTGCCGGCCGGTGTTGGGATGGCCGAGCGACGGTTTTTCCGTCTCTCAGCGCATGCCGGCCGGTGCTGGGGCGGCCGAGAGACGGTTTTTCCGTCTTTCGGCCGGCGTCGGCCGCATTCACGCAGTGAAACCGAAACGGCTTTCGGTACCCAAAGTGCGCCGGCGGCATCGGTTCTCGCGCAAAACGTCCGCAAAGGCGGCCTTGCCATGTTGTGCTATAATGGATAAAGGCTTTGGCCATGGAACTTGCCCGCGCCATCCGGCCGACCCGCCGGCCAAACCAACCGGCGGACGGCCCGGGCGGACGGGGAAACGGCAAAGGAGCGCTAGCGATGAACTTCCGGCCGTGCATCGATCTGCACCAGGGAAAAGTGAAGCAGATCGTCGGCGAAACGCTGCGGGACGGAGGCGGCGTAAAAGAAAATTTCGTCTCGCCCCACGGGGCGGACCATTATGCGGAACTGTTCAAAAGGGACGGGCTCGCCGGCGGCCATGTCATCATGCTCGGTCCGGGCAACGAAGAAGAGGCGCTGAAGGCGCTGGCGGCCTATCCGGGCGGCCTGCAGATCGGCGGCGGCATCACGGCGGAAAACGCGGCTTTCTACCTGGAGCGGGGCGCCAGCCACGTCATCGTCACCTCATACATTTTCCGCGACGGCCGCCTGGATGAAAACCGCCTGGAGCGGATCGTGTCCGAAATCGGCAAGGAGCGGCTCGTCATCGACCTCAGCTGCAAAAAAAGCGGCGACGGCTGGAAAGTGGCCACCAACCAATGGGCGGTGCTCAGCGATTTCGACGTCAACAGGGAAAATCTGGCCTATCTGCAAAACCGGTGCGCCGAATTTCTCGTCCACGCCGTGGACGTGGAAGGCAAGCGGTCCGGCATCCAGGAGGAACTGGCCGCGCATCTGGCGGAATGGACGACCATTCCGACCACCTATGCCGGCGGCATCCGCAGTCTGGACGACATCGAGCGGTTCCGCCGGATCACCGGCGGCAGGCTGGATTTTACGGTGGGCAGCGCCCTCGATCTCTTCGGCGGAAGCCTGCCCTACCGGGACGTCGTCAATTTCGTCCGTCCCTGACGGCGGAGCGGTTTGGGCGGAGCCGTCGGCCGCTTCGGCGTGTCCGGCGCCGCGGGGGGAACGGCGCTTTTCGATGAACGGTTCTTTGGCGAACGGTTTTCCGGTGGGTTTCCTCCTTGTGGCGCGGGGGCCGTTTGCTGTATAGTTTTGCTGGATGGTCTTCGCGCAGAAAAACGTGCAAAAACAAGGAAACGAAGGAAAAAGGACGGGAGAATGCCAATGGGAAAAGTGCTGGTTTTCGGCCACAAAAATCCGGACACCGATTCGATCTGCTCCGCCATCGCCTGCGCCGAACTGAAACGGGCGCTCGGCGTGGATGCGGAAGCGGTCCGGCTCGGTGACGTGAACGGGGAAACCCGGTACGCCCTCGAGGCGTTCGGCCAGGAAGCGCCCCGCCTGGTGCAGGATGTGTCCGCCGAAACGTCGGACGTCATTCTCGTGGACCACAACGAGCGGCAGCAGAGCGCGGACGGTGTGGACAAGGTGCGCATCCGGGAAGTGATCGACCATCACCGGATTGCCAATTTCGAAACGAAGGAGCCGCTCTATTACCGGGCGGAACCGGTGGGCTGCACCGCCACCATCCTGCTGAAAATGTTCAAGGAACACAACGTGCCGGTGCGGAAAGAGACGGCCGGACTGCTGTTGTCCGCCATCATTTCCGACTCGCTGCTCTTCAAGTCGCCGACCTGCACGGACGAAGACGTGGCGGCGGCGAAGGAGCTGGCGGCCATCGCCGGCGTGGATATCGAGACGTACGGCCTTGAGATGCTGAAAGCCGGAACGGACCTTGCGGGCAAAACCGTCGCCGAACTGCTCGCCCTGGACGCCAAAGAATTCACGATGGGCCGGGCCAGGGTGGAAATCGCGCAGGTCAACACCGTCGACGTCAACGACGTGCTGGCGCGCCAGGCGGAAATCGAAGGGGCGATCGGCAAGATCGTGGCCGACAAGGGACTGGATTTGTTCCTGTTCGTCATCACCGACATTCTGAACAGCGATTCCGTCGCCCTCGCCGTCGGCCGCGCGGCATTCGTCGTGGAACGGGCTTACAACGTCAAACTGGAAAACGGAAGGGCCTTCCTGAAAGGCGTCGTGTCCCGCAAGTCGCAAATCGTGCCGGTGCTGACGGAAGCGTTCACCGCCGGCTGAGCCGGACGGGCGGAACCTACCGCCGATTCGGGCTTGGCCAACATGCAGGGCCGCCCCCTGGCGAAGGGGACGGGCCCCTCTTTTTTTCCCCGGAAAATGTTTTCACCGACTGCTTTGACGGCGGACTTGATAAGCACTTGAAATTCTATTTATATTTTTTGCTAATAAACAAAGATACCTGTGGAGAGAGAAACCCGTCATGGACAAAACGACCAACATCGGCACCGCCGGCCTCAAAATCCCCTCCGGGAAGACGGCCGCGGCCGTCGCAAACCCGGCTGTCCGGAAACTGACGCTGATTTCCCTCACCTGGCCCATTTTCATCGAAATCGCCCTGAACCAGCTGATGGGCATCGTGGACACGTTCATGCTCAGCCACTACCACGAGGGCGCGGTGGCGGCCGTCGGCGCAAGCAATCAGATCCTCATGTTTTTCAATCTCATGTTCGGTTTTGTGGCGGCGGGCACCACCATCCTCGTCTCCCGCCATCTCGGCGCCGGGAACGAACGGGAGGCCCGGGGAGCCGCCGCCGCGTCCGTTTCGATGAACCTCCTGTTCGGCCTCATGATGAGCCTGGTGCTTTTCGCGGGGGCGGAAACGTTCCTGAACCTGATCGGGCTGCCGGAGGAGCTGATGGGGTTCGGCAAAAGCTACCTGACCATCATCGGGTCCTTCGTCTTTCTGCAGGCGCTCATGCTGACCATGTCGGGAGCGGTGAAAAGTTACGGTTTCACCCGCAACGTCATGGTCATCAACCTGGTCATGAACGCCCTGCACGTGGTGCTGAACGGATTTTTCCTGTACGGCTGGCTCGGCGTGCCGGTGCTCGGCGTGCCGGGCGTGGCGGCGTCGACGGTGGCCAGCCGGGCCGTCGGCCTGGCCATCACGGTGTTCGTGTTGCTCCGTGTCGTCGGCCGGCTGGAATGGGACGATCTCATCCGCCCGAAGAAACGGCACGTGACCGGTCTGCTCAAAATCGGCGTGCCGTCGGCGGGCGAAAACCTGTCCTACAACGTGTCGCAGCTCGTCATCACGAGCTTCATCGCCACCCTCGGCGTCACGGCGATGGTGACGAGGGTCTACACGCTCCAGATCATTTTTCTGATCACGCTGTTTTCCTCGTCCGTCGCCCAGGGCACCCAGATCCTCGTCGCCCGCATGATCGGCGCGAAAGACTTCGACGGCGCCTACCGGCGGGGGCTCGCGAGTTTGGGAATTTGCCTTCTGCTGACGCTTCTGGTCGCCGGTGTGATCAACCTGGCCGGCGGCGTGCTGCTGGATCTGTTCACGGACGATCCCGACGTGCTGGCCATGGGCCGGAAACTGCTCTTGCTCGCCTTCCTGCTCGAACCCGGCCGGGCGTTCAACCTCGTGCTGAACGGATCGCTGCGCGCCGCGGGGGACGTCAACTTCCCGGTGATCGTCGGGCTCATCTGCATGTGGGCGTTCTCCGTGCCGATGGCCTGGCTGCTCGGTTTGCATTGGCAGTTCGGACTGTTCGGCATTTTCCTGTCCTTCATCCTCGACGAATGGACGCGCGGGCTGATCATGCTTTTCCGGTGGCGGAGGAAACGATGGCGGCTCAAGACGGCGTGACAGCCGTCGTCCGCCGCCGGTCCGCTTCGCCCGCCGCGGGCCTGGCGCCGCGCATCGGGCGCCGTGATTGTCCGCTGCCGGTGTGATATGATATTAAAAAGGTCCCACACCCGCATCCGCCCCCCTTTGCCGCGGGGGTTGACCGCCTGGAGGTGCAGCGCTTGTACAGCGTCATCCTGGTAGACGACGAAATGTTCACGCGCATGGGCCTGCGCAACCTCATCAATTGGGAATCATGCGGCTTCCGCGTCATCGGCGAGGCCGACAACGGGGAAGACGCCCTGGAAATCGTCCGCCGAGACAGGCCGGACCTGGTGATCACCGACATCCGCATGCCCGTCATGGACGGCCTGGAACTGATCCGTCTCGTACGCGAAGACGAGTCGCTCGCCGGTACGGCGTTCATCATCGTCAGCGGCTACGATGACTTCGCCTATGCCCAGAAAGCGGTGCGCTACGGCGTCGTCGATTTCATCCTGAAGCCGGTCGACGACAGGGAACTGGAGGGCGTGCTGAAGAAGCTGGCGGAACGGCTCGACCGGGAAAACGAGGAGCGGCAGCGGCAGACCCGGATGCTGGGCGAGCAGATGGTTTCCGCCCTGATCCGCGGCGACGCCCCGGACGGGGAGGCGGAGAAATGGGCGGCCGCCGAGGGGTACCGCCCCGACGGGCGCTTTAGGTATGTGCTCGTCGAAGTGAACGATCTTCACCCGTGGCAAGACCGCCGGATGCCGGCGACCGACGACATCCTGCGGGCCATCCGGGAGGAGGCGGCCGCGCTTTTGGGCCTGAAGCGCCCGCCGTACGTGCACATCCATGCCAAACGGTTCGGTCTGATCGTGCCCGACGATCGCTGGCCGGAAGGGAGCGGGATTGGAACGTTCCTCGGACGGCTGCGGGAGGCGCTTGAACGGAGGCTTGACACGCCCGTCTATCTGTTTGCCGGCCAATCCGTCGGCCGCCTGCGGGATCTCCGGGACGCCTATCTGTCCGCCAGCGCCGCGGCCCTGCACAAGTACGCCGAGGATCGGCGCGTCATCATCCACGACGGGCTGTCGGGCGAACCGCTCAACTACGCCAGCCTCGACCCCGCGCTCATCCGCCGTTTGGCCGAGCGGGCGGAGGAAGGGGACGGGGCGGCGCTGGCCGCGGCCATCGACGACGTGTTCCGCCAATTCCGCAACATGCGCTTCGCGCCGGAGGCGGTCAAGCTGGCGGTGCACGCCTGCGTATCGGAAATGCTGAACACGATGGGCCGGCTCGGCATCGACGGGTCGGAACTGGAGCACCTGCCGCCGATGCTGGGCTGGCAGGACCTGTCCCTCACGCCGGAAGAGCTGAAGCGCCTGTTCACGGCGTTCATGGCGGAATGCGCGGACCGGCTGGCCGTCAAACGGAAAGACAGCATCAAGGGCTCCATCCAGAAAATCAAGGAATACATCGAGGAACACTATCACGAAAACATCAGCCTGAAAAGCATCGCCGCCACCTTCTACACCAACCCGGTTTATCTCGGCCAGCTGTTCAAAAAGACGTACGGCATGTACTTCAACGAATACCTGCTGTCCATCCGCATCCGGGAGGCGAAGAAGCTGCTGCGCCGGACAGATCTGCGCATCTACGAAATCGCCAGCCGGGTCGGATTCAGCAATCCGGACTATTTCGTCACCCAGTTCGAAAAGATCGAGAAAATGACGCCGACCGAGTACCGCAACAGGCTGGTCTGACCCGGCGGAAACGGAGGGGCCCATGAAGCTGCCGGTTCATCTTGACGACGTCCGATTGCGCAACAAATTCCTCATTATTTATCTTCTGTGCGTGTTCATTCCCATTCTCGTTTCCAACCTCGTGTTTTACCAGGTGACCAGCGAAAACGTCCGCAACCAGCGGATGGAAGACATCCGGAGGGCGCTGGAGCAGATCAAGAACGAATTCCGGGCGGAAGTGGAAGACGCCGTGACCGTGGCGTTCCGGCTGCACATCGACTACAACGTCAACGCCGTCCTCGAAACGGAATTCGCCAGCCCGTACGACTACATCGACACCTATGAAAGCTACTTCCGCAACATTTTGAGCAACTACACGCCCATCTACAATTCCGTCCAGAACGTCAAGATTTTCGTGAACAACCCGACGCTGCTCCATTCGGGCGTCATCGGGTTTCTGTCGGAAGACGTGAAAAAAACCGGCTGGTACGGGGAACTGCTGAAAGCGACGGGCACCCAGCCGATTCTCGTCCGGACGGAAGGGGAAGACCGGCTGCCGACGGATGTCCGGGAAGGCGTCCGCGACACGTTCAGCATCATCCAGCGGATGGATTGGATCAACAACATCGACAAGTACGAGAAGATTCTGAAAATCGACATGCGTCCGGCGGCCGTGGACCGGATTTTCAACAATCTCACGTTCAGCGGCGACGTCTACCTCGTCAACGACCGCGGCGTCATCGAGTACGCCACGGACCCCGCCGTCAACTGGGCGAGCGAAACGCTGTCCTTCGAGCGGCTGGAACGGCCGGCCGATTCGATCGAATTTGAAACCGTCTACACGGATGTCCGCTATTTGCGGAACTGGCGCATCGTCGGCATCGTGTCCGGCGAGGAAGTCTATCATGACGTGCGCCGATCGCGGGAGCTGGTCATCTGGATCGCCGCGTTCAACCTGATTTTCGCCACGGCGATCATTTTCTGGATCACCCGCTCCATGCACGTGCGGCTCGGCAACATCCTGAAACACATGAAGAAGGTCAAAAACGAGCAGTTCGTCACGATGGCGGAAGCCGAAACGAAAGACGAGATCGGCCAGCTGCACGGGGAATTCAACCGGATGACGATGCAGCTCAAAAGCCTGATCGACGACGTGTACAAGGCGGACATCCAGCGCAAGGCGCTGGAAATCGAGCGGCGCAAAGCCCAGCTGAATGCGCTGCAGAGCCAGATCAACCCCCATTTCCTGTTCAATGCGCTGGAAACGATCCGCATGCGCAGCCTGATGAAAAACGAAACGGAAACGGCCAAAATCATCCACAACATGGCCAAGCTGTTCCGCTCGTCCCTCACCTGGAAAAAAGACCGGGTGACGGTGGCCGAGGAAATCGACTTTATCCTCTGTTTCCTGGAAATCCAGCAATACCGGTTCGGGGAGCGGCTTGAATTCGATCTCGAAGCGGATGCGGAAGCCCGGCAGGTGCTCATCCCCAAAATGGTGTTCCTGCCCTTCGTCGAAAACGCAAGCATCCACGGCATCGAGCCGCTGAAGCACGGCGGCCGGATCGGGATCCGGTTCCGCATGCTGCCGGAGGGCGACCTGGAATTCACGGTGAGCGACAACGGCACCGGCATGAGCCGGGAGCAGATGGAGAAGATCTACGGCTATCTGGAGAAGGACGAAGAAATCGGCGAGCGGATTGGCGTTCAGAACGTCATCTACAGGCTGAAAATGCTTTACGGCGACCGGTTCCGCCTGCACATTGACAGCGCCCCGGGACGGGGCACCCTGATCCGGATCGCCATCCCCGCCGGCATTCCGGACGGACCGGACGGGATGCCGGGCGATCCGGCCTGAGGCGGGCGGCGCGGGCTATGACAGTATAAGCGCTTTCTCGACAAAGATTGAACAATCTATAATTTTCTAAGTATAAACTTTAATTTCGATGGGTGCCCGCGCCGGATGATCTTCACTATACTGGAATTGAAACTTGAATTTTAAATTGAAAGGGGTTACAAACGGCATGAGACAGAGACGACTGTTAGCCGTGCTGTTCGCCATCGTCCTGGTGTTCTCCGTCGTGGCGGCAGCCTGCGGCGGCAACCAGAATGCCGGCGGCGGCAGCAATGCGGGCACGACCGGCGGCACGTCGACCGACACCACCAGCTCGGCCGGTGGCGGCGGCGACGAGACGAAACCGCTGGACAAGGTCACCTTCCGGATCTTCAACGGGGTGGCCGGCGAGAAGGACGTCAACACGAACGAAACCCGCATCGGGAAGATCCTGGAAGACCAGACCGGGGTCAACTTCTTCATCGAACACGTGGTTGGCGACCTGAACACGAAGGTCGGCACGATGATCGCCGGCGGCGACTATCCGGACGTCATCGTTCCGGACTCGGCCATCAACCAGTTCATCGACGCCGGGGCCTTCATCGACCTGACCGAGTACATCACCAGCGGCAAGTACCCGAACATCAAGCGGGTGTATGAGCCGTACCTGAACCGGATGAAGTGGGACGACGGCAAGATCTACATCTTCCCGTTCTCGACCAACATTGGCGATTATGTCGGCGACCCGAACATCAACCAGGGGGCGTTCTGGATCCAGCGCCGCGTGCTGGAGTGGGACAACTACCCGAAGA
>Ga0065724_100248_pt1 | contig 126162 bp, 121 predicted proteins | sample TheenrcSG05JP960_FD_59111 | JGI IMG/M metagenome (GOLD analysis project Ga0065724, IMG submission 59111) | Thermophilic enriched microbial communities from mini bioreactor at UC Davis - Sample SG0.5JP960 | ecosystem: Engineered > Solid waste > Grass > Composting > Bioreactor | place: USA... | reverse complement strand
TCCGCCGCCGAGCCTATGAGGGTATAGAACTAGGTAATCTTACCTAGTTCTATACCCTTCTTAGTTTTTTTCTATGTAGCTCCTATGATTCTTTTCTTTTAGAATTTTTTGCAAACCTTCGTAGGTCAATCCGTGCTTGATAGCTATCTCTGATGCGAAAGAAGTGCTAGTTGGCTCTCCTGGCTTTATCTTGAAAGTAGACTCTACTCTACCATTTTTGTGAGAGGTTTCCGCCACTAGGTTTCTGATTTTTGACTCAGATTGCATGTTAAGCTCATTGACCGACAGAGCCAGATCGTGTAGATGTGTTATGAGTACACCTCTGGCCCGCATTAACTGTAATCCTTTGACGAAATCCTTAGCTATAACCAAAGCTTCCCTTTCTGATGTACTGGTAAGAGGTTCGTTCAATAAGACGAGAGAATTCTCTGTGGATTCCTCGAACAGCTCTCTGAGCCTTCGTATCTCGTCATCTAGCCTACCTTCTCCGATTGTCGAGGTCTCTGCACCGGGAAAATGGGTTAGTATGTTGTCAACCGGACTTATCTTAGCTTCCTTCGCAGGCACGAATAAACCACTTTGGAACAGAACTTGGGCTTGTCCGATAGCACGGCAGAACGTTGTTTTACCCCCTCTATTTGGACCTGTTACGATCAGTAGTGGATACTCCGCGTCTACAAGTACATCATTGGCTACAACTGATCTACTGAAGTCTGAGCCGTCTATCTGATCCCTGGCCTCCATCTGAATAGCTAGCGATAAATTGACGAGAGACTCTGCATAAAAGCACTTTTGCCCCATCGGTAAAATTCTGGGTCTACAGAAATTCAACCCTCTTTTCTCCAGGTGTTTTACCAGTCTTACGGCTCCTAGGTAAAACGCTATATCGTTTTCCAGAGCTACTATTGGGGCTGAGCTAACTCTTTTGAAAGTATCTAGAACCTTCGAGAGGGGTTTTACAGCATTCTCTAATAGTGTTTGAAGCTCCTGGTAAAGCTTGCCGTCTCTTGGCAGTCCTCCAGAAGTTGATCTGTGAAGTTGACCTATTCCAAATCTTTGGTCTTCGCTACTAGTAGTTAGGAGTTTATCAAGCAGAGTCTTCTTGCCTTTAAATACATAGTTATTAAAGCTGATAATAGCAGCAGATTCAGGCTGCAAGTCGGGTCCAAGATTGATACCTATAGTTACACTGTTTGTTTCACTTAGGGCTTCGTGTAGACTAGGTAGCTCTTTTCGTAGGTGTTCGATTGTTGGGTCATTATGAGCTCTGGCTACATCTTCTCTGAGTGATGTCAAACCTTTCGATTTAACATAAGGCGCATGTGCAAGGGCGTTATATAGTTGGTCCAAACACTCAATATATCTATCAAGCTCGCTTATTCTATTGATCACAGAGATTAGTGGGGAATCCCCGGGCCAATGGTAACCGGACGGACTCCTGAGCTCAATTATCTTCGGCAATAGCTCTAATAGTTCCTTAAATAACTGCTCATCATTCAATATATCTTCGAGTATTTCCTGTCGATAAGCTATAGTTTCGAGATCTGTTGGGAGATTTTGTATGATCTGCCTGATCGCATCTCGATGTCGAGCGTCAATGTCTAGCTTCTGCACAATAGGGGATAAATTGAGATCTTCGTAGACTCTATCTGAGATATGTACGGAGCTCTTTTCTTTAGGCCAAAGTAAACTAGTGAATCTTTTTATATCTGTCATGATCCTCTTTGGAGAAGTAAAACTATTTCACATAATAAACAATATCAAAAGATTTACAGTCTTGCTGTGGAGGTTCTTGCATGGCCTGTATCTTTTCAACCCTTGCCATTCGAGGGCCTATTTCACACCATCGCAGCATTTTTTCTACTCTCTCCTTTGGCCCCTGGAAGACAGCCTCCACGCGGCCATCGGGTAAGTTTCTAACCCAGCCACATAGACCTAATTGAGTAGCCTTACGTTTGCACTCAGCTCTGTAGTTAACTCCTTGTACCAAGCCAGACACAAGGACTCTTACCCTGATCAAATCCATATACTTTACTTCTTCCTAGCCTATGCTGGATTTAATAAGGCAAAAGTCAGGAATATAACTAGCATGGCCTCTATAACGCCAAGTACTATCATGCCTAAGCCTTTCGACGACAGCTTACCTGCCGAGACTTCGTCTCCTCTTCTTCGTGCTCGCTCACTTAGCGTAAAGGCCTGTATAGATGTAATTATTGGTGCTAATAATGCCAGCAGCATCGCCAATTGAAGAAGCAGGGATGCATCCCATCTTCTCAAGGCTTCGGCACCGTTCCCAGTAGAGTAACTTATAAGCAGTACACTTGCTAAGAGCAGGAAACATGATATCTGAATACCCGGAAGCCAGTAGAATGATAGCTGTCGTAGCCTGTTGCCTGAGTTAGGATCTCTGGCGAAGTTTATGGATACGCGTATATCGGTATAGGCTATTGCACCTATTATGGCTATTGTTATTAGAACTACTAACAGAGATTCGAGCTTCATCGTTTCCTGTGATAAAGGCTCATCTGAAGTCTTCTGGATTCCTCGATGATAACATCGTAGATAGATTTCAGTGCTGAGTCGCTCAGAGGACCGCGATTAGCACTAATGATATTGGAGTATACCACTATTTCCCTGTCTGGGACGTATACTGCACTTTGCGAATCGTTACGTTTGAGCTCTCCTATACGCAGGGATAAACTAGCGCGCTTGTTTAGGAGTTCGACAAGTGCTTTGTCTATTTCATCTATCTCCTGCCTAAGCTGTTCAATTTCGCTTCCTGCTTTTCCCATTGGAACTTTCCTGGATAAGTTTTACTTATTATCTATCTAACAGGTGATCATATAGAAGTTGAAGTGCTGCTGTGTATCCTCGATATCCAAATCCAGTTATTTGGCCCAAGGCTATAGGTGCTATGACCGACTTGTGTCGCCACTCCTCGCGCGCGTAGACGTTTGATAAGTGTACCTCGACTATTGGTACCCTCATGGATTCTAGAGCATCCCTGAGTGCTAGTCCGTAGTGCGTTAAAGCCCCGGGATTTATTATAATCCCGTCACAGTTACCGAAATTCTCTTGGAGGAAATCTATTATGAAGCCTTCATGATTACTCTGCATTATAACCAGTTCGCATCCCAGCTCTTCAGCCTTTTGGCGACATAGCTCATTGATCTTTTTCATGCTAACACGGCCGTACTATCTCTGGCTGCCTTTGACCAAGCATATTCAGATTAGGGCCATGTATAAGCAATATTCTCACCGTATATACTCCCGCATAGCCAATTCCACTATATCTAGTGGGACGTCAGATCTTATCTCAGCCTTACCTATAGCTCTCAGTAGTATCCATCGACTCTTGCCACCCTCGATCTTCTTATCAAGTTTTATAGCTTCTCTGACGCTAGCAGCTTCAACACCTTCGGCGTATCTAGGAAGCCCGAACTCAGCTATCAGTTCATTCTGAAGTTGTAATGATTCCTCATCAAGCAAACCCATCTCTTTGGCTATTAGCCCGGCTGCCTGCATCCCTATTGCCACAGCTTCCCCATGAAGATATTTGCTGTAGCCAGTAGCAGCTTCTATAGCATGACCCAATGTATGTCCATAGTTGAGTATGGCCCTTAGCCCTGACTCTTTAGGATCCTTCGTCACTATATCCAGCTTTATTTCCGCACATCGCGAAATCACAGGCAGTATCTTTGGTATGTCTTTTGATTTCAAGTCGTCTAGATGATTTGCAATATAATTGTAAAGAGAATAATCGTAGATCATAGCATATTTGATGACCTCTGCCCATCCGCTTCTAAGCTCCCTTTCAGGCAGGCTTATAAGAAGAGATACATCTATGAAGGTAAGTTTGGGCGGGTAGAAAGAACCTATAAGGTTCTTTGCTCTTGGGTGATTTATGCCGGTTTTCCCTCCTATGCTGGCGTCCACCTGTGCTAACATAGTGGTAGGTACCTGAACTAGATGCATACCCCTGAGGTATGTAGCCGCTACCCAGCCCGCTAGATCTCCTATAACGCCACCCCCAAGTGCTAATATAGTGTCCTTTCTCTCAGCTCGATTTTCAGCCAGCCAATCCCATAGATAGCTAACCTGTTCGAGATTCTTGTATTCTTCCCCAGATGGAATTACGCAGGTGTGTGTTTCTATACCAGCACTAGTAAGGATTTTTGCTATATTACCTTCGTACAGGTGGGCGATATTCTTATCGGTTATTACAAATACCCTTTTGCCGACATCATATTCTCTTAGTATTTCTGGAAGGCATGACAATATTTCGTTACCAACGATTACAGGATGCATGCCTGACAATGTCTTGACGCTAGCTCTAAGCATGGGACTCCACTTTGATCCGTTAGGTTACCTGCGTGATATACTTTTTCATCACCAAGTTTTTGTTGCTAATAGCATAGCAAATAGAGTTGAAATTTCACCTTTTGGGAGGCCAATTTGTCGGATCGAGTAAACCCCCAGCGCTTGAGAGGTTTCAGAGATTTCCTGCCGGAATCCATGGCTCTAAGGAAATACGTTATACGCACCTTTGAGGAGATTTTTGAAAGGTATGGTTTCCTCCCCCTAGAAACACCTTCCCTTGAATATGCGGAGACATTTGAGGGGAAGAGTAGTACTGAAGCTGAGACTCTCATGTATAAGTTCGTGGATGCTGGAGGTAGAAGGGTCGGCCTGAGGTATGATCTAACTGTTCCGCTTGCTAGGGTTGTTGGGATGCACCCAGATATCCCTATGCCTTTCAAGCGCTATCATATCGCTCCAGTGTGGAGGGCAGAAAGACCTCAGAAGGGAAGATATCGCGAGTTTTGGCAGTGTGATGTGGATATAGTGGGCTCAGATGAACCGGCTGCTGATGCTGAGATACTGGCTATTATCTCTGATTGCCTAAGTGCAGTAGGTTTTAAGGAGTACCGAGTTCTAATCAATCACCGCAAGATACTCTCTGCAATGGCCAGGGTTGCTGGTGCCAGTCCCGAACAGGCTGTCCATGTATATAGAGCAATAGATAGGCTATCAAAGGTAGGCGCCGATGGAGTTAGACAGGAGTTAATACAACTTGGTTTGTCTCCTGACTCTTCCGATAGGCTTATAGATCTTATAAACATCGAGGGAGACGCGGATACGGTGCTATTTCACCTTGAGCGACTCCTTGCGGACCAGCCTGAGGGCATACAAGCAATCAACGAACTTAGGTCTATACTCAACCTGCTTTCTAACTATAACGTGAATTTGAATTCCTATCTGATTCAACCATCCCTGGCACGAGGTCTAGATTACTATACTGGTGCCGTTTTCGAGACGGTAGTTGATGAGCCCAAAGTGGGATCTGTAACTGGTGGAGGTAGATATGACGAGCTTGTTGGTATGTTCGCGGGTAAGAAAATCCCCACAGTCGGTACAAGCTTGGGGTTAGAGCGTATTATAGATGTACTTGAGGAATTAGGACTAATGACCCCACCTCGGGTGTCAGCTGATGTGTTTGTGACCGTGTTTGATACCAGTTGTATTGCCAGTTCCATTCAGATAGCAGCTAACCTGAGGAGAAAAGGGATAAAGACGGAGCTGTATCTTGGTAAACCTGGTTCACTCAGGAAGCAGCTAACTTATGCATCGCGACTCGGCATTCCTTGGGTAATCATAGCTGGACCTGATGAGCTAGCCAACAACGAGGTTACGCTGCGAGATATGCAGAGCGGCGAGCAAAAAAGGTTACCTTTACACGAGCTTCCTGAGCATATAAAGAGTCTTTGGAGCTAGGATATGAGTCATACAAACAGCCAAAGACGAGCTAAGCTCCCAAGTCCCTATTGTCATAGGGAAGTATCATGATCTTGTACTCTGTCATATGCTCTATCGCATAGCGTATGCCTTCTCGACCCAATCCAGAGTCTTTTACACCACCATAAGGCATATTGTCTACTCTGAAAGTAGGTACGTCGTTTACGACTACCCCACCAACCTCTAGTGCGTTAAAAGCTAGTGTAGCTTTACTTATATCATTGGTGAAGACACCTGCCTGAAGGCCGAATCTGGATCTGTTTATAGCTCTCAACCCGTCCTCAAAACTTTCTACTGATGAGATCACTACTACAGGAGCGAAAGCTTCCTGGGAACAAACCCTAGCATCCTCGGGGACGTTCTCGAGTATTGTGGGTTCAAATATGTTGCCGTTTCTCTTGCCGCCAGTAACGACCTTAGCTCCTTTCTGTACGGCCTCTTGTACCCAGCTCTCTACCCTATCCAAGGCTCTATTATCTATAAGAGGAGATACGTCGGTGTCTTCTTGAAGAGGATCGCCTACCTTGAGTTTGCCTGTTTGCTCTACTAGTGCTGCTTTAAGATCTTCGTAGATGTCTTTATGTACGAATATCCTTTGTACGCTTATGCAGATTTGTCCTGCATATGCAAAAGATCCGTAAGCTAGTCTCCTAGAGGCATGCTCTATGTCTGCGTCCTTGTCCACTACTACGCCTGCATTGCCTCCAAGCTCCAGAATAACGTTCTTTTTACCTGCCTTCTTTTTTAGCTCCCAACCAACCACGTCCGAGCCTGTAAATGTTAGGAGCTTTATCCTCTCATCTGAGACAAGAAGATCTCCGGTATTTCTGTCCATAGGCAGCACACTAAGTGCACCTTCTGGCAGATCTGTCTCCTCGAAGAACCTAGCTACCTTTAGCCAGGTGATAGGGGTCTTGCTAGGCGGCTTGAGAACTACGGGATTCCCTACAGCGATAGCCGGTGCTACCTTATGAGCTGCCAAGTTTAATGGGAAGTTGAAAGGTGAGATGGCAGCTACAGGTCCTATGGGGAATCTTCTCACTATACCTATCTTGTTTAAGCCAGAGGGCAATAGATCAAGGGGTACTACTTCCCCGTGAATCCTCTTGGCCTCTTCTGCAGCGAGGGTGAAGGTAAGAATCGCCCTATCTACCTCCACCCTCGCATCCTTTATCGGTTTCCCAGCTTCTAGTGTAATAGTGCGTGCTATATCTTCTTTATTCTCACGGAGGCGGGATGCGACGTGTTGTAAGATATTGGCTCTTTGGAAGCTCGGCATAGAAGAGAGCTGGTAAAAAGCCTCCTGTGCTTTGGTTATTGCCTTGTCGAGCTCTTGCTTCCCGGCTTGATAGGTATAAGCCACCACCGAGCCATCATATGGATAAGTTACTTCTAGCTGACTGGAGGTGGTTACCCAATTCCCGGCAAGGTATATTGGGAATTCCCCCATTATGTATTTTGACTCGGCCCTTTTTTCTACCTGTTGCGTAGCCATTTCCCGCCTCCGTAGCTTCTGTCTATGAACAGCTTTTTGCCTTATCTAAACGTCTCAGGTAGATCTACAACTTCTATGTTGTCCAGTCCACCATATCTCTCCCACCAGGGACGAGCACCTTGATATATAACCTCGTTCAAGGACTGTATGTTCTTTACTCCTTGGTCACTCAACCAGCTTCTCAGAGCATCTGCCCCGCCCTGGGCGTAGGCTGGTATTCCATCCTGCCATGTAGCTCTACCGCACAATACTCCGGAGTAAGGCACACCAGCCTCGTTAGCTAGAGCTAGAGTTTCTCTAAATACCTCATCACTGACTCCAGCACTCAGATATATGAACGGTACTTTAGATAGAGATGCAGCTTCTCTAAAGTGCTCGATGGCCTCCTCCCGAGTATAAGCAACCTCGCCGGTGGTGTTAGCCTTCACACCTTCTACATATTTCATATTGACAGGTACTTCTACTTTGAGTACGTCCACACCGTACCTGTCTTGCGAGAATTCAGCCATATACTTCTTTACTTTCGAGGGCTTGACCTTGGCGAACTCGAAGCTCTTCTCATCACCAATTTCGTCACTGTAGCATACGGGCTCTAGGAAGAAAGGCACGTCCAGAGCCCTGCATTCTGCACCTACCCTCTCTATGAATGCATGCTTAATGGTATTGATCTTTGGATCGTCGTCCGGATCGTAGTACATAAGTATCTTTATAGCATCTGCTCCGGCTTCCACTAACCTACGTACCGACCATTCAGGAAGCAGGTCCGGAAGCCTACCTTTTGTAGTAGTATCATATCCTGACTTTTCGTACGCCAATAGCAATCCTTTGCCGCTTGCCCTTCTCTTTGCTGCTTCTAGACCGTATTCCGGATCAAGGAGTATAGCCGAGGCATAAGGAGTTAGTATCTCGGAGACTAGAGCTTTGAACTCTGATAACTCCTGGTCGGAAACATCGCCCCCCTTGGCTTTAGCAAGAGCCTTCTTGAGAGAACCTCTCTGGTCCATGGCTGCGGCAGCTATTATTCCTTTCTCGTCCGCAATTTTGTTTAGACCTTCGAACTTGCCCCTGGTCATGCGCACCTTGGTAGCTGTGGTTTGAGCCATTTTCCTACTCCCTGGAAATATTGATTTTCACACAGATTGTCGGCAGCACAATTGATGCCAGGATAAAGATAGCATGCAGCTTTCGGCCAGGCAAGGGAGATAAGTTAGCCCTACTAATCTATCTCCAATCGAGGCTGCCGTATTGTGGGATAGCCTGTATCCATACGGCGCCTTTATTCACTTTTATTTGCTTCCCATCTTTATCAAGATAGATTGTTGGCTGCTTGATACTAGTCTTCTTCCATGTCGCCTTCTGGACAGTACCATCTTGGAAGATGTAAGCAGGACCGCTCCCGAATACTTGTACATCTTCTCTGGCTTTGTCATCTCCAGGTATTCTATGTATCTGATGTACTCTTACTATCACAGTTGAAGCCCTTATTTGTTCACCAGTAATTCTCTCTATTGCGGGCTCACCTTGCATCCATCTTAGATAAGTGTTGGTTTTAGGGTCCCAACGCCACTCCGCATAGTACCAATCGTTGAAGTGTATATTTATGTATTCAGCTCTTCTGCCTGGCTGCTTTATGCTTTGGTCTTTGAAGAGCAAGCCTCCCCAAGTACCTCCTTTGAGACTTCGACCGATCATCTTTTCATATCTACGCAGTGCTGATGTGCTGGTATACAAGTTGTGAGGGGCTACTCTGTCTTGAGTTCTATAAAAAGCTCGACCGTCCCAAAGGGCGTTTGTTCTGACCAGTCCTATCTGATCCGCAAGTCCTGCTGCGCCTGGAGCACCACCTGCATGTATGTATATCGGGTTGAACTCCTTGGCCCAAAGAACGAAATACTTCCTTGCGCTCCGCACAGGACCTACTACTGGTGACTCCCTTGTGATAAAGAATGCTATGAATCTAGATATCCCAAATTCTGCAGGTGCTTCCAGTACCACATCTGCATATGCTAGACCTGATTGTGGTCTCGCATCTGGATGGTTCTCTATCATGACTGCTAGAGGTCTACGGGGAGGTGGAGCGGATTCTATCTGTTCGAGAGTGGCTTTTACTTTTATTGTGCTACCAGGAGCTACTTTGTATTTCTTGCGGAAGGTTTCGTAGTAACGCTTGTTAAGCCTTACCCAATGGTTTCCAGGCTCAAGGTTCTTGATCGTAATTGGTGCAAATCCTCTAAATTTTCGGTCTACAAAGACCTTTACCCCCTTTTGGGAAGTAGTAATAGCAATAGTGCCTGGCTTAGGTTTGAGGCTAAGGGTTATCTTTTTAATGTCTCCAGCACTAAGGGATATATCTTTAGTTGCCTCGAAATACCCTTCCCTCTTAGCAGAGATAGTGTGCTTACCAACTTCTAGTTCGAGCTTTTGATCTCCTGATCCCACCTTATGTTTGTCCACAAAAACGACTACATTCTTGTTTGGGACGTCTATTAGCAAGATGGGTTTCACAGCAGCCAAGTTACAACTAACATCTATTGTTTGCCCCGGCGATACATCTACTATCTTTTTACATTCCTTATAGTGGTCCTTTCGAATTGTTATGCTATGTTTGCCCGGAGTTACACTTAGCTTGCTAATTGGCGTATCACCAACCTGTTTGTTATCGACCTGCACCGATGCTCCGTTTGGTTTCGAGTTGACATTAAGCGCGCCGTTGAGGGCAATAAGCTTAATGTCTAAGCTTACTCTATCCCCCTCACCCAACTGTACTTCCTGTTGAGATTCTTTGTAGCCCGAGAGCGAAACACTCACCTTGTACGTACCTGGCGAGAGATGAAGTGTATTGGGTGTTCTCCCTGAATCTTTTCCGTTGACTTTTATTTCTGCTTTTGCTGGTGTGCTGGATATCTCTAGCGTTGCCCTTGCTGGTTGATGTGTTGGAGTGCTCAAGTCTTGTCCACTGCCCTGGAAAGGCATTCTACATGCGGATATAAGACTTATTATCGTGATCAGAGTGAATATTCTAAATGTTGTGTTCACTTTATAAAGCACTCCTGGAAATTTCAAATATCATCGCCTGCTTCTTAGAATGGGAGTTTAGCATAGAACTTACTTAGTAGTTATGAGTTCGCTATTGGTTGACCGATTATTTTCCTTTTTGTTTACAGGTTACAAAAGTTAGGCGTGGTACTCACTTCTAGTACCACGCCTAACAGATGGGATTTTTACGATTATAGATAACTAAGCTCTTTTTTCTACCGGTTGGGTATTCCCGAACACTCTGACAGGGGTGAATCTAGGCGCAGCCCACCTTACTGCGTTCGAGATTATCTTTTGTACGTTCTCGTTATGATATGTGGGCAGGGTCTCATGCCCAGGCCTGAAGTAGAAGATCCTTCCAGCTCCTCTCGTATAGCAGCAACCGCTCCTGAAGACCTCTCCCCCTCTAAACCAGCTAATTAGCACCAACTCATCAGGTTGAGGTATATCGAATGGTTCGCCATACATCTCCTCTGGAAGTTCAAAGTACTGATCTACCCCTTCTACAATGGGGTGACCTGGTGAAACAACCCAGATTCTTTCGTAATCGTCGTCGCGCCATTTTAGATCACAACTGGTGCCCATCATTCGTCTGAAGATCTTAGAAAAATGACCTGAATGGAGTACTATAAGTCCCATGCCATTTAGTACTCTTTGCTGGACTTTATCAACGATATGATCAGATACTTCATGGTGTGCCATATGGCCCCACCATATCAATACGTCGGTTGAATCTAGCTTGTTGTCATCAAGGCCGTGATCTGGCTCATCCAGAGTAGCTGTCCGGACTTCAAAACCTTGTTGTTTCAGGAAGCCAGCTATTACGTTATGTATGCCATCTGGATAAATTTCCTTTACTCTTGGATGAGTCTTCTCGTGTCTAAATTCGTTCCATACTGTGACTCTAATAGGGTCAGACATATATACAAATTCCTCCTCACAAGAAATCGCCTAAGGCTTGGTGTTTCTACTGTAGCATCAAGTAGCCTCTTAACTCTAGAAATGAATACTTTGACATAGAGATGATTAGGATGGACAATATTATCTAATGTTCGGAACCGGGAGGGTTCATGAGTGCCAAGCAGGTATTTACCAACACTCTAGTAGTTCTTTTAACTTTAGGTGGGGCATACCTGGTTATAAGATTGCTTGACATAATTGTGCTATTCGTGATAGCAATAATATTTGCCTCCGCGATTTCACCTGCTGTTGCCTTCCTAAATAGGAAATTGCCTCTAGGAATTTCCATAGCCATAGTCTATCTAGGAATTATCCTAGTTTTTGCTGGGATACTTTCCTTGATAATTCCTACTGCTGTTAGACAAGGAATGGCGCTAGTTGAGTCTGGCCCAGATATGGTGCGGGCTGTTGAAAGACAGATCATAGAACTACAGCAAAGGTTCAATATACCAGTAGAGAATCTATCTGGCGATCTTCAGGAGTATTATAGGAGGCTTATATCCTCTGCTCCTAGGTTGGCTGCAGGGATATTGAACGTAACTCTGAGCTTCATTAGTGGTCTAGGTGCTTTTGTGGCTATATTGGTGATGGCTTTCTACTGGTTGCTTGAAAGAAGGGGAGTGCAAAGTACTTGGATAGGTCTTGCTTCTCCAAGCAGCAGACCTGAGATAAGGCACATCATTGATGAGATAGAAGCTAAAATAGGAGCCTATGCACGAGGTCAGATAACCCTTGGGTTTATAGTAGGAATCGCCTCTTTTATAGGTTTGACAATCCTGGATATTAAGTACGCCGCCATATTGGCTCTTATAGCTGGTATATCAGAGCTTATACCCATAGTAGGACCTATAGTCGGAGCGATACCAGCGGTCCTAATAGCTCTGTCGCAGTCACCTAAGCAGGCCATATTAGTGGTCTTGCTTTATGTAATAATTCAGCAGATGGAAAACCACCTGCTTGTTCCTAAGATCATGCAGATGTCTGTTGGTCTAAGTCCTCTTACAGTGCTCTTCGTAGTGTTAGCAGGTGGATCACTGATGGGGATAATAGGAGTGCTGTTAGCTGTGCCTGTTGCCTCTGCTATACAGGTGATACTCTCACACACATTGCTCCGTCGAGAAGAGACAGATACTCTGTATAGAGAGAATGAAAAGTTAGAAACACCTAGCGGCTAGTACTTTAATTGCTGCTGCGCTAAACTGTCTTGGATATACTGCTCGGAGTTGTAATCGTGTCTATAGATGTTGCTGATCTTAAGCATCTGAGTTTGAAGATATCTCGTACGGTATCAGATGTTGAATCACCCTCTATACTGTTCTATGAACTCCCACACTTGTCTCTAGAAATGCTCATTACCCTATTTGCTGAGCTATCTGCCGACAACCAGTGTCAGTGTTATATGTGGTCTGATGGTAGAGGATTTTCCATGCTCGGGTTTGGGGTTGCGAGGTCTATAGAATATGAAGATTTCACGGCTCCAGACATTGTTCGAGAAAATATTCAAAACCTTCTGTCTTGTTTTGATATAGGAGATAGCTCTTCTCCCATCTTAGGAGTGTACTCGAGCTTTGATCGCGCTGATGATCCACAAGCCTTCTGGGCCAGAGAAGCTTGTCTAACTGTGTTTTTGCCGGCAGTATGCTTATACACTCGAGATGACAATTCCTACTTGCAAGTTGCCATATCGAGAAAAGAAGAATTGGTTCAGATATCTAAGGTATTAGACTTGCTAGCAGCAGTCTATCCCGAGAAGTCTTCTAGTGATGCAGCTGAGAATGTGCAGGTATTAGGCTATAGAACTGATCTAGACATCAGTACGTGGAGCGCTGCCATAAACACCATAAAGAGGCATATAAGGTCTGGGGAAGTAGAGAAGGTAGTCCTTTCCCGAAAGGCTTTCTTAGATCTTGACCGACAGCTGAATCTAGGCGATTTTCTGAGGAACTTGCATTCTGACTATCCTAACCTTTATCTCTACGCTCTTAGTAAGGATGGTTTCTACTTTGTGGGGTCATCGCCGGAGATGCTTGCGGAAGTTTACGGTGGGAAGCTAGCTACTATGGCCCTTGCTGGATCAGTACCATTAGAGGGCTCAAAAGATTCAGTTGCTCAGAAGGGCTTAGCCCTAAAGAGGCTACTTGGTAGCGGCAAGGATATGCATGAGCACAATCTCGTAGTGCAGAGTATAGTTGAAGCTTTAAAGGAAGTAGCAACTCATGTAGGTGTGGATGATCTGACAGTTACAAATTTACCTAATATCTTGCACCTGCAAACTCTTATCAAGGCATATCTCCAGCCAGGACGTGATTTGCTAGATGCTTTGACATATATTCATCCAACCGCGGCTGTGGCTGGTTATCCTAGATATCCTTCTATAGATCTTATTTCTGCCTTAGAGCCTCAACCACGAGGGCTATATAGTGGTACCATGGGGTGGATTGATGCTGAAGGTAACGGTTCATTGTCTGTATCACTTAGATGTGCTGCAGTAAGAGATAAGCTAGTTGTTGTGTTTGCTGGTTGCGGAATAGTCTCTGATTCTGATCCCCAGGCAGAGTATCTGGAGTCTGAGGCTAAGATGCGACCTATCTTTTCCTCCCTGCCGTTCGGGGTATATGGCATCAAGTAGAGTCTCATTATGAGTGAAATTGGAAAGATTAACCTATTGGCAGCTAGAGCTCTAGCTGATGAGCTGATTAGATGCGGTGTGGAGCATGTGTGTTTAAGTCCTGGCTCCCGATCCGCTCCTATGGCTATAGCTTTTGCTGAGACAGGTGGTAGACTCTGGGTGCATTTCGATGAACGTTCTACGGCGTTCTTCGCTTTGGGATTAGCTAAACACTCCCGAAAACCTGTAGTGGCCCTGTGTACATCAGGTACGGCAGCGTCTAATTTCTATCCGGCTGTTATAGAAGCTAGTTATTCTGCTATACCTTTGATAGTCATTACCTGCGACAGACCACCTGAGCTTGTTGATTTCGGATCTCCACAAACTATCGATCAGAGTAAGTTGTATGGTACTTATCCTAAGTGGCATATAAATCTGCCTGTCCCATCGGATGATTTTCAGGTAGATAGATATCTGAAATCCGTGGCTAGAAGGGCTTATCAGACTGCACTATCTTTTCCTGGCGGTGTAGTACACCTCAATTTTCCTTTCAGAGAACCCCTTATACCTGAGGAAATCGACAATAGGAAAGATGAATATTTGGGGGATATGCATTCTATCCTTACGCTTGATTTTGATGAGGCTTCTCCTCTCTCGAAAGCATCAGCGAGTAAGATATCGGATCTGCTACAGCAGTCTAGGAGAGGTTGGATAGTATGTGGTTATTCTGGAGGTAGTGACCATCTGGATTCGATCCTGGAGCTTTCGGCTAGACTCGGCTATTTGCTAGTAGCTGATCGTGTTTCTAACCTTGGTATTCATAATGTAGATAGAAGCTTACTTATCTCTAGCTATGATCTGCTATTAGGTGGAGATCCTCGCTACTTACCCGAACCTCCAGAGGTAGTACTGAGGATTGGATCTTCTCCTACATCCAAGAATCTTAACCGTTATCTTAGACAACTAGATCTCAAATTCAGTATTTTGGTAGATAATTTTGGCCGATGGCATGACCCTGATTGGGCTGCGGACATAGTTATACAATCGAGCGCTAAAGAGTTTGTTGATTCAGTTCTCCAGTTCCTGCCTGCTAGATTGAATCGAGACGTAGGTTGGTTGAGTAAGTGGACTGAGCTGGACAGTCTAGTTTCCTGCAAACTAGCAGAGACCGTACTTGGAACCAACAATGCCCTATTCGAAGGGCGTATTTTCTTTGAACTATCGGATGCTCTTCCGGCTGGCTCTCAAATATTTGTCGGTAACAGTATGCCAGTCAGGGACTTAGAAACTTACTTCCCATTTACGGAGAAGGCATTTCATATCTTTGCTAACAGGGGTGCTAATGGTATAGATGGAGTTTTGTCCACTGCCACTGGAGTAGCGGCATCATCAGGTAAACCAGTTTTTCTTGTGATAGGGGACTTGTCCTTCGCACATGACGCCATAGCTTTGTCAATATCAGTTAAACATTCTATCCCCATAAAAGTGATACTGGTCAATAACAATGGAGGTGGCATATTCTCGCTGCTACCATACAGAAATCATGAAGAATTCTTTGAATTGCTTTTTGGGACTCCTCATAATCTTGAATTAGGACGCATTGCTGGAGCCTTGGGGGTCAGATACCATCCTTGCAGTAGCTGGCAGGAGTTCCGAGATGCGATATTAGAATGCCAAAATTTCGAAGGTCCGGACTTAATTGAGATACGTACCGACCGCGATATAAATAGAAAGATTCGGGCTGATATTCGCCAGGAAATACAAAAGTATATAGCATCTATGAACCCAATTTAGAGTAATCATGCCTGTAGCATTGACTGCTGGAGTAAAAATATATTACGAGACTTATGGTAGTGGCTTCCCCATGCTTCTGCTGCATGGTTTCACGGGCTCGCATCATACATGGGAACATATAATTGAGCCTCTGCAAGACCATTTTTTCCTAATAACTCCTGATCTGGTAGGACATGGCTTATCGGAAGCCCCGTTAGAAGTTGATAAATATAGTATGGATTATGTGGTGCAAAGTTTATATGAGTTGTTGGACCTTTTGAATGTCAGTAAGTATATTTTGCTCGGATATTCCATGGGTGGACGCATAGCCATGCGTCTGGCTCTTCAGGACACTTCTCGTGTTACTGCCTTGATCCTTGAGAGCACATCTCCTGGGATAGAGGACGAGGATAGCAGACAAGAAAGATTACGTAGTGATCAATCATTGGCCGATATGATTGAAAGAGAGGGAGTGAAATCTTTTGTCGACTATTGGGAGAGCCTCCCGCTATTTCATACCCAGAAAAAGTTACCAGAAAATATCAGGCTGCGGATTAGAGCCGAAAGACTTTCACATAGACCTATAGGCCTAGCTAATAGCCTGCGAGGGCTGAGTACTGGATTAGATGTGCCTATCTGGAATCAGTTGTCTAGTATAGATTGCCCAACATTATTGGTTGCTGGGTGTGAGGATAAAAAATATGTTGAGATGATGCGTAGAATGCATCATTCTATGCCTAAGTCGAGCTTAGAGGAGGTGGAGGGTTGTGGTCATTGTGTACATCTTGAGGATCCAGATAGATTCGTTTTGATAGTCTCTAATTTTTTATTGCATCATGGGCTTGTTAGTAAGGGTAACTAAAAACTGAAAGGAGCAGTGTTATATGGTTCAGTGGAAGAAGGCGAAAGAGTATCAAGACATAATCTATGAGAAGGCGGAGGGTATAGCAAAAGTAACTATAAATCGCCCTGAGGTTAGGAATGCATTTCGGCCTGAAACTGTCAAAGAGATGATAGATGCCTTCAACGATATACGTGAGGATCCTGAGATAGGTGTTGCCATCCTAACTGGTGCAGGAGATAAAGCGTTCTGCTCTGGAGGTGATCAGAGATACAGGGGTGAGGGTGGTTATGTTGGTGAAGATAACGTCCCAAGGCTGAATGTGCTAGATCTTCAAAAGCAGATAAAGTATCTCCCCAAACCAGTTATAGCTATGGTAGCTGGTTATGCTATCGGTGGAGGGCATGTGTTGCACTTGATCTGCGACCTTACTATTGCTGCCGATAATGCTATCTTTGGCCAGACTGGTCCTAAGGTAGGGAGCTTTGATGCAGGCTATGGTGCAACCTACATGGCCCGAGTAGTGGGTCACAAGAAGGCCAGAGAAATATGGTACCTCTGTAGGCAATATACTGCTCAAGAAGCCCTTGAGATGGGTCTAGTAAACAAGGTTGTACCGCTTGAGCAACTGGAAGAGGAGACCATCAAGTGGTGCAAGGAACTCCTTGAGAAGAGTCCCATAGCTCTTAGGTTCCTCAAGGCTGCCTTCAATGCCGACACAGATGGTCTGGCAGGTATCCAAGATCTCGCTGGCAATGCAACGATGCTCTACTACATGACAGAAGAGGCTAAGGAAGGATATAGAGCTTTCCTAGAGAAGAGAAAGCCGGATTTCTCCAAGTTTCCTAGGTTACCCTAAGCTTGACTAGGAGGTCTTTATTTCTCATGACTGGCAGGCCCGCATACAATCAAATGAACATGCTCAGGGCTTGGCTGTTAGCTACTAGACTTCCGACCTTACCTGCGGCTGTTGTCCCAGTGTTGGTGGGTACAGCAGCCGCCATCCGAGAGGGACACTTTCGACCTCTGGGATTCGTTGCTGCGCTCCTTGCGGCTTTACTTATACAGATAGGTACTAACTTCATAAACGATTACTATGATTTTCTCTCGGGTGCCGATACTTCGAACAGAAAAGGCCCCATAAGACCTCTCCAGCTAGGCCTTGTTACTCCTCGAACCATGTTTCTAGCGGCTGCTCTTTGTTTCCTAATTGCAGCTTTGCTTGGCTTATATCTTATCTATCTTGCAGGTTGGCCGATACTTGTTATAGGTATAGCGGCTATCATAGCTGCTGTTACTTATACCGGAGGTCCTATTCCATACGGCTACATAGGCCTAGGTGACTTATTTGTGTTCATTTTCTTTGGCCTAGTGGCTGTCATGGGTACCTACTACGTACATGCAGAGTCTGTAAACAGCTTCGTTTTACTCCTTTCTTTACCTGTTGCCGCGCTAGTTACTGCCATACTGGTAGTCAATAATGTTCGCGATATCGATTCTGACAAAGCTGCTGGCAAGAAAACCCTTGCCGTTATCATTGGTGATCGTGCTGCGCGTAGTGAATACTTAGTGCTTATCTTGGTTGCTTATCTTACCGTGATCATTGGTGTCATCTCAGGGATCTTGCCTATTTGGTCTGCAGCGGTTCTCTTCACTTTACCCCTGGCTATTAGATCCACACGGACAGTACTGTACTCTTCTAAAGGTCCAGAATTAAATTCAGCTTTGAAAGCTACAGGTAGATTACATCTGATTTTTGGGTTGATCCTATCAGTGACTTTGCTAGTTTAGCCTTTCTCCTGAGGAATGCTGTTATGTCTGAGAGCTTCCTTTTGCCTAACTGGCTTCTATATCAATCTAAAACGAATGCCAATCATAAGGCACTATTGTATGGAAATGAGGTCATTACTTATCGACAACTTTACCATAATGTTGTGGCTCTTGCTTCGATCTTGGCCAAAAAGGAAGTAGGTCCTCATGACAGAGTAGCCATATTGTCTAAGCCGTCTCTTAACTTTATATATGCTGTGCATGCAGCCATGCAGATTAGTGCCATTGTGGTTCCCATAAATACGCGCCTGTCTCGAGAAGAAGTTGCCTACCAACTCAATACGATTAAGCCCAGAGTACTACTTGTTGATAGTTCTAATCTGGGCAAAGTGGCAAATATAGCTCTGTCTGATAGTGCAGATATAGTTTTGATGGATGAAATGGTGTTGAACTCATCCCCAGATCATAGTTTTAGTCCCCGGGATTATTTCAAGTCCAGCGATCCTTTAGCTATCATCCATACCTCTGGCACTACTGGTAAGCCCAAAGGTATAGTTCTGACTTATGGTAATTTCTGGTGGAACGCTGTTGGCTCGGCTCTAAACATAGGAGCTACTCCTCAGGATATCTGGCTAGCCTGTATGCCGTTGTTTCATGTTGGAGGAATGTCCATCATCATTCGCAGCGTTATCTATGGGAGCTCAATTTTACTTCATGAAGGGTTCGATCCTGAATCGGTCAACTATGATATCGAGAAGCACGATGTTACTTTGCTATCGGTAGTCAGCACCATGCTCCGACGGATGATAGATAGCCGAAATGGAGTACGGTACAAGTCACGTTTGAGATGCGTACTCCTAGGTGGAGGTCCTATTCAACCTGATCTTGTGTTAGAGGCGCTAAATATGGGACTACCTGTGGCTCCAACATATGGTATGACCGAGACTACTTCTCAAATAGCGACCATGCCTCCATCAGAGGTACGATCCAGGCCAAGCTCATCGGGAAGACCTATAATGCCAGCGGTTCTGAAGGTTTTTGATGAGAATAGAGGTTATCTGGGTCCAAACCAAGAGGGCGAGATAGTGGTTGAGGCTCCTATGCTCTTTAGCGGCTACTGGGATCCAAAGGCGGGGATCTTACCCAGGGAGAGTGGAGAATTCAGAACTGGGGATTACGGATATATCGACGATAACGGCTTCCTCTATGTGATAGATAGGAGAGATGATCTGATAGTATCTGGTGGGGAGAATATATCTCCAGTTGAAGTTGAAAGTGTGCTTATGTCCCATCCTGAAATAGATGATGCATGTGTTACGGCTGTTGCTGACCAAGAATGGGGTCAGATTCCTGTAGCTAGCGTTAAGTTGAAAGCTGGTTCAAGCCTCACTGAGGAGGAAGTAATATCTTACTGTAAGTCTCTTTTGGCTTCATATAAAGCTCCTAAGAGGGTAATTTTTGTGGAGTCAGTGCCTCGTAATGCAGCGGGCAAGCTCTTGAGGAACCAAGTGAGTGAGATGCACAAGAGGGTGATGAGTGAGAAATAATAATTTTTCTGAATCACCCCTTATAAAATACTACGTCTATGGCGATGGGGAGACAGTATTATTTGTTCATGGTGGTTTTAGCAATGGGAGGGCTTCTTGGAAGCGTCAGATAGGCGAGCTCGCAGCCTTTGCAAAGCTTATTGTTGTGGACCGAAGAGGGCACGGGTCAAGTCCCAAATTACCTAGACCGTACACTATCTTGGGAGATGCCTTAGATATTCTCAAAGTGGCAGACCTCATAGGGATCGACAGAATTCATTTGGTAGGTCACTCTTATGGCGCATTGGTAGCTCTGGAAATTGCGTTAAGACGAGAGATACAAGTCGAGACGCTCCATCTGATAGAACCCCCAGCGCTTAGCATCCTTCGGAATGATCCAGCTGTCATAGACCTGTCAGAAAATCTCAGAAGGGTACAGAGACTGGGTCCTAATATGGGTAAAGATTGGACTGCCAGGCTTTTTCTAGAGAAGCTTCAAGGCAAGGATTTTGTGGAGTATGCAGCTAGTTCGCCCACTTGGAACAAACTCTTACTGGAAGCGAGTCGTTTCTGGTATGAACAGTTTGCAGCAGATTACGATCTAGATCAAAATGATCTTGCCAACCTTCATGTTCCTACTTGGGTGTACGTTGGATGCCAGTCTAATCAAGTCCTAGTCCGAGTATCGAAAGAATTGTGCGATCTTTTACCATGTTGCAAGCTGGTACAAGTACCGGATGGTACACATATGCTGCAAGCTGAGAGCAATGTACTCAGCCTGCAGCTAATCTCATTGATTAATCCCTAGAATCAACAACCAGATTAGGAAATTTCCAAGATTGCTGGTCTGCGTATCTTATGACCATCTATGTCCACTTCTATCTTAGGCCAATCGGTTATGTCCGTGAGCACCTCGTTGTTATCTGCCCCGACCAGTATCGTGTCTTCAGACTTTACTCCAGTGATGCTTGGGTTCCAAGCGTATGCTTGTCCTTCATACACTATTTCTTGTGATGTGGGAGTGCCAAAGAACTCTCTACTTTCGTATCCTGCTATGCCGCCCTGGTGATGCAGCTTCCACTCATCAGCAAAACCATTTTGCTCGTAGGCATGTATTGCATGGGTAAACACATCGGATAACCTTGTGTTCGGCCGAGTATGATGTATTAGCGCAGCATCCACGTTAGCCACAGCAGACTGCTTTATTGCTAAATCTTCTGGTAGCTTCCCAAAGTGGATCAGGCGGGTTATAGAACATACCAACCCCCACTTTCGGCCGCATAGGACGAGCATGGCATATTTTGAAAGTCTTTTGTCGGTAGGTAGAGGATGCCTGTAATCATAGACTCTATCATCGACTGCAACTAGATCGACTATTGGCCAAGCTCCTCTAGATTCGGTCTCGTATGCAAGTATTGCAGCTATCTCATGCTCTGATTGTCCAGGGGTAATTTTGTGGATGGCCGCATTCATCGCCTCAGCACAGATCTTACCTAGCTGTCTAAATCTCTCCTGCTCTGGAAGCAAAAGCCTGGACCTCAGACGAGCTATATCTATTGATACATCCACAAAATCTTTACTTGAGAAGTCGGCTCCAACCCTTTTACCAACAATTAGCTTGGATAGAGACGTTTGTTCACTGTACCAATCATCCACTATGAACGTCCATCCCTGTTCCTCTAATTTCTCTTCTTTAGAAAGCCTCGGTGCCTCGATTCTATTGGTAATCAGGTACTTGCTATCCTGGGTGATCACGATCGTAGCTGTACCGAGCTCGGATGCTGTATTTACATAACTTGATGCGCCGCAGGTAGCCCAAGCGAACGAGCTGACTCTTCTTAGAACCAAGGCATCGAGCTGGCTATTCTCTAGCAGCTGTCTTATTGCTTCAAGCTTTTGATCCAATTCGTTCATATAGGTCCTACTCCTGTAAAAAGTGGGTTGCAGCTATCTCCAATATTGTGTCTATTCTTATACATCTGACGGGAATTCTTCAATAACATATACTTGCTTTGTAAATGTGAGAAAATAGTTATGGAATACTTGGGTCACTGACTTTTGTTGCAGTCCATAGTGATAACATAATTCTCTAGGAGATCATTTATGGCTCAGACTGATACTAGAAGCGTGATAATCATAGGTTCTGGTCCAGCTGGATATACAGCTGCTATTTATGCTGCTAGAGCCAACCTAAGTCCTCTGGTCCTCGCTGGTAGCCAAATGGGTGGCCAGCTGATGATAACGACTGATGTAGAAAACTATCCTGGCTTTCCCGATGGTGTTCAAGGCCCTGAGCTAATGGCTCTATTCCAGCAACAGGCAGAGAGATTTGGGGCTGAAATAGTACCGGTGGATGTGACCAAGGTGGATTTCTCGTCACATCCTTTTAAGGTTTGGACTGATGAAGAGGAATACTCTGCTCTATCTGTGATCATTGCCACTGGAGCATCTGCGAAGTTTCTGGGTGTTCCAGGTGAGTCGGAATTCATGGGAAGAGGTGTGTCAGCGTGCGCCACTTGTGATGGCTTTTTCTTCAGAGACAAGAAGGTAGTGGTAGTTGGTGGTGGCGACGTGGCTATGGAGGAAGCACTATTCCTGACTCGATACGCTAGCTCTGTGACCGTCATACATAGAAGGGATCAGCTAAGGGCTAGCAAAATAATGCAGGAAAGGGCTAAATCTAATCCCAAGATAGATTTCATCTGGAACACAGTGGTCGAAGAGATACTAGGTGATCAAAACGTCAAGGCTATAAAAGTTCGTAACGTCCTTACAGGAGAGTTGAGAGAAATCCCCGTTGACGGTGTTTTCGTAGCGATCGGGCACAAACCTAACACCGATATATTTGTTGGTCAGGTAGAACTGGATGAGAAAGGCTACATAAAGGCCCAAGATTCATGGAGTACAGCTACCAACGTAGATGGGGTATTTGCAGCAGGGGACGTGCGCGATCATAAGTACCGTCAAGCTGTGACAGCTGCTGGTGATGGATGCAAGGCTGCAATGGACGCCGAAAGGTGGTTGGAATCTCAAGGCGTACAAGTAGACATAAGTGATGAAATTTATTCGCTACCAAAATGATCAATGCTAGCGGTGCTTGTATCCGGGGGCGAGATCTCCTCTCCAGAGCTATTCTCACCCTTATTTAGGGAAGCAGATTTTCTTGTAGCAGTTGATTCGGGTTATTATTTGTTTCAGGTAGCAGGAGTCAAGCCCAACCTATTGGTTGGTGATCTTGACTCCATCTCTCCGGAGATGCTTGCCCATGCTCGAGAAGCTGCAGTTGACCTAATAACATTCCCAACCGAAAAGGATTATACAGATACTGAATTGGCCATAAAGCAAGCTGTCGATAATGGCTGTTCAACCATATTGGTCGTAGCTCCTTTTGGAGATAGGATAGACCATACTTTGGCCAATGTTCTCCTATTGACCTCTCCTAAGTTTAGGAATTATGACCTGAGATTGCTCAATGAGTTTCAGGAAGTGCGCCTTATTAAAGGGTCTATAAGCATTCGCTCTCATCCTGGAGAGGTTATATCCTTATTGCCTCTGTCGGATGTGGTTGAGGGCATAACTACTGCTGGACTCTATTACAGGTTGCAAGATGCTAACATGATTAGGGGGCCAGCTTTGGGAATCAGTAATGTAGCTACTTCAGAGATAGTGTCAGTTTCTGTTGTTTCTGGTGATCTACTTCTAGTTCGGATTTTCCAGAATGGCCTGGATCCTGGCGAATATATACGTAATGAGCTTGGGTGTAAGTCGCTAGATTAATCTCATTTGGAGGCAGTGCTATGGAAAGAGCAAGCAATGACGGTCTAGGCTCCTTAGATAGCTTTTCGACGCCCGACGGGGCTTCCTATTCGTACTATAGCCTAGAGAAGCTAGCATCTCAGGGGTATACATCAATAGATAAATTACCCTTAACCATAAAGCTATTTCTTGAAAATCTTTTACGTACTTCCTCTCAGGAGAGCCAGAGCGAAATAGATCGCTTAGCAAGATGGTCCCCTCAAGATGCTGGTAAATATGAATTTCCATGGATGCCTGCTAGGGTACTGCTACAAGATTTTACTGGAGTACCTGTGGTGGTCGATCTTGCAGCTATGAGATCGGCTGCAGCGCGTATGGGTAAAGATCCTAAGAAGATTAATCCTTTGGTACCTACTGACCTTGTCATAGACCATTCTGTACAAGTGGATTTCTTTGGTACTAGGATGTCTTTCTATCAGAACGTTGAGCTAGAGTACCAGCGCAACGGGGAAAGATATGCATTGTTGAGATGGGCTCAACAAGCTTTTGATAATTTCAGGGTTGTTCCCCCCGGTACTGGTATTGTTCATCAGGTTAACCTTGAATACCTTGCTAAAGTGGTGCAAGTATCTACGCATGGCAACAAACAGATAGCTTATCCAGATACCCTTGTAGGGACTGATTCTCATACCACCATGGTTAATGGACTTAGCGTTCTTGGATGGGGCGTAGGTGGTATTGAAGCCGAGGCAGTACAGCTGGGGCAACCAATGTATATAGTCTGCCCCGAGGTTATAGGTTTCAAAATAATCGGCGAGATGAAAAGTGGTACCACAGCCACCGACCTGGTTTTGACTATCACCCAGATACTCAGGCAAAGAGGCGTAGTAGATAAATTTGTAGAGTTCTTTGGCCCTGGCCTTGATAAGCTTAGCGTTGCTGATAGAGCTACGATATCGAATATGTGTCCCGAGTATGGAGCTACAGCCGCTATTTGGCCTATAGACGACGAGACACTTCGATATCTCAGGATGACAGGTAGATCTGATGAACTGGTTAATCTAGTAGAACGCTATGCCAAGCTTCAGGGGATATTCAGGTACTCCGACTCACCAGAGGCTATCTATAGCGATGTGATAGAGTTAGATCTATCTACTGTTGAGCCAAGCATGGCCGGACCCAGGAGACCTCAGGACAGGGTGGCGCTTCAGGATGTAAGGAGGTCTTTCTATGATACCTTTGGCTCCCTGATACGTGCTCATCATGAGCAACCTAGTGGTGCCGTTAGTACTTCTTCGGGAACTGCAACACTTGAAGCCAAGCGAGTAGTTGATGTGAGGCTGGACGGCCAGCATGGTGAAGTTTCAGATGGATCAGTAGTGATAGCTGCTATCACCAGCTGCACCAATACTTCTAACCCATCTGTTATGCTCGCTGCAGGGCTAGTGGCCAAGAAGGCTGTAGAACGTGGGCTCCTTAGCAAGCCTTGGGTAAAGACAAGCCTTGCACCTGGCTCTCAAGTGGTTACTGATTATCTTGAGCGATCAGGGCTTCTTCCATTCCTTGAGGCTTTACGTTTTCACCTGGTTGGTTATGGATGCACAACCTGTATAGGCAATAGTGGTGCAATATTAGGACCAGTTGCCGAGGCGGTTCAGGAGAATGAACTGGTAGTAGCCGCGGTTCTCAGTGGTAACAGGAATTTTGAGGGCAGGATAAATCCGTTAGTTAGAGCAGCATATTTGGCTTCCCCTCCGTTAGTGGTGGTTTATGCTCTAGCCGGGACTGTCGATTTGGACCTTACCAAAGATCCTGTGGCCTACGATCCTAACGGCCAACCAGTATTCCTGCATGACATATGGCCTACACAAGAGGAGCTCAATGAAGTACTTGAAAAGTCTGTAAGTGGAGACTCTTTCCGGAAAATCTACTCAAACGTGTTCTCCGGAGATGATCATTGGCGCAATCTTCCCGTGCCTCAAGGAGAACTTTATAGTTGGGATCCTGATTCTACTTATGTTCAAGAGCCACCATACTTTGATGGTATGTCGATTGATCCGGAACCTCTTCAGGATATACACGGAGCAAGGGTCCTTGCCTTGCTTGGCGATAGTGTCACTACCGACCATATTTCGCCAGCAGGATCTATTCCCAGAAATAGTCCCGCAGGCCAATATCTAATGGAGAAGGGGGTACCTCCTGTACAGTTCAACAGCTTTGGCTCTCGTAGAGGCAATCATGAGGTAATGATGAGGGGTACATTTGGCAACATACGCCTGCGGAACATGTTGGTCCCTGACAGGGAAGGTAACTGGACCATACATATCCCTTCAGGTGAAGTAACAAGCATTTACGAAGCCGCAATGAGATATAAGGACGAAGGTGTGCCTTTGATAGTAATAGCTGGTAAAGAGTATGGAACTGGGAGCTCTCGGGATTGGGCAGCTAAGGGGCCGAATCTCCTTGGAGTTAAGGCCGTGATAGCAGAGAGCTTCGAGAGGATACACCGGAGTAACCTCATAGGCATGGGTGTGCTTCCACTACAGTTCCTAAACGGACAAAATGCCCAGAGCCTAGGGTTAAGTGGCAAAGAGCTCTATCATATATCTGGAATAACACATATAGAGAAACCGAGATCCAAGGTATCAGTTGTAGCTGTGCGTGAAGATGGATCCCAAGTGGAATTTGAGGCCCTGGCGCGAATTGATACTCCAAAAGAGCTTGAATACTACAAGCATGGAGGAGTGTTGCAGTACGTCCTAAGATCCTTGATCAGAGAAGATTAAGCCACATAGAGTAGCTGCCTCTAGCTAGAGGCAGCTACTCTTAGAGAGTCGACAAGTTTTCTTATCTCTTGTGCAGCGCTCTTCGGGTCATCAGCCCCTACTATAGCCGTTGTAACTCCAGGGCATAGGACTCCAGTAGACATAACGTCCTTTAGGTTATCTACCCTTATACCACCGACAGGTACGACCGGAATATTTACCGTCTGTGTGAGCCGTCGAAGGCCATCTATTCCCATAGATGGGCCCTTATCGATTGCCCACCTTGTCCTGAATAACGGTCTGGCGACTATAAAGTCAGCGCCTGCTTCCTGGGCTTCTAAAGCTTCCTGAGGATCGTAAGCACTGGCTGCTATTAGCATGGTATCACCTACCAGCTTTCTTACGACCTCTATAGGCAGATCTTCTGGGCCCAGGTGAACTCCATCTGCTTCTACAGCCATGGCTATATCTGGGCGGTCATTTATTATCAGGTATGCGTTATATTGCTTAGTAAGTTCCCTCAGCTGTTTGGCGACTTCATATTGCCTTCGTAACAGTAGCTCTTTTGTCTCTAAATTCGATAACATTAGCTCCACCCTCTAACGCGAGCTTTGCTACCTCCGTGTGCATTCTACCCCCTGATAGATCAGGGTCTGTTATCACGTAAAGGCTAAAATTTAGTGCCTTGGTAGGCATTAACCTCACCTCCAGTAAACAAGTAACACCTGGCGCGGAATAAAAAACTATACTAAGTACAGCACTAATGCTGCCAGCAATATAGCATAAAACTAGTCTCTAGTAACGAAGCTATATATAAACCCTAGCTATAGCAAGATCTGAGGATCCTAGCTATTACCATAAGGTAACAGCTCGTTCGTGAAGTAGGATTTGTAGTCAGGCTCTTGCTTGAGCGGTTTATTGTCAGGACCTAGTAGATTGCCCGTTTTGTACATGAAGCGTGGGTAATTTGTCCATACTCTCAGATCCTGTACACCCCAATGCTTCTTTTCCGCTTTGTATCTGGGACTCAGCCATCTCTGACTTTCTACAACCAGTCCTGGGTCTGGGAACGTACCCTTGGGTGCTGCTTGTATCAGTATCTTTGCAGAATCATCAGGGTGCTTTATAGCATATTCATAGCCTCTGGCCGTAGCCTCCATGAATCTCTTAGCTAAATCGTGAGATCTGTCCAAGAACTTTCGGCTGGTAATTATAACTGGTGTATAGTAGTCGGGTACACAATAGTCCTTAATGTAGAATACGTTTAGTTTAAGCCCTTCTCTCTTTGCCTGAATGCCCTCCCATCCCATGAATATCCATACGAAGTCAGCTCTCTTAGCTTTTAGAGCCTCGTATCCAAACACATTGGTGGTTACCGTCTTGAAATCTCCCTTTCCACCATCACACTTTATTACTTCTGATATAACTGGCTTTTCAAAAGGAGAGCCAAAGCCCGCATATCTTTTACCGTCGAGCATTCTTGGCCTGTTAATACCAGATTCTTTCAAAGTAACTAAGGCAGAAGTGTTATGTTGGATAATCGCAGCGACAGATATAACGTCTAATCCTGCTGCTCTGGAAGTTACTACCCCTTCTTCGAAACTGATACCGAAATCTGCTTTCCCTTGAGAAACTAACTGATTAGTATCTGTTTCGGAGTAAGGGAGTATCTTGAGATTGACCCCGTTTTCTCTGTACCACCCCTTCTGCAAAGCCACATATATGCCTGTGTGGTTTGTATTTGGTGTCCAATCGAGTGCCAGTGTTACGGTCTGTAATTTCTTATTGCTTCCTTCGCTTGAGCTTGGCGTTGTTGTGGATGCGCTTCTTACGACACTCGGAGTTGCTTGAGTGGCCTGACTACCGCATGACACTGTGAGTAACATCAAGACAATTAGGATAAGATATGTTTTACTCTTACTGAACATACAACCTCCTATGAAGTAGCTTTTGCATGCCACGGTATTAGTTTGCGCTCGACTAGATTCGTCAGCCAGAATAGTCCTATGCTAAGCAATGCAGTAACACATATCGCAGCGAAGACTAGATCTGTTCTAAAGGAGTTCTTGGCTGTTTGTATGAGTATGCCCAACCCTTGGTAAGCTCCAACGTATTCTCCAAATATCGCTCCTATCACTCCGTAAGTGACGCCGACTTTTATCCCTGAAAACAGGTAGGGGAGGGAAGCAGGTAACTGAACCTTGGTCAACGTTTGTAACCTATTAGCACCCATAGTCTTCAGTAGCTTTATAAGTTCACGGTCAGTACTGCGAAGCCCATCTACCATGGCGACTACTATCGGGAAGAACGTCACCAGCACAACGACTATGACTTTCGGAGCCAGTCCAAAGCCGAACCATAGTACAAGCAATGGGGCAAGAGCAACCATTGGAATGGTCTGGGAAACTACCAGTACTGGATACAGAGTTCGATCTACGAGTTTAGAGATATCTATCAAGATGGCTAGGAACGATCCTACTATGATCGAGATGATCAAGCCTATGGCGGTTTCTAGCAACGTATAGAGGGTATTGTTCAGCAGATCGCTTCTTGCATACCATAGGGCGGCAACTATTCTTGAAGGAGATGGCAATACTGTTTGGTCAACTCCTGCAGCTCTAACGTAAACTTCCCAAACAATGAGCATCAGTGTTATGAATAGTATTGGAAGCAACAATTCACTAGTTGACTTGTGTTTTGACTTTACTTCCTTCACCTAAACTCTCCATAATCTCCCGTTTTATTGCCAAAAATTCTTCAGTGAGCTTCATGTCCAAGGTTCGGGGACGGACGAAAGGTACATCTAGCACTTCCAAAATTCGCCCGGGTCTTGGGGTAAATACTACAACTCGGTCGGAAAGCCATATGGCCTCTTCGATATCATGTGTAACCAGCAGTGTAGGTATCTTGATTTCATCCCATACTCGCATTAGCCAGGTCTGCATATCTGCTCTGGTTAGTGCATCCAGAGAGGCAAAGGGCTCATCCAGCAGCATAGCCCGACCTTCACAGCAAAGCGTTCTGATAAAGGCTACTCTCTGGCGCATGCCTCCAGATAGTTTGGAAGGAAGTACGCCCTCAAAGCCCTCTAGTCCTGCTAGTCGAAATAGTTCTTGGGCTCTACGCCTGGCAGTTTTCTTATCGACACCCTTGAGTTCTAATCCTAGTATTGAGTTGTCGAGAGCAGTACGCCACGGTAATAACAAGTCCTTCTGGGGCATATAACTAACATGCCCTAGTCTATGGGACGAACTACCGACGAGAACCCTACCCTGTGTCGGCTCTTCCACCCCTGCTACGATGTTCAGTAATGTTGTTTTGCCACAGCCACTAGGGCCTATTAGGGATACAAATTCTCGATCATATACTGTAAGATCGACGCTATCCAAGGCTTTTGTAGCCATAGCGCCCTCGCCAAATACTTTGGATACCCCAATTATTTCGATAGCGATATTATCCTCTGTTGACATGTCCTGATCACTCCCAAATAAAAAGCCGTCGGGTAGAAGCCGACGGCCAAAGAGATCTGTATGATTCCCTGCGCCAGCATTACCCGGTTCAGGTTCCAACGGTCGGTGGAGCTCCCTGGGGATTGTCCACCCTCTCAGCCCGGCTGACCCGAGCTCCCGTATCCTCAATATTCACTTGTCACCAGACTATAGCAACGCTGATAACCTTTGTCAATAGAGCAAGCTAGAGCAAAGCAGACATCAGGCGCTGGATGTAGCTTCAAGTTCGCTCATGGAAGTTTCAGAGGTCAGAGACTCGCGAATGAACTCTACCTTGTACTTATCTGTAACTAGATAGCAGATGGACTGTACCACCCAGCCATCCCTCACCATAAGCTCTATACCTTTGATCATTTCCTCTCTTGATTCATACTCGAGAGTAGAGATATCCATGATCTTCACCTCTTAATAAAACAGGAAGGACAGTAGAGGGGGTGGCTCACCACTTCCACCCCCTGCAACGGAGGGATGTCTGCTACTGTCCTACCATAAGCTTAAACAACATTGATCTAGAAAACGATACTCTAAAGTAGAGTTTTCGTCCTACACTTTAGAGTAGGAAACTAGTGTATGATCCTGCTGGAGTACGTATGGTTACCTGCGTCCTCTCTTGAATCTCTGTGCAGGTCTGAAGCACCTAACGCCATGACCTTCTCTACTTCCCACTCCAGATCCTCAGCTTTATCTAATACTTCTTCTGCGTCGTTGAATATAGTAGTTACCAATTTGTCCTGGAGCTTAGCAGCTATCTGCGAAAGCACATCTGCCAGATCTGCTCTGAGAGCCTCAGGAATGCTGCTATCAGTTTCAACTGATTGCAGCGCTTCATAACCATAGAGCGAATAAAGGTACATACCTACTCGATCACAACGATCTATTGAATCTTGCATGTTAGCTATAAGGGATTCAGGATCGAGAGCGCTTATCTGCCTAATAATATCTTCCTTGCGGCTAGCGGCCACCAGCATGTCATTAGGGCTAAGGGCGACTCCCGCATCCTTCAGGCCATCAATTGTTGCCCTAGCTATAGACTTAGCTCTAACAACCAGATCCTTAGCTCTACAACTGATCTGCTGAAGGTGAGGCCACCAACTTAGAACTATGGCTTCGTGCAGATGAGGAGTTTTGCAGGTTTCCAACAACCTGAGATAGTGTTCCCTTGACCTGCGTATATGACCAGTCTCAACCTCCAGCTCAGTTAACAACTTCTGTAATCTGCAATGATAAATACCAAGTGGTGTCATCTTGACCCCCAAAAGAATTTCCTGCCTCCCTCCTCCTGCACCTGACGATCCTGCGGGGAGGCAAATAGAGAAGTTACAGGATCATCAGGAACGATAATAGCAATAGCAGGAAACGGGCCACCACGCTAAAAGGGATAGGGGGTACCTACACTTAAGTGTAGGTACCCCCTATCCGGATTACTTGCTGCTTAGGCCATGTTGTACTGCCCAAGCAACCACCTGCGCTCTACTCTGGAGATGGAGCTTGGATAAAATATTCCTTAAGTGATACTTCACGGTATGTTCGCTAACCCCAAGTTGTCTGGATAAGTCCTTAGTAGAAGTGACCCCATTTACCAGCAATTGGAGTATCTCCTGCTCCCTATCTGTCAACATCTGCAACGAAGAACTCCTTACAGGCCTTGAGAACTCGTCGATCAACTTGCCAGCCAATCGAGGAGTAATAGCGGGTTCTCCGCGGATAACGTTCCGTAACAACTGGAAGAACTCCTCGGATTCCAGGTTCTTAGGGATAAAGCCTTGCGCTCCAGCCTTGATAGCCTCGAATAGATCTTTGTCTTCCTCGGAAGCTGTAAGCACTATGACCTTTACACTAGGTTTATCTGCGCTGATCAGTCTGATTGCATCCAGGCCACCCATTACAGGCATAGAGAGGTCCATGAGAACTAGGTCAGGGCTCAGGTTATGTACGAGCTCTACTGCCTCTTGACCATTACTGGCCTCCCCTACCACTTGGAAACCTTCAGACTCTAATAAGCTCTTAATACCATCACGAAATAGCGCGTGATCATCGGCGATGACAACTCTAAGGCCGGTCTTATTAGTCATATCTTCTATCTCATGAGAGATGGGTACCCTTACTATAACCGTAGTACCAACTCCAGGTTCTGAGTTGATGCATAATAGCCCACCAATGGCTTCTGCCCTCTCCTTCATCATAGAGATTCCAAATCTCGGAAAATCACTACGACCTTGATCATGAACATCAAATCCTTGTCCATCATCTTCTATAGTTACTTGCAGCCAGTTGTCGACTTCTTCAAACTTCACCTTGGCAGAGGAGGCATTAGAGTGCTTTCGGACATTGGCCAGCGATTCTTGGATAATCCTCAAAAGCTGGATCTCAGCAGAAGACGGAATGGCATCTAGGTCCACATCTGGATCTATTTCCAGCTCTACTTTGATTGAACTCTGCTGCTCCCAAGTGCGGATGTAATCAAGCAAAGAGTCTTTCAATCTACGTTCGGAGTCAACAGAGGTTCTCAAGCCGAGTATATCTTCCCTGAGATCCGCATAAGCGGATCTAGCGGCGCTTGCCAACTGCTCTAGCTGAACAACAGCTTCCTCCACACTTCCGTGAGATAGCATTCTATGCACGGCCTGAGCCTTGGTGTTAACATACCCCAGAACTTGGGCTAACGTGTCGTGCATTTCCCTGGCAATACGCGCTCTCTCCTGATTAATAGCAGCCTCGCGACGATCAGTTACATCCCTACAGTTCAGTAAAATGCCCTTGATAGTAGGGTCATCGAGGAGATTAGTACCTATAACTTCCATGTATCGCCATGTGCCATCCTGCCGCCTGAACCTGAGCTCCGTGGTAGAAGGATGCCCATTCGTAGGCAACAAATTACCAAGGAAATCCTTACACCTGTCTATATCGTTGGGATGCAGAATATCCTCTACATTGACACTAAACAAGCTATCTTTTGCATATCCAAGCACATCCTCAATTGATGGGCTTACATACTTTATAGCTCCTGAGGGATCACAGATAAGAAGAACATCAGACTTGCTCTGTGCAAGCACTCTAAGATGACTTTCAGATATCTGAGCCTCAAGGTTGATCCTCTCGATACCGTTAGCTATGACGTTAGAAACAGAGCGCAAGAAATGAAGATCCGCTTCATCGAAGCCTCTATTCTCTTTCCTACGAGCGACTAACACCCCGTAAGGCTCATCCCTGCCATGCACTATCATTGTTAGATAGTTTGCATCTTCATCTCTATCTCCCCCGCCTAGTGCATTTGGAGGATTATCGCTACTCCAGAGTGCTCTCCACCATTGCGAGATATCTGGGACCTCAAGATGATTCGGAGTAAGGCTAACATCCCACCCAAGAGAAGACCTCAGTATAAGCTGATTTTTATCTCGATCAAACCCATAGTATGCGATGCCTGTAAGTCCTAGTGCTTGAACAGAGACAGATAGAGAATCTTCTAGCAGATCATCCAGGTTCATATGAGCCAAGGCCCTTTGGCCCAGCTCTGCCAACATGTCTTGTCTCTTTACCTGGAGGGCTAACAAGTTTTCGGATCTCTTGCGCTCGGTTATATCCCTGTCTATACCGAGTACAAGTTCTCTTCCTCCCACCATTATCAGCGAAGTAGTAAACTCGATTGGGAAGAGAGTACCATCCTTCCTTCGATGCCAATCCTCCCCCTTTACCACACCCTCTCGTCTTATCTGCGCCAGATGCCTATTCCTCTCATCCAAGTCGTCCATGCTTGGATCAAGCATGGAAATTGGTGAACCTATAAGCTCGTCTCTAGAATAGCCATTCATCTGGCAGGCAGCATCGTTGCAATCCACTATCCTCCAGGGAACCTCTAAGTCATATGGATCCAGAAGTAATATGGCGTCAGGGGAATGCTCAAAGAGCGTTCGAAAGCGCAGCTCGCTCTCGCGTAGGTTCTCCTCAGCGCGCTTTCTTTCGCTAATATCTCGATCGATACCGAGTATAAGTTCTCGGCCATTGACAGTTATTAAGGAAGATGAAGACTCAACTAATATCAGTCTTCCGTCCTTGCTCTTGTGCAGAGCCTCCAGTTTATCAGGACCGTTAGTCCTTAAGGAATGTAGGTGTTGCTCACACTCTTCAGGACTCATAGGTACTGGGTGCAGAATATCCAATGGTTGACCTATTAATTCCTCTCTAGAGTAGCCATTCATCCTGCAGGCGGCTTCATTACAGTCCACTATCTTCCAAAAAACCTGGTCATCATGAGGATCTATAAGGAGAATGGCATCAGGAGATTGCTCAAACAGCATTCGGAATCTAGCTTCGCTCTCAAGTAAAGCCTCTTCCGATAGCTTCCTATCGGTTATGTCCTGTACGGTGCCTTCGTAAGCAATGGCATTTCCAGAGGCGTCTAAAATCTTCCGAATACTAATAAGCACCCATATAGCGGCTCCATCGACTCTGGTTATCTTCGCCTCGTAATCCTTGACGTATCCTTTGGCACGCAGCTCTTGCTTGAGGTCATCAAAGCAATCACCGTCGACGCAGACTCTCTGCAGACTATCTGCCTCCAAACCAATAACATCCTCAACACCGGAGTAACCCAATATTCTGGCGAAAGCAGGATTAGCCGCCACCAGCTTACCTTTCGCAGATAGCTGGAACATACCCTCAACGGAGTTTTCAAATATACGCCTGTACTTTTCCTCTGCTTCTCTTCTGGCTTGCTCCTGCCATCGATTGTGAACGAACGCCCCTATCTCGTCGGCTATTCTCTGAAGCACTCTTAGGCTTCTGGAATCTCTACCGTGGTTGCCCTCTCTCCAGAACTCAAGAGCTCCTGTTACCTTACCCCCTACAGTGATGGGAATAGCTACCCCAGTCCAGATCTCATCTCTTGTATTAGGACCATTAGCGCCGATTGAGTGGACGGCCCAAACGGGAGAGCCATCCTTTACGTCATCAATGATCCTATAATCAGCACCTAACAAGTGTCTGAAATCGATCTGCTTATCAACAGCTATACGGGCTGATCTCCAACTATGTAAGCATAGAGGGGAATCCTGATCCCCCTGCTTAATCCATATGGAAGCATAATCCCACTTGAATGCAGGACCTACGATCCGTAATATCCTCTCACACACCTCTTCAAGAGAAGAAGCACTCACTAGCAACCTGTTTACACCGTATTGAGCCGCTAACTGCTGCTCAGCCTCCTGCTGCGAGGTTATGTCTTCCTGTACAAACACCACTTCATGCAGCTCATTTCCGAGCTGCACAGGAAACATCACACCTTTCACATATTTGTTGATAGTCCTAGCATAGCCATCTTCAGGCTGGATCTCATATCTGATGGGTGGAACTGATACAGATATCCCATGAAAAGCTTGCCGTATATAGGGCATCAGACCCTTTTCAAGAAGCTGTCTATCAGAAAATATGTTGTAATAACCTATCTTGTTTCTATCAGTAAGCCATATCTTTTCCCAGGCCTTGTTGACTCTAATAAGACGACCGTCGGGATCAAAAACAGCTATCCCAAAGGGAGACTCCTCCAGGATTGCACTGTTCTCGGCTCGCAGACTGAGCAGGGACTTATATAGATCTCGGACATAGGTTATGTTGTTTAGAAGAATAAACCGCAACTCAGTATCCCGCAGTTTGACAGGCAAGATGGTAAATTGAACACAAATCTCTACGCCCGACTTCCTCAGTCCAACTATGTTGTCGATAGACAAGCTATCCAGTGAGAAATCATCTAACAGCTTGTCCAAGCTGATACTTTCGCCCTGCAAAGAAAACAATTCGCAGCCCAAGAACACATCCTGGACCTTAATGTCAGTTTCTTTCCCTTCAAAACCTAGTAGTTCTAAAGCTGTGCTATTGATATAGAGAACATTATCGTCAGCATCCGCAATAATCACCCCAGCAGACATCTTGTAGAGATCTGCAAATTGGGAGCTGTCTACATAAGGCGTAGAGGAAGGAGTATCTATTAGCAGCAATATAGCATTATGAGGACCAAACTGACCTTCCTCCTCTTGCATATTTATGGGGGAGGCGAAAAACCTAACTTCGGTCGGGAATTCGCTGCGCAGGAAGATCCGATCTATAAAGGTCAAATAATCCCCATCAATACTGGTACCTAAACGCTCAATTGGGCATGGCTCTGAGCGTTCGGTATGAGAACCATGCAAGACTTGGCAAGCAGACTTACCTATGACATCATCGGCGTTTTTACCTATTAGATCGAGAGCAGCCCTGTTAGCAAATATAACTTTGTTAGAGTGGCTTTCTATAACTAATAACGGTATGTAAGCCGATTGCCAAGGCAAATGACTTTCTGAACCAATCCCGGTGCCCATGGGATCTGAACTATCCATCCCCTTTCTCCTGCCGAAGGAGGGAAACATCAGCTTACTTGACAGTATAAAAGCAGTGGGCTAATTGGGCAAGCCAAAATAAAAACAAAACCTGCTATCCTTTGTATGGACGAAATCTACGGGGGTAAAAGTGTCTGAAAGGGCAATTAGAGTATTGGGAGCTTTAGGGATACTCGGAGGTGTAATCCTCATAGTCAACGACCTATTATTCCTGTTAGGAGCCAATATCAATCTTAGCCCGCTTGTAATGTTGCTTCTTAGCCTGTGTGTTGTGGGTCTATACTGGAGATTACAACCTAGAGACAAAGCTATTGCACAACTAGGACTTGCACTGGCTTATATCGCAGTACTAGCATCCGTGTTCAACATCTTCTATATAGCTTTGGGAGGACCGCCTGCTTCTCCACAGGAACCTTCGCTTATAGGAGTAAGCACTATCGCCTCGCTGATGGGAACTCTATTCGCCCTATTACTGATAGGGTTGGCCCATGTAACAAGCACGGGTATAAAGGAAGGCTGGCGACTGATTCCGATAATGACAGGTATCTTCTGGATGCCCTTACAGTCAATAACATCTTACTTCCTAGGTAGGGGACTAATAATAGCAGGGCTACTCTGGATCTGCGTAGGATACGCCGTACTAGCCAAAGCCGATACCCAGAAGAACTGATCTAGAGTTTCTACTTACGCCTACTCTTCTGGCTCGATTGCCTCGATCGTTTTCACAACCTTCTCAATTACAGCATCTGGCGTTGAAGCGCCAGCTGTAACGCCCACAACCTTAGCGCCCTTGAACCAATTCGGGTCTATCTCCTCTGGCCACTCTATATGGTAGGTAGGAACTCCCTCCTCGCTTGCGAGCTCAGCTAGATGCTTAGTGTTGGCCGAATCTCTACCGCCTACGACCACCATTACATCTACATCATTGGCAAGTTCTACCACAGCACTTTGCCTATCAAGCGTAGGCTGACATATGGTGTTGTGTACATGGAACTCATTGAAGTCGTCTGGGAGAAGAGATACAAGCTCGGCTATAAAACTCTTGAACCTTTCAGCAGGTTGGGTTGTCTGCGATACTATAGCCAGCTTCTTAGGAACTCGCTTCTTAGAGCTAGTCAAAGCCTTAAGACGTGGTACAAGCTCCTTAGCATCTGTACTCACTAACGCAGTGTTTTCAGTCCATCCCACTATTCCTCGGACCTCTTGATGATTGGGGTCCCCATAGACCACCACTTGGTAGCCATCTTTGTGTAGCGACTCAGCAATCTTTTGAACCTTCGTCACGAGAGGACAGGTCGTGTCCAGAAGGCGAAGTCCTTTCCGCTGGGCTTCGGCGTAAGCGTCGGGGCCAGCTCCATGAGCAGTTATAGTAAGAGTGCCGCTGTCCACCTCATCAACACTGTAAGCAACACCCACACCCCTTGCTTTGAGCTCACTAACTACTTGTGGGTTATGCACGAGGGTTCCCAGAGTTTTTACACCTCTACTATCGGATCCCATATCATCAAATAGCTTCAATGTCTTCTTGACACCAAAGCAGAATCCTAATTCCCTTGCTAGCTTGACCTGCAAGACCCACCTCCTGGACATAAAATACCTATGCTAGTCTACCATTTAGTAAGGACTGAGCACAGTTAGATAAGCATCCATAGAACGTACTGTAGTGTAAGACCAACCAATACTAGTATCGACACAAACAGAAATAAGGAAAGAAACCTGCTCCAAAGTAAGCCTTTGGGTATACCTTCTCGTAAGTAGTACTCAGATAACATCATAAAGCTAAAGGTTATAATCGCAACTACTACTACGCTTGACAGATAGAAGAAATGGCCTGCATCGCTATCACGAAATATTAGGTACAACAAGAGGGCGATCGATGGACGCCATATCTGTATGCCGCAGAAAAAGGACAGAACCACAAGAACTAGCCATAGAAGATAGCACAATACAATCGCTTTGACCTTGGTGAGAGAATATACCCTAGATCTCGATAGGATATTCATCTTAGGCACATGGAGAGGATAGTTCTGGGTAATTATAAGACCACATCAGCTTTATGTATAGTAACCCTAGTAAAGGCTGTTGTTCTGCTAGGCTACGTAAAGCTATAATGCATAAGCACTCACACTCTTAAATGGGGAGATCTATAGGAGGGATAAGTTTGTCTAAGTGGTTGGCAGTTATTATCGCTGTAGCAGTAGTTGTCCCCGGGGTGATACTTAGATTCTTGCATCTTGAAGGTGCGGCCCCACTGCAAGCACTCATATATGGTATTGCGATAGTGGGAGCTGCGTTCCTGCTCTCATGGGCAGCTGAGGTACTGCAGATGGATGTATCTCAGGGGTTGGCACTGGCATTACTAGCATTGATTGCTATATTGCCCGAGTACGTAGTAGATGCCACGTTCGCTTGGCTGGCTGCTAGGGAGCCTTCGTACGCAAGCTATGCAGTCGCTAACATGACGGGTGCTAACAGGCTGCTTATAGGTGTGGCATGGCCTTTGGTGGTGCTACTTGTATGGCTCCGAAGCCGGCGAAAGAGCGTTTCGCTGGAGCCTAGCCATGGGGTAGAGATAATAACCCTTCTCGTAGCTACCGCAATAGCTTTCATCATACCTCTCAACAGCTCTATAGGACTGATAGATATGGCCATACTGATAGCCATATTTGGAGTCTATATGTGGCAGCTTACCAGGATGCCAGCTGAGCATCCTGAGCTCGTGGGCCCTGCAGCAATGATTGGTAGTCTGCCCAAAGCTAGGCGTCGATTGATTACAGGCGTCCTTGGGGTAATAGCCGCAATCGGCATACTGCTGGTTGCAGAGCCTTTCGCTCACTCCCTGGTAGAAACTGGCGCATTGCTGGGTATCGACGAGTTCCTGCTTGTCCAGTGGCTAGCCCCCCTAGCATCAGAAGCTCCAGAATTTGTTGTGGTATCCATATTCGCTTGGAGGGGGGCTGCAGCTGCAGCTTTGGGCGCGTTGGTATCCTCTAAGGTCAACCAATGGACCCTCTTAATAGCCATGTTGCCTCTTATCTACTCAGTATCTGCCGGGAGGCCTGACTCATTGCCTCTCGATCACAGGCAGGTGGAAGAGATACTGTTGACAGCAGCTCAGTCCTTACTTGCCATCATACTTTTACTAGATTTGACACTGTCCCTAATCGGAGCAGGAGCCTTGTTCATACTGTTCGCCGTACAACTTGTGTATCCCGACATCCACATGGAGATGGTGTTCGTCTATATACTATGCTCGCTCGTAGCACTATTAGTTGGCAGAAAGCATCTTACGAAAGCGTTCTCAGGATTGAAGGCTGCGGTAACTGACCCCAAACAGTTTTCGGAACACACTTAGCAGAGGCTAACAGCAGCAAGATTTAACACATAAGTCGCCTCAACTAATTGGAGGAAGCATGCAAGGGCAAAATAACGGTCGAAGCTCTCTGCCATTCTATAAAACCATAGAGCTCAGAGGACACATAATAGACTCACACATCCTGTCCCAGGTCATGGATCTGGTGATGGACTATAACGCTGAGTTCTATATAGAGCAGTTTGAAGTAGGTAAACATAAATATGATCCCAGCTACGCAAGACTGATACTTTATGCCCCTACTCCAGAAACCCTAGACGAACTAATGGAGGCTGTTACCAAACTCGGAGCTCAGCTATTGGAGAGCGAAGAGGTAGATGCCCGTACCGAGCCTGCTCCCAAAGACGGTGTCTTGCCCGAAGATTTCTACTCGACTACCAATATGCCTACTGAAGTCAGGATAAACGGGAAATGGTTTCCAGTCGAGAACATCGAGATGGATGTGGCTATAGCGATAAGGCTAAACGAAGAGGGCAAGCCAATAGGCGCCTACACTGTGCCAATGTCCGACGTGCGGAAAGGAACCCCTATAGTCGTAGGACATCAAGGCATTAAAGTTTCCCCTATAGAACGTCCAAGAAGCCCCGCACTCCTTGGTTCACCATCCCGAGCTTCACAAGGGCACGTCTTTAGCTTCATGAGCAGTGCTGTAAGCACTGAGCGTCCTAAGGCCGCGGCTATAGCCGAGATAGCACAGAGGATGAGAGAAATCCGAGATTCAGGTGGTACAACGCTAGTGGTGGGTGGGCCAGCGATCGTGCATACGGGAGCAGGACCTCAGTTGGCTGCTCTGATCAAGCATGGTTTCGTACATCTATTGTTTGCAGGGAACGCATTGGCAGCCCATGATATAGAATCCGCATTCTTTAACACCAGTCTAGGAGTTTCTCTTGATGCCAATAGCGAAGGTGCAACCTACGAACATGGGCACGAGCACCACATAAGAGCCATAAATAAGATCAGATACTATGGTGGTATAAGACAGGCAGTAGAAGCAGGAGTGCTCAAACAAGGCATCATGTACGAATGCATAGTAAACAATGTGCCTTACGTACTGGCTGGATCAATCCGTGATGATGGACCTATTCCAGATGTCATCACCGATGTAATCGAAGCACAGCGAGCTATGAGGAGGCATATTCAAGCAGGAGTGGATTTGGCGCTGCTGATAGGTACCACTTTGCACTCTATAGCCGTAGGTAATCTGCTCCCCGCCAACGTACTTACGGTCTGTGTCGATATAAACCCATCTGTAGTTACGAAACTATTGGATAGAGGTAGCCTCCAAACAGCTGGTCTAGTAATCGATGCTGGAGGATTTCTAAGAGAGCTATGCTATCAGCTAGGGCTGAGAGAGAAGTCTTCCATTGATTCACCAACGAAAGTTCAGTAATTACGATAGCACTTAGTTAGCCAATTTTAGAGAATTTTGTCCTATCCTCTTGGGAACATTTCTGTATAAATAATGCGTAATAAATATGCCATCAGAATTTACGCATGTTACTTCTATGTGAGATAATCTGGTGGCAAATATAGCGCTCACAATAAAAAATCTACAGGTTTACAATTAGACTTTCTATATTAGCTTTGTATATACTGTAATTTACACTAGTGTGTTCAACTTGATTGGGGATGTTTGAACTACACTATAAAGCTATAGAGAATACAGTAAAAACAAAGTAAAGCGGGGAGGCATAGGCAATCATGGCGAATCAAGTAGAACAAAAAGAAACCATCAGTGAGGTCATTCGGAGGGAACTTCAGAGGAGGCACTGGTCCTACAGAGTGCTGGCAGAGGCTGCCGGCATCTCGCCCGCTGCTGTTGGGCAGCACGTGCTCGGGCGTAGTATCCCGGAACCATCTACTCTGAAGAGGTATGCTGAGGCTCTTGGTCTACCATTCCAGTATTTGATGGTGATAGCAGGGCACCAGGAGCCACCTAAGGAAAACAGACCAGCAGATCTGCAAATGGCAATTGAAACTCTGGACAATATATGGTCAGATCTCCCACCCGAGGTACGCAAGCTAGTTACCAACTTTATATCTGAGCTGAAAGAGGTAAAAGAATAACTAGCTAAGGTCCAGCAAAGGGTATGCTGGACTCAGTAGGAAGCTTCTTCCTGCATATCATCTTGAGATGAACCAGTTGCCGAGTCGGGTGGCTGGTTCATCTTTTGTTCAAGAAAAGCTAGCATCTTGACTCTTGGAGCAAAGATCTTATAGAACACCTCGGAATGGTGCCTGAGCCATGCATGAGCCTCTATCCATCTATCTCTCTCTTCAAGCTGGACGTCTTTTGTCTCAATTGATATTCTAGCTTCGGTCCCTCCCGAGCCAAGGTTCCATTCCAGAGCACCAGCTATACGTTCTATCAAGTCCTTGTCCTGCTGAAGTAGCTGGAAGGTCTTCCATGCATCTTCCTTCTTTATCCGTAGCTCACATATGCAGCGACCTCTGGATGGACTGGCAATCAAGCATATCTCAAAGCCTTCCCGATCCAATGGGATAGAATATTCTCGAGTACGTGTATCCTGTAGCGTAAAGGGTATTCCCCTCTGCCTGCAATACTCATTAAACTCCATCCAGAAGCCCTGATAATCCAACTGTTCATACTGATTTGATTCTTCGTATGTGTGCTCCGACTCAGAAGAATTATCATATCGTTCTCGCTGTGCGAGGGCAGGGCGATCTCTGGCAGGAAGCAATCCTTGATCTTGCTCCTCCTCGATTACTAGACGGTGAGACCTGAGGCTATATCCTGTCTTCGAGCTGGGCTTAATCGTCAACCTGAAAACAGGTGCAGGCAGGCTATCACCTATACGCAGGAACTGCATCTCCACTCCGAATATCATTAGATCAGAGGAAGATCCATTTAGGAAATCAAGAGTTTTCTTATGTTGATCCTTCAGCTCAGTGCAAACCCATATCAGCACCCTGCTACCAAGCAAAGCAGCGCAGGTCATCAGCTTTCCTAAGTGGGTATCATCCGAGGTCGCAATCTGATTCTCTATCAGAACAATGTTGCCCGACTCTCTGTCTACAGCCAAAACATCTATCAAATACTCACCTACGTGAAGGTTGACCTCTCTAGAGGCGAGATCTATGCCCACTACGTCAGACAATAGCCTGAGATTCTCATCACGCGATATCCAAGGGTTGAAGTCGTCTTGTTCGTCAATCTGGAGTGAGTCTGCGGAAACAGGACGAATGCTGGCCAGCTTATCTGAGCCAATTCTTACTATCTCATTTCCCGCGAAGTAATTATCCTCCAGGTGCACTCCGAAGCTCCTCAAAAGCACTAACAAAATTATGTCATATAATTGACGCGACTACAATAGTACTTTTGTCTAATAAGTGCGAGCAAAAGCTAACTGCACATATGACTAGCTTCCTCGATTAGCCTCCTTGCTAGCCTATGATCACTAGGGAATATAACGTAGGTTGTTCCATAAGAGTGCCCTAGCCATAGCCCTTCTACTTCATCCCGTTTGTAGGTTCTACAAACTGCTTCATCTGAAGAAGCTGCAGGATCATTTATTACTGGATCTCCATTAGAATCAAAGCCAGCCAGCACCACTATATGACCATCGCTTGATTCTATCGGCGCTCCAGTCAGCTCCCCCTTCCCCCAGGCGTAGCTAATAGCCAAGGGGACACCTATATCTATCCATCTTTCTGCATCTGCTAAAGATCTCATACGTACCAAATATGCCTCCAACCCTTTAGAAGCTGCATAGGCGACGTTGAAAGACCAATTCCCATAACCTCCATACATCCAGTCAAAAACGCCCTGCACTGCATCCCTAACTCGATCACTACAATTCTGTCCTCCTATTCCCCAGTATCCGAGCAGCATAGCGATGCAGGTCGGGCTGCACCAGACATTCCCTCCATTAGGGTAGACCATCTGGGAGCATAGAGGTACATCTAGCACCCTCTCAACACAGGTGCGACTGGCAGAAGTATAACCTGAGACAGAACTACTACCGGAGAGAGTCAGCATTACCGACTTGAGACAGGGAGAATCGGTACTTGTCGAGAATAAGCGCACAATTATCTGCAGGGCATCAGCTTTATAAGGTGTCTTTAGTTTCAGTACGTCGGTATCCACTCTGAGATATTGATCCTCAAAGGGCACTGAGTGGCTTGCGAACGCTATATCCGAAGACCACACCCCCATGCTGACTGGATGCATCCATTGCTCATTCAATCGTACTTTGAGTAAGACCTCAATCCAGGTCCCTGCTGGAGTCTCGATGTTCCAGGAAACTATAGCTTGTTGGGCGCCGTCAACATTTAGGATCGGGCTAACGGCCTCACCAACTAGGTATCTACCCCCGTTGTAGTAATTATGACCATAATATCCACCAAGAGGATAAGGGTCATGTTCTTCACGGGCAGTAGCAGTATCTAGAAAGAGATTACCCGATTGAAGGCATAGCCCTTCGAGAGACCAGCTATCAAATGTGTTGCTGTAGCCTGATCCAAAGAGAAAGTAACACGAACCAGAAGGTGAGGCGATCATGTCGTGAGTATATCATACATACGAAGTGCCATGTCCTAAAAAATATAAGTGCCATAGCACCAAGTGCTATGGCACTTCCAGCGGAACCGACGGGATTCGAACCCGCGATCACGTCCTTGACAGGGACGTATGTTAGGCCACTACACCACGGTTCCTCGTGACGAGCTTATTATTACAAATCACGAGTCCAGACGTCAAATTCTATTGTGGCTATTTACTCTGTTATAATCCGCTAATGACAAATACTAAGCATACTGTACTTAACGAAGAGCAAAATGAGCTTCTTAGAAGGGAGCGCCAGCTATTTTCAGAACTGCTGGAGTTCCTTAGATCTTTTGATGCTCCTAGAAACGATATCGAATTAGTCGAACAGACCCTAAGTGATCTTGAAGAACTCTTTCTACTGGTTATAGTTGGTGAGTTCAACTCCGGCAAGTCTGCCTTCATCAACGCATTACTTGGTCGGGATATAGAACCTGAGGGCGTCACCCCCACCACTGACAGGATCACTTTGTTAAGATGGGCCCCCGAAAACTATGAAAGAACGCGTGTAGATGGTGTACTTGAGAGAGGTCACCCCATTGATCTTTTGAGGGAAGTTGCCATAGTAGATACACCAGGAACCAATGCCATTATCAGGCATCATGAAGAGCTGTCTAAGGGTTTCGTCCCCAGATCTGATCTGGTACTGTTTGTAACCTCTGCTGATAGGCCTTTTACCGAGAGCGAGAGAGAGTACCTGGAGATCATCAAGGAGTGGGGGAAGAAGCTCATAGTAATCGTCAACAAGACGGACCTTCTCAGTACGAAAGAAGATGCAGAGAACATCAAGGAATTCATACATAGCAACATGCAATCCCTGCTGGGGATAACTCCACCAATCTTCCTGGTATCGTCCAAGCTTGCCAGACGAGCCAAGGTAGCTGACAGCCAGATCGAAAGGGATGCCTTATATAAAGCCAGCGGTTTCGAGGAGCTAGAAGAATTCATATTAGGCATACTAGAAGAAAGCAACAGGATAAGGCTAAAGCTAGAGAGTCCTCTGGGGGTGGCTGATCAGCTGGTATCCAGATACACTCTGGGAATCAACGAAAGAATGTCTTTGCTTGAAGACGACTTCAGGATGACTGAGAACATAGATGCCCAGCTGGAGCTCTACAAAGAGGACATGCAGAGAGACTTCAGTAGCCGAAGAGCCGAGATAGAAAACCTGATACACCAGCTGAACGAAAGGGGCGATAAGTGGTTCGAGGAGAACATTAGGATAGGAAGGTTCTTCGAGCTGGTGAAGAAAAACGAGGTGCAGCAGAGATTCCAAAAGGAGGTAGTAGGAGATACCACAGAAGTTATCGACCGCCATATCCAAGAGCTGGTCGACTGGATGGTTGATCGTGATCTAAGACAGTGGAAGTCCATAGTAGATTACGTCAATCGGAGAAGGCAAGCGACCTATGATCACAACCTCATCGGTGAGATAGGCGGTAACTTCGAGTACAACCGTAACCAACTACTGCAATCTATAGCCCAAGATGCTAACAAGGTGGTCCAAAGCTACGACAGAGAATATGAAGCCAGCAAGTTAGCCCTATCCATTCAGTCCGCAGTAGCACAAACTGTGGCAATGGAAGTGGGTGCAGTAGGGTTGGGAACACTAGTGGCTATGTTAGCCACAGCTACTGCTGTAGATGTCACTGGACTGTTAGCAGCCAGCACAATAGCAGTACTTGGACTATTCGTTATCCCCAATAAAAGACGCAAGGCTCGTAATGAATTTAGAAGCCGGACGGAGGAACTGCGCCAAAAGCTGATAGAGGTGCTCACCAGGCAGTTCGGATTAGAGTTACAAAGGTCGATAGAGCGCATCAGAGAAGCTATCGCTCCGTATACACGTTTCGTGCGATCGGAGTATCAAAAGATGTCGAAAGCAAGGGAGGTACTCTCCGAGATCAAGAAAGAGGCAGAAGATCTGAGAATCCAGATCGGAGCACCGAGAATAAGCGCGTAGAGGTAATAGCCATATGAGAACAGCTGGCACAGTGTTCGGAATAATCCTACTTATAGCGGGCGTTATATGGGCATTGCAAGGAGCAGGGATAATTCAAAGCAGTAGCCCCATGACAGGGCAAACATTCTGGATATTTGCGGGCATAATAACGGCAATAGTGGGAGCTGTGATAGCTTATTGGTCCTGGAGCAGAAGATCCATCCAATAAGCGTCGCAAGTTGTACGATTTGCTGGGCTGGTGGTTGACTTAGTCAAATCCTTAACGCTAGACTTTTCTAGAGCATTTGGTGGCTGTAGCTCAGTTGGTTAGAGCGTCTGTCTGTGGAACAGAAGGTCGTGGGTTCGAGTCCCATCAGCCACCCCAAGAAGCTATCCAATGTTCCCCAAGTTTCTTCCCCCTGCACTAGAGGATTCTTGCAAAGAAGTCAAGGCATTGACTAATTGGAGAAGGGATGTAGAAAAGCAGTTTAGGTACCAAAGAAAGGCTAATTCAGATATCGTGTCCGAAATTGACCGTAAGCTTAACAGAGAGCGAATAAAACTGGAACAAGATCTTGTTCAGGGGATACATAGGTTACAACAAATCAACAGATCAGTAGCAGATGAAAGAAAAATCCTACAACCCAAGTTGGAAAAAGCAGCTAAGCTACTTGCTCAGGCCAAGGCTAATCGCAAAGCTCTAGGATGAGTCCTTACCACCCTAAAAGCCGGGTAACTTCGGATGCTCGACCTTCTCAGGATATATAAGAAGATCACCCTGCACATGGGCAAATTCGGTAAGAGTATGCACAGGAGCGTCCTCCTCATGCAATATATGCCTCACCTTGAAACCTTTTACAGTTAGAGCATCTGAGATAAGCTTGCGGTGGCAGCGCCAGTACAGTGCTTCCGAACACATAATAGCCGTGGTACATTCCTCTGCCATACTTATTAGGTAGTCAAGGGCTTGCTTGAACTGATCCGTCATCATGTAATCGGCATATCCTCGAAACGAATCATTGAGCCAACCAGTATTGGGTGATGCTTCACTCGGTTTACGAAAGCCGCCTAGATCCCGTAAGTGAACGTATTGTATGCCTACTTCTCGCAAGGCGTTAGACAGATGGTCTTTATTATATTGAGGAAACTTTCTTGACCCCGGCGCCACCCTCACATCACACAGCAATCTCACCCCGTATACTTGCAGGAGTCTTATGAAGTCCTGAAGACTACGAGAGGAATGTCCTATGGTATATATGATCTTACTTTTCTCAGACTCATTCACTTTGAGTACCTAATTCTCAGCAGCTTGAGTATATAACTCTTTACAATTATCCTAGATTATAACTTCATACCTACAGGGAGTAATTACCCATAAGGGTCAAGAGAGCCAGAACTATATCTTCTTATATCAAGCTGCTTACAGGGAATGATAAGAGCCTGACGGAGCGGCCTCTGCTCCCAGCACAGAGACTGGTAATAGGATTTCTGGCAGTTATAACCCTAGGTACCCTCCTATTAATGCTTCCGGTAAGCTCAAATCATGGCTGGACGAGCCCCCTAGTAGCTCTATTTACATCGACATCAGCCGTATGTGTGACCGGCCTGGTGGTGGTTGATACCGGCACATATTGGTCCCCTTTTGGCCAGTTAGTAATACTTCTGTTGATGGAGGTTGGAGGCTTAGGGTTTGTAGTAGGAGCAACAGCACTGGTACTTCTGGGTAAGGGTAGACTGGGATTTCAGGAAAGAGAGATAGTCAGGCAAACTGGGACTACCCTTATCCTCGGTGGACAAAGCTCTTTCGTTACCAGGGCAGTGACCTTGGCGCTAGTTGGGCAGTTAGCAGGCGCGATTTTACTCCTCATAAGATTTATTCCAGAGTTTGGCTTGATCAGGGGCATATGGATGTCCATATTCCACTCGGTGGCTGCTTTTACCAACGGCAGCTTTGATCTGTTTGGTGATTATCGTAGCTTGGCAGGTTACAGGTCCGATCCATTGGTATTACTAACCATCGCAATGCTCATAATAGCTGGAGGCACTAGCCTTCTGGTAGCGGAGGACTTGTGGAGGCATAGGAGTTGGAGGAAACTCACGCTCGACACTAAGATCATACTTATCGGCATACCGACATTACTCATTCTAGGTACTGTGTTTATAATGCTGATCGAAAGCAAGAACCCAAACACTCTTGGCAACAGACCATTAGGGGAGCAGCTGCTCAACTCATTTTTCCACTCATCTGCAGCACGCACAGCCGGTTTCACAACATGGAACTTCGGACTCTCTGACGACCGTACGCTGTTTTTTGTAATCGGCCTTATGTTCATAGGTAGTGCTCCAGGTTCCATGGCAGGCGGAATCAAGATCACTACCATGGCGATTATCCTGGCAGCTGCTTGGAGCAATATACTTGGTCGTAGGGATACGGAACTAATGAGGAGGAGAGTTCCGCAAGAGCAAGTAGGGCAGGCACTAACGGTAGCACTTCTGGGAGTCTTGCTTATAGTTACGATTGCGCTAACCATCAGCCTGCTGGAGAGGGCACGATTCAGAGACGACTTTATCAAAGTACTATTTGAGGTTACATCCGCATTCGGTACGGTAGGATTATCTACGGGCATCACTCCAGAGCTATCAGCTCCAAGCCAAATTTTACTGATCATCACGATGTTTGTAGGAAGGCTTGGCCCAGTAACCCTAGCGACATCATTGTCTCATCGATCACAAAGCAAGTACAGATTCCCGATTGAGTCGGTGCGAATAGGATAACGGAGGGTTAGAGTGCCAAAAGGAGATAGGGCATCCAGACAATTCGTGGTTATAGGGCTTGGCAGGTTCGGTCTAACCTTAGCCAAGACTTTAACTGACTGGGGACATGATGTGCTTGGCATTGATCAAGACGAAAACAGGATACAGGAGGCGAGAGATCTAATAACACACGCCGTGCAGGTAGAAAGCCTGGATGAAAGAACGATATCCGAGCTAGGTCTTAGCGAGGCCGATGTAGCTGTCGTAGCTATAGGGGAGAATATAGAAGCAAGCATTCTAATCACCGCCATGCTGGTGGAAGCAGGCACAAAATATGTAGTTGCAAGAGCTTCCACTGACCTACATGGAGTTATCCTGCGAAAAGTAGGTGCTCATCACGTGATATATCCAGAAGTACAGCTAGGCGTGGAATTGGCACATCAGCTCCGCGTACCTGGAGTAGGAGAATACATCTCCATGGGAGAAGATGCGGGAATATATAAGCTGCGGGTACCCAAGGAGTGGACAGGTAAACGACTTAGTCAGCTCTATAAGAGCATACACGATCCCTTATTTGCAGTATTGGTGATTATTCGAACGGATGAGATCGTCACCACTCCTGGACCAGAAGAGGTACTCGCAGAGGGAGATACCATTGCCATAATATGTCGCGAAAGCCGGATGGATGAATTGCAGATATCCCCATAGATTATCCTGAACTCTTACCTTAGCGGGGGTGACCCAGGCACTATCTAGGTGCACTAAAGTGAGGTAAGTTTTTGATCCCCTTTTCTCCCAAGCTCTCGGATAAGGTGCCGATATCTTCACCCTTTAGTGCATAAGATTGCATCTGTTCGCTCATCATTGCCATAGCCAGCAAAATTACTTCCCATACATCATCACGCTCTGCCTTGTGTCATGCTTATCGATACCTGCTGCTTTATGCCCTGCAATGGCCACCCGATGCTTGGTGCAACACTATCGCCTCGAAGTCCTTCCTATCCACTATCATCCGGAGCCTGCTGTCCCTAGGATTGGGCAAATCAGGTGGTACCAGTACCCTCACTATAGCCTAGAACTCTTCGCTCACCCAACGACTTGGTTCCTCAACTTCTGTATACCGCCCTCATTTGTTCGTTATCCCGATTTCAGGATAAGCTCTAAGAACTCCGAGAGGTCGCACGCAAATACTTCGAATCCAAATGTTGCCACACGCCTAAAGCACTCTAAGCACATGCTGGGCACTTGCGTTTCCTGAGCTCGCCACCATTTGCTGAATTCATTTGCATAGAGCTATTAACAGGCAGGAAGCACAGGTGTATACTTACTCTATCACCCCACAGGGCTAGGGTGAATGAGGTGGTGCATATGAAACTCAAGCTACCGCTTCTTCTGGTGCTCGTCTGTGCCCCGGTCCTACGGCCCCAAAGAGCACACAAGGCCCTCGCCCACACAGGCTGCGATACCTGGCAGGATACAGAGATGGATCCGAGAGTACGGATTACCGCACAATGGACCAAGAGCATTGGTGCGTCTGGAGATCCTGGCAGGGGAGTCATAGCCTGGATCGAGGAGCAGCCTCTATTCACCGACTTCGTAGATCAACAGCTAAGTTTCATCAATAGCGCGGTGTGGCTAGCTACGGATTCCGTAGAGGGCACAGATGGCTTGTACTGGATCGAGTTGGGTCGGACTTATGATTGGGATGATGTAAACGGCGCTTACACTCACCATGATCACTTCTATTGGGGAAGGAGTGCAAAGGAAGGAAGCTCTCCATTTTTCAGGATGTGGTACATTTCCTATCCTCTGCCCAAGAGCAACGGCACGATGTATCGGTACAAGATCCAGTGGAACCCCAATGCAGATGCCGATGGCGGCTATGATATAGGGCTAAGGATCGAAGGCGATAGTACGAATTATCATGTGAACACGGCTCACATCAACAGACCCAATGCCTATCGTGTCTATCTAGGACTGGAGAGCAAGTACTGTGATGGCAACGATGGCGATTCTTACTATAACTATGTTGCTCCTATCTACACCAATAGCTGGTGGTGGACAGATGATGAGAACCAGCTTCACCAGATAGTGAACCCTAGCATTCCCTCAAATCTGAACGAGCCGCCAGCGCATATCGGCCTGTACCCGAGTGGTGATTCGGCCTGTTATCACATGAACCGCGCCACCTGGTGCTAGGTAATGGGGTCAAATCAATGAAGAGCCCTGCAATAGCCTTCACCATCCTCATCGCGATCTTGGGGATGCTCCCGCTCTCAACGCTCAGCCCCTGGGCTCGGCAGGATCAGGACCCATCTCCAGGTTCGCTACGGGCAGTCCTGCCCACCCTGCCCACGGCAGAACAACCCACTCCTCTGCCTCGGGATGTGCTGCCTCCCACCGCCGTCGTCGAGAAGCTGACCTCCAGAGAAGCGTTGGTCGAGCGTGCGCGACATGTGGCTTGGCTCATGGGTGAGACCGACCCAGAGCTTCTGGATGTGCAGCAGACGACAATAGGGCAGGCCCTTATCCTCATCGGAGAATCCCCCGAGGATATGAACCTAGAGAGCCTGCTCCCTCCTGAGCACCACACCCAGCCGTTGGCAGCCTATCCCGTGTACCTCGTGCGGATGGGCGGAAAATTCCAGCCAACCAGCGCTCCTGGAGGCAAACTGCCCCCCAGGATCAGGGGGATAATGTACGTCATCGTAGACGTCAATACTGGACAGAGCATGGGGTACGGGTTCACGGGGCTTGAGCCCTATCCCACTCCCACACCTTATAGAACACCATATGGCTTCCTACGTTCTCAACTCATCTACTACAGGGTGCATGCGGAGGTGCTCAAATGGGAAGAACGCCAGAGCACGGGTTAGTGATAATAGCATCGGTACTGGCTGGGATAGCTGCCATCGCGATCGTGACTTCCTCAGGGACTCAAGATGCCAGACAGCAGGCAGGCCAGCTAGGGGCTTCAATAGAGCTCACAGCCGAGCCCACAAGAACATCCCCAGCATCCACCAGCAGCCCCGAGTGGATACCTCCCACTCCTGATCCGACCCAGGTGGCCAAAGCTACCACCCAAGAAGCACTAATAGAATGGGCTAAAAGGACTGCACAATCTATGGGGAGCCTAGTCCCTCACTAGTAGATGTAAGGGAAACAACGTTTGCTGGAGCATTGAAGCTGCTAGGTCTTCATCCTCAGCCCACAGACCCTCCAGACGATCATCCTGTATACGTGTTGCGTATGAAAGGCAAGTTCAAGCCATATCACAGTATAGGTGCAGTAGATGCAACCCCTGTACCCGGAGTTATGCATATGATAATCGATGCCAAAACCGGCTACACACTAAGGATAGGATACATAGAGTCCTCTGATGCTAACCCATAACTAGTAAGAACAATTAAGAGGCAACTAAGAGGCAACATTCTACGCCATCCTATCTCCCTGATCTACGAGCATGGATCAGGATGCTACTTCCAAATGGACAACCCTGCACTTGCTCACTTTCAGGAGAGTGAACGTCACCACGTGTGCAACATAAGCAAGGTAGGAGCAGCACTTAGGCCATATCCTCGTACAGGCTGCTCCTACCTTGATACTCCTAACAGTAATTATCATGCTTACCAGCCAGGGTTAGCACATAGTCGATACATCATGAGTAGCTAGCTTGGACGCTCGTTCCCCCAAAGTTTACCCCCTCCCATTGACTGTCTCCACGCATGTCTCCACCTGTGAACATCTGTAACTGATATGGCGGGCATAGGATGTCTAGCCTCGCTGGGAGGTAGCTGTGGGAAGGGCTTGTGAGGCTCTGTCTGATACCAATAGGCAACAGTGCATATATCGAGTGTCAGGTTGTTGGCGTGGCCGTGCTCGATGGAGGCCCGTATAGACTTCTGGAAGTGGATCGGATCCTCTATATGGAACCTGTAGGCGTGTGCCCTGCCCAGCCACCCGAAGCTGTGATCGACGTGCGCATAACCGAAATAGGGATGCTGATATTCCTCGGCTGGAGACCAGGAAGTACAGAAGTAATCCTCAGTGCCCGTACCATGCAGGGAGCCAGGCCAAGGCTCACCGTCTATGAGAAACATATCATCCCCTTCTCCATACCACATCGGGCTGGGGCAATCTACAAAGTAATTCACGCCAACATAATGCCCTCTACCTTCCGCATCTAATATCAGGTAATTGCCCTCGTCGGATGGATGCTTGAGCTCTGGGGCTAGACAACTCCACTCATTCTCACCAGATGGGTCTGGGTCAGTTATTTCCCGATTCCACCATGCGTGGAATCTACCCAGAGAGTCGTCTACCTCGGGCCATTCTTCGTAGTCTATGTAAAAATAGAACGCATCTACCGGAGTTGGACTCTGATTCTCCACCTCAATTCTGGCCCCATTGCCAAAAGGCATTGGGAAGTAGCAGTTCAGTCCGCGGCCAGACCTTGGAGATGCTGCCAGTGGCAAGGATACAAAGTTGTACTCTAAGCCCCAGCCCTGACCAAAGAAATCTCCCACTGGGCTTTCGACGCTTGGATTATCCTCACCATCCCAGTACATGCGTAGCACTAGGTTCCTACGATACATCGGATCTCTGCTGGCTATGGTAAACCAAATGTGTTTTATAGCACCTGCCCCCTCGATGCTGGCTAGATCTACCCGTTCACCCGCAGCTATCTGTATCCTGTCAGCATTACCGCCTGTTCGATCGTAGCTAGAGACCCTCTTTGACCGCGCGGGGCGTATTTGAGCGATATTAGCTAAAGGGCTATGCATACCTTCCTCCCTGGAAAATGTCTTTATAAGGCTTGAATTAGATATTGCACTAATTGCCCAAAATAAAGCAAGCTATAGACATACTCCTGAATTCCTCAAGAGGAGATTGAAGTGCAGACAAAGCATAGTTACAGAGGGCTAAGCGCCGTTCCAATGATCTACTTCAAAGCCATGGTACTCGAGAAAACCATGGATCTTCCAGAATGGTTCGATATTGCCAAGGAACTGGAACTTGATGCCACAGAGATTCACGACAAATCTCTTAGAAGCAGGGATGAAGCATACATAGATGATATAGCACAACAGCTCGAGCATAGAGGATTAAAGGTATCACAGGTAGTAGGGGCGGCCGACCTAACCAATCCGAATCCTGCCATTCGAGAATCCGAACTTGCCACTACGTTCAATAATATAGACATCGCAGCGAGATTAGGGGCAACATGCGTGCGTATAACAGCTGGGCAAGCACATGATGCTCTTAGTCATGAGCAGGGAGTGAAGCTTGCGGTAGAAGGCATAAAGAGAGCAGTAGAATACGCAACTAGCAAGAATGTATGGGTAGCTTATGAAAATCACTACAAGGACTATTTCTGGGAGAAACCTGATTTCTCGCAACGCTCGGAGGTGTTCTTAGAGATACTCTCCAGGCTACACGACGTACCGATCAAGGTCAATTTCGACTGTTCAAATCAGGTCATGATAGGGGAAGATCCGGTTAACCTTCTTAGGCAGGTCGTGGATTATGTAATCCACGTGCATTGCAGCGATCGAGTAGCACCTAACCAGTATCTGCATGCTGTTACAGGAGAGGGGATTGTAGATTACAGATCGATATTTGGGATACTCAAACAACATGGATACAGCAGTTGGCTGTCTGTGGAGTACAATGGCACTGAAGGGCTGGAAGGACTTCGAAGGTCAATCAACAATGTGAGAAGATTGTGGCAGGAAGCCTAAGGTTAGACAAGCACCTGTTACCTTGGGAGGACTCAGATGTATATACCCTCGGATGTCACAGAGCTGGTAAACGAAATACCTATGCCCGTACTCTATAGGGTCAGGCAGAAGAGAGAATACCCTGTTGTGGAGGACATACAAAGCGAGGTTGCCCGCGAACTTCGCGAAAGCAACATCCTGTCTAATATCAAAAGTGGAGACAGGATAGCGATAACAGCAGGTAGCAGGGGAATCATCTCCTTACCCGAAGTTATCAAAGCTGTAGTAGCCGAGGTAAAGAAAGCTGGCGGCGAGCCCTTCATTATTCCCGCAATGGGGAGCCATGGAGGGGCAACGGCTGAGGGACAGAGACAATTGCTGGCGGACCTGGGAGTGACAGAAAGCTACGTTGGAGCACCTATCCGAGCCACAATGGAGGTGGTAAAAGTAGGGGAGGTACCAGGCGGTCCAGCAGTGTACATGGACCTCTACGCCTCTCAGGCTGACGGGATCATACTTGTCAATCGGGTCAAGCCGCATACGGATTTCCACGGTAACGTCGAGAGTGGGTTGGCCAAGATGTGTGTTATTGGTCTGGGCAAGCAGGTGGGGGCAGAGACGATGCATCTTTATGGCGCTAATGGGTTCCGGAAGTTCCTATCCCAGGCCGCGCAGATCTCGGTCAGGACCAAGCCCATAATTGGAGGTGTAGCAATAGTCGAGTCACCTTCCGGCAAGCCCGCCAAGATAAAGGCGTTGCCTCCTGGCGATATAGGTGGCCCGGGGGAAGAAGAGCTTCTGAAGGAAGCCTACGATCTCCTGATGAGAATACCCTTCCGAGAGTTGGACGTGCTGGTTGTGGATTATATGGGGAAGAACATCAGCGGAACCGGCATGGACACCAACGTGATAGGAAGGACCATGGTCCATGGCGAGCCAGAACCACACAATCCGGACATCTCAGTTATAGTAGCGCTTAGATTAACCGAGGAAACTCATGGCAATGCTTCGGGCATAGGGCTAGCGGACGTTACCACACAGAAGCTACTAGAGCAGATAGATTTCAAGGTTACTTATACTAACGCCATCACATCAGGCATCTTCGGCATGCAGAGGGTTCAGATACCCATAGTCATGCCGGATGACAGGTCCGCGATATCTTTGGCTATACAGTGTTGTGGCCGACCAGACGCCGAACACGTCAGACTTGCAAGAATCTATAGTACTCTAGATCTAGAAGAGATACTCATATCTGAGTCTTTGCTTACAGAGGCCGAGTCCAACCCCGATATCGAGATTCTCGGACCGGAAGGACCATTGTCCTTCCAAGAAAACGGCGACATAACACCTTGGCCCGGAGCAGTATCTCATGTACATGCTACTGGCCTGGAAGCTGGAGTAGATGGCATAGAAAACTTGTAGGGAGAAAAGATTTGAAGGCTTTAGTGTGGCAAGGACCTCATAGTCTAGAGATCGTAGAGAAGGACGTACCCAAACCTGAACCAGGTTTTGCGCTCGTGAGAGTCGAGGCGTGTGGCATATGTGGTAGCGATATACATGGTTATACAGGAGAGTCTGGAAGGCGCACACCTGGCATGATAATGGGTCACGAGTTTGCTGGAACAGTCACTGAAGTAAATGGTGAAGCCAGAGACGTAGCCGTTGGGCAGAGGGTCGCAGTAAATCCCCTTTGGGGTTGCGGTAAATGCTTTTACTGTTTGAGAGGAGACCCGCAAATATGTCCCAATCGCCTAACAATTGGCGTAAATATCACGGAATCTGGAGCTTTTTCAGAATACGTAACCGTCCCAGTAAGTAATCTGGTCCCTATAGCCGATCATGTTAGCTTTGAAGAAGCTTCTATGGCTGAACCTCTGGCTGTAGCACTGAGAGGTTTTCATCTATCCGGCTTGTCACAAAACGATGTTACGCTTATATGTGGAGCAGGCACTATAGGTCTCTGTGCATTACTCGTATGTAAAGCTCATGGACTCGAAACAGTGTTCATAACAGATAAGCTCTTACACAGGTTGGAAGTTGCAGAGAAGATAGGAGGTATCTCCGTTGCCCCTGAAGACAATCCAGCTGAAAGGGTTTTATCTAGTACGAGTGGCTTAGGTGCTAAGGCAACGCTGGATGCTGTGGGAATAGGAGCAACTATTACCCAGTCGCTGATGGCCACCATGAGAGGCGGCAAAGTAGTCTTGATAGGACTGGCTACCCCAAAGGTAGACATAGCTCTTTACGAACTGGTACCCCAGGAAAGGCTGATTCAAGGGTCCTACGCATACACCCCCAATGAATACAGACAAGCTGTCCAGCTCATAGAAGATGGCATAGTAGATGTCAAACCATTAATAGAGAAAGTTGTACCCCTTGGTCAGGCCCCGGAGTCTTTTGCAGCACTAGCCTCAGGAGGAGACAAATCCGTAAAAGTAGTTGTGAAGCCCTAGGAAGATCGCCTGGATGATCATTAAATTGCTTCTTCACGTCTATAAGCTTCTGCCCTCTAGGTTGCAGGAGATTGCTTCTTGGTTGTTGGCCTCAAAAATGACTGTAGGGGTCTGTGTAGCCGCATTCGACCCGGAAAACAGAATCCTTCTCTTTAGGCACACATATCACCCTGGTGGCATGTGGACCCTTCCTGGTGGACACCTCCATATCGGTGAATCACCGGAGGCAGGGCTTATTAGAGAGCTACGGGAAGAATCCGGTGCGGAAGTTAAGCTTATTAGCCTCATAGATATAGAAGTATCACCACACTGGCCTGGACATATGACCCTGTATTACCTGGCAGATTTGTTGCATCCTCCCAGATACTCCTCTGCCGAAGTAGAAGCTTGGGACCTATTTAGCCTCGATGAACTACCAGCACGAATACTCCCGGAAGCGAGGAGGGTTATAGCCCAGGCTCAGGAATTTATAAATACCCATCATGACAAGAAATCCAACGAGGCAAAGGTATAAGATAAGGGGTATGTGACCTTCACATACCCCTGCACATTACTCCTCTAACAGACCATAGATCTCCCCGTACTTACTTCTCAAGTAGCTGATATAGGGCCCCACATCCAATCTGCTGCCCGTAGCGCGCTCCAGCAATTCCTGTGGGACATATTTCCTCCCATGCACATGTATGTGTTCTCTCATCCATCTTAGCAAGGAGCCTATATCTCCGCTGGACAGATCAGAAGGGATGGATGGATAATCCTCAACCGCCTTGGAGTACAGCTGTAAGGACATTACATTCCCTATCGTATACGTTGGGAAGTAACCAAAAAGACCGCTCGACCAATGCATGTCCTGCAATACACCATTAGCATCACTATCGGGCACAATACCTAAGTACTCCTCCATCTTCGCGTTCCACAGGCGAGGGAGGTCATTTACATCTATACTGCCCTCTATCAGGCCCAGCTCCAGATCAAACCTGAGCATTATATGGAGATTGTAGGTGACCTCATCAGCCTCCACTCTGATCAAAGAGGGTACTGATTTATTCACAGCGCGATAGAAATCTTCGAAGGAAACATCACCAAACTGCTCAGGTAGCATCTCCTGAATGCGTGGATAGTAGAATGACAGGAAATCCTTTCCCCTACAAACTACGTTCTCCCACATTCTGGATTGTGACTCATGCACCCCTAACGAAGCTGGGGAGTGCAAAGGAGTACCCTCAAACTCCTCCGGTATGCCCTGCTCATAGACAGCATGTCCGCATTCATGAGCAGCAGCGTACAGGCATGAATCCATTCTGTTCTCGTAAACCCTTACAGTTATTCGCACATCCCTGGAAGCTAGCCCCTGGGTAAATGGATGGGCAGATATATCTATCCTCCCAGCATCAAGGTCATAGCCAAGCAATTTAACCAAGTCCTGGGCCAATGACATCTGCTGCTGGAAGGGAACATGCCTACCGAGGATTGCATCATCCACCATAGATTGTCTGTCTGAGATGGCAGCGACTAGAGGGACCAGTTGACTTCGAAGGTTGTCGAATAATGCTCTTACCTCTGAGGTGGTCATCTCAGGCTCAAATGCATCCAGGAGAGCATCATAAGGATGTTCCTTGTAGCCAAGGGACTGGGCTAACTCCTTCTCAAGGTCGACTATCCTTTGCAGGTAGGGGGCAAACATTGCGAAATCATTCTTCTTCCTAGCCTCCTGCCATACCTGGACGCCATGGACCTCGGCCTCACGAAGGCGAGCCACGAGATCAGGGGGCACCTTAACATTACGCTCAAAGTCCCTACGAGCCACTTTAACCATGAGAAAGTCAGGGTCTTCGGGATCTTTTCCCTCCACTTCTTTTTCAGCTCTATCAAGCAGGTCTCCATATTCCTTAGAGGTGCTCATTTCATGAGCAAGTCGCCCTACAATTGCTGATGCCCGCGCTCGGGGCGATGCTCCAGCAGGAGGCATGTAAGTTTCCTGATCCCAGGTCATGAGGCTTCCCGTATAACCCAATGCGCTGATTATCTGCCACTTTTCCTTCAGGGCTTCCAGAGCAGATTTGCCTTGAGACATTAGAAACTCCTTGAAGCAAGTAATACGAAGACAAAAGACTAAGATCTATCCCTAGTGTAGCACTCGAGAGAGGCGCAGGAAATGCAGGACAAAAAAATAGTGGGCGGTAGTGGACTCGAACCACTGACCTCCACGATGTCAACGTGGCGCTCTAACCGACTGAGCTAACCGCCCAAATGACTCTATACACAATTTACGCTACAGGGAAGCAAGCTGTCAAGCACTGGTCAAACTTGACAAATTGACTTGTCCGGGAGCCTGAAATATAATCTGGTGTAAACTGAATATTGGCGATGAAGCTCGCCATAAATGCCGAATGCGGCTGATAGCTTCTACCAAGAACTATCTTGGTAGAAGCTTTTTTATTGTCCAACTTGCAAACATCGACAGACTTCAAGGGGCAAAGATGGGACGCGACAATCTGTATTACGATCTATTGGATGCCATCAAAAGAGGAGAATGTCCCATATGTTCTGTAGCACTACGTACGGTCGCTAGCTGGATGGATAGTATCTCCTATGAGTCTGTAAATGATCCCCAAGTCAGGGATAACCTACGTGCTTCGCATGGCTTCTGTAACAAGCATGCTTACCAATGGCTTGAGCAAAGACACTTACTCGGAACGGCAATAATTTATAGCGACGTACTAGAGCATATCAACGAAGATTTACAGCAGCTTGAATATCAAAAGCAGGATATCATTGCTTCCGTAAGCACTTTTATAACGGGGAAGCGTATATCTGAATACTATGGGAAGGACTTGGCTCATCCTAGAAGGTTATGCCCTGCATGCTCAGCCCAAGCAGAGGCCGAAGAGATTGCAAAAGAAGCCTTGCTAGCAAGTTTTTCCGAAAAAGAGTTTCGCTCCGCTTATGAAAGCTCCCTAGGGGTTTGCATATTACATCTGCAATCTCTACTTCGATCTTCTCCAAACAAACATACATTTCAGTTTTTGAAATCTCATTCAATAAAGCAGAATAACATCCTACGCAAACAACTGCTTGAGATCATCCGCAAGCACGACTACAGGTTCAGAGCAGAGCCAATTACAGAAGAAAGGGGGGCGGATATGAGGGCCATACGTCATATCGCTGGTGAGGCAGGGACTAGAGGACTAGATCTGGATGCCACACAGGAGGATCACAATGAACGTCATAGGTAAAGCCAAGAGACTGAGAATCTATATAGGAGAATCAGATAAATATCAAGGTAAGTCGATGCACACGGCCATAGTAGAGATGCTTCGGAGAGAAGGTTACGCTGGAGCTACGGTATTAAGGGGTATAGAAGGATACGGGCGAGGAAGTAGGTTGCATACAGCCAAAATCCTGAGGTTATCCGAAGATCTACCCCTAGTGATAGACATCGTGGATATCCCTGAGAAGATCGAGAAGCTTTTGCCCGTGCTTCAGAGCATGGGAGTAAACGGTCTCATAACGATCGAAGATGTAGAGGTACACTCCTATGGAGAGTTCCGTCCAGGAAGAGATCTCAGGAATATCAAAATAAGGGAGATTATGACCCCTAACCCCATATCTATAAATGTGAAGTCGCCTATAGGAGAAGCTATCAAGATGCTATACGATCAAGTATTCAAATCCCTCCCTGTGGTTGATAGCGAAAAACACCTCTTGGGAGTGATAACCAGCTCTGACCTTGTTAACCAGGGTATACTACCATTCTACCTGCCTTTGTTAGACAAAACTGACGTAGATAGGAGGGACCTCCTTAACAAGGCTTACGAAGTAAGTGTATCCGACGTGATGAGTAAACCAGCAGTAACCATAAATCAGGATGCAACCGCTCAAGAAGCTGCTAACCTAATGACTTCCAGGAGAATAAAGCGTCTACCTGTTGTAGATGATCAAGGTAAGCTTGTGGGTATGATCAGCCGGATAGATCTTATAGCTGCAGCAATTCACATCAAAGCAAGGGAGGAAACTCTAGAGCATCCATCACAAATCTCAAGGAGTACGAAAGTAAGCGATATCATGTACACCCAAGTTCCAACAGTTGATTTAGGTACACCTATATTGGACGTAGTAAAAGAGTTACTAGAATCCCCGCTACACAGGCTGATAGTAGTAGACCAACAGAACAAAGTAAAGGGCATAATCGGCAGTAGCGACCTCATAGATGCAGTGAGCGGTCAGGATAGAGCCGGCATTATGGAGACTTTGAGAGCTCAAATCCTTAGAGATGAGCGCTCGATAGAGCACATTCGTAAGATCAGAGCTCGAACAGCCGAGGACATAATGAATCGTGAAGTAGTCTGTGTTAGTGCGGATGCAAACGTACATAATGCAGCCGAACTTATGGTGAGGCAAAGAAAAAAGATTTTACCAGTAGTAGATAGTTCAGAGAAGCTTGTAGGTGTGATAGCCCGTGATGAAATCCTATCGTCACTGTCGATATGAAAGTCAGAAGCCAGGAGATCCGCAATTGGAAGAGCAATACGTAATCCTGCAAGTAAGAGTACTGTCTAGTACACACCTTAAGATCAAGCAGATAGCGTGCGAGCAAGGATGGAGTGAAGAGGAAATGCTGAGATATCTCATTCATAAAGGCCTTGCTACTCTCCAAATGGAGCATGTTCCCACCACTGATAGCCATAACGAAAAAGAACTACTGAGACGCTTGGCAGACTGTGAAGGCAAATATAGCGCAATGAAATTTAAAGCCTTCTCGCTGGAGAGAGACAACCAAAACCTGCAGTTCAAAGTGGCAGGGCTCGAGGGTTCAGTAGCAATATGGAAATCCTGGGCGGAACAAGTGAAACAAAGACTATATGAGCTTTCGGATGAAAATCAAAAGTTGCGCAATCAGATAGATAAGACCAAAATCCAGGACTACGTCTCATCTGTAGATAAGGCAAACAGCCCCGAGAAAAGATCGTCCCTGAAAAGAATTCGTAACTGGATAATCGGAAGATAGCAAATGAGTCATTTGGAACATTCCGAGTACCAACATCAATCTGATGAGAAAACAATCAGGGTACAGATAACACGCGCTGGTAAGACCTATCTAGATTACGGTTATGAAGAACGCAGTCATCAGCTATTAGTCAAACAGATAGTAGCTCAAAAAGACAACTCTCCAATAGATATAGGATTTGTACCAAGGACGATGACCGAAGATGGGATGCCTATACAAATCTGGTTATTCTCAAGCCTGTCTATAACACCTGGAGTGTCAGCACTGGTTAGATTGATAGGCTTGATGAGAGCTCCAGATTCTCAATATGAATGTCCACCTGTGCTGCTTGCCGTCCTGCTGGGCGATCCGGTCTACTCCTCCGCAGAATCCCCACAAGATCTAATCAACCTTCTCCCTGAAGAGGCAAAACAAAACCTTCTACAGGAATGTAAATATGAATTCCTGGATAGAGAGACTGCTAAGCTTGCATTGCGAGCTGGCATCGAGCGGTATGTACATGCTCAAAGAGAGCTCCAAAGAGGATGGTCTGCATCGCCTGCCTGGATGGCCACTAGCTTACAGAAGCATTGGGTAGGTAAAGCTGAGGTTTATACCCAATACGAAAGCGAACTATTAAGACTCCCTTATAGATTCCAGAAATATATAGCAGAGTGCTTACACCCTGAGGAAAGAATACTACTATATGTACTTCGGCCTTCTATATTGACAAGACGCGAGCTATTAGGATTGCTAGGGAAAAAGCGTCTTGCAGAAGGCATTTTGCTCATAACTGATCAGCAAGTTCTCTTTTTAGAAGATATAAAGCCTCCTAGCAATTCCGCAGGAATAAATTGGGGTTACATAGCTCATACCTTTCCACCAGAAAGATTGCTGGACGCCAGAGTCCTAAGAAAAGAAGGCTATGTAAGTCTAATACTAGAACTATGGTCGAAGACAGCTCGCGATAAATTAGAGCTGATATTTCCAGAGGACCAAAGCTCTTGGCTAGTGGAAGCCGAGGATAAATTAAGAAAATACCTCCCATGCCAGGAAAACAGAAAGAGCCTAAGGAGGATCTATCAGAATAAAAGCCTAAGGCAGAGCAACTACCTAGAATTGCTCGACCCAAGCGACCTGGAAGACTTCAAGTATCTTCAGAAGATTATGAGCTCTGTACTTTGCGAGGAGGGCATCTTATACTACGCTTTTGCACCACGTGGGACTAACACCTCTGCCAAAATTTTGGCTTACACGCCAGATGAGATCTTAATAATCGAAGGACCTGATAAAGTTTCGAGAGTAAGTATTTCAAATATAAGCTTAGTTACCATTAGGCATTCTTTGCTCGGCAATGAGCTGCTGTTCAGGACTCCTGGATCTCAAAGTAGAGAGATCGCACTAGAGATCAACGGGCCTATCATCGAAGACTTCCTACAAATGGTTATTTTCCTGCGCAGGGCTATGGTCAACCAGACATTTGCGTAGTGACCCAATTGCAAACATCCCATGGACTAAAAAACAAAATCTATATTTTCAACATATACTTATCAAAAAGTATTGACTAATTCTGCAATCATCAGTAAAATCCCAGCACTTATGGTTTTAGGCTCACTAGGGTGCAATGTAAGGAGTAGTAGACATGAGTACCACTATCTCGAGGAGGGACTTCCTTAGGCTCTCTGGTGGGGTTGCTGCCGGTACTGCTCTCGGAGGACTAGTAGCTATGGGGGTGGACCTTAAGCCCACTACAGTGAAAGCTCAGGAGGCGCGTATAGTTCGTGCCAGAGCGGTACCTAGCGTCTGCCCTTATTGTGCAGTAGGATGTGGCACTTTAGTACACACAGTGCAGGGTGAAGATGGCAGACCCAAGATAGTCAACATAGAGGGGGACAGGAACAGTCCAATCAATAAGGGAACTTTGTGTCCTAAGGGAGCAGCTAGCTTCCAGCTCCATGTTAATCCCAACAGGGTCACTAAAGTGTTGCATCGAAAGCCAGGAGCCACCGAGTGGGAGGAGATGGATCTGAACGAGGCAATGGACAGAGTGGCTCGCCTCGTGAAGGAGACTAGAGACAGAACCTTCGTCGAGAAGGCTGATGATGGGACTCCCTTGATGCATACCTTAGCTATCTTCTCGTTGGGCGGGGCAACTCTGGACAACGAATGGAACCACCTTCAACAGAAGCTCCTGAGAGGGCTCGGTGTAGTAGCCATCGAAAACCAGGCCCGTATATGACACAGCTCCAGCGTTCCCGGTCTGGGAACAAGGCTAGGACGTGGAGCCTCCACGACCTTTCCAGCTAATCTGACAGCTTCCGACTGCATAGTTATACAAGGATCAAACATGGCTGAGTGTCACCCCGTAGCCTTCAGGTGGGTGATGCAAGCCAAGCTCAATAGTGCGAAACTTATCCACGTCGACCCTCGGTTTACTCGCACCAGTGCTATGGCAGATATTCATGCGCCTATACGTTCGGGTTCAGACGTAGCATTCCTAGGAGGACTGATACGTTATGTAATCAACGATGAGAGGTGGCAGAAGGACGATTTCTTCCGGAACTACCTGCTGCATTACACTAATGCCGCCACTATAATCAACGAGGATTACAAAGATACTGAAGATCTCGCTGGCAAGTTCTCTGGATGGAAGCCGTATGAGGGTGATCCTATAAATGGATTCATAGGTGAGTACGATAATACTACTTGGCAGTACGCACGTACTCCCGTTGGCGATCAGGGCAGATCGGCCTCTACAGCGCAGTCAGGAGAACAAAGCGTAACCTCGGGTAACCCGGGGCAAAAACCTGAGAATCCTCAGGGACCTCCTTACGATAACCTGGTGAAGTCGCTACTAAAGCCCGCACCTAGAAGGGATGAGACCCTTCAGGATCCTAACTGCGTATTCCAGATAGTGCGCAGACACTTTGATAGATACACCCCAGAGATGGTTGAGAAGGTCACTGGCTGTCCTAAGGAGACATTCCTCAAGGTAGCGGAGACGATTCTGCAGAACTCAGGAAGAGATCGTACCACCGCATTTGCCTACGCCCTAGCATGGACTCAGCACACAGATGGTCCCCAGACCATAGGGTGCTGTGCCTTGCTCCAATTACTGCTTGGGAATATCGGCAGGCCGGGTGGTGGCATCCTCGCTCTGAGAGGGCATGCCACGATCCAAGGATCTACAGATATACCTACTCTCTATCACAGTATACAGGGCTATATGCCAGCACCTGCCCACACCAAGAGCAAGAACCACAAGACTCTTGGGGATTACCTGGCACTGGAGACCCTCCCTACCAGCTATTGGGCTAACACACCCAAGTTCATGGTCAGCTATCTGAAATCTATGTATGGTGATGCAGCTACACCGGAGAACGACTTCGGATACGACTGGCATCCCAAGATAGTCGGTGACCACTCGCACATGCCCACGTTCGTCCGCATGATGAACGGAGAAGTAGAGGGCATGTTCGCCATAGGTCAGAACCCAGCTGTTGGGGGGCAAGACGCTGGTTTCCAGCGCAGAGCTTTGGCCAAGCTAAAGTGGCTGGTGGTCAAAGATAACTTCATAACCGAGACAGCTACGTTCTGGAAGAATTCACCAGAGGTACGCAATGGAGAGATAAAGCCTGAAGACATACAGACAGAAGTCTTCTTCTTCCCATCTGCGCAGGTAGCAGAGCTTGAAGGTAGCTTTACCAATACACAAAGGCTTATGCAGTGGCATTACAAGGCCGCAGAATCCCCCGGAGACTGTAGGTCAGACCTATGGTTCACCTATCAGCTCGGAAAGAGGCTCAAGCAGCTTTATGCAAACAGTGACCTTCCTAGAGATCAGGGATTCAAGAACCTTGTATGGGACTATGATCTGGATGAAGAGTCCAAAGCTCTAAGGCCAGATGATGATCTATCAGTCGATATCAATCCAGAAGGGGAACCAGACGTATACAAGATCCTGAAGGAGATCAATGGCTTCTACACTGCAGAACCCAGTAAGCACCTGAAGAGCTTCTCCGAGCTCAAAGATGACGGATCAACCACATGTGCTTCCTGGATATACTGTGGAGTGTTCCCGGAACCCAAGATGAACCTTGCCGCAAGCAAAGTTCCAGATCCGCCGGATGCTCAGCCTTGGCAACCCAATCTCAAGTGGGGCTTTGCATGGCCAGCGAACCGACGAGTGCTCTATAACAGAGCATCTGCAGACCTGGAAGGCAAACCTTGGAGCGACCGCAAGAAGTACGTGTGGTGGGATCCCAATGCTGACTACACCGATCCTGTGACAGGCAAGACCAGCAAGGGTGCTTGGGTAGGGTATGATGTGCCGGACTTTGCTAAGAACAAGCCACCTAGCTACAAGCCACCTGAAGGGGCTATAGGTCTGGACGCACACTCCGGGACCGATCCATTTATTATGAAAGCCGACGGCAAAGGATGGCTCTTTGTACCTACAGGCCTCGTAGATGGACCTCTACCTACTCATTACGAGCCCATAGAATCTCCCATACGTAATCCACTGTACCCACAACAGCAATACAGCCCGGTGGCCAAGATATGGGAGCCTAAGGAGAAGCTGGCTGAAATAGGAGATCCCCGCTATCCGTACATCTTGACTACGTACAGGCTAACGGAGCATCACCTCTCAGGAGTGATGAGCCGTTGGCTACCTTGGCTAGCTGAACTACAGCCGGAACTATTTCTGGAGATCGGCCCTGAGCTCGCCGAAGAGAAGGGCATCAGGAATCTAGATTGGGTCAAAGTAAGCACACCCAGAGGTACGATCAGGGCCAAGGCTTTGGTTACACGACGTATGCGGCCGTTCAGGATAGGCGACGAAGGCAAAATAGTACATCATGTGGGGTTGCCCTGGCACTGGGGTTATGAGGGGGTGGTAACAGGAGATGTTACCAACAACTTGTCGGCCCTAGTGGGTGATCCAAATGTATCTATACATGAAGCGAAAGCTTTCGTATGCAACGTGGAGAAGGAATGATGGCAACTACAGCTCAGAAATTCCAAGCTAGACCAATGGGATTCTTCACGGACACAACCATCTGCATAGGCTGCAAAGCATGTGAGGTGGCGTGCAAGCAGTGGAACGAGCTACCAGCCACTAACGGTGGAGCCAATACGCTCAGCGGTATCAGCTATGATAACACTCGCAAGCTGGATGGCATACACTGGCGACACGTAAAGTTTATAGAAGATTTCACTCCTGACAGGTCCACAGCTCGTTGGCTGATGATGAGCGATGTGTGTAAGCACTGTGTACAGGCTGGTTGCCTGGAAGTCTGTCCAACGGGTGCCATTATCCGTACTGAGTACGATACAGTTGTCATACAATCTGATGTCTGCAACGGCTGTAGAGCCTGTATAGCAGCCTGCCCGTTCGGGGTGATAGATATAAACCCAGTGTCCCGCACGGCCCAAAAATGCACCCTGTGTTACGACAGACTACAGGCAGGACTAGAGCCCGCATGTGCTCAGGCATGTCCAACGGATTCCATACAATTTGGGTACATTGACGAGCTCAAGCAGAGAGCTAATCAAAGACTGAGGCAACTTAAGGAACAAGGACACACCAAGGCACAACTATACGGTGCCGATGAGAATGGACCTCTTGGAGGACTCAACGCTTTCTATCTACTCGACGACGATCCTGAAGTTTATGGATTACCCAGAAATCCACAGCTACCATCCAAGAACCTGGCGCCGAGCTCAGGACTGTCGGTGCTTGGTGCGATAGTGATGGGCATACTTGGACTTGTAAGTTTCCGTAAGAACCGAATGGATAGGTTCGCAGCGGAGGCCCAAGAGCGTGGGGGAGAATAGGAGGGGTAGAGATGCCAAGTCAGGTATTTACCACTGCACCACACTGGGAATGGTGGATAGTGCTGTACTTCTTTGTAGGTGGCATAGCTGGGGGGAGTTTCTTTATATCCGCCCTTATAGACCTAATCAGAGGTGAGGCCGACAGGCCTATCTCGAGGATAGGCTATCTAATAGCGTTCCCAGCCATCATAATCGGAACAATACTGCTCATCATAGACCTAGGCAGGCCAGAGAGATTTTGGCACATGGTCGTGCAATCAAAGACATGGCTGCCTGCTTTCAAGTGGTGGTCTCCTATATCTTTTGGCACCTGGATAGTAACGGTCTTCAGCATGTTCGCCTTTCTGGCATTTGTCGCCGTAGTTGTCCAAGGTAGGGGAGTTACTAGGCCGTTTTATGGGCTCTTCTATCAACTGGGAATAGTGAGTAAAGCCTTACAGATACTTGGAGCTATCGCAGGGCTAGCCGTAGCAGGATACACAGGGATACTCCTTACTGTCACAAATCGCCCTGTCTGGGCAAACAACAACTTACTAGGATTTCTCTTCATGGTCTCTGGTGTCTCAACAGGAGCAGCTATGATCAGCTTATTAGCTGCTAGCAAGAGGAGACAACACGAAGGAGCTCTTTACTCTGTTCACCGCATGGACACTTGGCTGCTTGTACTAGAGCTAATCCTAGTTGTTGCACTAGTAATATGGCTATCTCCAATAATATCCTGGGCCTCGGCAGCCGCTCCAGGATGGTTACTCTCCTGGGGGATAATATTACTGCTGGGCGTAATAGTAATAGGTTTACTGATACCTCTGGCACTACAGTGGAATCCGAGGATCATGCCAGGGAGCGCGTTACTTGCAGCAGTATTGGTACTTATAGGAGGGTTCGTACTGAGGCTAGTTGTCGTGATATCTTCCGAATTCCTTGATAAGGTCAGGGTGTAGCTAGCTATGATTAGACTAAGAAAAAACAAAATATTGATTCTGCTAGCTTTGTCTATCATGCTGCTTGTAGGGTGTAGCCCGGAGGCGGAGAGAACTAGAGGTGGCGGACCTGGAGCTGATATTAGAAACAGGGGCCCGGTCGTGCGCTTGCACGACGGCGCAAACCCAGCATACAAGGTCCCCGAAGAACTACCAACCCCCTGGATTATGGACACGTCCGAGCAGTAGCATTTTGAAAGAGGAGGATCATGCAGGTCAGAGCTTATAGGTCACTACAGGACATTCGGATCTCTAATCCCGAATACTCTCCATGGATAGACCTGATAGAGCTGACTTTTGAGGAGTGTGACAAACCGGAATGGTCGCAGGTCGAGATCTTCCCAAATATTGGATCCCGAGATCCTGCACCATACATCCATGGGGCTAACATCTCCCTAAGACAGCAGCTACTGCAGGATTGGGCCCATAAGCTCCTTACCAAAGGACTAGGAGAATCCGAGAGTATCAATAAAATGATCGAGAGCAACCTGCCTGAGCTGACCACCGCAGCCATCAGCCAGGACATGGCCAATGCCGAGGCTATTTGCAGTCAGTATGGCCTAGATGAGAAATCTATGGAGGTGATGTTACCCTTACTAGTAACTCCTCTACTAAGATCCATATCGATCAAGGCTGCAAGCTATGCAGCAATCGATGCTGGAGAGAGAAGGTATTGTCCTATATGCGGCGCATGGCCATTGCTACTGGAGTACAGAGGATTGGATAGAAGTCGATATCTTAGATGCGGCAGATGCGCCTTCGGGTGGGAGATTAGCTGGTCCATGTGTCCCTTCTGCGGAAATAGAGATCACAGATCACTCGAATCTATCTCAACACAGGTCAACAGCCTGAGAAAAGTAGAGACCTGCTCTCAGTGCAAGAGTTATATCAAAGCTATCACTACTTTGGACGCCCTACATCCGGATGAGCTGCTGGCGGAGGACCTAGCATCCGTGGAGTTGGATCTCATAGCGCTATCAAACGGCTTTCAAAGACCGAGCGGACTTGGATTTCAACCTATAACCTTGGTTACCCTTAAGGGAAGCAAGAAAGGTCTCTGGCCATGGATAAAGACCTAAGGTCAACGGAAGATCTAGTTAGACCTTCAACGTTTTGCAAATACCTGCTATATGCCCTCCAGGCTAGTGAAGGCAGAAGAAAGAAGCGTAAGAGAAATACAACTCCAGACGCCATTGGGATGGGCATCAAAAGAGATATTATGGAATCTGTGGTTCGTGAGGACCCACCACCCGAAAGCTTTCAACAATGGTTGGCAGCATACTGCCTCAGGCAGGGAGCAGGCGACGGTCCATTTAGAGCGATGGCTATAGATCTCTACTACGAGTGGCAGACTGCCCTAACATCGGCTGAGTTCCAACAATGGTTGCTATCTGGAGCACCCTCGGAGGATGCTGAACCAGACTCTCCTTCTGCATGCCAGTCACAGAAAAATTTGGTCTCCTAGTACATAACATTATTGCATCAGATAGACCAGAAATCTACGGTAGCGTATACTTATCTTTGCCTAGTTTTCGATTTTAGGGAGAGTCCTTGCCATGCTAATCCGCCCCGCAAGTACCGCAGATCTAGCAAACATCAACACGATTATCCAACTGAACGAGGAAGATACGGAAGTTCAGACACCTGACATACCAAGCTACATCCAGCATGAGTTGAAGACTGGAGAGATGTACGTTGCTGAAGACTCAGATGGTGAGCTGATTGGCTTCTCCGCCGTACTGAACCGAGGGCAAGTCCACTACCTGGCCGAGCTATTCGTACATCCTCAAAAGCAATCGCAGAAAGTAGGGCAGACTCTACTTGATGTGACACTTAAAGGCAAAACAGGAATTAAGTGTACTGTGTCATCGGAGGACAAAAGGGCACTTGCTCTGTATATAAGACAAGGTATGCAACCTCGATGGCAGATCTTCGTACTCAGAGCGGGGAGAGAGGAGATAAAAACACCCTTGTTGGATGTTCAAGAGCAGGTGGAACTCGTTAAAGCTACACGGCGAGATCCCAGAGTACTCAGCATTGATTCACAGGTTTCCGGCAGACATAGAGCTCAGGACCTGGAATACCTGGAAGAAACGGGCTATGTACCTTTGCTTGTTTCCATATCTGGGGAAACACAAGGATATGCGTACTATCAGATCGATCAATCCACAAACCGCTGTGAGATCGGACCAATAGCATCTCTGAACAGCAAATTATCCAAGGACATTACACTCTCCATCGTCAATTTCTGCCTACAACAAACAGCATTCAAAACTCTGAGCATCTCAGTTCCAGGACCACACCCTGCACTTCGTCCACTACTGACAGCGGGGTTCAAGATAGCATACGTAGAGACCTTTCTATCAAGCGAGGTTTTCTTTGATCCACAGGAGTATATTATGCTGGTTGATATCCTATGAATTCCTGGGGTGCAGATCCAGTAATAGTCGTCCCCTATGATCCTGAGTGGCCTAATCTATTCCAAGCCTTCGCTCACACTATCAGAATAGCCTTGGGAGAAGCAGCCCTGCGAATAGATCACATAGGATCGACATCAGTTACGGGGCTGGCCGCTAAACCGGTAATAGATATTCAGATATCGGTTGCATCTCTAGAGCCTATGTCCCGGTACCTAGGCCCACTGACTGATTTAGGTTACGTCTGGGTAGCCAATAACCCAGATATTACTAAACGATACTTTCGTGAGGCCCCAGGTCAAGTCAGAACTCATATACACGTGCGTAAGGCTGGGAGCTTTTCAGAGCAGCTATCGCTGTTGTTCAGGGATTACCTCAGAGTTCACCCACAAACAGCACAGGAATATGCACAATTGAAATACAAGCTGGCAAGGAAGTTCAGAAATGACCGGGAAAAGTACACAGATTCCAAGAGCCCCTTTATATGGAATACTATACGAAGAGCAAGTGAATGGTCTCAGGTAACTGGCTGGGAACCTGGACCATCTGATGCTTAGGGTTTGGAGGAAACATAGCATGACTAACACACAGATAGAAGATATTGTAAAGGGCATCCACGACAGTACTTACGACATAGAGACTGAAAGTCGTCTGGCCAGAGTGGGACTGAAAGATTCCCAGGACATAGCCAGCATACTTGCAAAATATTCCTGGCTATATAATTTGGAAACTCTCGAAACAATACGAGAAGCTTATGATTCCGAGACCGATCCCAAGCAGAAGGAGCGCCTTAGGCGCATATACTACTACCTGCTAGACGGCTACATCGAAACCCAAACGGCAGAGATAGAAGATCGCATCGTCTCATTCGAGATGAACGCTGTGGTCAATATAGATGGGCAGGAAGTCCCATACCATAACCTTCATAAGCTCATATCAGAAGAACCCGACTACGACAAAAGAGACAGGATTAGAGAAGTCATGCTTGGGGTGGTTGAGCAAACCAACCCTGACAGAATGGAGATCATTCGTAAAAGGTTACAGACGCTTTCGGATGAGTTTGGGTACTACTCCTACACTGCGTACAACAGTGAGAAGAAAAGACTCGACTATGACCTGTTGAGATCTCAGCTCCAAACATTCATGACCGAGACTGAGGACTTATATCGAGAACTCATGGGAGAGTGGGTTTCTAAGGCTCTCGGTCGGCGTCTTGGAGAGATAGGTAGCCATCACTTTGCTTATATGGACAGGAAGCCAGAGTACGACCAGTACTTCCCCAAAGATAAGTTAGTGGAAACCTACCGTCGCACGATGGCGGGGATGGGGATTAACGTGGACGAGCAATCTAACATACATCTTGATACGGAAGATCGCCCCAAAAAGAATCCCAGAGCCGTATGCTATGCCCCTGATCCACCATTCGAAGTACACCTGGTTATCAAGCCTATTGGCGGCATGGACGATTACGACGCATTCTTCCACGAGGCAGGGCATGCTCAGCACTACGGCAACGTCAGAGCAGATCTGGATTACATCTATAAAGTCATAGGTACCAGCTATGCACTGACAGAGATCTACAGCTTCCTGATGGAATTTCTCACCATGAATCCCAATTGGTTGGTTGATATGCTGGGTGTGCCAGAGGACAAAGCCAAGGAGATCTCTTACTACAGCAAGCTCTCAGAGTTCTTCCTCCTCCGTAGATATATAGCCAAGCTGAAATATGAGCTCCTGTTCTTTGAAAACCCAATGGATGAGCACAGAAACATGCAGCTCTATACTAATGAGCTATCTTCTGCCACGGGGTTTATTTACCCCCCACAGAACTTCGTGAACGACATGGATAGTGGATACTACTCCGCAGACTACCTGAGAGCATGGATAACTGAAGCCATGCTTAGGGAGCACTTACAGAGCCTGTATGGTGATAGGTGGTACAGCAATCCGGATGTAGGCAAGTTCCTGAAGGATCTATGGAGCACTGGTGAGACTATGGAGAACGAAGATGTAGCAAGGCAGATAGGTTACGCGCCTTTTGACGTGCAGCCGCTTATAAGGCAATTCACCATGTTGAAGGATCTACACTCCAATGCATGAAGAGTACAAGGATTTTCAGAAATCCGCGGTGGAGATAGCCAAGCACGTTGGTAGCTGGCTAAGAGAACAGTTCGGAGAGAAAATTCAGACACGTTTGAAGGCAGACGACTCCGTAGTCACAGAACTGGATTTGGCAGCTGAGAAGATTATCCTGGAGCAAATAAAAAGGAGATACCCAGATCACCAAGTCCTGGGAGAAGAACTATCACCACACCAGCTAATGGACCACTGGACTTGGGTGGTGGATCCAATCGACGGGACCCGTAACTTCGCACTGGGGATTCCTATGTGGGCAGTATCAGTGGCCCTCATGGAGAATGGCGAGCCGGTAGCAGCTGCCATACACCTGCCGGTGACGAACGAAACTTACCATGCTTCCAAGGGCAATGGAGCGTGGCTAAACAAACATCGCATAGATGTCGGGCAGAAGGAGCACTTAAAGGATGCTATCGCCTCCACAGATTTGCTGCCCATCGATTATGCTCAGCGAATACCCCCTCTCGTCCTGCAGGGGATCTTTATGGCCGTCAGACGAACGAGAATGCTTGGGTCAGTCTGCTGTGGCATGTGCTACGTCGCTTCTGGCAAGCTGGACCTATACTACCGCCCAGAAGTGAACGTATGGGATGTGGCTGCAGGAGTCTTGATCGTGAGAGAGGCTGGAGGCGAAGTTAGGGCCTTCGACGGTAAAGATTGGGATTCCAGAACCAGCTCTATACTTGTAGCCAACTCTACATTGGTCCAGAAATTCCTGGATCTCAAATCGGATCTGAACGCCAAGTATGGATTTGAGGTGGATTAACCACCTCAAATCCACTCCTTATATATCTCCAAAGCTATCTTGGCAATAGCGATCTCGCCTTCGTGATCAACCTTCCATGAAAGATCCCTGAGATCTTTAGTCAGTATACATATCACCCATTGCTTACCATTGGCGAACCTTATGAGAGCAACATCGTTTCTTACTCCATCTACAGCTCCAGTTTTGTTAGCCACTATAGCGCTGTCGTAGTCGCCACTAACGGAATCATAATCTATCGGAAGAAGCCTGGGGATCATGTTCCTATCATGCTGCTTAGCAAGTATCGCTATCATCTCTTCGCTGGCACTCTCGCTAATCACATCCCCCTCAGCCAGCTTCTGGAAGATCATCATCATCTCTCTTGGAGTTGTTCTACCTAATCCTTTTGGCTGATCAGGTTTAATGCTCTTGAACCCTACCATGCGATGAAGCCTGGTGTTATAGGCGCCTAGAGAATCCATACAGCGATTAATGGCATCTATCCCTAGATAGTCTATAAGCATGTTCGTCGCAACGTTATCGCTTAGAGCGATCATGGCCACGCATAGATCCCATAGCGTGAGCTGTAGACCTGACCGGAACTCCTTCAGAATGCCCGAGCCGCCGGTTCTAAATTTATCTTCCAGGATTAGCCTGTCATCCAGAGAAACATTGTCCTCATAGACTCGCCTAAATAGCTCTATCATGATAGGGACCTTGATCACGCTGGCTGTGTTGAATGTTTTATCAGCATTAATGAACAGCTCTCTTCCCTGTGTCAGGTCCCTTGCCGCAACACCAAAATAACCCACGGAATCTATAATATTTGCTATCCTCTCCTGCAGAGACAAACCTATCACCTCGTTATTGATACTCAAGCCAAGATTATACTCATGTGAGGACATGTATCCGTCAATAAATTCTAGGTAATTCGTATAGTTCTAGCTTTATACTTGTAGCTGATAGTTGGATAAACTTCTACAACATTTATTCTGGCATATGGCTTGCTGATCAATCTCCCGGCCAAGACTAATATACGACTTAGAGGTTGCAATGGAAAGGACAGTAACTATCGATAGCAATGGGCTTAGTCTGTTCGGAATAATTCATACCCCCGAAACCAACTCGCCAGGGCCTGCGGTGTTGATGTTACATGGACTGGGGGGTACGCACATCGAATCCCACTTCATTTATACCAAGACTGCTAGGGCGCTAGCATCCAGAGGAATTACAGCCCTCAGATTTGATTTCAGAGGCTCAGGCAATAGTCAGGGAGATTTCATGAATACCACCCCACAGGGGGAGATAGACGACGCAAATGCGGCTTTGGATTTCCTGATGTCTCAACCAGAGGTAGATCGCTCCAGAATAGGAGTATTGGGCTTGAGCATGGGAGGCTTCGTGGCTGCCTGTCTTGCTGGCCAAAGGCAGGAAGTGAAAGCTCTCGTGTTATGGTCCGCAGTGGCCAACATGGGAGAGCTACTAGACAGCAACACAGATGACATGAGGCTAGCTCAGCTACAGTCCTCAGGGTATGTAGACCTCGGAGGGATTCCGCTAAGCAGGGAATTTATCGAGCAAGCACACCAGATCATACCGGAACAACAGGTAAAGCAGTATAAAGGTCCTGCGCTAGTAATACATGGATCTAATGACGAGACTGTTCCCGTTGAACATGCTTACAGGTTCAAGAACGCGCTCGGAGATCAGGCCAGACTCATGATAGTAGACGGAGCCGATCACGTTTTCTCCTCGCTAGAATGGGAAAGGGCTGTGATTAATGAGACTGTAAACTGGTTCAAGACACTTGACACTGCACCGGTCGCAAGATAGCATAAGCTGCGTTCATAAAAACTAGAAAGAGGATGGTGTCGATATGCCATATGTTATTACAGAGCCATGCATAGGAGTCAAGGATGCCTCCTGTGTGGAGGTCTGCCCTGTAGATTGCATATACACCGACGATGAAGCCCCCATGTACTATATACATCCAGATGAATGTATAGACTGCGGGGCGTGCGAGCCCGAGTGCCCGGTAAGCGCCATCTACCCGGAGGATAGTGTGCCCGAGCAATGGCAACACTACATACAGATCAACGCAGATTATTTCAAAGATAAATAAGCTTATTAGAAGGAGTGACGCAACCGGCCATGCTTAGAAAGTTATTACTTTACCTTAGCAATCAGGCTTGGTTGCGTCATTTTATCTCAAGGTATCCTGTGTTTAGAAACATAGCTTGGCGCTTTGTAGCCGGAGAGACCATAGAGTCTGCATTCGGAGTCGTCCAAAGCTTGCGTAAACAGGGTATAGAGAGTGCCCTTGACTACCTTGGAGAGAACGTCACCGACTTATCCTCTGCTAGAGAATCTACAGACTTTTATTTGAGCCTGCTCGATAGAATGCACTCTTCGGGTATAGGTAACTATGTATCTCTTAAGCTCACACAACTTGGCCTGGATATAGACGAAGAAATATGTAAGCGTCACTTAGAAGAGATAGTCTCCAAGGCCGAAGGCTATGATATATTCGTCCGCATAGATATGGAGAGCAGTGCTTATACCCAGAAGACCCTGGATATCTTCAAGGATCTGTACCAGAGACACAAGAACCTCGGAGTGGTCATACAAAGCTACCTACGTAGGTCTTATGATGATGTTCAAGAACTCGTGCGTATGGGAGCGCGTATTAGGCTGTGCAAGGGAGCATATTTGGAGCCACCGGAGGTAGCATATCAGGATAAGAAGGATGTAGACAGAAACTACATAATCCTGATGGAATATCTACTTACAAACGGCAACTACCCAGCCATAGCTACCCATGATGAGAGGATAATAAACCACGCAAAGAACTTCGTACAGAAGAATTCTATACCAGTCGACAACTTTGAGTTCCAGATGCTGTATGGTGTCAGAAGAGACCTTCAACGTGCGTTGGCCGCTGAGGGCTACCGTGTAAGATGCTACGTTCCATTTGGTAAAGAATGGTACCCGTACTTCATGAGAAGGCTTGCTGAGAGGCCAGCCAATGTTGAGTTCATAGTGCGCAGTATTATAAGAGAAGCTATAAGTTAGTCAGCCTGGGAGGTGGGGTTATCATTCTTCCTTTCAGGGTTGTAGTCTTCCGATATGATGTCATCTATAGTCAGTAGTTCCTCCTCAGGGGGAGCATCCTCTTCCTCAAAGAATTCAAAAGACAACTCATCCTGTGCTTCTTCCTCGCTCAGAGCTAAATCCGTCTCGGTAGTTGCCTTCTGAAGCCAATCGGGAACGGCATCCTCAGAGTGCTTAGACACCTCAAGCAACCAATCCGGAAGCACCGACTGCTCCTCTAGCTTGGCACCACAACGGTTGCAATAGTTACTACCCGCCCTATTGGCTAAACCACATACTTGACAGTAGATAGCAGACACTTCTCCTCCTAAGGATATCTCTATTTGAATCGCCTAGAGTACTCCGTCCTGGCTTCAGAGACTACTTGCCTGAGCCTGGACCATCTATACCCCAAATTCGACCCAAGCCTGCCAGAGCGGGCAGAGGTTCGCCCATCCCGCATGTACAGATAGAATTTTATCATGGCTTTCAAAAGGTCAAATACCAGCTCTTCTATGGCTACTGGCAGGCGATCCCGCCAGGTCGAGCGAGAAGACGACACATTACCACTAGAAAACCCGCGATCAAACCTGCTCCAGAAACTACTCCCAGATGCCAATGGAGTTGCACAGGTCAGGCAGTAAGCAGCATCTGGAGGGTTGATTCTTCCACATCTATCACAGGTCTTCATCATAATATTCCCTTCATCACGTATCCAAACATCCAAAGTTTATTAATTAAACACCAAATCAGGGGAGATAACCTCCCCTGATTTGGTTGGGTTACCGAAGATATTTAGATAAGGTACTTGTCCAGTACCCCCTGCAGGAAGTAGAGAACAAAGGCTACGGTGACTATCCACAGTCCTGGGTGTACCTTCCTGGCTTTACCAGTAAAGATTTGTATCAGAGTGTAGAGTATGATGCCAGCGCCGATACCATCCGTGATCGAATAGGTGAAGGGCATTACTATCATCGTGATAGCTGCGGGGAAACCAACCTCAAAGTTTCCAAAAGGTATAGTGGACCTTGGCCCGGAAGCTGTATGCTCGACCTCGTCAGCAGTTTCCTCGGACTCAGCAAGAGTAGTCATCATCATCCAACCCACTAACACGAGGGCCGGTGCAGTTGCTTGGGCAGGTATCACAGACGCCAAGGGCGACAGGAACATCATCAGCAGGAAACATATACCCGTCACTACGGAGGTCAGGCCAGTGCGTCCACCAGCCTCTATACCAGCAGCACTTTCGATGTAGGTAGTGGCACTGGAGGCGTTTGCGAAACCACCTACCACGGCCGCAAGGGAGTCTACCAGCAGAGGCTTCTTGACATCCGGGAAGTTACCCTGATCATCAAGATAACCAGCCTTACTACCAACACCGACGAGAGTACCCATGGTATCGAAGAAATCACTTAGCATTATCGAGAAGATAACCAGCAAGGCACTTATTATACCAAGCTTGTTGAATACTCCTGTGAGGCTCACATTACCTATGGTGCTGAAGTCAGGAGCAGAGATTATACTGCTTGGCCACTGCGCGACGCCGGGCACTGACCAGGCACTACGATCAAAGAACGTCGTATTTATGATCGTAGCAAACAGGGTCGTCAAGAGGATACCTATAAGCAAGTAGGCATTACCTACAATGGGGTGTATCCTAGCCCCCTACACTCCTGAGGAAGATCATCACCATCATGCCAAACACAAACACCAGAATAGGAAAGGTTGTTAGGTCTCCCAACCTAACAGCTGTAGTATCTGGCGTACCCGGAACAACAAAGCCTGCGTTCACCAGTCCTATAAAGGCGAGAAATAGACCGATACCTACCGCTATAGCTCTCTTGAGCTCGGTAGGTATCGCCCTCATAATCGCCTCTCGGAAGTTAGTTTGAGTTAGCACCAAGATGATTAGTCCTTCAATAACTATCACACCCATAGCTTCAGCAGGGGTCAGCCCCATAGCAGCAATAAGCTGGTAGGCGACTACGGCATTGAGTCCCATACCACTAGCTATGGCGAATGCCTTGTTGGTGTACAACCCCATCAGTATAGTCATCACGCCGGCTACGAGAGCGGTAGCTGTGAGGGTGGCAGCCGGAGGAAGACCTCTGCCCTGCAGGCTTAGCACTGAGGGATTAACAAAGACGATGTAAGACATCACCATGAAAGTGGTGATGCCAGCCATAACCTCGGTCTTTACAGTAGTGCCGTACTCAGAGAGCTTGAAAACTCGGTCCAGTAACCCCCTCGAAGGGACGGCACCAGTCTCAGCTGATACCTTCGACATAGAGTACCCCTCTCCTTGAAAGATAATATGTATTCAGACAGAAGTATTATAAGTGTTCGCAAGCTACTGTTTGCAAACAGTTCGATGTTATAATTCTGATTAGACAACATTCAGTCGGAAAGGCCCCTCAGATGGACCCTCACGACCAGTTAGCCAAGATATCTCCTTCTCTAGCTAGAGCTCTAAGGACCTCAGGATACAGCAACCTGGAATCATTATCCCAAGTGACGGTAGAGGAGTTCTTGTCCACAGTTAGGGTCAACTATTCCGAGCTGCAAAAGATCAGAGACACACTACGATCACAGGGGCTGGATTTCAAGGAAGATAAAGTCAGGTATCCATTTATTAATCCCATGCTGCTCCAGCAAGTAGCATCCGAAGGCATAGACCTGTCTCAGACCAGTCTGTCGAGCATTGGATTACCCAGTTGGGCACAGACCCCTCTAGCATCGGCGGGAATAACTACTGTGCAAGACCTGGCATCAGCCTCGACTTTCTATATTAGGGCCATACTCGGCTATGTTGGCAGATCCCAGGCACTCGTAAAACAGTACACAGAAGAGTACTTGATGAAGCTGCTGAGATTATCCAAATCTCATGAGGTCGATAATAGTCTTGAAAACCTGCAGTTGAGTCCTAGAATCAGGGGTATCCTGCGGCGAGCTGGGATATTTACAGCAGATCAGTTATATAGGCTGACAGATGAGGAGCTCCTAAAGCTCAAGGGAATAGGTAAGGCTGCTCTGGAGGAGATCAAGGCTGTAAAGCTAGGCGACGCAGACAACAAGAGAAGCAGAGAGGAAGAGAAGCAGAGGTTAGACGATGCCGGGATTAAGATTCCCGGCGGTATATCTGAACACCCAATATCGAAACTGCCACTGTCGATGTCGATCATTCACAGGTTAGAACTAGCAGGCATCAAAACTATAGGGGACATTACTGGAGAGAATTTCTCGAGACTCCAGGAGATTCCTAGAATTGGCAAGGTAACAGCAAAGAGGATATTAGAGGCTATACAAAGCTATTCTGAACAACTCCCCGCAGAGGTAGAGCTAAGTTCTGAAACCACTCAAGAAGATGTTAGTATTACAGAGCTGGACAAAGAGATCACAAAGCTCATCCAAACTATTAAGTCGCCCAGAGTACGAAGGGTGCTCGAAGCCAGGTTTGGAGTAAGCGGCAAGATACTCACCCTTCAGGAGATAGGTGCAGAACTGAAGCTATCCAAAGAGCGGGTAAGGCAGCTTGAAGAGCGAGGACTAAGACTCATTAGGAAACAAAATGCTGAACTGATAACGAGATTGATCGCGCCTGCCGTTGAAGCTATGAGTGCGGTTGGTGGAGTTGCTACTCTCAGGTACCTGCTGGATAGATTCCACACTACGTACAAGGTCGCTGATATGAATCCCGCGGGAGCAGCACGCTTCCTCTTTGAGGTCAGTGACTTATTAGTCCCTCTTCAAGGCAGAAGGTTCGCACTCAGAGAAGCTCCAGTGCAACAGGTAGAAGACCTGCAAGAGCTCATGAAGGGGCTACTGGTCAAAAGGCTTAGTCCCATGCCAGTCAGGAGCTTTGAAGAGCTGCTGGCTTCAAACAGTGATTATGTCACATTAAAGACTACTTACCCTAACTTTTCACTAGAGGAGTTTGTGAGAGCTACCCCTGGCTTATACATTACCCCTTCGGGAGACGTTGCGCTGCAGGAGTGGAAGAGAACTAAGATAGACAATATAGTAATGGCTCTAAGGGAAATAGGCAAGCCGGCTCATTACAAGACTATAACTAGGCATGTAATTGATCACCTCCAAGACAGCACCTCTCCAGGACCTATAAGTACAGAGAGCATACATAACATACTATTGACAGAACCTTATTTCATTCGCCTCGGCAGAGGATTATTCGGATTGACCGAATGGGGCACCATAGATAAAGAGCTGGAATCCGGAATAGAAAACCTGATGCTGGCAGTTGGAAAGCCTATGCACGCAGAAGAGATAGCTGAAGCGATGGGTCGCGACCCCAAGGACATCAGCAGGGTTCTAATAGCAAGCCCCAAGTTTATCCCTATAAGAGAGAACTACTGGCTATTTGGGGAGGAGTATGACGCCAAGTCTGTATCATCTAGACATAGACTGCAGAAAACCGTGAGAGAGCTTGTCAGGACACCTGCTGGGAGCATAGTCGCCCGAATACAAATCAGCCGATCTACCTATAGAAGTGGCAGTCTAGCGGTAAGCTCTGATCTTCACACTATATTCCCCTCTGAAGGAGAGATAGTGGCGAAGTGCGGCGACACACAAGAGTCGACACATACCTACAGGCTACGCAGAGGTAGATCACATATATCTGGACTACGCATGTTCATGAGATCTCACCAAGTCACACCGGGACAAAGTATATATATAGAAGCTCTACAGTCAGGTGAGTACCGATACCGGTTATACACCGAAGAGCAATGGGCTAGAAGAATAAGTCAGGAAAACACTTAGCAATCTACTCAGCCTTGTTCTCATCCTGTCGTGACACGAGTTCTCGTAGTCGCTCAGGCGAATGTAAGAATAACTTACCATCTTCCCTAGATAAAATCCCCTGATGTATCAGCCATTCCAGATTTATCGCAGCGCTCTCCTTGGAGACCCCCGCTAACACCGCCAGCTCTTTCGTGTCAGGCACGCCCTTGAGCCATATTCTATCCTCTTGCTGTATACCTAGATCATCAGCTACCTGTATCAGCAGATTCGCTAGCCTATCTAGGCCAGAACTGATGGCAGACATCTCTAATATCCAATGCAAGCTACATGCGGCTTCGTACAGACCTTTTATTAGTTCGGCCACTGACTGATCATCTCTGGGCAAGAATCCCCAGCCCAAAGATTCATCCCAGCTAACGCACACTGCTTGCTCAACTGGTTCAAATCTAACTAGACTGGTAGCTTGGGATTTACTGATAGGCAGGATTAGCTTTCCACGTTCTATCCGTCCTATTCTCGAAGGTCTGCCGGACACTTTTTGTTCGTACACGTTTAGCTTACCGTCAAGCAGCAGCGTTGGAGACTCCACGATTACAGTCTCAGGTGCCGAATAAACGATTTTATTGCCTGAGCTTATATCGAGCTCTGTCTCGTTCAAATCTATCAGGATGTAACCCGAGATCAGGAGCTTGTACCTGAGGTCTCCCATTCGCCAGGAGAACTCACTTCTTACCGTCAAAGTTACCACCCTGCAATAGATTCTCCAAGTGCTTTTGCAACTCGGTGTACTCTTCGATGATCAATCTAGATCTATGTTCATCAAGGAAAATGCCAGGGTCCATAAGCACTCTTTCTATCTCTGACAGGCGGGCACGGATAGACTCAGCAACAGCTTCTGGATTATCTCCCTGAGAATCTCCACGTCCTGCTTGGCTATCTACCTGACTAGATGGACGGAATTCATTACTTTTGCTCAGAGTCAAGTATTCCTGAAGTACAGCTGCGAGCTCACCCTGATTTTCGTATAGGGCAGGGTCTTCCAATGCGTTCTTGAGTTCCCTCAGCCTTCTCTGTGCCTCAGGCTCTAACTCATCAGGCTCAAAGGATGCAGATCCCAGCATTTCCAACTGCTCTAGCAAGGAAGCCTTCTTTTCCCAACGCTCATTTAGGTCCTGCAGCCTACCTTGAAGCTCTCCATACTCAGATAGGAGAGAATAATAGTGCTCTCGATCCTGGTACAAGCTATCATCCTCAAGGTGAGCTTGTAGCTCCTGGAGGCGCTCCTCAGTATCGCTGATCTCAGTTTCAAGATCTTGAACTTGTGCACGCAGTCTAAGGATTTCTCTTTCCTTAGCCTTGGGCTTCCTGTTAGCTTTATGCTGCGCCTGACTTGGGGCAGGCTTAGTACTTACCTCCAGCTTACCCTCAGACACCTTAGCCTTATAATCCGTGTAGTTGCCCAAGTATGGTGTAATATGCGTATCTTCTACAACGATTATCTTCTGGGCAAATTTATCTATAAAGTATCGATCGTGAGATACTACTACGCAAGTACCAGGGAACTCACGAATAGCAGACTCTAACACCTCCTTGCTAGCTATATCCAGATGATTTGTGGGCTCATCCAGAAGCAGCGTATTTACAGGTCTTAGCAGCAGCAGGAGCAATGCGAGCCTGCTTCTCTCACCACCACTGAGCACGGATATGTACTTCTCTACATCATCGCCTCTAAATAGGAACCTACCAAGCAGGTCGCGGATATCAGTGACTGTCCATCCCTGTGGGGCTTGCTCCAGAACCAGGTCATATATGGTCTTGTCACTCTGCAGGATCTCTGCCTGATGTTGGTCATAATATCCGAGCCTGACGTTATATCCAAGGCGCATCGATCCGGAGGAAGGCTCTTCCATGCCTGCCAGTATTTTCAGAAGGGTAGTTTTACCACTCCCATTAGGCCCTATTATGGCAATCTTGTCACCGCGCTCCACAAGGAGATCTATGCCTTCCAGGATCTTGTGAGAGCCATAAGACTTGGAGATATTCTTCAGAGCAAATACTTCCCGACCACTGTGACCAGCATAGTTGAACTTGAAGACTATCTTTCTTGAGAAGATCTTCGGTGCTTCGACCTTCTCTAGCTTCTGAAGCATCTTCTCTCGGCTCTGGACCGCTCTGGCTTTGGTCGCCTTGTAACGAAATCGCTCTATAAAAGCCCTCTGCCTCTCAAGATACTTCTGCTGTCTTTGAAAGGACTCAAGCTGATCCTGAAGCCTTCGCTCCCTCTCAGCAACATACCAGCTGTAGTTACCTTGATAATCTGTGGCTTTACCATCCTGTAGCTCGATAGTACGAGTAGTCAACTTATCCAGGAGATATCGATCGTGCGAGACAAGGATCACAGCACCTTTGTAGCGTATTAGAAAATCTTCAAGCCACTCGATAGCATGTAGATCCAAATGATTGGTAGGCTCATCCAGTAGAAGGATATCTGGCTCCTCTAGCAATACCTTGGCAAGCGCTACACGACTCTTCCATCCCCCGCTGAAATTCGATACCACCCTTGAGAGATCGTTGGGCGTGAATCCCAAGCCATGTAGCACCTTGCCCACTTCCCTCTCGATCGTGTAGCCCCCAAGCCTCTCAAACTCAGAGCTGAGTCGCTGGTACTCGACAAGCAGCCGGTCCAGCTCTTCCCCTGTAAGCGCGGACATCTCCTGTTCGAGCTTGCGCTGCTTGGACTCTATCTCCAGCACCTCTCCAAACACTGAAAGCATCTCGTCATGGAGAGTTCTGCTGGAGATTATGAAGCTGTCCTGAGGCAGATAGCCAACTTTGAGCCCTGGCAGAAGAACTATCTTGCCTCCAGAGGGCTGTAGTTCGCCGCTGATCGCCTTAAGCAGAGTGCTCTTACCAGCGCCATTGGCCCCGACCAAGGCTACCTTTTCTCCGGCATTAACCTTGAAGCTTACGCCGGAGATTATGGGCTTTCCATCTAGAATTATCTCGAGATCTATAACCTGTAGCATAGAACGCTCAACAAATTGTTCTCTTGTATTTATAAAAATTCTACATCAACAGAAAGCATAAGGGGTGGAATATGACCACCCCTTATGTAATTTGTTACAGAATGTATAAGCTATTCTGCTACTGACTCGCTTGGCACTTTGGAAGGTGTAACAGGTAATTTACTAGTCTCCCTTCTGTCAAATACTCCAAACAGCCAGTCCACCAGCACGCTTGCCTTGTTCTTGAAGCCTTCGAGCTTATACAGGTACACAGCGCGCCACACGAGCCATCCTATGAACCCGCTGAACTTTATACCCATTATGTTGGCCACAGCATTGTTCTTCCCCAGGCTGACGAGCTCACCCTGATACTTGTACTTCAAAGGCTCCAGCGGTTCGTTCCTTAGGGTATGAATTATATTGATAGCTGCAGTCTTTCCACCAGCAATCGCCACAGGCGCGTTGGGGGGAAGTGGCCTCTGCTCACCGGGCATAAAGTACATCGCACAGTCACCAATCACATATATCTCAGGGTGGTCAGGCAACTGCATGAAGTCATTAACTCTGACCCTGCCATCCCTGCCTTTCTCTCCTGGCAGATCAGCGATCAAAGGATTGGCCTTCACACCTGCCGTCCATACCACCGTCTCGCTCGGTATGAAGCTCCCATCCTTGATGCGCACTCCACCCCTCTCTACATCAGCCACAGGAGTGTTGAGGAGAACTTCTACGCCCTTCGATTGTAGGGTCTTCATAGCGTTCTGGCGCAGCTGATCATCCAAAGCAAGGAGTATACGATCCAGGGCCTCAACCAATACGACCCTCACCTCACCAGGATCTATCCCGGGATATTCCTTGAGAAGTACGTGGCTCGCCAGGTCACGTAGGGATGCTGCAAGCTCCACTCCAGTAGGACCAGCCCCTACAATCACGAAAGTCAGCAACCTGCGGCGGACCTCAGGATCCTGCTCTACCTCGGCGCGTTCAAAGGCATCTATGATATGATTGCGCAGCTCTATGCCATCGCTAATCGTCTTCAAAGTGAACGAATTTTCCTCTGCACTGGCAAGACCAAAGAAGTTATTGGTCGCTCCTAGAGCTACAACCAGATAGTCATAGTAGATTGGGCCGTCATCCGTGTAGACGCACTTATCTTCTACAGATATCTTCTGCACATTGCTTTCCTGAAAGCGGAAGCCATCAGCCTGAGTAGCATACCTTACTGGATGGGTAACGTTATCCGGTTCAACCCCCCCAGTCGCGACTTGATAGAGTATGGGCGTAAACAGGTGGAAGTTAGCACGATCCACCAGTAATACATCCAGATCTAGGCCATCTCTGTTGCGAGCTAAGGTTCTTGCAGCTGCCAGCCCTCCGAACCCTGCTCCTAGTACTACCACCCGAGTAGAGTTGTTGCTTGAGTAATAGCCCCCTCCTCTGCGCGTTGCCTGCAATGCAACCAAAGCTCCTACCGATCCTAAGAGTCCTATTCCGAGTAACGCCTTTTTCATTCCCGCTCCCCTAGCAAAATTTACTTTTGATGAGAAGACTTTTATCGACAACTATAGTGACATCTACTTGCAAATAGGATAGCATAAATAATTCGTGAGTTCCTATTAGGACCCCGGACAAAAATATACCACCAGGATACCCTGGTGGTAACAAGTATACTAAGAATGAATCGCTGGACCTATCGACTGGCTGCTTCCTCTACAACAGGCTGTCTACTGTTACGCCACTCGACCAGCTTAGCTAGCGGCTCGAGGTTATAATCAGGGCCATCAGCGCCCACTATCAGATGGGTTACACCAGCTTCCACGTAGTAATCCGCCTTGTCTACCCACTCATCACCTATCATTATGGAACGTTCTATCTCGCTGGGGTCTCTCCCCACCTTTTCACACCATTCATCTATGACTTTATTCAACTCCCTGGCCTCATCGGGAGTGCCAAAACCGTTCCAGGCATCTGCGTACTGCGCTACTAGGCGGAGAGTCACCTTTCTACCACTGCCACCTATGAGAATGGGTATGCGACCTCTAACTGGACCCGGATTAAGCTTTTTCCAGCGCTCAATGATTATAGGCAGCGACCTTTCCAGATCCTTCAGCCTGCTAGCAGCGGTTCCAAACTCGTAACCATACTCTCTGTAATCTTTTTCAAACCATCCCGCACCGATACCAAGGATGAGTCTTCCTTTAGATATATGGTCCACCGTACGGGCCATGTCTGCGAGCAGATTAGGGTTCCTGTAGGAATTGCAGGTCACCAGGGCACCAAGCTCCACTCGCTTCGTTACCTCGGCCATACCGGCCAGCATAGTCCAACACTCGAAGTGCTTGCCGTTAGGATCTCCCGAAAGTGGAAAGAAATGGTCCCAATTATAAAGTACGTCTGCACCTATATTCTCTGCTCTTATCCAGGCATCTCTGATCTGGTCATAATCAGCATGCTGTGGCTTGATCTGCACTCCAACTCTAAGTCGCACGCAAAAACCTCCTAATACAGTCTTCTAATTGGGGGAAGTGCCACAGCTTAGTATAGCAATGAGTATGCCAGTCCTGAAAAAGGATTCTATATCGTCTTCTTTACCTATAGCCGTTGGAGTAACGCTGTACCATCAGCCCAGTGGATTCTATTAATGCCTTTATCTCTTCGGGCGAGACTTCTTCTGGATCGTATTTCACCTGCACCAAGCGTGCGGGCAAGTTTATCACCACTTCCTCTATCCCAGGCACCCCATCTAGAGAACTATAGACGGCGGATCGATCACTATCCTGTGTCATTCCAGGTACGTTGAAGCTCACCAGATCCAAAGTAGAAGCCACTTCCACATACTCCTTAGCGATTTATACGAAACGTGCAGTTAAGGCACCATATCGAGATTGTACGACTATAGGGGTTAGCCTTACCAGCCAGGGGACCGCCACAGGCTGGGCAAGGAGCATCCAAGTCTACCACCTGGTCAGGAGTAGACATCAGTTTTTCAGATATCTCGGCCATGCGGTGTGTGAGCTTGTAATCGCCAACTGGATCTCTATCGAAAGTTTTCTCGTCGGTCTTAGGCTTAGCAGGTCCACCATACATTTATCTATTCCTCACCAAGATAAGATTTACGCACCATATCGTTCTCTTGTAGCGCCTTAGCGCTGTCAGCCAGTACTATCTTACCTGTTTCTATTACATAGCCTCTATGGGCTACGCTCAGGGCCATAAGAGCATTCTGCTCCACCAACAGTATAGTCGTACCTTGCTCATTTATCTCTTTGATGATAGAGAAGATCTGCTCCACCAGAATCGGCGCCAGGCCCATTGAAGGCTCATCCAGCAACAACACTTTTGGTCGGGCCATCAGAGCACGAGCTATAGCTAGCATCTGTTGCTCACCACCAGACATGGTACCAGCCTTTTGGTTTATTCTCTCTTTCAACCTGGGGAAAAGAGTAAAAACCCTCTCCATATCGGCCCTGATTCCATCCTTGTCGTTGCGCAGGTAAGCCCCCAGTTCCAAATTCTCCTTCACACTCATTCGAGGGAAGATCCTCCTTCCCTCGGGGGCGTGACCTATCCCCCTGGCAACTACTTCGTGAGGCGGCAACATATCGATTCTTTTGCCCTCAAGCTTTATGGTGCCCATTCTCGGATGTATAAGTCCTGAGATAGTGCGCAAGGTAGTAGTCTTACCAGCACCATTACCGCCTATCAGGGTAACTATCTCTCCACGCTGTACGTGCAAGGATATGCCTTTTAAGGCATGTATATTGCCGTAGTAGACATGTATATCCTCCAGCTCCAGCATAGACTCCTGTTTTTCATGAGGAGCACCAGTCTGTTGCAATACACTTGTCACTGCAGATCTGTGTTCTGTCATGCTGTTGCAGCTCTCCCTAGATAAGCTTCAATAACTCTTGGATCGGATCTGACCTCGTTGGGCGTTCCCTCAGAGATCTTCTCTCCATAATCGAGCACAGACACTCTATCGCTTATCCCCATGACGACCTTCATATCATGCTCTATCAGGAGAATGCTTAGCCCCAGGTCTTCTCTCAACCTACTGATAAAACGGGTCATGGCGGCCGTTTCCTGGGGATTCATTCCTGCTGTAGGTTCATCCAGCAAGAGTAGCTTGGGATCTGAGGCAAGCGCACGAGCGATCTCCAGCCGCCTCTGATCGCCATAGGAAAGATGCTTTGCTGTAACATCCTCCACTCTCCTAAGGCCAACAAAGGCTAGAAGTTCTCTAGCTTTTCTAACTGCGCTCTCTTCCTCTCTTATAACGGATGGCGGCCTGAATATCGCCCCAATAAGCCCTGCCTTCAGCCGCACATGCTCTCCTACGAGTACGTTTTGAAGAGCAGTCATGTTCTGAAACAACCTTATATTTTGAAAGGTCCTACACATGCCTAACTTCACGATCTCGTGAGGAGGTTTACCAGTTATGTCGTGGCCATCGAATTCTATCCTGCCAGAGGTTGGCTTATACAATCCTGTCAGGATGTTAAAAAAGGTAGTCTTACCAGCACCGTTAGGACCAATGATGCTGACTATAGATCTCTCGGGAATGGTAAAATCGACTTCTCTTACTGCTACCAGTCCTCCGAATTCCTTAGTAACTTTGTGCGCATGCAGAAGCATATCCTTTCCCTCCTAGGAACGGGCTCCACCAGTAGACTGGGTTTCGGATCTTACATCATATAACTGCTCAGGAGCCTCCTCGTCCTCATGCAGTTCAGCCATACGTTCAGCACTTGGGAGTATCCCCTCGGGTCGCAGAAGCATCATGATAACGAGGGTTAGGCCGAAGATAAGATATCTGTACTTAGTAAGGTCGAGGTTGAGCAGGAAAGACCAATTAGTCCTCTCGCCAAGTGTCTGGCCCCATTCCGATATTTTGTCAGCCAGCACTCTGTCAAAAAGCCCCAGCAAGAACCCTCCCACTATTACTCCCCAGATGTTACCCATACCTCCCAATATAACCATGCACAGGAGCAATACTGAGGTGCTGAATTCGAACTGGCTAGGTGCCGCAAAAGGAGTACCGGCTGGCAAAACATAAACGCCTACAAATCCCGAGAAGCTAGCACCCATAGCAAAGGCAAGCAGCTTGGTCCTAACCAAATCTATACCCATCGAAGTTGCTGCTATCTCATCCTCCCGCATAGCCATCCATGCCCTACCTATGCGGGAATCCCGCAGGCGACGGGCGATGAAGATAAGTATCGCCCCAATAGCGATCAGCAGGTAGTACCAGGCTATAGTGCTCTGTGGTCCACTACCCAGACGGAAACCAAATATCACAGGTTGGTCTATAGCATTCAGTCCCTGTTCTCCATAAGTTATGCTGTGGGCATTTAGGAATATAACTGGTACTATCTCGCCAAATCCCAAGGTAACTATCGCCAGGTAATCTCCTCTTAACCGTAGTGTAGGCGCGCCAAGAATCACACCACATATCGCAGTGATGAAGAATGCAAGGATTAGTGAGAACCAGAAGTTAACGTGTAGAAATGGCATGTTCGAGGAAAGGAACTGTGCCACCGGGCTTCTAGGGCTAGTCAGTATAGCGATCGTATATGCACCTATCGCGAAGAATGCTGCGTACCCCAGGTCAAGCAATCCGGCATAACCCACTACTATATTCAGGCCAAGGGCCAAAAGGATATAGGCTATGATAGGGAACATTTGGTCTATCATACTGAAGTGCAACACAAGCCGCATCAGGGGGTCTACGACCCATGGCCAAGTTAGCGCCGCTAGTATAACTATAGTGGCCGTAACAGTGTTTACTTTGTCTTTCCTGTAGTTCTCCCTCAGGCTGTTAATCTGTTTTGAGACCCATAAAGCCATGCAGCATCCCTCCTATGCCTTATCCCCTACCTGCTCGCCCAATAGACCAGAGGGACGAAATACCAGGATAATGATCAGGATCGCGAATATAACGGCATTGGTCCATGTAGACTGTAGGTAGTAATTACTGAAGGATTCAACTATACCGATGATGAAACCACCAAGCACGGCACCACTCAGGTTGCCTATGCCTCCAAGAACAGCGGCTGTGAAAGCTTTGAGCCCCGTCTCAAATCCTCTGGTGAACACCATAGTACCCGTATGGAGACCGTACATCAGGCCAGCGGCTCCAGCAAGCGCGCCTCCGAGCAGGAAAGCAAACGATATGGTCCTGTTTATGTTGATGCCCATCAAAGCCGAAGCATCCCTATCCTGAGAGGTAGCCCTCATAGCCTTACCGATTTTCGTATGCAGGACGACAAACCTCAGCAGAATAAGCAGGATAACAGTCATAGCAATTACTAGAAGGCTGCGCAAGTAGAATCTCAGTCCAAGACCAGTCCAATCAAGCAGATTGACGGGAGGTATCCATAGCCTCGGGAAACTGACGGGCGAGGGACCTTTCCAAGTTAGCCCAATCTGGATGAGTATGAAAGATACTCCTATAGCACTTATAAGGGGAGCCAAACGAGGGGCGTTTCTGAGTCTTCTGTACGCTACCCTCTCTATGATCACATTCAACACTCCACCAAATATCATGGGAACTACAAGTCCAAGCAAGAAGGCGATAACTTTGACGTAAAATGGGCTTCCGCTATCTACGCCGATAGCATCAAGAACCGTCAATGACATAAAAGATGTGAGCATGAAGAGATCGCCATGAGCGAAGTTAATTAGCTCCAGGATACCGTAGACTAGTGTATAGCCGAGAGCTATGAGCGCAAACACCGCTCCCAGAGCGATACCATCTAGAAGAACCTGGAGAAATGTCTCCATAAGCTACCCTCTCTACTTAATCAGCGGATCTCGTAAACAGGGGCGCGAATTACAGATTCGCGCCCCGAGACCACTAACTACCAGCATTAAGCTGCTTCACCCAGACCCACTTACCATCCTTTACCTGGTATCCATGGTAGGTCCTGAGGGTCGTATCTCCACGCTTATCAAAGCTCCATTTGCCTAGCGCACCATTGACGGTACCCAGGTTGTTCAGCGCTTTGAGGACATCCTTAGGATCCTTGCTACAAGCTTTATCTATCGCGAGCAGGGCAGCTAGCATAGCATCGTGACCGAAGATTGCATAAGGCTCAGGCTCGGAGCCGAAAGTCTTCTTGTAGTTTTCGTAGAACTCTTTGCCTGGACCAGTAAGCTTGTCTGGAGGCGCTGCAGCCACTGTTCCATAGGCCCCCTCAGCAGCATCACCAGCACCATCAATAAAGGAGCTCTCGAGAATACCGTCAGGGCCCATGAACTTTATCTTCTCTGGATCGGGCTCTATGTCTCTAAGGTCCTTGACAAGCTGAGTACCACCAGTCTCGACCAACCCTCCAAAGTAAACCAGGTCAGCCCCTTTATCCACAATCTTCTGCATAAGTGAAGCATATGAACCCGCTTGGGGATCTATACCTTCAAATCCCAAGATTTCCAAACCTATCTTCTGAGCATGCTCACGGAAGACCTGAGCCAGACCTAGACCATAAACTTCCTGGTCGTTGAGCACATAGACCTTCTTTGCCCCCAACTCCTTTGCCCAGTTTGCAGCGGCAGTACCCTGGAGGTTATCTGCAGGCACTACTCTAAAGTAGTTTCTGGGACCATTCCTATACAGGGACTCATACAGCTTGGGGTCAGGAGGACCAGGCTGAGTCAGGTTTATGGCCGTATTGGCGGGACTTATCATCGGAATGCCTGCCTCGTTCAGGATAGGGATAGATATGGCGGCAGCACCCGAGTTGAATGTACCCAGATACACGGTAGCCCCGTCTCTGATGGCCCTGTTAGCATTCTCAGTCTCTTTCTCCTGAGTCCACTTACCAGCAGCTGCAGTAGCATCATCAAGCGCCTTGAACTCTACCTTATAACCGCCTGCCTTACCACCATGCTCCTGAAGGGCCAGCTTCATACCGTTCACGACGGATACGGTCTGGACGCGAGAAGGACCAGTCATGGGCAAGCTGGAATAGATCAGGAGCGTCTCGTTCTTCTCGGGACACTTTGCACCTGTCTGAGTCTCCTGAGCTGCCGGAGAGCCAGACGGCGAAGCACTCGGTGAGGCCGCAGTTGTAGGAGATGGTGAAGGCGAGCTCCCAACACCCTGCGTACCCGGGGTTGGCGTTTGCCCAGCAGTAGAGCCACCACATGCAGATAACAACAAGCCAAAGATTAAGACGAGAACAGCGATAAGTGATGGTTGTTTATCCCCTTCCTCATATTCCCCTCCAATTGCTCTTTAGTGATATTTCTCGGTAAGTGATAACTTTGTGCGGGAGTATAATAACGATAAAGTCAAGTGTCAAGAACCAAATTGTCACAATATTCGGACAAAAGCATGTAACATTTGCCATAGAAAAGCGGAGATATATACTAAACTGTGGAAGCGCACAAAGAAACTGGCCAGGAATACAAGCTGGGTTATGGGCTGCTTGCAGCTGTCTTTGCGATTTTACTCATAGCCTTCTTTCGAATCTTATTCCAGGTCCGTTCACCAATCGAGGTTTTACTTGATAGGCTGCTAACGCTGATTCCCATGAGGTGGTTCGAGTCCCTCCTGGGTTTCTTTGGTGGCTACGCTAAGCCATTTGCCTATCTTGTTGCCGTCCTGGTAGCAATAGTTGGTGGCGGGCTGTTTCTGCTCATAGCAAGGTTTTTATCCTCAACCTTTGGCACGACACTTAGAAAGACGTTTAGTATCCTATGCTTGGCACTAGCGATATTGCTTGCAATACTTGTCTTGTCTCTTGGAAGCTCACCATCGACTCTAGCCCTTACCCTGGGCGCGGTATTTGTGTACTACGCTGGGGTGCAGTACTTCGTATCCTCGAGTCAGGCTCCCAAAAAAGATGTGGCTGATAGCTCAAGAAGAAGGTTTCTAAGACAGTTAGGAGCGACTGTGGTAGGTGTAGCAGCAGCAGGAATCGTGGTATCCGTAATACAGAGACTGCTAAGTCAGGCAACTATCACATCTACTGGCAAAGCAAGTGGCAATATGCCAGAACCATTCACTCCAAATAATGAGTTCTATGTGGTCTCCAAAAACATCCTAGATCCTAATGTCGATAGTACCTCTTGGAAACTTAGAATAGGAGGGCTAGTACAAAAGCCATTTGAACTGACGCTAGATGAGATCAAGCAGCTACCCCCTGTGGAGCAGGATCAGACCCTGGAATGTATCTCTAACCCGGTGGGAGGAGATCTTATAAGCAATGCCAAGTGGAAAGGCATTAGGTTGAGAGACCTCCTAGAGCAAGCCCAGGTCAGAGAAGGGGTAATAGATATCAAATTCACCTGTGCTGATGGCTACACGGAATCGATCCCCCTGGAAAAGGCTATGGAACCTACAGTGCTGCTTGCTTATGAGATGAATGGAGAGCAGCTGCCTTCCAAACACGGCTCTCCTCTCCGCCTGCTGGTGCCCAACATCTTTGGTATGAAGAACGTGAAATGGGTCGAGCGAATAGAAGCGGTCAATGAGGACTACAAGGGCTATTGGCAACAACAGGGCTGGAGTGATATAGCAACCATCCAAACCATGTCACAGATCAGGGTTCCTGCCAGTAACTCTGATATACAGATAGGTGAAGAGACAGAGATAGCAGGCATCGCCTTCGCTGGGTCAAGGGGTATAAACAAGGTTGAGGTGAGTACAGACGCAGGAAAGACTTGGCAGACCGCACAGCTCGATCCGGAGATAGGACCATTATGTTGGCGGTTCTGGCGCTACAGGTGGACGCCTGAATCTGAGGGTTATTACACTTTGGTAGTGAGGGCGCAGGACGGCGAAGGTAACTGGCAGACTGAGGAGAGGCAGCCAACACTACCATCCGGAGCAACTGGCTATCACTCCATCCAGGTAAGAGTAATCGGCTCGAGCCAATAGATTACTCCTTCCAGGATATCTGGACCTGAGAGTAACCCATGGATGTCATAAGCGATCTTATTGACTGTTCAGCGTTCTGCTTAGCATCTTCCAGCAGGCCATCTTCTACAGCAGCCTGCCTGATTTGATCCTCGGCTGTAGCTCTGACCTTGCTTTCCAGATCCTTGTCAGGTTTAGAAAACAGACCCGTACTGCGTTCGTAGACATAGCTCTTCTCGTTATCCAACCTGCTGTAGAACACCTGAGGCTGGGGCAGTGTGAGCTCTACTCTGTCACCCTGCACTCTTATATCTTTTTCACTGATCTTGGAAAGATCCACCCCTGCAACCACTTCCCCATGCGCTATAAACAGAATCTTATCCCCTAACAGAGCACTGGGGATATACTTTCTGGTCTTGCTGGCCCCAATTACCTTCTCTACGGTATATTTAGCTGTTTCGAGTCTTGAGAGCTGCTGAATGCTCTTTATAACCTCATCCTGCCGGGTATCGATCACGACTGTTTCCCTAGGAACCAGTCCCTTCGCAAGGTTAGAGACCTCGGTTCTTACGTAGAGACAGGAACCCACTATGAGAAATACAGTGATCGCCAGCACCATAGCCAAAAGGATGAATATCCATCTTACAAATCCCCTGTTTCGGGCTGGCTCCGGAGATAAGCTAGGAGACGAGGAAGACAAAGCTATTGTTTCTCCTTGACTAGCTTGAATGCACAGCTTTGTACTGAGGCGAATCCTTAGAGATCTGCATTAACTCTATAGGATTACCATCCGGATCAGAAATCCACGCCTGCCAGTTGTTATCTCGACCTAATATAGGCCCTCTGGCTATATCCACCCCTTGTTGTCTCAGATCCTGAAGCGTAAGCCCCAGATCATCGACCAGAAGGCATAGATGTCGATAGGATGCACCAGCAGAGCTTCCAGCTCCAGACCCATTTGGGAAGAGTTCTATGAATCTATCCCCCGCTACATGCAGGTAGACGAGCATCAATGAGCCATCATCGTTATATAACCTGAACGCCTCATTTATGCCTAGCTTTGCATAGAACTGAATAGAGCGTTCTATATCAGCTACTGAGTAAGCTGGATGACCTATGTCAAGTATCATAACCCCTCCCCCTAGCATGTTACAGAGAAATATACTACGCAGGATCTATTTAGGCAACATGTGCGTGCATCACTTCTTCCGGAGTCTCCCCATAAGCAATAGCTCGAGAGAGTTCCATACCTATCTCGACAGTATCTCCCACAACCAGCACAGCTGGAGGAGTTATGTGTCTTGATCTGGCTATGTGTACGATCTCTTGCAGCGGGGCAAATATCACCTGCTGCTCGGGAGTAGTGGCCCATCTAACCAGCGCAGAAAGTTGTTTGGGGTTCCTACCATGAGAGATGAGATTGGACACTATTCGTTCCAGATTCTCTACTGCCATCAGGAAGACAAGTGTATCCGAAGCCTTAGCCAAAGCCTCCCAGTCGAATACCTTGTCGCAAGAATTATCCCGATCATGGCCAGTAGCTATGGTTACCGAGCGAGCGACACACCTATGGGTGACCGGAATCAAAGCAGCTGCAGGACCTGCCAGGGAAGAGCTGACACCTGGTATCACTTCAAAAGGCACCCCAGCACTTGCAAGAAACAGGGCTTCTTCAGCACCTCTTCCAAAGACAAAAGGATCCCCTCCCTTGAGCCTCACCACAAATTTGCCCTCTCTGGCTTTGTCCACCAGCAATCTATTTATATCTTCCTGCTGTATTCGGTGCCCCCCAGGAGTCTTACCTGCATCAATTAGTTCAGCGTCCTCGCGGCAGTAGTTGAGAATACCTTCGCCTATTAGGCGATCATGCACGATCACATCTGCGCACCCCAGCCTCTTAGCTGCCTTTATAGTAAGCAGTTCAGGATCTCCTGGACCTGCCCCGACTATAGAAACGAACCCGGATGAGCTCATGCTCTTGCCTCCAATTCAACCTTATCCGGAGCCAGCCTGCTCCAAAGCAGTTCTGTAGCCTCGTCTACCTTGCCCTCCCAAACGAGTGACTTCAGATCGTCATCCAGTGCCCGCTGCCATTCCTCTGGATCTATAGTAAATCTGGCAGGACCAAGCCTTTCCCTTACTGTGGCAGCTACCTCAAGCAGGTGGGCCCAATGTGGGGGAAAGTCACGCTCTATCTTTCGGCGAACATGGCTGGCTATAGCAGGACTCAAGGCATTGGTAGATATGGCTATCACCAGCCTCCCTCTGCGAACCACAGCTGGAGCAATAAAATCGCAGTTAGGGATGTCATCCACGGCAAGGACCGGGATATTCCTCTCCCTAGCCTCCTTTGCTACCTTAGCATTGGCTGACTTATCATCGGTAGCAGCAAAGCATATATAGGCGCCCTCCAGATCTCCATAGGTATACTCCCTCTGTATCCAGGTAAGGGCACCTTCGATAGCCTTCTCCCTGATGTAGTCGGACACTTCTGGAGCTATAACCACTAGCGGATCAGGACCGCATGGGATTAAGCCCCTAACCTTGCCTGTGGCTATCTCACCACCACCTACAACCACTACCTTCTTTCTGCAGAGATCCAGGAATGCAGGGTAGTAATCATAGATCTTATCAGCGTGCGTCCTGGCCATAGCCTACCTCTCAATTGCAAAAAAGTGCAATATATCACATATTCTTCCCTGCTTATTTCTGGATAATATCAAAAATCAAGATAGAAAGGCAAAAATCTGCCTTCTAATGCAGCATCATTTCTGATGCAATTAGCTGCAATTAGTAACGGCCGACTATCAATAATCTATAGCTATTTTCTTGGGCTGGGATTATTTGCAAGGTTCATCCTAGCCACTCTTCCAAAGTGGTACAAGTAGAAGGGCTGCGGCCACAGATAACCTGTTCTCTTAGCTCGCCAAAAGTGCCGAATCCTTCAGCATAAGCATCATGTTTGTGTATGCTCTCAAAACTTACCACCCTAGCTAACAGGAAGTCTTCCTCAGGCAGGTCAGAGTAAGTATTTACCGCTGATCTCAGTATCTCCCGAGCCACATCCTCTACGAAGCGAGGTCTACGATGGGCCTTGTGAACTACGAAGAACTCGTCCGGGCGTTTGAGAAGACCGTAGTTCTCCGAGCTCATGGAGGACTCGGCGATCTCTACCAAGTCCTCAGCTCTTACCATTGCATCTGTCCCAAGAAGTATAGTAGCCTTTGATCTCTGGTTATGCGCGGCGGTAGGTATAGCGGCCAGTATCTTCTCTGCCTCTTCTGATGTAAATCCCTCCTCGGCCAGCCTCTCCCTGGAGTGCTCGAGTATCATATCCTGTGCACAGGGGCACGCCGTCATACCCTCCGCTTCTATCCCTACCATCCGCCGATAACTATCCTGCTTACAAACTGCTATTCCCAGCAGGGTATACATCTCATCTGTTGGGATTCCTGATATAGGGGCATACCTACGAAGTGAGAACTTTGCCCTTATTCTTACCTCGCTCCTAAGGGCTTTCTGGGCATTTACGATCCTCTCAGCGATCCTAAGAGCAAGAGATTCTACATCCGGAGCCTCATCAGCAACCGCATCATCCAGAGTTTCATCAAGAGCATGGCTGAAGCGAGACATATGAAGCCCTTTCTGGTTTGGGCCTATATCTGCCAGCAGGCTTATCTCGGCCTGCAATACCCTGGATCTAGATCCTTTACCCAGCCTTATCATCCTCTGTACGTTCGTCACTCCCACACGACCGAGGCGCACAGCTACCTCTGGCTCCTGTCCCTGCACATCACGAGACAAGCGTAATGCCAGCCCCCTTCTTGCCTTTCTGACACCCGACTTATCTACTTTCTCCAGGAGCTGAGCGATAGACTTACCTAAAGCCGGGTGGACCACATCAGGAGCGATCTCAGCAAGAGGCACTAATACAAAAGCTCTCTCGTGCATGTAAGGATGAGGAACCTCTATATCTTCTGATTTGAGGACCAAATCGTCGTACAGCAGCAAATCAAGGTCTATTGGCCTGGGAGCGTTCCTGAAAGAAGGTCTCCTACCCATCCTGTGCTCTATAGACTTGAGGAATTTGAGCAGATCTCTTGGCTCAAGATCAGTTTGTCCCTCAACTACCGTATTCAGAAACTTAGGCTGTTCTTTGTATCCCACTGGTTCGGTTTCGTATATAGAGGCAATCTTATCGATCTTCACCCTTGAGCGCAGAGACTGGATGGCCTCAGCTATATTGGCATATCTATCTCCCAGATTAGATCCCAATCCTATGTAAACAGTGTGCACTTCTATCTACCTCCAGAAAGGCTCAGAACCTGTTGTACCACTTACAGCTTATCTGAGCCAGTACAGGAACTAAAGATGAATCTAGAAAAGTCTATAGGAACAAAAGGCATATAAGGCATATAAAGATAGTTATTTGATCAAAATCCAAAATCAATCTCCTGGAGGGGTAATTAGTATGAGGGGTCTTCTGCGATTTATCTTTCTGGCCACACTTATAGCCACTTTGGGATTCGCTTTCCTCCCTGATAACTCTCTAGCCGAGGAGGAATCTGCAATAATAGCAACCTTTGACGTCAATGGAGAAAAGTTCAAGGTACTGGTACGCAATCCAGCAACTATAGTTCAAATACTAGATCTAAAGGAAGGTAAGAGCACCGCCAGCATTCCTAATGGGAAGATATTACCTGGTGCAGGGGAGATGAACCACAACGCTCCATACAGTTGGCATCTAGACCCACAAGATATATCGATGGCGGATTTCACGATAGAGCTCTGCGATGGAACACCTAGCTATGTGGAAGATAACGTCAAGTACTTTATAGAAAAGGTCGGAAGATACTGCCCCTGGTCAGCAAAATTAGTCTCGGTGGAGTACGTGAAAGGATCTCAGGGTACTGCGCCCAAACTCCCTAACAGCGGCGCAGGCAGCATGTATGAGCCTCGGGAAAATAATGTTACAGGTTCAATGCTTGCTGCATCCATTCTCATCCTAGCAGGAAGCACCATATACTGCATCAGGAAGTTCCTAGCGTAAGAAATACAAGGGGGCTCGAGTTAGTAGCCGAGCCCCCTTGTAGATGTTGGCTGATCTATCTAGTTCACAAGACGACGCGCACCGAACCAGCGGGTTGCAAAGTAATCCCAGTTGATATTACTCCAGTGGACACCGGTCTCTGGAGATCCAGCATCGATCATCCAGCCGTCACCCACATAAATTCCGACATGGGAAAGCCCTCTCCACCAAGTGTTCTGGAAGAACACCAGGTCGCCAGGCTGCAACTCACTCTTGGACACTGACCATCCCATGCTGTACTGACCCCACAGGTTCTCAGGTATCCATATACCGTTGAGCCTGTATACCCACTGTGCAAAACCGACGCAGCTGAAGCCCTCGGCAGGAGTATTGCCATAGTAGGCATATCTGTAACCTACATAGCGCTTGGCTGTGTTGGCTATGGCAAGACCCTTGCTTGAGTAGGTGTTGGAGTAAGTAGTGTTAGTGTAGCTGGTACTCTGAGAGGAAAGCTCAGTAGTACCGGATGCAGCAGGCTGAATATAGTAGCCATGGACATAACCAGTCAGTCCGTCATAAGACACACGGTACCACTCATAGTTATAGGGGCCAGAAATAACGTACACCCTTGCCTGTGGGGGAAGAACACGCATGATGGAGTAGTTGATGCTTGGTCCGGTTCTAAAGTTCAGCCAGGTAGTGGTATAAGCGTATTGTCCGGGTACGCCAGCAGCTTTAGAGCTGACTGCCGGCACAGCGGATAGCACCAGCGCGATCAACAGGGCACACGAGAACAGCTTAAGTTTCACAGACATCCCTCCGTTCTTTCTTCTAGTCTTTTGCTGCTATCTGGGCTGCTGGTGGTGAGTTAGCAGCAGCCTTGCAATAGAGTGAAAGGAATCCAACTATGATTCCTCTGCACTACTCGACTAGTCGATCACCTCCTTTCCACTAAGAATTCGGCTTTGGTGTTGCAGCAGTAGCTTATCCGTATAACAACCGGCATGTCAAGATTTCAGAAGCCTGTTGCTGGTAAGAAAAGTGTTAATGTTTGGTTAAAGGCAGAAATAAAAGAGCGAGGAAGATTTTTCCTCGCTCTTGATATGCTTTCCTGTTTACCAGGTTTGCTATTGGATAGGTTCTATCGGCTCCCCAGCATGAGAGGGCTCCTGCCCCTCCATAAACTTCACATACTGCTTGTCTACATTTAGATAGACTACATTATCCTCTACTCGGTCTACAGCAGAGAAGGGCACCTTAACCTCTTTCTTGAATATCAGTCCTTCCTTAACCAGCATGTAGCTGGAATCAACATCTGTGGTAGCGACCACATCATCAACAGTGCCTATCTTCCCATCTGTAGCCATAACGGTGAAACCCTTAACATCTGGGAGCTCCACAGGTTGCTCCTTTTGCTTCTCCACCTGTTTCATTGCCTCCAGGGTTTCAGGCGGAACAGAGGCTTCAACATGCTGGTAATCCTCAGAGGAGAGCTCACTTTCGGGCGCTATGTCCATATCGAGTCTCTCGTCAGAAAGTCTCTGCTCCTTTTGCTCTTCGTAGTTGCGGTCACCAGTGCTCATATCTCACCTCCATAGTGACTAAGTACTACTAGAAGCTCGATTCTCGTCCTCTGACTGAGTATTCATGCTCTCTTCCTGATGACGAGATGCACGACTACCTTCGCTCTTGTCTTTCGGGGGTTTTAACACACCCGTATCATCCGATGTTTCCTCTGCGGGCGCAGCACCGACCTCCCCATAAGTGGGATTAGATGCAGAAGGAGACTCAGATCCTTCTTCCTGCTCCTGCACATACTTCCAGGATCTTGACGCGGCAGCATCCTCCATACCAGTCAATGAGGCCGATGCCTCTGCAGTCGTATTTTGTGAGACTATCTCTTCAGTTTCATGCTCCACTGAAGCAGGCGGCTCTGGGGGAGGTGGGGGACTTGGAGCAGAAACAGGCTCATTCACGGGCTCATCCTGAACCCCAGCCCAAAGTTCAGCACCTTGCTCTACACTCCCAGCTGGGTTGTCTGGGATCAGTGTAGCCTCAGCTATCACTTCATTCTGCCTAGTGACGTGTGTAGGTTGAGCTGAGGAAGCAGTTGCGTCCACTCCACTGCCGGTGGCAGATCTTGCCACATTGGTCAGTCTATCTGCAGTATTCTTAGCAGTGCTCGCAACGATTTGCCCTATCTGTTTGGCCGCCTGCTGGATCTCGACCCTGGTATCAGCAAGCGCACCACGACCCTGTTCTAAGGCAACTTCAGTGCGAATACTTGACACTTTGTTCCTTAACCAAAGCGCTAACCCACCGAGCAAAGCCAAAGCTAAGGATACTTTGCCTAATCTCATTGAACACCTCCTCGCTAAAAGCAAAAAGCCTTAGCAGGAGTTTATTCGCAGGAGTCATGCCAAGCGTTATTCGAGGTCCAGGCTATTGGGTAGCTTACTGCTGGATCTGGACCTGCGTCTCAGGACTAAGAGAAGCACCGCAGTTATAAACACCAGAACGAATATCTGCCCCCCTAGACCTATATAGTTGAGGACTCTTAGCACCTCATCCCTACTTGTCCCTACCCAGTAACCGATTACGCTATTTGTTATGCTCCAGAAAGTTGCCAAACCAAAAGACACCACCAGGAACCTGTGGTAAGGAAGTTTGCCCGAGGCAGCACCGCCCATGAACATGGTTGACCTAGTGAGGGTATGTATGTAAGCAGGAATCATGGCTGGGATCGCCTTCAGGCTCCAAATGTTAGGTGCATTAGCTGATCGGCCTTTGGTAAGCCTTTCAAGCACTCTGGATCCTCTTCTCCCTACTATGTAGTCTATATGGTCGCCAACCATGAAACCTAAGATACCGCAGAGGATCACACCCAGAAGGTTCAGATCCCCACCCTGAGCGTACATCCCGCCTAGAGCGATCATTATACCTCCTGGAAGAGCCCACGATACCAGGAATGTGTGTTCTAGCATGGCACCAGCAAACACTATGAAATAGCCATAGCGGGCGTAGAAAGGCTCAAGAAAATCCAGGATCTTGTTTATGATGTCGGCCAGATCAGGCACATCTACCCCCTAGTGTTTTTGAGAAAATAATAGCATCTGTTAAGTCCGGCAATTAGGACTGTTATTATCTCCAATATGTTCCCTAAAAACTCAAGCCGAGGAGATATAAAACTCTCCTCGGCTTGAGGAAACTCCGCCACGAAAGTAACTGTTGGTGCTAAGGACTAGGGGATTATGGTTATAGTCCTCCACTGCATGCCATATTGCCTGGCCTGTGCCACACTGGGGAACCATATATCTATTCTCCAGCCCTTGATAGCTCCACCAGTGTCCTCAGCAACGAACACCTGATCTCCGAAGCCCGAGATGTACATCCTGGTTCCAAGAGGTATGTATCTGGGATCAACGGCGACGGCTCCCCAGTGAACTCGACGACCATTAGCCATGTAACCGGTAGAGCCAAACTCGGCGCCATTGAAACCAGAGGTCAGCACGCGATAGGTCCTTCCAGAAGAACTTACCTGAGTGCTGCCACTATTGCTTTCTGAAGGTCTGGAAACCGCCACCTGGGTATTGGTAGTAGATGAGCTATCAGAAGCAGCACTTTCCTCTGAGTACTCTTGCACGCGCACTTGCGCAACCTGAGCAGGAGGTGTGTTATCAGCGCGGCTGACTCTGTAGAGCCACCAGCCAGCAGCCCAGCCTGCGTTGCCAGCGGAGTCATAACCGGTCACCTTGTACCAGCCGTACCCATCACTCCAGATTGGACCAGCTACTACGGTAACCACTTGTCCCTCTCGCATGGTCGTTAGCTTGTCATATCTCAGGCCAGGACCAACACGCACCCTCAGACCCGCACCTCCAGTGTTACGTACCTGTACCTTGTCTCCCTTGTAAAAGGTCACACCATAGTACGCGTAACCCTTACCGGGGAAGGAGGCGATTGGTAGAACTAGTGCCAAAAGCAAGACACAAACAGATAACTTATTGGACAGCAAGTTTTTCACGACATCCCTCCGTCTGAATTTATAGTTTTATCCAATAATTGCCCTACGACAGAGGTGGCGGCTATATCGCAGGGCGTTTTATCATACTAATACCCGCAAATTCCAGACCTTCAAAGGTTAAGGTTTGGTTAGCAACCTTACTGCCGAGTATAAATGATGCATCTGTAGTTGTCAATAACGCCACAAGTACCCATGATCTACAGCTGACGATTGTTGCGTTGACACGATCGATTAAACTCAGATAGTCTGTTACCAGATCAGGAATCTGGGAGAGGAAACAAGTTGGAGAAGATCGAGATAATCGCTAACTCAGCAATCATCGAGAGGTTTGGCGATCAAATCAGATCCGTGGATCAAGCCATAGAGCTTATACCCATCGAAAAGGCCTTGAGCGAGGATGGTATCCATCCGCAGGTTCTAATTAGATCTGAGATTCCCAACGATCTACTAATTCAAATCCTGGACAAATTTGCATCTATCAGATGGATTCATAGCTACAGCGCCGGAGTGGAAGGACTTATACCAATCCTCCAACATCGAGACCTGGTGTTGACCAACAGTGCTGGGCTGCATGGTGAGCCTATAGCAGAGTGGGTTATAGCCATGACACTGGCACATGCTAAAAGATTCCACCTCCTGTTCAGGCACTTTCAGGCCCATGAATGGCAAGCGGAGGAATGCGATGAGCTCGGCGGTAAGACGATGGTAATTGTAGGGGCGGGAGGAATAGGAGCTTCGATAGCACGTAGGGCGAAATGCCTGGGGATGAAAGTCGTGGGCGTAAGATCAAGCGGCAGGAGCTCTGAGCACTTTGATGAAATGCTAACACCTGACAGTCTGCATGCAGCGCTAGGGAAAGGTGACTATGTAGTCATAGCTACTCCTCTTACGCCCCAGACTCAAGGCATGATAGGCGAGCCTGAACTCAGAGCAATGAAGAGTTCTTCCGTGCTGCTAAACATAGCCCGAGGAAAGATAGTGCAGACAGAAGCACTCATGAAGGCTTTGTCCGAAGGCTGGATAGCAGCAGCGTATTTGGATGTGACTGACCCTGAACCCCTGCCTCCGGATCATCCACTGTGGTCCACCCCTAACGTCTTCATCACAGCTCATACCTCAGGATATTCACCATATTCGGCTGAGCGACTAGTGAGATTCTTTTGCGATAATCTGAAACGCTGGCTGCAAGGGGAGCCACTACTTAACCAGGTTGATCTGAATCGAGGCTACTAGCTCCGCTAGAAGTTAAAGTGACGGCTTCCGGTTATATATTCTATTCCGGTTATATAGAAGTAGTGCGCACGCCACTTCAAGACATCATGATTTGTTTTCTTCTGTAGATTTCCATATAACTGACTAGGGCTGATGAAGCCAAAATACGCTGACTCTCTATCTGGAGAGGGCGTTCTCATATTACTTGCGCAGGAGTAAATGATACTAGTATCATTTAATGATCCTTGTAAGGATACAAAGATTAGCGTAGAAAGGGGTCAAGTATGAAAGTAGCCTACATCTTCAGCACAAGCGGCCATACTGTCAGCTATAAGCTGGGGAAGATGATTTTGCCGCAGCTCGAGGAAGATCGGCACGGCGCCGAGGTCATCGGTATGTTCTTCTTTGATGACAACACATATATGCTTCGAAAGGGTGATCCGGTAGGGGAGAGACTCTCCAAAGTCGCAAAGGATAAGGGCATAATGCTGATGCTCTGTGACCAGTGCGCTGTAGAGCGAGGACTAGCTGAGATCGGACCGGACGGCAAGTGCTACCCGAAGGATGTGGTGGAGGGAGTACAGGTGGGTTGTTTCCCCGATCTATACGCGGCCTTGGGAACTAACCCACCCGACCAGGTCATTACTCTATAACTAGTTTCGTTATAACCAGTTTCGCTGGGCACTAAATCCATGCCCAGCGAAACTTCAGTAAAAGCTATGGATGGCCAGCTTGCGGCCCGAACACCTTCTTCAGGATCGGGTTTATAGCATTCCAATCGGCGTAGACTACCGACTGGCCATCTGGAGTCATACCTATAGGACCTTCTATCGAGTAGAACTCGATGTTCTTCTTGGGCAGAGATGCTGCCCATCTCCCAAGCTTTAGCTGCTCGGAAGGTGAAAGGCTCGTCTCTACGTGCCCCTTTATTATGTTGAGTAGAGTGGGGGCTTTCAGCAGGATGGACGGATTCTTAGCCTTCTGCTGAACAGCAAGTATGATTTGTTGCTGTCTCCTCATGCGCCCAAAGTCGCTATCAGCATGTCTCGTACGTGCGTACTTTAGAGCCATCTCACCATCCATGTGCTGCAAACCAGCATTGAAAACCACACGCTCATATCCGCCACTTTCCGATGGGTACTGGTTATCTACTATTTTCTTGGGTACTCTTATATCCACACCACCTATAGCGTCTATGCCTTTGATAAAACCCTCAAAATCTATAGTTGCATATTCGTCGATATCTATACCAAAATTCTGCCTGAGGGTCATTATCAAGAGCCCTATGCCGCCACCAACTTGATCTTTGTACTTGGGATTCTCCCCCAGGGCATAAGCTGCATTGATCTTCCAGTAGTTGAAGCCTGGCACATTTACATATAAGTCCCTTGGTATGCTCAGCACATAGGCACGATTGTGCTCGAAGTCAAGAGAGGCTAATATGATCGTATCTGATCTGGGAATCTCATTGCCTCGCCTATCCACACCAAGCAGCAGGAAATTTATCCTCTTCTTGCCATTCCATTCCTTTATATTACTTTGAACAACCGGTGTGACCTCAGCAGTAGGAGATGGTACCCATTTAGATGGATCGTACGGTGTCAGCTGACTTGCTACACCTCTGGTTGCAGTAGCCTGGGGAGTAATGATAACTATCGGTATACGCCCAGTCGGCGCAGGAGTAAGAGCTCCTTGGGCTTGTGTGGGGATCTCGTGATATATAGCCCTGCTGGTCTGCCAGGTCTTAGCAGCCAGATAGAGAGCTGGGGCAGCAATTAGCACTATTATGGCAATCGCCACCCATAGAGGAGATATATTAATTCTTCTACCGATCCTGATCCTAGTCCCCATTATCTACCCCGATTGAAGTTTTATAGCCGTAAATTAAAGTAGCTATATTATCTTACTTGATAAGATGCAATAGAATCCACCAGGTGTGACACAAATGCATCGCCATCCACCTTCATGATCACCTCTGTGTTAGACTCACCGATAAAGTAGTAAGGTTCCGAAGTCGCTCGCATGTTTTCTGACCTTCTATCGGCTACTGTCTGCCCAAGGCCCGGACCGACTGCCGTGTTCACCCACACTGGACAAGTCATCGATTCGCTAACCTCGACTTTACCAACAGCTATACCAACTGCGAGCGCATCATGCATAGCGCAAGCCATGTATCCTAGCGACTGCGAGTAGAACTGCATATAGAACGGTACTATACGTAGTAGCCACTCGGTAAGAGGCGTTCTAGCCTGCTTCCATGCATCTAGATGTTGCTCTAGGAGTAAGGTCTTCATGGTAACATCCAGTCCTACCATAGTGACCTTCCAAGGGGCACTAAACACTATTTGTGCAGCCTCTGGGTCATGAGCTATGTTGGCTTCTGATACCGGCCCGACGTTGCCTGGGTGCTCTACGGTTCCTCCCATCACCACAACATGAGGTATTAGCTGAGGCAGCTTAGGCTCCTTGAGAAGCGCTATGGCGGCATTTGTCAGAGGTCCAGTGGTTATAAGGGTGATCTCTCCTGGATTTTCACGAGCAAGCCTGATTATCTGATCTGCCGCATGCTCATCAGAAGGAACCAGTCCTGAAGGTGCAAAGTTTGCATTACCCAAGCCATCCTCACCATGTACGAATTTGGCCATAGAGAGAGGTCTGATCATCGGTTTGGGCGCACCCACCGCTACCGGAATGTCGGTCCTGTTCATGACCTTGAGCAGCTTGAGCGTATTCTCGGCCGCCACATCGGCTTCAATGTTGCCATGGACCGATCCTATACCTAGCACATCTACATCCTGAAGAGCCAGAGCATAAGCCACGGCTATGGCATCGTCTATGCCCATGTCGCAATCTATGATGATCTTCATCGCTTCCTCCTTAGAGTAATCTTGTTTGATGCTATTTTGGTTACTCGAACAGCCTGATATTAGTTATACTTCTTATGTGTCCTTCGAGTAATACACTACAGAGCTGGGATGAACTCGACCCCCCAGCATACGATATAATCAACGCATGCGTCCAGTGCGGCCTCTGTTTGTCGGTATGTCCCACCTACCTGCTCACTTTCAAAGAGACTTCTTCTCCGAGAGGGAGAATCCACTTATTAAAGGCCGTATGGGAAGGAAAACTTGACGCCAGAGATCCAATCCTGGATCACCAAATGTATGAATGCCTAGACTGTCGGGCCTGCGAGGCCATATGTCCCTCCGGAGTCAGATATGGGGTGCTGGTAGAGTCGGCCAGAGCACAGCTGGAAAGAAAGCATCCACGTAGCCTTTGGGTGAGAGCTCTGAGATGGATAGTGTTTAACAAGTTGTTTGCAAGCATGGCCCTATTCAGAGCATTTAGCAGGGCCCTCTGGCTATACCAGCGTATAGGACTCTCGCGTATAGCGAGGTCGACGCGCATACTGGATATACTCCATCTTGCTGACAAGGAAGCGCTGCTGCCACAAATCCCCTCCAAGTTCTTTGTTCCAGAGGACCAAGTATTACCACCTAAGGGTAACAAGAGGTTCAGGGTTGGGTTATTTGCAGGATGCATCATGAGCACCGCCTTTGCGGAGATAGACAGGGCAACGATACGAGTTCTACAGCACAATGGCTGTGAGGTCGTAGTCCCGAAGAGGCAGGGATGCTGTGGCGCTCTCAATGTGCACTCTGGAGAGAGAAGGAGCGCCACCGAGATGATGAAGGCCAACATACAAGCCTTCGAAAGACTTGATCTCGATTACATAATCGTGAACTCTGCAGGCTGTGGAGCAACGCTCAAAGAATACCCTCACTTCTTCAAGGACGATCCTGGGTGGCACGAGCGAGCAAAGCATTTCTCATCACTTGTCCGAGACATAAGCGAATTCCTGAGTGAGGTGGGCATGAGCGGCCCTAATAGAGCTGTGCCTGTAAGAGTTACTTATCAGGACCCATGCCACCTGGCGCATGCTCAGAAATTATACAAACAACCACGAGAGCTGCTGGCTTCCATACCCGGAGTAGAGCTGGTGGAGATGCAGGAATCCAAACTCTGTTGCGGTAGCGCCGGCATATATAACATCACGAATCCTGAAATTTCAAACCAGCTGCTGGAAAGGAAGCTGGAACATGCACTAGCTACAGGTGCAGAGGTCATAGTGTCCGCTAATCCCGGATGCATGCTCCAGCTGCAGAAAGGACTCCGCCACCGCGGACTCGACATACAGGTAAAACACCTGGTCCAGATCCTGGACCAGGCTTACGGTGATTGAAAAACCAGAAGTTTATCCTAACTGATCTTCTCGGTGAACACCACCAGCTTCTTGTCATATCTCTTAGCCTTCGGGTCCCATGAGCCATCACAAGTGATAAGGTTCAGGCGCGACTTATCTGTGGGGCCAAATATATCGTACAGAGGTGCGTCCTCGTCAAAGTAGGACTGAATCTTCGTGACTTTGAAGTTAATCTTATGTCCATCTTCGTCAATTACGGACACCACATCCCCTATCCTGATGTCTTTCAGCTTCCAGAATACTGCCGGACCGGTGGTGGAATCCAGGTGACCTGCTATTACTGCGTTACCTTGCTGACCTGGGACCGGACCCAAACGATACCAGGCAACATCCTCCCACTTCTTGGGCACGTCCATGGCCCCATCAGGAGTCAACCCCACATACTCAACGGCAGCATCTACATCCAACCTGTCATTCTTTATGATTAGGCGCACTGGAGGGGGGGCTGGTCTTTGCGCGCTAAGCAGCGTGGCTAATATGTACCCTTCCTTACCATGATAGCTTGCAGGGAACCACAGGTTGCCATCGGCTCCTTGCATAGGGCCCTTGGTGGTTCTAACCGGCTCTCTGTTCTTGATAACTAGCAAGGACTGTGATTCGGTGGAAGGTCTGGCCCTGAGATTGACGCCCACGTATCCTTCCCGAATGCCGTCAACATACATCGTCCGAGTGTATTTGGTGCTTGACTCTTTAGGTGGAGTGTTAGCTGAGCTAGCTTGTGCAGGTATAGGAGAAGGACTGGCCACAACCCCGTCAGCCGTAGGTGTAGGCTGAGTAGCTTCATAGACAGATGGAGACGGGGCAGGGGTTGGGCTGGAAGCAACGACTTCCTGCGTCCTGGCAGTGGGAGATGGTATCCCTGCACTGCTGTTAGCATTCCCACCACAAGCATTTATGAAAAAAGAGAACGCCATTACAAAAATAAGCCAGAAGCTGGCATTGAAGATCCTAATCTTAGACATGTCCTTCCTTTTCAAAAGTAGTTTTGGTAGCCTCTTCATAAAAGTATAACGTAGGTACCAACGATAGGGTTTTGTGAGTCATGAGCTCAGATATGTCAAGACTTCCCAACTTAGTGACTTTCATTACAGATTTTGGACTAGACTGGGGTCCGGTTGGTATATGCCATGCCGTGATGAGGGGCATAAATCCACAGATCAGCATAGTGGATATCTCCCACGGCATCCCGGCTTTCGACATAAGAGCCGGCGCATGGGTTCTAACCTCAATCTTCCCTTATGTGCCGCCGGCAGTGCACGTAGTAGTGGTCGATCCCGGAGTAGGAACCCAGAGGCTGCCGATAGCGATCCTGTGCAGGCGCGGAGATGTGCTTATAGGCCCAGATAACGGAGTGCTGATGCCGGCAACACGAAGGCTGGGGGGTATAGTCGAGGCAAGGAAAATCTCTAACAAAGCGCTTATGCGCCCGGATATATCTTATACCTTTCATGGGAGGGATATTTTCTGCCCAGTAGCCGCGCACTTATCTTCGGGCGTGAGCTTTGAAGATGTTGGGGAAGTGCTACCGATAAGCGATCTTGTGCAAGCGCCCTGGAGAGAACCTGAGATATACGAGCACAGGGTCGTTGCAGAGGTGGCAATTCTTGATAAGTTCGGTAATATACGAACCAACATAGAGGCGGCTGATTGGCCGCTTTCGACCGGAGAAAAGATTATCCTCAAGCATAAGAACAATCAGGTAAATCTGCCCGTAGCCAGAACATTTGGGGAAGTAAACAGAGGAGACCTGCTCATTTACGAGGATTCTTCGCGCTTCATCTGTATAGGGCAAAACCTTGGTCATGCGGGGAACACCTTGGGCATAGGTCCCGGCGATACCATCCAGCTGGAAAGAGCCCGTAGTTAGATATCATCCCGCCATAAGGGCATAGTAAGGCAGTGAGGGCCACCACGTCCCCTGGAGAGTTCACTGCCAGGGATCGCTATCGCCAACTTCTTACCGCTCCCTATAGCTATCATGCTGACCAGCTCCGGATAGGATATCCATCTTTCGTCTACAAGGAATACCCCGCCATTACTGTTGCTGGCATCTTCGGGGAAGACTGCATCATCAATCCTAAGGATCTCGTAACCAAGACGCCTGTGCAACTCTTCCAGAGTAGCCTCGTTTCTCTCGTAGACCACTACTACTCCAGGGTATATAGCAAAGAAATTAGCACCGTCCGTCCACTGCTCTCTGTCCTGTTGCAACCTGTCGCTGCCACCGCACTCGACCCACTTCAAGTCTATACCTTCGCTCCTGCTTAGCACTGTTGGCAGAGGATCATCGTGCTCCTTTATCCTGATCCTATTGCCAAGTAGCTGTACTTCGAGCACCGTAACACCCTCGCTCCCGCGACCCAATATCAGCGGAGAGTAGATCACACACTCATCCTGACTCAGGAAAGTGATGATGGTATCAAGATGCATCCAAGCCCTTCTTGGAGGCATCAACACCACATATATCTTCTCCACATCAGTAGACGCCTTCATCAAGCTCTGAGCGAGTGTGTCTATCCCTTGGTAGTCAGTCCTCTCAGAGCATCCAACCACCAGCGTGCGCTCACTCAGGACCAGCACATCCCCTCCCTCTATATATCCCTGCTGGGCTTCCTGAGAGCTATCTAAGGCATCCATCAGTAAGGTGGAGGCAAAATCTGGGTGCCTTAGAAGCACGTGTCTTAGGAGTAATGATTCCCGCCTGCGCACCTGCAGATGCATGCTGCTCACGATTGCAGAGTCACCTACTACCACGGCAGGATCACGCATAAATATCAGGTTAGGTAGAGGTGTAAAGATCCCACCTTCGCCTAAGTATCTGGAAGACAGAAAGTCATAGCCATTAACCTGTGGTCTACCTATCAGCACATCGGCCAGTATTTGTGGTGGTAGGGTTAGCAACCAGCTCTTTGCATCCTGCCTGTTTATGCCCAGAGGAGTATCAACCCTGAGTATTTCATCGACCAGCTCCGCTCTACAAAGATCATCCGCCAACGAATGGGATAGCAAGTCCTCAAGATAAAAGACTCCTCCTATTCCAGTTGCGACCTCAAGGACAGAGGCAAGTATGCGATGTTCCAGGCTTGCTCTTGGGAGCCACAGCAGCTCCTCGAACAGCATCTCTTCCCTATTCTCAGGGGTCAGCAAATCCATCTCCCTGCCGGGCTTGTGAAGCAGGACCTTGCGAAGTCTACCTACCTCGTTGGTTACGCGTAATTTTGACATGGCAAGGGAAGTATGCCATAAAACGGCCTGCTATTACACTCAGCGACGGTCTTACCCAGGACAACAGGTCATGGGCAAGCGAGGCCATTTTTAGCACTCTAACCTCAAAAGTGCTAAAAACTCTTGCAGGATAGCAGGACATTGTTGTAGAATACGTGCCGGAGCTAGCAGTCTGGCACTGAGAGTGCCAATAAGAAATTCTCATAAGGAGGAAGGGAGGCAAATGACACAGTCGGCAACAAAGACGATCCGACCGCTAGGCGATCGCATAGTAGTCAAGCCGATCGAGCGGGAGGAAGTTACCAAGAGCGGTATAGTTCTGCCTGACACTGCCAAGGAGAAGCCACAGATGGGCGTGGTGCTCGCTGTAGGACCTGGCAAGATCCTGGAAAATGGTCAGCGGCAGCCCATGGATGTGCAGGTAGGGCAGACGGTACTCTTCGCCAAGTATGCAGGTACAGAGTTCGAGCTTGATGGCGAGGATGTTCTAATACTGCGCGAGAGCGACGTAATGGGCATTCTTGGCGAGTAAAAATTCTCGAAGAAAAGGAGGTTGATGTAGAGCTATGGCGAAGCAGATAGAGTTCAATGAGTCGGCACGCGCTTCCCTCAAGGAAGGTGTTGACATCCTGGCGAACGTAGTTAAGGCTACCCTTGGTCCGAAGGGCCGCAACGTAGCGCTGGACAAGAAGTTCGGTGCTCCTAATGTTACCCATGATGGTGTGACCGTAGCTAAGGAGATCGAGCTTGAGGACCCATTTGCTAACATGGGGGCTCAGCTCTTGAAGGAAGCGGCTACCAAGACCGAGGATGTAGCAGGTGATGGTACCACCACATCCATCGTTCTGGCTCAGGCTATAGTTCATGAAGGACTTCGCAATGTAGCAGCCGGTGCGAACCCAATGCAGCTCCGCAAGGGCATCGAGATTGCTACCAAGAAGGCAGTGGATGCCGTCAAGGAGCTGGCTACTCCAGTTAAGGGTCGTGAGGATATTGCCCAGGTTGCTACAGTATCTTCCGCAGACTCCGAGATCGGTAACCTCATTGCTGAGGTGATGGAGAAGGTAGGCAAGGACGGTGTAATTACCGTCGAGGAGAGCAAGGGCCTCGGCTTTGAGGTAGAGTACACCGAAGGTATGCAGTTCGATCGTGGTTATATCTCCCCCTACTTCGTAACCAATGCTGAGAGGATGGAGGCCGTCATCGAGGAGCCTTACATCCTGGTAACCGACAAGAAGCTTTCGTCCATCAACGACATCCTGCCAACTCTCGAGAGAGTCCTGCAGGTAACCAAGAACCTGGTAATCATTGCCGAGGATGTAGAGGGCGAGGCACTAGCTACACTGGTAGTCAACAAGCTCCGTGGCACGATCAACGCTCTCGCTGTGAAGGCGCCCGGCTTCGGTGATCGCCGCAAGGAGATGCTCCGCGACATAGCGATCTTGACTGGCGCTCAGGTAATCAGCGAGGAGGTCGGTAGAAGGCTGGATAGCGTCCAGGTAGAGGATCTGGGTCGTGCCCGCAGAGTGGTAGCTACCAAGGACGAGACCACTATTGTCGAGGGTTATGGTGATCCTAACGCCATCAAGGGCAGGTGCGAGCAGATAAGAGCTCAGATCGAGACCACCACCAGCGACTTCGATCGCGAGAAGCTGCAGGAGAGACTGGCTAAGCTTCAGGGCGGAGTGGCTGTAATCAAGGTTGGCGCTGCCACCGAGGTCGAGCTCAAGCTGCGCAAGACCCGCGTAGAGGACGCTCTATCTACGACCAGAGCTGCAGTCGAGGAAGGCATCGTTCCTGGCGGTGGAGTCGCTCTGCTGTACGCGTCCGAGAAGCTCAATCCGGATGATGCCGAGGGCGACGTTCGGACCGGAATCCTGATTGTAAAGAGAGCGCTCGAGGAGCCTATGCGCCAGATCGCCGAGAACGCTGGCCAGGACGGTGGTGTTGTCGTCCAGACCGTACGCCAGGCTCTGCACGAGGGCAAGAAGGGCTACGGCTATGATGCCTGGGCAGATGAGTACACCGACCTGGTGGAGCGCGGTATCATGGACGCTGCCAAGGTGACCACCTCAGCTCTGGAGAATGCTGCTTCGATCGCGGCCATGATCCTGACAACTGAGGCTCTGGTTACCGACATACCTGAGAAGGAGAAGGCTCCTTCCACTCCACCAATGGACTACTAGTCCAGTAGACTTACCAGCAGGCCGCGATCGGGATCGATCGCGGCCTGCTGTTTTTAAGCATTGTTGGCCCAATAATTGCTCGACTAAAACTTGCCACTATCCAGGGACTAATAAAGGAGGTGGATAAAGATGGCAAGAATAAACGTAAAAGTCCCGGAAATAAGATGGGAAACGCAACGAGTCAAAATCCCGGAAGCTAATGGTAAGCTTGGCCTGCCTCAGAATATCGGTAAATCGCTTGAAACGATGATCTCCAGGAGATCTCAGCCCCCTAAGGTGGACAACAAAAGTAAGCTGATCTTCCTGGGGATCGGAGCTGCTCTTGGTGCAATAGCAGGTCTCCTGTTTGCTCCCAGGACGGGTAGAGCGACCCGATCGTATATCCTACAGAAGGGGCAGAGGTACCTAAGAGTTACCAGCAGACAGGCTAACAGAACCCTAAGGTACACGAGCCACATGGTAACGGGAAAGGCCAGGGCCCTGTATTACAGAGTAGCTCAAAAGACTGATTATGACCTTACACCCGAGACTATAGAGCACCGAGTTGAAACCAGGCTGGGTGAGGATCCAGTAATAGGAAGACTGCCCAGACTCAATGTAAATGCTGAGCCAGGCGGGGTGGTGTACCTTAGAGGATCAGTGCCCCGGGAGAACCTGAGGCACCGAGCGGAGCTTATCGCATCGCGGGTGCGAGGAGTAACTGAGGTCATCAACGAGATCTCAATAGTGCCAGAAGGTGAAAAGCTCAAGGAGACTGGCAATCACGATCTGGGGTTGATGAGGCAGGTAATTAACAAGATCCTTGATGATGATAAGCTCAAGGAGCACGCAATAGAGGTCGAGGCCGAGGTGGGTGGTACGGTCTTCCTGCGCGGCACGGTCCACACAGAGAACGAAAGGCTTAGAGCTGAGAAGCTTGTAAAGGGTATGCCTGGGGTAAAGACCGTTGTGAACGACCTAGCGGTAGTAAGCCCAGCTAAGGACGTAGTAGAGGGTTACAGGGAAAAGACACCACCTCAGCAGACCCACTAACCGACCCCATAGCGGGAGGAGGTCAACCCTCCTCCCGCTCCTATCTTGCTTCTAGTAGGACGGTCTGCTGGGGGTGTAGAACAGCCAAAAGAGGAACAGCATAGCGATCAGCGGATAAATAAAGTAAAATCCGATCATTTCCAACCCCTTTCCAGTCCAACTGCTTGTTTCTTCATTGACTGAAAAGGAGTATAGTTTTCTTATCTAAATTGGCCGCAAAAAGATCAACAGCAAGCGTAAAACAAGCATAAAACCTAAAACAGTTGAAAGCTGGCCTGTGCGTAGCAGCGAACCAAGCCATGGCTCGCATTGCCCGTATCCTCTTGCACTAGGGATAGGATTCTTCTACCTGCGGGGAGAAGATTACCCTCCAGGGGCTCATTATCTATGAGGACCTTAGACTGGACTTGCAGTAATTTATCCTTGCGATTGTCGTATGCGCATTCCAGGGAGGCTATTGTCCTACCCTCAATTTCTATATCCAGGTGGTCCGAATAGACCCATATAATGCATTCCTTGCCCGCCCAATCTGCCCCCAAAGACAGAACCTTACCCAGGAAGTGGACACGTCCAGATGATGATACTCGCCTAACTAACCTCCTGTGCCACCTAACGCGATCGTAGTGCTCCTGGGATGCCCAGGGAATGAGCCTACGAAGGACTTTCTCCCTCTCCTTGTAGGATCTCACAGGTCGGATTAGAGACAGACAGTCGTGCAGATAAAGCAACCTGATGTTATGCTCCGGGTATTTCTCACGCATTAGCCTGACCTTCCGGTTCTTCAGAGTTACCAATCTACGTTTGTGCATGGTGAGCTCCACGTAGAGATCGAACTCTTCAAGGTAAAAGTCAGGCGTAAAGGCTACCATAGGAGATCCATCAAATCTGCGGCGGAGGACGAATGTGTGAGGTTCATACTGCCACCGAAGGCGCAGGAGATCCAATATAGCGGCAAACCTCTCTTCCATTGAGTTTGCAAAGCGCGACTTACGCCTTCGTCTCATCGGAGAAAACTCCTGCTCTCTAACAAACATGATAGTTGCAATCTTGATCCAAAGCAACAAACTGGCATGACGGATAGTGTTATAATCCGGCTGCTAGAGGCGGTATGTGGAGGTAAAAAGGGTTATGAGAGAGTACATGAACTACATCGACGGCAAGTGGGTACCTTCATCCACAGGGGAAACCTTCAAGAGCATAAACCCCGCCAATGGGGAAGTGGTAGCGGTCCTGGCCAAGTCTTCCAGAGAAGACGTAGATAAAGCGGTACAGGCGGCGCGCAGAGCCTTCGATAAGTGGAGGCTATATCCCGCACCTAGACGGGGAGAAATACTCTATGAGGTCGGTCGCATTCTGAAAGAACGCAAAGAAGATCTGGCCAGACTTATGACTCAGGAGATGGGGAAGGTTCTGACAGAGGCTAGGGGAGACGTGCAGGAAGGCATAGATATGGCCTTCTACGTGGGTGGAGAGGGCAGGAGGCTCTTCGGCGTTACCACTCCTTCGGAGATGCCTAATAAGTTTCAGATGGCAGTCAGGGACCCAGTGGGCGTCGTAGCAGCTATAACTCCCTGGAACTTCCCGATCGCGATCCCTACGTGGAAGCTTATGCCAGCGCTAGTGGCCGGCAACACCGTAGTGTTTAAACCGGCTTCTGATACCCCTGCGCTGGGGGCTGAGCTGGTAAAGATCTTTGAAGAGGCGGGGCTACCTCCAGGTGTCCTTAATCTAGTGACAGGTACAGGAGAAGAGGTAGGTAAGGCCCTGCTTGAACATCCCGGTGTGGATGTAATCTCGTTTACCGGATCCACTGACACTGGCTCGCAGGTACTAGCACAGACTGCTAGCAAGAACAAGAAGATAAGCCTGGAGATGGGCGGCAAAAACGCGATAACTGTGATGGATGACGCAGACATCGATCTGGCGATTGAGGGCATTCTCTGGAGCGCTTTTGGCACCACTGGTCAGAGATGTACGGCCTGTAGCCGACTGATAGTTCACAAGAGCATACGAGACACGCTTACAGAGAAGCTTCTGTCCCGCATCCAGAATCTGCGACTGGGAGACGGACTGGATCCAGAAACAGATGTTGGCCCGGTCATCAATGAGAGGCAACTCAACAAGATTCATCAGTACGTAGGTATCGGCAGGGAGGAAGGAGCAAAGCTTCTCATTGGCGGGGATAGAGCTACAGATGGAGAATTGAGCAAGGGCTTCTTCTATAAACCCACTCTATTTACAGATGTTGACCCCAACATGCGTATAGCACAGGAAGAGATATTTGGGCCGGTACTCTCGATGATAACCGTCAACAGCCTTGAGGAAGCCATAAAGGTAAACAATTGCACGAAGTATGGGCTCTCCAGCTCTATCTATACGAGAGATATCAACAAGGCATTTAGAGCTATGCGCGACTTTAATACAGGTATCGTCTACATCAACCACGGTACTATAGGGGCAGAAGTGCACCTGCCTTTTGGAGGCACCAAAGGTACAGGGAATGGACATAGAGAAGGAGCCGTATGGGCTGCGTTGGATGTATTTACCGAATGGAAGTCTGTCTATATAGACTTCAGCGGCAGGCTGCAAAGAGCACAGATAGATATCGATAAGATAAATATTGAGTCGTAGCCCTTTGGGGCTACGACTCCTCCTCTCTCTCTGAACTCGACACCCAGCCGGGAGCATCGCTTGCAGGGAAGGACTCCTCCGATGACTCCAGGACCTTGTCCTTGCCAGGAGCTGCTCCTCTGGAGGTATGCACGCCGGACTGGACTTCACTGATAAATCTGTCCAGAAAGTCCTCTATATAATCGGAAGAAGCAGCGCTCACCAGCGCCATATCGTTATGAACTGGGGATTTCACCCAGTGTCCGCCCGCATTCAGTATATCGACCCTGAGAGTGTGCCAGGATGACAGAGAGCGATTAGTGACAAGTCCTGATTCTATTAGAATCCAGGGAGCATGGCCTATAACTCCCAATGGTTTACCTTCTTCCAGAAACTTGGTTACTATCTCGATCACTAGCGTATTGCCTCTCAGAGCGTCAACTGAATACAGACCATCAGGTATGACCAAAGCATCATAGTCTTCCGGCTTGACTTGGTCAACAGCCATATCAGGTTCTAGCAACTGTCCTTTATCGAGTCCATTTACCGACTGTAGCGCAGCGCCATTCAAAGAGGCTATGACCAAATTCATCCCCGCAGCAGACGCCCTTTCCCTTATACTGAGCACTTCGTTCTCATGGACGCCATCGGCCGCCAGTAGAATTATTTTTCTCTGCCCGGAAAGAGTCACGGCACTAACCTCCTGCTCTTGCTAACTGTAGAGTTAGCACCTTCCATGCCAATTAGAGGTTAGTATCTATAATGACCTCGTGCCCGCTTTCAGCCGACTTATATATAGCGTCCAGCACGCGTAGTACATCCAAGCCGTGCTGAATGTTAGCTTCAGGCTGCTTGTTCTCCCTGACACAGTCCACGAAGTGAGAGGTCTCCCCTGCAAAGGACTCATAGAGCATATATCCAGGCTGCCTCTGGCGCCACGTGTTGAACTCTGGTTTCTGGAGCACGGTAACACCGTCTACAACGGTATATATGTCCAGGTCCTCGGTGCCTGTATGACGATCTATCTTTGCACCACCCTTGGTGCCAAACAGCTGGCAATATACCTCGTCCGGGTTCTTGATATGTGATATCCAGCTGACATCAAGCACTATCGTGCCGCCGTTATCCAGCTTTACAAAAGCTGTGGATAGATCTTCCACGTCTGCCTGCCCAGCGCTTGCCTTCATCACATCTGTGAACTTGTAATAGACGGACCCACTAACACTTACAGGTCTAGGATTACCCATAAACCATAGGGCGAGGTCAAGCATATGAACTCCGAGGTCAATGAGAGGTCCACCACCGGACTTTTCCTTCTGAGTGAACCATCCTCTAAGGAAGAATTCAGCTGCCCCCCTCAGCCAGCCGGTCTTGGCATAGTAGATCTCACCCAGCAGCCCTTCCTCAATGCGTGCCTTGAGCAATTTACTGTCTGGCCTGAACCTGTTGTTGAAGGCGATCATAAAGACCAGGCCAGTTTCCTTGACCTTCTGAGCTATCTTGATCCCCGACTCCAGATTATGCGCCAATGGCTTTTCAAGCAGCACGTGTTTACCAGCGTCCAGGGCATCGATAGCCATAGGCGCATGGAGGAAATTAGGAGTGCAGATGCTCACGGCATCTACATTGGCTGACTGCAGCATCTCGTGGTAGTCTGCATAGATCTGAGCTTTCAGGTCGTACTGGTCCACTATCTGTTGGGCCAGTTCTGTGTTGACATCAGATACAGCTACTATCTCGACATCTTCACGTCTCTTGTACCCCTCTATGTGCCGCTGACCAGGCCAACCCACACCAATGATACCTATGTGCAACTTATCCATCTCTTCCCCCGAAAGCTATTTTGAATAAAAAAATCCGGGATAATCGTATCAACTTGCGGCTACATTGATCCAGTGAAGGTTGGCAATTCGTAGTCTTACTCGACAAGCTTCTCCAGCAGAGATAGAAGCTCCTGAACACACAGAGGCTTGATCCGAAAGTAGCAGTGCTGTAGCTTGTCCAGTATGTGCTGCTGTCGGGGCTTAGGCCTGGTTGCCGAGCATAGTATTATCGGCAGGTCTGGAAAAGACCTTCTCACTATGGAGGAGAGAGTGACGCCGTCGATCGCAGGCATATTTATATCCGAAATGATCACGTCGGGCATAAATTCCCCGACCACTTTCAACACTTCACTGCTCTCCGATAACGCTTTGACTTCGTACCCCTCATCCTCCAGCACATCCGATAGGAAAAGGAGTGTGGGGAGACTGTCCTCGACCAGTAAGATCCTTCCCTTGGCCACGCTGCAAACCAACTAGATTTCCCTTACTGAAGTAATCATCGCTACAAATATACTCATAGGATATGCGTTTACACGATAGGCATTTTTGGCTAGATCCAGGCAGTACTAATATCTCGCTCATTCGCTTGACAGGTGTTATGTTGTAGAATGCAAAGCACGCGAAGACCAAGGAAGAGGTTGGTTATGGCAGCAGATAGTCAATCTTGGCAGCCAGAGATGATCAAATCCAAAGAACAGAAGAAAGACGGCAGATACATAATCTACTACACATTCACCGAGCACACCGACCAACAGCAGGTACCAGCGCATGGGCAGGATCAAGCCGTGACATCCTCGGAGGGGAACAAAGATGTCTGAGCTCAGATGGCATCCGCTACTCAGGGAATGGGTGATCACAGCCACACACAGGCAGGACAGAACTTTTCTCCCTCCAAGGGATTACTGCCCGTTATGCCCTACTAAGAGTGGCAAGCATGAGACAGAAATTCCAGTGGAGACTTTCGATATAGCAGTCTTCGAGAACAAGTTCCCATCGTTGCAGAGGCAACCACCGCAACCGGCGATAGAGCCTATGGGGATCTTCGATGTGCGGCCTGCAGAGGGCGTGTGTGAGGTAGTGGTATATACTCCAGAGCATGACACCACACTTACCGACCAGAGCGTGAGCCACATTCGCCGCCTGATAGCTGTCTGGCGCGATCGTTACATAGAGCTTGGTAGCTTGCCTTACGTCAAGTACGTGTTTATTTTTGAGAATAAGGGAGAGGTGATAGGTGTGACCTTGCACCATCCGCATGGTCAGATCTATGCATACCCTTTCATCCCTCCCCTTATGCAAAGGGAATTAAGTGCTCTTAGCGAGCATCAGGCGAAGACGGGAAGATGCCTGGTGTGCGATGTCCTGCAACAGGAAACTAACTATGGCAAAAGGATACTCTTTGAGGAAGGCAACTTTGTAGCGTTTATCCCCTTCTATGCGCGATGGCCATATGAAGTGCATATAATTCCCAGGAGGCATTTCGGATCCCTGGCTGAGATAACGAGCGAAGAATCCTGGGATCTAGCTTATGCCCTCAAGAGAGTACTTGTTGGATACGACAAGCTGTTCGGGTTCAGCATGCCGTTTATAATGGCCCTGCACCAGACACCTACTGACGACCAAGAGCACCCTTACTACCACTTCCAGTTACAGTTCTATCCTCCACATAGAACCTCTACCAAGCTCAAATATCTTGCGGGTAGTGAAACTGGAGCAGGGACTTTCATCAATGACTCCCTGCCAGAGGAGAAAGCTCCAGAACTCAGGGCAGTCATACCAGACAAGGAGAGCATTGAATGACCGAGGAGTATCGCTTCAAGCATATAGGAGCTCTGATACGAGCGTTCGAGATGCGTTATGGTGGAAAGCCTACGATAGCATCCAGAGCACCGGGAAGGATAAACCTCATAGGCGAACACACCGATTACAACGATGGCTGGGTGCTACCGGCGGCCATCAACTACGAGATAAACGTGGTGTGCAGGCCTAGAAACGACTCTCTGGTGAGACTGGTGGCCCTGGATATGGGCAAGGAATCCGACTTCTATCTGGAGAACCATAATCGCACTGACTTCCTGTGGCTAAGGTATCCACAAGGAGTAGCGGTAGAACTGCAGAATAGAGGTTATAAGCTCAGAGGTATGGAAGCAGTGTACATGGGCGACATACCTGTAGGGTCTGGACTTAGCTCTTCAGCAGCTGTGGAAGTCGCCTTCGTTCATGCCTTCTGTAGGGCAGCAGATATAGAACTAAGTGGTGAAGAGGTGGCCCTCATAGCGCAACGAGCGGAGAATGACTTCGTAGGTGTGCCTTGCGGAGTCATGGATCAGTTCGTTTCCTCGCTAGGCCGTCAGGATCACGCCCTGCTGCTGGATAGCAGGTCGCTGGAGTATCAGCACATACCCATAAATCTGCCGAACGTATCCCTAGTAATACTTGACACGGGCGTAAGCAGAGAATTGGCAGGGTCCGAGTACAGGAAGCGAAGGCAGGATTGCGAGGAAGCTGTAACCAGGCTGAGCACCAGGATATCAGGGATAAAAGCCCTAAGGGATGTGACGCTAGAGCAACTTGAAGAAAATTTGGATCTGCTTACCAGCACCCAGCGTAAGAGGGCGAGGCATGTGATAGAGGAAAACATGCGCACGCTCGAGGCGGCGGAGGCACTACGTAACGGGGATGCAGCTGCTATTGGACGCCTAATGAAGGAGTCTCACATAAGCCTCAGAGACCTGTATGAGGTGAGTTCCTTTGAGCTGGACACAATCGTCGAGATAGCATGGGATACAGATGGGGTCATTGGGGCTAGAATGACAGGTGCAGGATTCGGCGGAGTAGCTCTGGCGCTAGTACATCAGGATGCTGTACCAACGCTCTATGAGAGAGTGATGCAAGAATATCCTGCCAGGACAGGTAAGGAACCTAAAGTGTTTGTATGCAGGGCCGTGGACGGGGCAGAGTCTGCTCTCATGGAGGAAGTCCAGGTTCACTCCATATGGAACGTGTAGCGTAGGGCTGATCTAGCTGCCCAGTACCCACACATGCCATGCACTCCAGGGCCTGGAGGGGTAGAGGAGGAGCAGATATACATCCCACGCACAGGGATCTTGTAAGGCACATGACTTAGAACTGGCCTTGCCAAAACCTGCCATAGATCCAATACCCCTCCAGTGAGATCTCCTCCTATAAGGTTTTGGTCCATGGTTTCAATCTCTCCTGGGGCTAGTATTGATCTGCTCGCTATAGTGTCCCTGAAACCAGGAGCAAACTCCTCTATCATGCCCTCTATCGTATCTGCTAGAGACCTTGCTTCCTGGCCGGAGATCGAGGGCGGTACATGGCAATAAGCCCAGGCAGTATGGAACCCTTTGGGACACCTGCTGGGATCGAATACGCTGGGCTGGTTGAGTATCACAAAAGGTCTCGAGGGTATACGACCTTCCCAGACGCTTCTCTCAGCGGTCGCTATCTCTTCAAAAGTACCTCCCAAGTGTATGGTCCCAGCAGACCTGCAAGCTTCGGACATCCAGGGTATAGGTGCGGACAGAGCCCAGTCCAACTTCAGCACTCCAGGACCATGTCTATATCTTGTACACGCCCTCCTGTATCTGCTTGGAAGTCTGTCGCCCAATATATCAACTATCTGCCTGGGAGCAAGGTCGAATAATACTGCTCTAGCAGAAGGGATATCACTTAGGCTGCGTACAGGAGCAGATAGCTCCACAACTCCCCCAAGATTCCTGAAATAGGCTGCCATAGCTTCTATTAGCCTACCGGTACCACCTCTTACCATAGGCCACTTGGTAATATGTGCTAGCGTGCATAAGAGCAGGATGGGAACGCTGGTAAGTGGTCTGGTAAGTGGCATAGCCCAATGAGCTGCTATACCTGCCAGTAAAGTCCTGGCATGAGAAGTAGAAAACAGCGCATCAGCTAGGACACTAAATGGGAGCAGACCATGCACACCAAAACGTATATAAGACAGTTTCCGAGGAATCTTTATAGCAGGAGCCAGCAGGTCTCTCGCTAAGCTTGGCCACTCAGACACCAAAGAGCCTATCAATCGCGAATATCTGGCCCCATCATCACCAAACTGCATAGCCGTTTCTTGAATGGATTCATGAAGTAGCACGACCTCTCTGGGTCCCAGAGGATGGGCCAGCGGCACGTCAGGATATACCCACTCCGCTCCCAGATCTCTCAAAGGCACACCAATAAAGAAAGGCGAAGCAAAGGCCAGTGGGAGAACCGCGGCACCCAGATCGTGCGTAAAACCAGGTAATGTGAGCTGTAGAGAGGCCGCAGCTCCTCCTAAGTAATTATTGGCTTCGAGCAGCAGCACTCGTAAGCCCTTACGCGCCAGAGTTATGGCAGCAGCCAGTCCGTTAGGTCCGCTGCCAACTACCACAGCATCTAGTATCTTCGTCTCCCCTAAGGAGTCTCATGAGCAAAGTTTTTCGCGTCCTGTATCTCAACCGTGCATTGTCCCTCTTGCTTGCTGGCAGATTCTGTCAGGCTCAGGCCATATATCTTAGCCAACTTCTGTACGTCGTTGACAAAGAACTCACGAAGAGACTTAGGTTCAAGTACCTCTGCCTCGGCTCCCCAGGAGCGTATCCAGGCACTTATCTCCAGGATGCCAGAAACCTTGCCCGTCCATATGACTGAGCCGTCTGACTCCTCTTTAATCTCCTGTGTAGGGTGCCAAATAGCTTCCTTCACAGCCGAAGCCACTCTAGCGCTAAACTTGACCTTTACTTCGACAGGCTCATCTGACCAGATGGTCCAGCTATTCTTGAGGAATTCAAGGGCATCAAAATCTTCTGGAATCTCGTACTTTTCGTCAGTGAGCTCTATATCCTTTATGCGCTGTACTTTGAAGGTGCGTATTTCATCGATTTCCACATCTCTAGCTATGACATACAACGCATGGCTTATGCCCGAGGGCTGCATGAAATAGGGTTCTATCAGCCTCTCCTTGGGCGTTGATCTCCTGGAGGACAGGTACTGAATCCTTACCCTTCTGCCCTCGGCCCACGCACTTGTGAGAGTCCTAACGGTCCTGTTGTACTCTCTATCTAATGGCTTGTTCTTGATCTCCTCGAGGGTTTCTGGGAAGAACCGGGATATGGGCTCAGGCATCACATTACCTATCTTGCTCCAGGCCTCCTCAAGGTCGGGATTCTGCTTGTCCATATAGCGAAGCGCTAGACGGTAGGAGAGAAACAGTCCCATAGCCTCATGCAAGGAGAACTTGACAGGAGGCAGATAGGATGTTCTAAGAACCTTCCATCTACCGTTTTCCCTGGTCAAAGGGACCTCAAAGATCTGTTCCAGATCTTTGATATCACGATATATAGTTCTGATAGATACATCACAGAGCTCGGCCAGGCGCTGGATAGTAAGGCCCTGCGGGTTCTGGTAAAGTATTCTCTCGATTCTCTGTAGTCTTCCAAGCTTCATGAGCCTCGACATCATCCCTTCTCCAAGAAGAAAACTAAGACTAATTAGACCCCTGATTGACGATTGTTATACCTTAACAGATAAAAATCTTCTAGAGTGTAACACCGATTATAATTTCATAGTTTGTAATTTGTGCACAAGGTGGAGGTGGATTTTGGAGGAAGAAATTAATCAGACCACAAAGATAGACAGGCAGGAGGCAGAAGGCTTTGACCTTCCCCAAGAACCAGGGCCGGAGGTATCCCCTGCAGGCACCACCCCATTGCAGCCCTCCGAGATCATCAGATTGCCCACACGCCATAACCCTATCCTCCAGAAGCTGGTGGGCATCGTCAACTCCGATGAGGACCTGCATGCTATCTGGAGATGCCAGAACGTCAACGGGGTCGACAGGCTGGGCATGAGCGATCACGGCCCAGTCCATGTGCAGATAGTCGCCAACCTCGCCCTCAGACTCCTTCGCC